>Ga0209988_10000121_pt1 | contig 40754 bp, 46 predicted proteins | sample N075metaG_FD_183115 | JGI IMG/M metagenome (GOLD analysis project Ga0209988, IMG submission 183115) | Deep subsurface microbial communities from Kermadec Trench to uncover new lineages of life (NeLLi) - N075 metaG (SPAdes) (version 2) | ecosystem: Environmental > Aquatic > Marine > Ocean trench... | reverse complement strand
CCAAAGAAAGCCACCCGCTTTGGCGGGGGGCTTCTCTTATTGGTGTCAGACGGCCGAGAATCGCCGGGGTCGCGATTTCTACGTCGTTACCCAGGAGTGGATCTTCGAATTCTCTACCACGTCATGGGGTTGGACCCACCTGATTCTCGGCGTCGTGGTGTTGCTCGCCGGTTTCGGCGTGTTCACTGGGGCAGTGTGGGCTCGCACTGTTGGTGTGATCCTCGCTGGGATATCGGGGTTGGTTGCGTTCGCATGGCTGCCCTATTACCCGGTGTGGGCGATCCTCTTCGTCACTCTCTCGGTGTTTACCATCTGGGCACTCACTGCCCACGGCCGCGACATCACCATGGGATACGAAGAAATTTAGGACGGCTCCAACATCGTTTGACAGGCCGGACGGGTGATGAAATAGAAGGACTTCTCGTTTGGGGAACGAGGAGCCCTTTCCGTTTGCGCCGGCCGGCCTCACGCCACCCGCATATAAGCGCTGTGGTCTGTGGAGCAGACGCCGCCGAACGGGCCCGGGCCGATCCTGAATGGAAAGGCTCGGTGTATGGGTCACCCGAAGTGTGTGGCATCGAATTGGTGGCTTTTTGGCAGCCGACATCGCGCAGGCGTATCTCAGGCAGTTCTACAACTACCCGGTGTGGGCGATTCTCATCGTCACTCTCTCGGTGTTTACGATCTGGGCACTCACTGCCCACGGCCGCGACATCGCCATGGCATAAGACACCGCAGCGTGGTCTTACAAGCCATACACAACGACGAATATTTACACTCAGACGGGCCAGGATGCCCCACATCGCGCGGTTTAGGAAGGTGCCACCCACCGGTGACCGCGTAAGGTTCCACGTTTCCAGAGCAGGCCTCTCCTAGCGACCGAACTCGGGGGGTTTCCCCCTTCCTTATCGCGTCCCCAAATAACGCACTTATCGGGCGGTTGACTACGTCATCGCCGACCGCAAATGCCGGTTATGAGCGGGGTTTGCTGCAAGGCTTAACCAGGTGGATGGACTGACGATCGGAGAATTCGAGATAGCCCAGATGGTCGCGGAATGGATCGAGATCCTCGCGGTCATAGTGATTGGGGTTGCGGTGGTGGCGTCGATGCTGGGCGGACTGATTGTTCGTTTTCGTTCCGACGGAGCTGCGGCGTTCAAGACGTTCAAGCGTTACATCGCCCGGGGTCTGCTCATCGGACTCGATCTCCTGATCGCCGCCGACATAATCAAGACCGTCACACTCGAATTGACGCTTGAGAATGTGGTGATTCTCGGGCTTCTGGTCTTGATCAGAACATTCCTGAGTTGGAGCCTGGAATTAGAGATGGACGGTCGATGGCCTTGGCAATCCCCGATCGTGCCCGACTGACGATTGGAGTCCTGCTCGGCAGGAGACACTTAAACCGTCATGACTCCCAGAGCAAACGTCAACAATTCCGAAAACCGAGTCGTTGTCACCATCCTTTTGCATTGAACTCTGCCAACTCAGATAGGGATGAACCGGGGCTGCCTTCCCGGCTACCCCGCGTGGGCGGGTTGTTCAGGGGCCCCTTTCAGCCACACGTCGATGCTCGGTTTGGGGCTATTACCCAGCCCAGCCTCATCGAGACCCTCCTGGAGGTATAGCCGAAGGTGACGTTGGAATGGGCGTTTCGACCCGGGAGCCACCCACACCTGTACACGAACCATGACCTCATGATCACCGAGCTGCTGGATTCCGCGGACTTCTGCCGGTCCTTTGACAATGTCTGACCATTCGGAGTCAGAGCAGGCAAGGTCAGCGGCGTGTTGAAGGATTTTCATTGCACCCCTCATGTCCGACCCATAGGGGATTGCTATCTCCACGACCGCCCGGCTCGACTCTTGAGACTCGTTGGCCACATAGTTGATCTCGCTGTTGGGCATGTGCCAGAGCACCCCGTCAGAATCACGGATCACCATGGTCCGCAAAGTCACGCGCTCTACATAGCCGTTGACGGTGCCCACATCGACCCTGTCGCCGACACCGAACTGGTCCTCGGCAAGCATGAAGACTCCTCGAAGGAGGTCCTCCACGATCGATTGGGCGCCGAATCCGATAGCAATAGCAAGAACTCCAGCGGATGCGATGGCAGGCACGACCGCGATACCGAAAGTGGCCAAGATCATTATTAAAGAAATGCTGAATATCACAACTGATGCGAGGCTGCGCAACAGCGAACCGATCGTATCTGCCCGCTCTTCAGCCCGTTCGCGGCTACGTTCGGAAACGATATGGGTGTCGGCGGTCACGACACCGAGACGGTCCGACAGCCTGTTGATCAACCGACGTGCCAGTCGATTCAGAATGAGGGCAAGGACGGTGATGATGATGATCTTCGCCGGGGTGCCCAGCAGCCATGAGATCGTCTCCGCGAATGCCTCATTGCCGGTCCAATCAGCCAGCAGGTTGCACAAAGGGCCGAGACCCGCGCACGCCTCCGTCGTCTCAACCACGATCTCGGTTGGCTCCTCGACCTCCTGGGCGAGTCCAATCAGCTTCGACATGTCTGCCTCCTCAGGCTATCGATTCAGGTTCTGTCACAGTAGGGAACACGCGGGAGGGTTACCTCTAGGACTCTTCAATCAAGAAGCAACAAGCCGGGCCACATCATCAATCAGGCATTCATGAGGGAGACATATTGGCTGTTAGGGGCGGGGGGAACCCCTTCGCAACTGTCTGTGACAGTAAATATGCGTGGTCCCCATTTGTGGAGAGATCGGAGCAGATGATGGCGTGTTGGCCTCGCCTATCCAATGTGAATGTCAATAGCGACGTTTCAGGATCAGGAGCTACCTCAGCTGACGAGTTGGAGAAGCTGGCCAACTTGCAACAACGAGGCGCCCTCACCGACGAGGAGTTTCAGGCCGAGAACAGCAAGCTTCTCGCCTAGCCAATGGCCAGCATGTAACGGCTGTCGGCTCAGCAGACTCGAGACATGATGGATGGGGACGGCGTAGCCGTCCCCATTTTCAACCGTGGTTGTTTAGCGCTGGTGGTCGCTGGAGCGGGACTCCGGTGTGGAACCTTTTGGGGTCCCATATTTAGCCCACCACTGCTTGCCTGCGTCGATACCGCCGACTCCAAAAGCGATGGCTAGGGCAATGGTGGCTGAGCCGATGATGATCGTGACGATTTCTCCGGCGAAGCTGACGTTGACAATCTCCATGGCGAAGAGCAGACCAAAAACGATCACTCCAACATGAACGACCCAGGTGAGCCATCCGACGTTCTGCTCATCAGCGAAGGGCTTTACCAGTCCGGCTGCCCAACTCCCCGCCGCTGCGAATACGACCACTATCACCGCTGCCACCAGCAGCAGAGGAATCCATCCCAGCAATCGAATCAGGAGAGCCTGCATCGGCGGAAGGTTGAGAATGCCAGCGACGATCAGCAGAAGCACGACCATCAAGTAGGCGTAGATGATCGTGTACACGATCGAACCTGGCGTTTGGTCGCCGTCAGCCAGCGCCTTCGACACACCCGATCGCTTCCACATCCCCTTGAGAATGTCGGCGTCCAAGAATCCGGCGAGCAACTTGCTGATGAGACGGACGATCCAACGTCCGACAACGAGGACCACGAGGGCGATCAGAATCAAGATTGCCCATTCGATAAAGGTCTCGCCGAATGTCACCAGACGATCCCACAGACTGTCCCAAAAACTCACTTCTTACCCCTTCAATAGCGTTCCAAACGGTGAACAATCTAACACCGAACCGGTGTTGCGATATGGACTGCCTCTTCCGGCACGAATATCAACTCGACGACGATGGCGGGGTCGCCGGGCCGATCATCCGCCCCGAGACCTACCCCACGGCTCCATCCTGAAGCGAATCGACACCGAAGCCTCCACACCAGAACCTACAAACTGACTCGCGGATAATGCCGGCTAAACGGGCGTTTCTCGCGGGAGATACTTGAGAGGTGGAATCTGATCCTGGCTTGGAGCCCTGATGACATGGCTCCAGCCTGGTGTCTCCTAGTCGGGATGGCAGGATTCGAACCCACGACCTCAGCGTCCCGAACGCTGTTCATCGCTTGGATTTGGGTGCTGATTAGCATTTTCGCTGACATCTTTCGTGCGAGATGTCGGGGTTGGGCAAGGCCGGATGGGTCTTGTTCGTGATCATCATCCCGATCCTGGGGGTGCTCGTCTATCTGATTGCGCACGGGGCGATATGCAGAACCGTGCGATGCAGACCCACGCCAACAAGGTGGCATCGCAGAATGCCTAGATCCAGGAGGCTTCAGGATTAGCAGGTTCCTCGGCTGACGAGTTGGAGAAACTGGCCGACTTGCACCAACGAGGCACTCACCGACGAGGAATTTCAGGCTGAGAAGAGCAAGCTTCTGAGTTGAGCGATCAAGCAGGCTATCGCATCAATCTCAGTGAAAGAGACGACCTCGGCGGCCATGAGGAGATCATTGTGTTGACCGTTACGATTGAGGAATCTCTTCTAGCTTGTCTGCGAACAATACGGCAGCGGGTAGGCCGCATGAGCATGGACGCGTCGATTTGAGACTTGCCAAGATCACAGAAGACGCCATCCAGGTGGCGTTATACGACTATCACCGTTCGATGGTCGTGGACACGGTTCGCGTCGAGTCGTTCTTGCGTGCGATCTACAACACGGTGAAGCCCGGCGATGTGGTGGTCGACATCGGCACCGGGACCGGGCTGTTGGCGGTGATCGCGGTGGCTGCTGGGGCACGAAAGGTCTACGCCATTGAGGAGGAGTCGATTGTGAACGTGGCGAGAGCCATTGCGCTGGCAAACGGTGTTGAGGAACGCGTCGAGTTCATTGTTGGCAAGTCCACCGAAATCGAGCTCCCCGAAACTGGCGATGTCCTGATCACCGAAACGATAGGTAACGCTGCGTTTGACGAGGGCATTTTGACGTGGGTCGCTGATGCCAGGTCTCGACTGCTCAAACCCGATGCTCGGCTCATTCCTGGTCGGCTGACTCTGATGGGCTCTCTTCTCGAGCTGCCTCGGGATCACGCTGAATTGGAGAGGCTGGCTTCGGCGCTGTACACATTTGACCTTTCGCCTTTGCGCGACCTGGCCGTTAACAAGATGGCCTGGGACGACCTCAGTCCGGTATCGATCGTGAGCGAGCCGCGTATCCTGATAGATGCTGATCTTCATGAAGCTCCAGTCTCCGTGTCAGGGAGTTGTGTCCTCGTTGCACGCCGAGATACGACTACTCATGCCGTGGGTGTCTGGTTCGAGGCCCTTGTTGCCGACGGCCTGACGTTGACTAACGCACCGCCCAATCCAGCTCCGAGCTGGCAACAAGGCGTCATCATGTTGGAAAAGCCGCTAGAACTCATTGCCGGAGACGAGGTGCGAGTGGTGGTGGACGTCTCTGATGACGGCGCCACATGGAAATATCTGGTCGAAAGAGTCTGATTGATAGGAGGTAGAACATGCCAGGACGAGGCCGACGCGCAGTTCGGCGCACACGAAGAAGAAAGCGACGCAGGCGTAGGCGAAGGATCTTGCTGGTCGGAGGTCTGATCGGTTTCGGTATCTACAAGATGTCGAAGCGCGATGCTGACCGTGTTGAGCAGCACACAGGAATCCCACCCGAAGAGTTGGAGGACGCTGATCTCGAGAAGGCGATGGATGATCTTGGCATCGACAAGCAGAAGATCACCGCCGACGACCAGGAAGAGGGAGGGGGAAGCGAGGCGCCAACTGGGTCAACACCTTCGGGTAAATCGGATCTTGATCAACTCCAAAAACTTGCCGACCTCCACGAACAAGGGATCCTCACTGATGAGGAATTCGCCGCCAAGAAGAAACAGATCCTTGGTATGTGACGGCTCGACGCGCCGACAGAGGGGGACAATGGCATTACTACCTCACATGAAAGGAGGTCTCTGACGAGGGCCAGATAGCCCACCAGCGTCAGGCGTCACCGTTCGTGTTGCCTGAACTGTCGTCTGAGGGCACCTCTTCGACAGCATGGATGAGGTCACTGCCGCCCCAACTCGACACCGGCCTCATCAACCACCACCGTATGCTCCGCTTGTGCCGCATCTGCCCTAAAACGACCATCATGGTCCGGCTCCTCTCAACTCGAGGGGTGTTGTGCAAGGACCGGACGGTGGGCACGCCTCAGTGCAGGCTAGGAGGTCACTCTCCTATCAGGCCACGCTGGCGATCTCCCTCCACCGAAGGTCCAGGACTGCACCGAGCCATACCATTGGAGAAGAGTTTTTGGGGATTGCGTCTGCGAGTCGTACGAGCTCCTCTGGTGTCGTCACAATCGCTGGCGCGGGCTCGATCGCAGGGAGCCTGATGCCCTACAGGGAGGTGATCGCGAGATCAGATCGGTTTCGACGGCGTAGTTGAGGACGCCCACATTGTTCCATAGGTCCGGCGAACGGTTCGAGGTGCCATCCTCCCTGACCAGTCGGCAACGAGGCCACGGACATCACCAGGGTCCAACGATCCGATCCTTCGGCTCCGAGAGCCGGGAGCAAATGCACCCGGAGGGCACTCTCGTCGCGTGCAAAGGTGGATGGCGAATATCCGCCGTGAGACCTACCCCACGGCTCCATCCTCAAGCGAATAGACACCGAAGCCTCCACATCAGAACCTACAAACTGACTGGCGGATAATGCCGGTTAACGGGCGGCTCTCGGGGACCGAATAACCTTCAGACCGTCTTCGACGCTTTTTGTGTTATCGAGGTGTGTAGCCGTTCTAAACGCTTTCGTATCCCATGGTGATGTCGCGGCCGTGGACGGTGAGTGCCCAAATCGTGAGCACCGACATGGTGACGAAGAGGATCGCCCACACCGGGTAGTAGGGCAGCCATGCGAACGCAACCAGACCCGATATCCCAGCGAGAATCACACCCACCGTTCGGGCCCACACCGCTCCAGTGAACAAGCCGATGCCGGCGAGCAGCAACACAACACCGAGAATCAGATGGGTCCAACCCCACGAGGTCGTGGAGAATTCGAAGATCCACTCCTGGGTGACAACGTAGAAATCACTGTTGAATATCGCCACAATCCCGGCGATGATCCACCAGCCACCCAGTAGGACCATCAGGATCCCGGCCAATGCCGTCAAATACACCGCCCCACCGCTGGTTTGGAGGGTATCGCTAGCTGGACGTTCACTCACTTTTCTCTCCTCTGCCACTATTACATGCTCTCGCACTTCCGTTTTCCACCTTAGATGAAGCCGTTGACCACCGCCGACTGTCGGCAGTTCGCCAGTTGCAAAGCTTCCAAGCGGAAAAGAAGCCAAAATGCTCGCACATCGCTTCGGCGTCGACCAGCAGCTCAGTTACCGGTTCGGGAGCGGCCCCTACGGCACGGATGACCCCTTCGCGAAAGTGGTTGGCGTTGACGAAGAACAGTGGCGCATCCAGCCGGAAGATCACCAGACCGGGAATCGTTTCGGTGTCGGGTGATCGGCGAAGTCGCCGGTAGGTGTCGGTGCCGGGCAAGCGGCCGAGCACGGCCGTCTGTGGTGACGCAGCGCGCAGCGCGGTCTCCAGCAGCGAGAACACCGCCGCGATGAGAATCCCGATCAGCATTCCTAGAAGGAGGACGGCGGCGATGTGACGATACCCAGCCAAAATTCGGTCTTGCGGAAATGCCATAGGGCCCAGAACTCGGCAGGGGCGAGCAATCCCGCACCGGCGACGATCACGATGCCGGCGAGAGCGGCAAACGGCAGCTCGGCCACCAACGGCCCCAGGAAGAGAAGAGTCAACAGCGTGAACAGGGCTGCCCACAGCGAGACGACCTGAGTGCGGCTACCGGCTTCGCCTAACACGAAGCTTTGCCCGACTGGCTGCCGTTGACCGGGAAACCCTGCAGCAAGCCGGCGGTGGCTGGAGATGTGATGTGTGGCCGGCCCCTGCTTTGATCCGTGAGAACCTCGAAGGAACGGAAGACCTCCATAGGACACCGCAGACAGCGATTCGTGACATGGGCATTTCATAAGCCGCGCCCGCAGCCGGGAATCATGTGCTGTTCGGTTCTGTCCCGCGACCATCCATTTGTCGCTGGCGGTGTCCGAACTGATGGAGATACTCGCGGTCGTTTCGGGTGCCTCTAGGATTGAAGAGGAGACCAAATACACAAAGGAGATCGCATATGACACAGCCATCAAAGGGCTGGTATACCGACCCAACCAGCGAGTACCAGTACCGCTACTGGAACGGAACACAGTGGACCAATCAGGTGAGCAGCAGCGGTACCACGCTCAACGACCCCAACGCCATGGATTCGTCCGCCGCCGCCACTCCACCGGCTCCGGGTTCGGAAGCACAGAGCCCACCCCAGGATACGGTCGCGCCAACGGTTCAGGTCACGCAGAAGAGCGGGGGATTCGGCACCGTCATTGCGGCAATCCTGGCCATCGTGGCCGTCGTCGTGCTGATCGTCGTGCTGGTGAACCTGTCAGGTGACGACTCGCCAACATCGGACACCGAGGTTCCGGCTCCCGCTCCAGTGACGACCATTGCACCGTAACGGGCAAGCCGCTCGACGGGCAGTCGGTCAGAACGGTCACGATTGTCCGGTAGGAACCCTGCGGTCGATCTTGGCCAATGTTCCCCTTCCAAATCCATTCGGCGGCGTCATGAATTATTCCGCGCTGACAACCTACCAACAGAAAAATCCAGGCAACGCCTGGGTTTTTCGGCCTTAGAACAAGTCCACGGCACGGGTCCTTATTCCAGACCCAGCTCTGGTTCGGGCGGGCGGGGGTGCAGGTTCCGATCCTTGATCGTGCGCACGCATGAGTTCCAGCGGAGGACGGCGTCGTTGTTGCCCTCGGGTTGGATCTCGGCGGCCTTGTCAAACTGCTCCATTGCTTCCCGGAATCCGTCATAGGCGAAGGCGGCGCTGGGACCCTTGGTCAATAAGGCACGAGCACGACGCTCGGCGATGATGCCGTTGAAGTAGTGACGCTGATACTCATCGGTGAGCCGGCTGGCGTAGTCCTTGGCGTCGTTCACAGAGGCGGCGCCATCGGTCTTGAACTCGTCTGTGATCGCCAGCACCAGCGCGACCAGGGCACGCTGATTGTCGGGGTCGACAGCAAGGACGTCGTGACAGATGCTTCTGGCTTGGACCGGTTGGTTGAGCAGCCGATAGTGCTCGGCGCGGCTGATTGCGGCATCTACGGCGTCAAGAGTGATTGTCTTCAGCTCAAACTCTTCCGCCACGCGTCTTCCTTTTCATCGACATTACAGCCGGAGCGCGGCCAGTCCGGCCACAATTGTCCCAACCAGAGCGGTTCCGTAAAACAACCATCCCTGCTTGCCGACAAGGCCGAGCCCCAGATCGATTAGCGCATATCGGAAGCGGTGTGCCCAGTGGAAGAGGAACAGGAACACCAGGGCGACCAGAACGAGTCGCGTCACCGGGTTCCTGACAAGGGAAACGAGGTCCTGCTCCGAGATCCACCCCGCCGGAACAGCTACCCCGGTGACGAACACCATTGCCGGCAAGAGCATGGCCGATGCTGTTCCTCCACCTGCAAAAAAAAGCCAGAAGAGAGGGGCGCTCCGGTCGGGTTTCGAGCTCACATGAGCACCAGCCAGATAACGGCTCCCGATATCATCAGAAAGAGAATGCTGTTGGCTCCGGCAATGACCCCGGGATCAACTCGCTCGTCGCCCCTCCACAGGACCATGACCTTGGGTGTGAGAGCTATCCAGGTGCCGGTGTGATAGAGCGAAAGCACCAGAATCACGAGGTGGAGCCACACACTCAGCGAGCTCGACAGGAACGTGTAGAACGTCGAGAATGATCCAGCATCGGCAGCCGACAACAGCGCCCAGATGATCAGCAGGGCGTAGGCGAACACCGCCAAGCTGGTCAACTCTCTCATCATGAACTGGAAGTAGACGGCCTTCTTCAGCCACCAGTTCCAGGGGAGTGGTCTGGTGAGTTCCCGAGTCATGACCCACTACTTCTCGGCATAACCACGGACCTGGCCCAGTCGAGGGCGTATGACAGTTTGAGCATCTGAATCGCTCCCGCGGGATCGACGTCCTTAGGGCAGACCTGAGTGCACTCACCGACATAAGTGCATTCCCAGATGCCCTCGTGCGCGCTGACTTCTGCGGCTCGTTCCTTCATTCCGTCATCCCGGGAGTCGAGGTTGTATCGCGCGGCAAGGGCCAGAACCGCAGGTCCGGTGAACGACGGGTCGAGTCCATAGACCGGGCAGGCCGAATAGCAAAGCATGCAGTTGATGCACATGCTGAAACGCTTGTAGTGGGCTACTTGGGCGGGGGTTTGCAGATACTCGCCGTCCTCGAGTGGCTTGTCCTCATCGGGGATCAGCCAGGGAGATACCCTCGGCAGCTTCTCCATGAAGTCGTCCATGTTGATGACGAGATCGCGTATGACCGGGAAGTGACTGAGAGGCTCGATTGTGATGGTCTGGGTGTCGTAATCCCGGATGAAAGTCTCACAAGTCAGCTTGGGCTCGCCGTTGACCATCATTCCGCAGCTGCCACAGACTCCCATTCGACACGACCAGCGGAAGCTGAGGGTTGAGTCGATCTCGGCCTTGATGTGGTTGAGGGCGTCGAGCACCACCCAGTTGTCTTGATAGTCGAGCTCGTAACTCTGGAATGTCGGCTCGGACTCATTGTCAGGCAGATAGCGGTAGACGTCTAGAACTGTCCGATCAGACATTCCCGTACACCCTCTCACCCGGCGGCCACCGGGTGATGGTCACGTCCTTGTAGCCGATTGTGGGATTGCCTTCACTTTGGTACGCCAGGGAGTGCTTGAGAAAACCGGCGTCGTCACGGTCGGGGTGGTCGGTCCGCTGATGGGACCCTCGGGACTCCGTTCGGGCCAGGGCGCTGTGGGCGATGGCCTCCCCGATGTCGAGCATCGCCCCCAGTTCGAGAGCGGTTACCAATTCGGTGTTAAATGTTCGGCTGGTGTCGGTCAGGACGAGCTTCTCGTATCGCTCTTGCAAGTCGGTGATCGTCGAGCAGGTTCGCTGCAGCGTGGCTTCGTCTCGGAAAATGCCCGCTCCCTCCTCGAGTGCTTCTTGCAAGTCGGACCGAATGCCGGAGACTGTCTCGCCAGCACCGTTTTTTCGGAGCAATGTGGCCTCCAGTCGACTCTGCTCCGATCTCGCTGAGCTCTCCAGCAGCTGATTCGAGGGAAGTGATACCCGGCTGGCGTGGTCGACTGCTGCCACGGCAGCTCGTGCCCCAAAAACAAGAATCTCGGTTAGCGAGTTCGACCCGAGACGATTGGCTCCGTTGACGCTGACGCAGGCACATTCTCCCGCGGCAAAAAGGCCAGGCAGAGACGTTGCCCCTCGAGTGTCGGTGTCGATGCCGCCCATCATGTAGTGGACGACGGTTCGCACCGGGATCGGATCATGAACCGGGTCGATGCCGATATAGCGGACCGCCAACTCTCGAACCATGGGGATCTTGCGGTCGATCTCCCTCTCGCCCAGATGTCGGATGTCGAGTTCTACGTAGTCGCCGTCAGCGCCCTCGAAGGTTCGACCCGCTTCCCGTTCCTTGACGAAGGCCTGGGAGAGACGATCCCGTGGACCCAGTTCCATTGTCCGCTTCCTTGGGTGGTCGGGATCCTTCAGGTCGAGAGGTTGCCCCAGCCCATAGTCCTGGAGATAGCGTCTGCCCTCGTTGTTGACCAGAACCCCACCCTCGCTTCGGGCTGCTTCAGTGATGAGGATGCCGGTTCCGGGAAGGCCGGTCGGGTGGTATTGGACGAACTCCATGTCCTTCAGGGGTACCCCGGCCCGGTAGGCCAGGGACATTCCATCACCGGTCTTGATGCTGCCGTTGGTAGTGAAGGGATAGACGCGGCCGCCTCCGCCGGTGCACAGTACGACCGACTTCGCTCCGATCGAGAGCATTTCCCCGGTGCGGATATCGATGGCGGTGACCCCCTGACAGCGGCCGTCGGCGACGATGAGACTCGTGACGAACCACTCGTCGTAACGGATGATCGCGTCGTACTTGAGGGTGGTTTGGAAAAGGGTATGAAGGAGGTGGAAGCCGGTCTTGTCGGCGGCGTACCACGTCCGTTCCAGTTTCATCCCACCAAAAGGGCGCACCGAGACGTGGCCATCGGGGTCCCGGCTCCAAGGACATCCCCAATGTTCCAGCTGAAGCATCTCGTCGGTTGCGTTCTCGACGAGAATCTCGACGGCGTCCTGGTCTGCCAGCCAGTCGGAACCGGAGATTGTGTCGTATGCGTGGTCGTCGAGTGAGTCGCTGGGGGAGATGACGGCCGCAGCACCCCCTTCGGCCGAGACGGTATGACTTCGCATGGGATAGACCTTTGAGATCACCCCGACACTGGTATCCGGATGATCCCGCGCGACAGCGATGGCTGCACGGAGCCCGGCGCCACCGCCTCCCACGACCAGAACATCATGTTGGAGAGAATCCATTTTCTCGACCATCGACACTGCACGGCAACCTACACAGCGGGGTTGGATGCCGACTGCGTTTGTGCAGTTGAATTCACGATCACCAGCGGCTCCGCCCCCGTTGCAGCTGATCTACGAGGGCTCCAGTCGCCCCCAGTTTCCGTGGTCGGCCCGGTCCTTTTGGGATGAGCTCGAGGGACTGGGGCGGCGGCCACTGTCCTCGAGGGTCCCGAGGGTGGATGGGGCACCCCTGAGGATCCGCGATGAGATGCCGGAAGGTGGCTACCTGCCGCTCAAACTTAAGTGAGCCGAAGCGCTCTTGCCTGGTCGTTCACTTCGGCCGCGGTAGCAAGTAGTCGCGGGAGATACTCGTCTTGCATGCGGCTGACGCTGACTCGGGCAGCATGACACGAGACGTTCATTGCCGCGATGACATCGTCCCGACCGTTTCTGATGGGTACCGCGATCGAACGGAGCCCTTCCTCCAACTCCTGATCCACCAATGCGTACCCTTCCGCCCGCGTCTCGAGAAGCACGGAGCGGAACTCTTCGGGATCGGTGATTGTGTACGGAGTCAGCGGCTCGAGGTCGGTCGCTTCGAGATACTCGTCGATCTCAGAATCGGACAGCATCGCGAGGAGCACGCGTCCCATGGACGTGGGATATGCCGGTAGACGCGAACCGAGGGCCAGCGAGATCGTCATGATGCGGGTGGTGGGGACTCGAGCCACATAGACGATGTCCGGCCCATCGAGTACCGACATGGAAGAGGACTCTTTCACTTCCTCCACAAGCCGCTCCATCGGCGGTTGGGCCAGCTCCAGGACATGGAAGGAGGAAAGGAACGAGTATCCGAGATCCAGCACTCTCGGGGTGAGGGAGAAGACGCGACTGTCCTGATGCACGTAGCCGAGCTCCGCCAGCGTGAGCAGCACACGTCTTGCCGTGGCCCTGGTGAGCCCGGTCGACTGGGCAACCTCGCTGAGCGTTTGCGAAGGCCGCTCCGACGAGAACGAGTTGATGACGGCCAAGCCCCTCTCCAGGGACTGGACGAAGTCACTAGACCTAGCCGCAGACACATGCAGATCTTAGGGCCGCCAATGTTCGCAGAGCGAACTACTTCTGAGCAGACGTGGCGCGATCTGTCGGTGGCTGGGCCGGCCCACCCCAGCCGGAAGGCGGCGCCGGAGCCTCGGACCGGGGCGCCCCTGGTTTGAGCACCTCGGTGGTGCCCACTGCTGTCGCCGTGAGTTGGGCTATCACGTCGTCGATATCTGGGACGTTGGGTAGAATGCAACGGACTTCACCGATTCCAAGGTGGGCAAGCTCGATCATGATGTCCTGGCAGTGCTCCAGGTCGCCATGGACCCCGATCGTCTTCGTATCCATCTGGGCCATCAAGTCATCGATCTCGACCCGGACGTCTGATTCCGCGTTCGTCCTTCCGACGGATACGGGAAGCTGAACGGCGAAACCCAGGGTGGCGGGGTCACGCCCGGCGTCGGAAGACACCTCACGCGCCATCTCAATCATGGCTTGGATCTCAGAGATCGGCCGTGTCGGGAGCAGGATGCTGTCGGCGAGCTCCACCCCTAGGGAGATCTGGCGACGATCTCTCGCTTCCAGAGTCAGCGGCGGCCCACCGGGCTGAGGAGAGAAAACACCCAGGGCCGGCCCTCCCTCGACGATCGGCTCACCCTGAATCAGAGTATGGAGAGTCCTGGCGAAGCGACCCATCTCTTCGATACGGGTATCTGCGTCAGGAAAGGGCAACCCCAATCCCTCGTACTCGCGCTCGTACCATCCTGTGGCCACACCGAGCTCGAGCCGACCGTCCACCACGGTGTCCATCGAGCCGACCATCGCCGCCAAGGCTTGAGGCCTGCGAAGCCCTGCGGCAAACATGGCGCCAACCCTGATTCGGGAGGTGTACATCGCGGCGACCGAGAGCATGGTCCATGCCTCCATGCGCACCATGCCATCGGAGGTAACGAGTCTGTCGTTCACCCACAGCGATTGCAGACCGGCCCGTTCGGCCATCTGGGCGATCCGCATTGTCTCCTTAGGCTTGTTGCGGGGGTCAAGCACGAGTCCGAGACGGACGAGACGGCCGGGCGGCGCTGTGACTGGTCGGAATTCCCTCATTTACCCTTTGACATCACCAGGTTGATCGAGCCGGAGTGAGCGTACACTGAGGGTCGTGGTCCCGGAGTTGTTGGAGTTCATCCACCATCTGCGCTCCGCCGGCGTCCCGGTTTCCATGGTGGAAGCGGTCGACGCGGCCAGGGCGTTGGATCACGTCGACATGCGCCGACGGGAGCAGGTCAAGGCCACCCTGTCCAGCACGCTCGTCAAGTGGGCAGACCACCGTCAGATATTCGAGTCACACTTCGACCTCTACTTCTCGTCGTTGCGGGATTCGGAACAGACGCTCGAACTGATCCAACCGAGCGGATCATCGTTGGCGGTCGGTCCCACCGTCATGCGCGCTGAATTCGGAGCTGTTTCGGACGAGCAGGAATTCGATTTTATCGAAGTCATGCTCCAGGCATTGCTCAGAGCCGACGATGCCGCGTTGAGAGCACTAGCCGAGACAGCGGTGACCGAGTTCGGGCATATCGATTCGGAGCGCTCCGCGTCGGTCAAGTACTACATGCATCGGATAATGAAGGAACTCGACCTGGGCTGGATGGTGCAGCAAGCCCGGGCCAGGATCAAAGCCGAAGCGGGCGACGGGTTCGAGACCGAGATGGATATCCGTGCTCTGGAGCAGAGAATCGCCCGCTTCAAGGAGAGGCTGCAAGCCGAGATCAACCGCAAACTGTTGAAGGACCCTGGTTTGGATATCGACGCGGCTCTGGCAACGCAATTGGATGCGGTCGAAGAGATCGACTTCCTCGGTGCGTCTCCCGATCAGTTGCGGAGAATGCGTCAGGCAGTCCGACCTCTTGCCCGGCGTCTTGCGGCCAAACTGGCCCAAAGAAGAAAGCGGCGCCGGAAAGGCCGATTGGATGTCCGGCGCACAGTGCGCCGTTCCTTGTCGGCGGGAGGCGTTCCTTTCGACCCCGTCTACAGGGCGCGGCGAGAGTCCAAACCGGATCTGTTCCTCATCGCCGATGTCTCAGGTTCTGTGACGAAGTTCGCCGAGTTCACCATCAGTTTCCTCAACGCCATGAGCGAGGAGTTCCCCAAGCTCCGGTGCTTCATCTTTGTCGATGGAGTCGAGGAGGTCACCAAGGAGGTGTCCGAGGGGATCGGGCTGCGAAACGTCAGTCATCTCATCGCCCGATCCAAGGAAATCTCGAATGACGGACACTCCGATCACGCCAAAGCGCTTGAAATGTTCTGGACCAAGTTCGGCGCATCCGTCACCAAGTCATCCACCATCATCTTCACAGGAGACGCCCGAAACAACCACAGGGTCGATGATGGCGGTTTGACCGTGTTGCGACGGCTCCATGACAGGGCGAAGCATGTCTACTGGCTCAATCCCGAGCCACGGTCCAGTTGGGGATCGGACGACTCGATGATCCAGGAGTTCAAGCTGTTCTGCACCGAAGTCTCCGAAGTTCGCAACCTCAACCAGTTACAGGAATTCGTCGTCGAGATCGCCTGATCGCGACGTTCGACGTCGACTTCGTGTGTTGCTCAAGCCTGTGCAGTCTTCAGCGCCTCACCGATCTTGTCCATGTCACCGGAGTACTTGAGAAGCAGGTTGAGCGTTGCTCGAATGTCGTCACTGGATAACTCCTGCCGACCGAGCACCAGAAGTGTGCGCGCCCAATCGATGCTCTCCGAGATCGACGGGGGCTTCTTCAGCTCGAAGGACCGTATCCAGGAAACGACTTCGGCACAGTTGGCGGCCAGGTCTTCGCCTATCCCGGGGATACGGACCTCGATGATCGCCTGTTCACGTTCAATCGTGGGGTATTCGATGTCCAGGAAGACGCAACGACGCTTGAGGGGTTCGGAAAGCTCTCTGGTGTTGTTGGAGGTGAGGAAAACGGCGGGTTGCGAAGAGGCGGTGATCGTACCCAGCTCTGGTATGGACACCTGAAAGTCGGAGAGGATCTCGAGCAAGAGCGCCTCCGTCTCCACCTCGATACGATCCACCTCATCGATGAGCAGGACGACAGGCTCCGTCGAGCGAATCGCCGCCAACAGGGGCCGCTCGAGTAAGAAGCCCTCGTTGAATATGTCGGCCTCGGTCTCGTCCCAATCCGCTTCGTCGGGTTCGGTCTGGATCCGGAGAAGCTGCTTCTTGTAATTCCACTCGTAGAGGGCCTTCGACTCGTCGAGTCCCTCATAGCACTGCAGACGTATCAACCGCCGACCGGTTGCCGCCGCAATCGACTTGGCGAGCTCGGTCTTTCCCACTCCCGCGGGCCCCTCGCACAGGACGGGCTTTCCCAGCACGTCGCCGACGAATATCGCCGTGGCAATCCTCTCATCCGCCAGATAGCCGACCGCCGCGAGCGACTCGAGCACGTGGTCGGGGTCGCTGAAAAACGACGATTCCGAAATGATTGCCGGATCAACAGTCAAGTCTCTTCTCCTACCTAGTGGTGTGTCGCTCACCACTAGCAAAGCAAAACACGATGCCACGCCGGTGCAGGGCCAGCCTGGCATCGATCATTCTGCATGCTCCTTGACACCAACCGGCGCAGCACCGGGAAATAATCAGACCCCTCCCGTCCTGAAGCGTTGTCACGGCTCCGGTTTGCTTGTTGGGGGCAGACCTTCGAAGGCGTCACCCAACAGACTTCTGATCCAATCCCGGTGTAGCGGACGAGGGTTGTACCCACCATTGCTCAGAACCATTTGAGCAGCCCGGTCCAGATCGGACTCGTTGACTCCGAGTTCCGCCAGACTGATCGGTGCACCAAGAGCCCGGGCAAGCTGGTAAATCGCCAGATCTGGCTCATCCGAGTCGAGGGCTCCGGCCAGCGTCGCCATGACCTCGGGCTCGGCCACCTGGTTGTAGGCGACTACATAGGGAAGTATCACCGCGTTGGCGTCGCCATGGGCCAGTCCGTAGGTACCTCCAAGAACATGACAGATCCGATGATGAACGGCCATGCCCACCGACCCGAGGGATGCGCCAGCGAGAAAGGCCCCGTAGAGCAATTGAGCCCGACCGGCCCCGTCGCGGGGGTCGGCGGCCACGCCGGCCGAGCCACGCTTCAACGCGGCCACGCCTTCGAGCGCCATCAGCGAAACGATGGGATTCCGCTCCTGGGCGTACAATGCCTCGACGCAATGGGCCAGTGCGTTCATCGTGCTGCCCGCGGTCACGTTGGCCGGGAGATCGAGGGTCAGGTCGACGTCATAGATGACAGTATTCGGCTTCACTCTCGGATCACGCCCTGTGCGCTTCACTTTGTCGCCGGTCATCCCATAGATCGGAGTCATCTCGGAGCCGGCATAGGTAGTCGGAATCGCCAGGAACGGCATGTCTCTCTCCAGCACGATCGCCTTGCCCAAACCCGTCGTCGATCCTCCGCCGATGGTCACCACGGCGTCGGCTCCGCGATCGTCGGCCATGTGACGGGCGGCTTCGGCGTCGACGACTGGGACATGGGGCCTTATCTCGCCGATCCTCGCCACAACCCGGCTGCCGAGATCGTCCTCGATCTGGTCTGCCTCGGCCTTGGCCATGTCATCGGCGATGAGAATCACCCGTTGAACGTCGAGATTGTCCAGTTCGTCGCCAACGGCGGCGATTGTGCCATGCCCGAAGAGGACCCGACCGGCGAGTTGGTCGTAGCTGAATTGTCTCACCTCGAATGAGCCTGTGCCGTGCGAGCCTTGAGGTCACGGAGAGTGCCCAACTCATCGGAAGTGGGAGGGTCGGTTGTGACCAGATCGTCGTCCACCTTGACGTCCCAGCCGATGGTTTCACGAATCTTGTCCAGCTCCACTCCGGGATGGATCGCTGCCAGGATCAACTCGTGGGTGTCGGCATGGGGTTTTAGGACGCCAAGGTCGGTGATAACGACGGTAGGCCCCGCTCCGGGATAATCGACCCTCCCCTCCCCGGCCCTCCCGAAGCCAACCGAGGTGACGAAGTCGACTGCAGGTACGAACGTCCGTTGCGACTGTCGAAGCATGACTATCACCTCACCCGCCGAAGCGGCGATCTCGGGGGCTCCACCGGCCCCCGGCAGCCGAACCTTCGGCTCCTTGTAGCTGCCGATGACCGTGCTGTTGAGATTGCCGAACCGATCTATCTGGGCCGCCGTCAGAAACCCGACGTCGACTCTTCCAGCCTGAAGCCAATAGGCGAAAACCTCGGGCACGCTGACCACCAGATCGGCCCTGTCGGCAAGCTCGCCGTCGCCAATGGAAAGAGGCAGAATCTCGGGTCGAGTGTCGATAGTCCCCGATTCGTAGATGAGGATCACCTTTGGCGCGTGCGACAGCCGAGCCAGGTTGGCTGCATCGCTGGGCAACCCGATCCCGACAAAGCACACCTGGCCGTTTCGGAGATGTCGGGCCGCGGTGACGGTCATCATCTCGTCGGCCGTGTAGACCGTTGTCGGATCACGGACGTCAACCACTCAGCACCACGTCCAGCAAGGACTCGTCCTCGAGAGCGGCCAGGTATCCCTCCGGGCCATTGTGACTCAACACAAAGGCGTCGATCCATCGGGCGAAGGTGTCACGGTCGCGGGAGATCACATCCCAACCCGTGTAGAAGGCGTTGTCCCGCTTGGTATATCCCATCGAGTAGGACGGGTGGGAGCCTCTGGGCACGCTGGCGATGGCCGTCACCGTCCAGGAGGGAAGGATGACATGATTCGGCCCGTGATCGCTCAACTCATCAACGATCTCCTCGACCGTGACGATTGCCGTGGTGGCCGCGAGAACTGCCTCCCGTTGCACGCCCGTGATGCCCCATAGGCCCACATTGCCCCGACGGTCTGCCTGCTGGGCGTGGATGATGGTCACATCGGGATTGAGGGCTGGAACCGCAGCCAACTCCTCCCCTGTGAACGGGCAGAGGATGGATGCCACATCCGTGTACTTGACGAGATCAGAGCCGACATAGGCGCGGAGCACCCCGAAGGGGAGCCCCGAAGCCCCGGCCACATAGCGGGCGGCCATCCCTGCGTGGCTGTGCTCCTCGATCTCGAGAGCAGAAGGGAAGCCATTCTCGACAGCATCCCGAAACCGATGGAGTGAGCCGACACCGGGATTTCCCCCCCAGGAGAAGACGAGCCTTCGAGCACAGCCCGTGCCAATCAACTGGTCGTATATGACGTCCGGTGTCATGCGGACCAAGGTCAGATCACGTTTTTCCTGGCGGATAATCTCGTGACCGGCAGCGAACGGGATCAGATGGGTGAATCCCTCCATTGCCACCGACGCCCCGTCGGGAACGAGCTGCTCGATGCCATCGCGAAGGGACACGAACTCAGCCAAGTGTCAGGCTCCCGAATACCATGCCGGCTGCCCACCCGAGACGTTGATCCAGACGGATTTTGCCTCGGTGTACTCGTGCATCGCCTCGAATCCCATCTCGCGCCCATAACCAGAGGCGCCGACGCCCCCGAACGGGGATCCCGGGTTGACCTTCTTGTAGCAGTTGATCCAGACCATCCCTGTACGCATGCCATTCGCCACGCGATAGGCCTTGGAGAGATCTCGAGTCCAGAGACCTCCCCCAAGCCCGTACTCCACGCTGTTGGCAACACCGATCGCCTCTTCCTCCGAAGAGAAGGTGCTGACGGTTACGAAAGGCCCAAAGACTTCCTCCTGGCATACGCGGTCTCCGGGAGCGGCCCTGACCACGGTCGGCTCCACATAACAACCGTTGCCCAGTGCCGGGTCGTCCGGCGCCGTTCCACCGGTCAAAACCTCTCCGCCCTCGTCCTCGGCGATCTTGACGTAGTTGAGGACTCGGTCCCGATGTCCGGGTGAGGTGAGGGGCCCCATCTCGGTGGCCCGATCCAGGGGGTCGCCCAACCGGATCGACTCGGTGAGCGACACAAACCGATCAAGGAACTCGTCTGCAATCTCCTGCTGAAGGAGCAGCCTGGAGCCGGCAATGCAAGCCTGGCCCTGGTTGTGGTAGATGGCGAACGCCGATCCCGCCAGGGCCGCATCGAGGTCGGCGTCGGCGAAGATGATGTTGGCCCCTTTGCCGCCTAATTCCAGATGTAGTCGTTTTAGGTTGCCGGCCGAGGCCTCCACAAGACCTCGACCCGTCGCCGTGGAACCGGTGAACGAGACCTTGGCGATGCCGGGATGCTCGGCGATTCGCGCTCCAGCCGTGTGGCCGTACCCCGGTAAAACGTTCACCACGCCCGGGGGGAACCCGACCTCGTCGATCAACTCCGCTATCCGAAGCGACGAAAGCGGCGTGAGCTCGGCCGGCTTGAAGACAACGGTGTTCCCCGCAGCCAGAGCAGGACCGAGCTTCCAGCTCGTGAACATCAGGGGGAAGTTCCACGGGACGATCTGGCCCACGACACCCAACGGCTGCCGATAGACGTGGTTGACAAAACCTGCTTCCACAGGCGGAATCGACCCCTGAACCTTGTCGGCCATCCCTCCGAAGTAACGGAAGGTGACCGCGGTCCGTGGCACATCGAGGATGGTGGTGTCCCTTATGGGATGGCCGGTATCCAGCGACTCGAGCTGAGCCAGATCCTCCGCATTCGCCTCGATCGCGTCGGCCAGGCGAAGCAACAGGCGACCACGATCCATCGCCGCCATCGAGGACCAGGCTGGGAAGGCTTCTTCGGCGGCCCCCACCGCGAGATCGATGTCCTCGGCGCGGGCCTCTGCCACGTCGGCAAGTTTCGTGCCGTCATGGGGGTTGAAGACCTCGATAACGCCACCGGCGGCAGAATCGACAAACTTGCCGCCGATGTAGAGCCGCTGCTCCACTCAGGCGCTCCGATCCCGCCTTGGGTCTAGCCGGCTCGGATCTCTCACGAATCTCATAGGCACAATCGGGGCGGCCTTAGAAGTCAGCCGGATAGGTCGGTGTCTGTCCTGTGGCGATCAGCTCCGGAATGTCGGGATCCGCGTTCTCCCATACCAGGAGCATTGACCGCTTGCGGGCATAGCCCTGATGCCGGATATTGGCGGGCATCGCGGCTACGTCTCCAGCGCGCATGACGACCTTGGCCCGCAGGGCGCCGGTTTCCCGGTCCGCCACATCCCAGTGGATCTCATCCGACAACTGGACGAACCACTCGACCCGATCATTGCCATGGATGATCGGGAGGATGTACTCCTCGGTTGTCGGACAGAACAGGCTGTCTTTGCAGACCGACACCACAGACGGGTTCCAGGTCACATCCGATCGTGACAGGTAGGCGAAAAGGCTGAAAGCCTTGACCTCGTCCTCGAACCCCGGCTCAGCGATGATCTCTGGCTCATCCTGGGAGATATCGACGAAGTGCTCGTTGACTGGGTGTCCGGTTTCGTCCGATCGGATTTGCTCATCACCGGTGCAACTGACCATTCGGGCTGCCTTGACACGGTGGCGGGTAATGGCCTTACGGTTTTCCCCGTTCTTGACGCCAAAGGCGCTGCCCGTTTCGCGGGGCGCGGCAAAGGGATCGAATGTCTCGTTGGTCCAATCGTCGAGCATCTCCTCGAAGGTCGCCTTGATCTGCGGTGTCGGGAAGTTCTCGACATGATCCAATTCCGCTTTGCGGTATGAGTCGTTGTATCGGCCGGCGAAGAGATCCACGGTCCCGTAGTGATTCACGGTGCCGATGACACCGTCGAAATTCACGATTCCGTAGAAGAACTCCCAGGCAACGTCTCTCTGCAGAGCGCGGAGGAAGGCGTCGGCCGACATGACATGCGAACCGGTGGGCCAGGTGATGTAGACGAAGTACTCGTCTCTGCGGAAGTGCAACTCCCCAAGTGAGAATTCCCGGTAACCCTGCTCGTTCTGCTCGGTGGCGAGAACGGTCGGGGTTTCTTCGAGTGTGGTCATGGTGTCAACTCCTTTCTTGTGGTCAAACGGTGGTGATGCATATGTCTGCCCACCGCTCGATGCTGTCCGGTCCTTTGATCGTCTGGATCAGGATCACTCCGGGTTCGTCGGTTTGAAATTGGTATGCGGAGTCGGCGGGAAGAAGAGCCATGTGCCCTTTCTTCGCCTTGATGGTGCCCATCGGCTCCCCAGAAGGCTCTCCGTCGATGCGACGTGAGCCGGAATCACCGGGATCATGGTGACTCCGCGGGTTGTCGAGTTTGACCAACCGGATCGTCACCTCCCCACCCATCACCAGGGCGAACTCGTCGTGAGGGGCAGTGCGCCATTCGGACTCACCCTCGGCGCGAAGTATCTCCAATGTATATTGGCGATTCATCGCGACCACGACGCTCTCATACGGTTTGGACGCATTGGCAACTTCGTACATGTTGGAGAACGCATAGTGCTTGGGGTCGTCGTCTATGACCTCGATGCCCCCTTTTGTGTAGTCGTCCAAAGAGGCGGTCTTCGTCTCGAACATGGGCCCTCCTTCTTCCAATCCTGACGCCGAATTGTTCAAATACCGTATACCTGTACGGTGTCCGAACATAGCATCGGGACCCTCCTCACGCAACAGACCGGCCAGGACTACGGCGCGCGATGATCCATTTGGCGACGCAGAGAAGAAGCCTGTTCTGGACGGCGCGCGCCTGTTCCCTTGTGTACCCTTGACGTACGAACGGGCGCCATGCGCACAAATTACGTGTGAGGAGGCTAAGAAATGATCGCCGAGAACACAGCGGCCCGATGGCGGTTGCTGGCCAATGAGCGACCGCTGGTCATGGCACTGGTCGCCGGGCTGGTCGCTACCCACATAGCAACGATCACCGGCTATTGGTTCCATGGTATCGGTTTGGAGAATCTCCAATTCCCCCAATTCAACGCATATCTACTGTTCAGACCCGAGTTGGGCAGTGAATTCGGAGTGTTCGAGATTTCTCCCACGGTCCGCCTGGTCACGGGTTGGATAGTTCACACATTCACCGGTGTGGTGTGGGCGCTGGTTTATGCAGTGGTCGTCCTGCCGATACTCAAATGGAAGAACAACATGTCGAAGGCCTTGTTGTGGGGTGTGATTCTGGCCACGATCAGCGCCCTGTGGTGGGTTCCAGTTTTGTTCCCTGAGTTCGACCTGGGATTCTTCAGCAGGAATTTCGATGTCGATAATGGGTTCTTGGGAGTGGTAGCCATCTATCTATGGCATGCCATCTACGCCGTGAACCTGGGGCTGATCTACAACCCGATGTCAAAGGCGGAGTTGGCAGCACAAAACCTGGGCTAGACCCCCGCGGAACGGTCATGTGGCCCCGACACCGGGGAGCCCGGGCCAGTTCAGGAGGTCCACCAGACCGGGCAACTCGCCGGTCTTCAACGTCTACACCACCCGAGGTGGAATAGGTCCTCAACCGCCATCGGCCAGGACCGCTGTGATCGGCGTGCCCGAGGACAGAACTGGTGAGGCAGTGAAGGCCTGGTGCTGCGGCGGGTGCTGGTGGATGAGGAACGGCGGGCGTCATGAGTGGGGACCCAATGAAACGGTCTGCACGCGGGGGACCTTGGTCAGCAAGGCATCGCCACCGGTCTTGTGGGGGTCCGGCCGGGTCCGCCGGGAGTAGTCAATCGGGGTTTACCCCGATGCTGAGGAATTCATCGGGGAATACCCCGATATCGGGATTCCCGCTGCCCAGCGATATTGGGCTCATGGCACGCACGAATCAGATCGCAGATGAGCGCCTAGGCCCTCCCCGGCGTCGAAGCCGGGGTCACCAGACAGACCCGGATCCAGTCGTGGTCAGCCCGATTCCGAAAGCGGTGTTCGGTGCCCTGCTTGTTGGGTTACTCGGCGGCAAATCGGAGAGGATCAGATCATGAGTGACTGGGAGAAAAAGGTCAGAGAGTGGCACGCGGTTGGCCTGATCAGCGAAGACCAGGCGGCGTCCATTCGGGCCCACGAGGGCTCGATGGACGCACCCGAACTGTTGGACAGCGACGAGGCCACCGGAGTAACAGCCGCAGTTGAGGCCGTGGGATACCTGGGAGGGGCGTTGGCCGTCGCAGCAGCGTTCTTCTTCATGTCAGAGATCATCCCCGACCTCAGTGAGGTCGGACAGGTGGGCCTCGCCGGTCTCCTCACGGCGGTGTTCATCGCCGCCGGAGCCTTTGTCAGGAAAAGCTCACCAGCCGGCCGCCGGCTCAAGTCCGTCCTATGGGCTGCCTCCGTGGTCGGCACGGCGGCGACCGTCGGGCTTCTCGCAACCGGTCTGTTCGAGGACAACGCGGCAGCGGTGGCCCTCGCTGCTTCCGTGTCTGCATTGGTCGTTGCAGCCATCACGTGGATGATGAACAAGAGCGCACTCGGCAATGTGATGCTGTTGTTTGCGATCATCGGATCGACGACCTTGCTCATAGCGGTTCTCAACGACAACACCCATGGCTCCTTTTATGGGCTAGCCGTCTGGGCCATCGGAGTCGCATGGATGGTCCTTTCCTGGGGCGGCTACACACCTCCGGCTCGACCCGGCATGGTGGTCGGCTCCGTTGCAGCACTAGTCGGAGCGCAGATAACCGCAACAGATTCGTTCCGTCTGCACGGGCTGATCCTCGGCGTCATCACCGTGATGCTGATCCTGATCTCGGGAGCCCGACTCGAGCGGATCGGTTTGCTCATCGCAGGTGCGATCGGAGTCGTTGTCTTCTCGGTGCAGGTGGCTCTGAAAATCTTCGGGTCAGAACTTGCGGTGGCTGTCGCTCTCGTGGTGATTGCGGCCCTATTGGTGATCGGCGCGGTGGCTGCATCCCGCCGCCGCAAAGGGGAGATGCTCCAATGACCGGTGCGAATAGATCTAGGACGGCCGCTCTGCTGGCGGGGGGCATCGTTGTTGTCGCCACCGCGGTAATCGTCATATTCGGTTTCGTACCCACTCCGAAATACCCGCTGCTGGCCGAAGAACCCGATCCGGAATTGTCCGGAATGATCGCCTATGCCATTCCGGAAGACTCGGATCGTGACGACGAATTCGAATCCCGATGCGTCTACGTGATCGAGCTCCCTGAGGGGCAGACAAACGAGATCACCTGCCGTGAGCAGATCGGCGGGATGGCCTGGATCGATGATGGCTGGTTGGTCGTAGAGGATTTCGGCCATGTCAGTGAGTTCGAGCGGGAGTTCGACGATTTCGATCTGACTCTGATCGAGCCCGTCGAGGGTGGCGCTTTCGAGCGTGTGACCTACGAGAGGGACCGCAGCTTTCTCTGGTCAGACCACCGACAGACCCGACGGGACGGAAGCCGGGTCCGAGTGGAAGACGCCGGGACAACGGTGGTCGTCGTCTCACCCGACGGATCCACTAGGGACCTCTTTGGCTCGGATGAGGCACCATCGAACTATCGCTTCAATGAGGCACAGTGGTCACCCGACGGCAAGTACGTGCTCGTGGTCGACACTGAAGGTCGGATCATCGTTGCCGCGGCCTCAGGAGATCCGCGTCCTCGCGTGGTCGCAGAGACCGGGCATGAATACGGAGTCACCATGGCGTGGTATGTGCCGGGAAACGCCACCTATACGGTAGATCGGGAAGAACTGAACCGAGGCTAGGGGTGCACAAGGAGAGAGGTCAGCAGGATGACGATGGATGCCGTCGGCGTGGGCCGACTTTCGCATCGGTCGTCACGTCGACGCTTCTGCGCTCGGGGATTGCAAGTCCACGCACGACGCATCGGGCTTCGCTTGCCAAGAACCATCGGCAAGTAGGACGATCGTTCAGATTGGTCTTGTACTCACGCTTAGGGAGGCTTTGTTGCTGTGGACCCGCGTCGGTAAGGAGTCCTCGGGTCTTCTGAGGTGCGGTGACGACCTCGTCCAGCCGCCTGATTCATCACTCGGTTATCTGAGACAAGGCTCTCTTCGGTCAGGATAGTTTGAGAGACAGCCACATCCGACGTCTCTCTAATTCTTAAAGGTCGGCGTCGGTGATGAGGAGGTCCTCGTAGGTTTCTCGTCTAACCACGAGCCTGGCCCGCCCGTCTGCGACGAAGACTACGGCGGGGCGTAGCACCTTGTTGTAGTTCGAGCCCATGGAGTGGCCGTAGGCTCCGGTTACTGGAGTGGCCAGGATGTCGCCGACCCCGAGATCTTCCGGCACAGTCCCGTCCCAGACCACCACGTCCCCGGACTCGCAGTGTTTGCCCACTACCCGAATGTGCATCGGTCGATCGGCATCGGTGGCCCGGGGTAGGAAGGACTCGTAGCCACTCCCGTAGAGGATGGGGCGGGGGTTGTCGCTCATCCCACCATCGACCGAGGCATAGGTGCGCACTCCCGGAATCTCCTTGATGGTGCCGACGGTGTAGAGGGTTACCGCCGACTGTGCCACGATGGCCCGGCCCGGCTCAGCCGTGACTTTCGCTTCGATCCCGGTCGTGGCGACAGCCCTCCGCACTGCCTCACCCCACTCGGTGATGGTCGGAGCCGACTCCCCTTCGACGTAGGCAACACCGAGCCCACCTCCAATCGATAGCTCCTCGATATCGAGGGGCGCCACAAACTCACCAAGCACCCCAACGGCTTTCTCGAACGACTGAACGTCGAAGACCTGGGATCCGACGTGGGCGTGGATTCCAGCGAAGTCGAAGGAAGCCCGGGCCTGATCGATCGCCCGCATCGCATTACCGTCGACGATCGAGATCCCGAACTTTGAGTCGTAGGCACCGGTCTGCAGGAACTCGTGGGTGTGTGCCTCCACTCCCGGGTTGACCCGAATCAGCACCGTTGGTCCGGGTAGACCTGCGGCAACGAGATGCTCGAGTCGTTCGATCTCGTCGAAGGAGTCGATGACGATTCTGCCCACGCCTGCTTCCAGGGCCATTTGCAACTCGGCGACCGACTTGTTGTTCCCGTGAAACACAAGTCGATCAGCCGGGACCCCTGCGGCCAGGGCGACGTGCAGTTCGCCACCGGTGGCAACATCGAGGGTCATGCCTTCCACGTGGGCGAGCCGTGCCATCGCGGTGCACATGAACGCCTTGGTCGCGTATGCCACCCCGTCTGGGAACGCGGTCACTGCCTCCCGGCAGCGGGCCCGCAGCTGGGTCTCGTCGTAGACGAACAGAGGTGTCCCGTACTCGTCCGCCAGTGCGATGAGATCGCAGCCGCCAACGGCGAGCCGACCGTCCGGGGCAACGACGGAGCTGTCGGGGAGTAGATGGTGGGGAAGTGTGCTCATGGAACGGGACATGTTGGCATACGAGTCGGTGAGCCTGAGCTGTGGGACGTCCTACGAAGCTGGTTCTGGTTTGAGCTCTACATGTAGCCGTTCTCCCCCAAGAGGTGTTTCTTTGGCGGTAAGCGACCCAGCGGTTTCCGGGCCGACGACGACATCGTCAGAGCTGCTCGGACCCTTGCCGGGGATGACGTTTCCCCAGGGCTTCGTCGGCAAGGCGGTTACAGAGACCAGGGGAGTGGTGGCTCGGCACCACCATGAACTCGGTGCCAAGTCGAGCCTCATGGAAAAATCTTCGCCCTACATACCTAAACCCCAGGATTTGGCCGAGGTTGGGGATCGTCAGGCTCCCGCCGCCTCACGGTCCCGCAGCACTCTTCGCAGGATCTTGCCGGCGAGGGACCTCGGTATCTCATTGATGAACTCCACCTGCCGAATCTGCTTGAAGTGGGCGACATGACCTGCGACGTGTTCCATGAGCTCTTCGGCTGTGGCCTCCTGACCCGGCTTGAGCACCACATACGCCTTCGGGATCTCACCGGCCTCTTCGTCCGGAACCGGGATCACCGCCGAATCGGCTACGGCAGGATGGGTTAGGAGCAACGCCTCCAACTCTGCGGGTGGAACCTGGAATCCCTTGTACTTGATCAACTCCTTGAGCCGGTCGGTGATGTACCAATAACCGTCCTCGTCTACCCACCCGATGTCGCCGGTGTGGAGCCATCCGTCGTCGTCGATGGTCTCGCGGGTCGCTTCAGGGTTGTTGAGATAGCCCTGCATGACCTGCGGGCCCTTGATCCAGATCTCGCCTTCCGCTCCGACGCCGAGGTCGGACCCCGACTCGGGGTCAACCACCCGAGCCTCGGTGTTGGAGATGACGAAACCGATCGACCCTGAGCGGGCCTTGCCCGGCGCGGTTGCGTGTGTCACCGGACTCGTCTCGGTCAGCCCGTAACCCTGCACGACTTCTGCCCCCACTCGCTGGGCGGCCTCAGCCTCAACCTCGGCCCCCAGGGGCGCTGCGCCGGAGAAGATCTGTCTCACGCTCGACAGGTCGTACTCATCCACCAACGGGTGCTTGGCCAGGGCCAGGATGATTGGAGGCACGAGATACAAGCGTGTCACCTTGTATTCCTGAACGATCCTCAGAAACTCAGCCAGATCGAAGAGGGGCATGGTCACCGTGGTCGCACCGTTGTAGAGCACGCCGTTCATCAGCACTTGCATGCCGTAGATATGAAAGAAGGGCAGGACGGCGACCACCACCTCGTCCTCGCTGACCGCGGTGACGTGCTCGCCCTGAGCGAGGTTCGCCACGAGATTGCGGTGTGTCAGCATCACCCCTTTGGGGAGGCCCGTGGTGCCAGAGGAGTACGGGAGTACGACGACATCGCTATCCGGGCTGATGTCTGGGTTTCCGGAGAAAGGCTCGCCGGCTTGCAGGTCCGAGAACGAGGTCGCCCCGTCCGCCTCTCCCAGCACGAATATCTCCTCGACTCTCGTGTTCGCCGCCGCGTCGCGAGCCGTTTGGAGGAACAACGGGATCGTCACCAGCAACCTGGCTCCGGCATTCTTCAGCTGGAACTGGATCTCTTCGACGGTATAGGTCGGGTTGATGGTGGTGACCGTTCCACCAACGGTGGCCGCTGCATGGAAGACAATGGCGTACTCGGGCAGGTTTGGGGCGAGGATGGCGAGCACGTCGCCCTTTCCAAACCCGCGGGCCGACAAGCCTCCCGCCGCCTTCATCGTGGCTCCCGCCAGCTCTCCGTATGTGTAGCTCCGACCCGACATCCCGTCGATGAGCGCAGTTTTGTCAGCAAGGTCATCTTGATGTCGGAAGACGATGGGAGTGAGTGGAGAACTGGGAATCTCCACTTCGGGTAAGGGGCTCGAAAAAATCTGTGTCACCGAAAACTCCTCTTCACTTTCGCTTCGTTCAGTGCAATATCGCGGGATCTGACGACCTCACGTCTACAACCCTGCGGCCATTGCCGCCACCCTGGCATCGGCGCCACCTTCGACGGGATCCCCGTGGCCGAAGACCACGGTATCGAAGGTGAGGCTTCCGAGCTTGATGGCAGATTCGATCGCAGCCCCCATGTCGCTGGTGAACTCGGGCCTGGGCCCGATGACACCGCCGTCCTCGCCGTTGATCGCATCACCCGCAACGAGCAGACCCCCCACAGCATCGAGGACGCTGATGTGCCCCGCAGTGTGGCCTGGTGTCGCGATGATCCGGAGACCGAACACGTCGTCGCCGTCACCAACCGCCCTCAGGGGCCGCGGCGAGGGAATCGCACCGATGTCTGCTGCGCCTGCATAACCGGTCGCAGCGTCAGCACTGGTGAGCACGTCGCCGATGCTCCCGATGTGGTCGGGATGCAGATGCGTGAGGATGACGTGGCCGACGTCGTTCCAACCCAGCCCAATGGCAGACAGACCCGCCTCGATCTGCGGTGCGCTGCCCGCGACGCCCGTGTCGACGACCACCGCCTCGCCGCTGCGGGCGAGCACATATGCGGACACGAACCCGAGGGACACGCGCCTCCAGGTGACAGCCTCGAGACCGGCGGTCGCCTGCGGAGCAGGCTCCGTCGTCGATGTCGCCGAGGGCGGGGACGTCGATGACTTCGGCGCGGGGTTAGCGGTTGTCGAGCCGTCCTCGCCGGCGAGAGCGGAGTCGTCGTCGCCGCAGGCAGCCAGACCACCGAAAATCGCCACCGCAATGGTGGCGCGACCGATCTCGCTCAGAAACATGCGTCTGCTCAGTGCCTGGAAGATTGCCATGACCAAGCTCCTCTCACCGGTTCGTCACCTCAACCGTAGTAGTCGGCCTGTCAGACGGGTTGGTGTGTTTTGCGGCGATCGGCTTCGGCTGCGGTCACGATCTTGGTGAATGCCGAGCGGAGTTGTGCCGTCTGGGATTTGCTGAGATGGCGGGTGAAGTGATCTTCGATTCCCTGCAGATGTACCGGAACCGCAGCACGCAGGGTGCTCTTGCCTTTCGGGGTAACCGCGATCTGAATGCCGCGGCGGTCACCTTCGCACATTTCTCGTTCCACGAGACCCTCTTTCTCCAGCTTCTCGACGAGTCGGGTGGCGCCGCTTCGGCTGAGAAGCAGTGAGTCCGCAAGCTCGTGCATACGCCAGGGTCGTTCAGCGCTGGAGAGGCGGAGAAGCACTTCGTACGAAGTCAATGCCAATCCACGTTTCTCCTCGAGTTCGTCCTCGAGTAGGCGTACCACGGTGGCGTGAGCACGAAGAAACAGGGCCCAGGCTTCGAGCCGATCCGTATCGATGCCGTGTTCCATGATCTGACGCTACCGCAATAGTTGACCCGCACAACATTAAAGGAATATAGTTGCGCTACTCAACTGTTCTAATCATCAACATCCATGCCACAAGGAGGCAGACAACTGTGACGAGCACAAAGGAACTTCAGGAGCAAATCGACTTTCCACCCCTGGGGGACTGGGCGCTGGATCCCGCGCATACGGTCGCCGGCTTCGTCGGCCGATACTTGATGGTCACCAAGGTGTTTGGGAAATTCAAAGGCGTCTCGGGAACGATTCACATCGCAGAAGACCCTCAGGAGTCATGGGTGGAGGTATCGCTGGATACGACGAGCATCACCACCGACCATGAGGATCGCGACAAACATCTCAAATCGCCGGACTTCCTCGACGTGGAGAACCACCCGACGATCGAGTTTCGCAGCACCGGGTTCGAAGGCGCCGGCGAGCACTGGACCGTGCCGGGTGACCTCACGATCAAGGGTGAGACCCGGCCGATCACGCTAGACGTCGAGTACCACGGCGTGGTGAGTGACCCATGGGGCGGTCGGCGGGTCGCCTTCAGTGCCTTCACTGAGATCAACCGTGAGGACTGGGGATTGACATGGAACGTGGCCCTCGAAGCAGGAGGAGTGTTGGTGGGCCCTAAAGTCAGGCTCGAGATAGAGACACAGGGAGTGCTTCAGGCCGACAAAGAATGACGGCTGTCGCTCCACTGACTACTCAAGTGACTGATTGATGTCGACGGTCTGTGCCGATCTGGTGGAGGCCACATCCATACCTGAACCAGAGACACGGGAGTGTGCCGAATGCATTGCGTTCGGTGATACATGGGTGCATCTGAGAATGTGCCTGGAATGTGGAAACGTCGCCTGCTGCGATGACTCGAAGAACCGTCACGCGACAGCCCACTTCAACGCAACCAATCACCGGGTCATTCGCAGCGTGGAGCCCGGTGAGCGGTGGCTGTGGTGCTACCGGCATGAGCAGGCCGTCCAGTGGTGACGGTGCCGTTATATTCGAGCCGGTCGACCGGATGCAAGGGATATTCCATGTGCTGAGGGATCACGATCAGGCCGAGCAGCAGGTCACGTATCTGGAGCTGTTCTTTGATTTGGTGTTCGTCTTCGCGATCACCCAACTTTCTCAGGTGCTCCTGAACGACCTCACGTGGAGGGGCGTAGCCGGAACCTTTTTCTTGCTGGTGGCGATGTGGCTGGCGTGGGTGTACACGACTTGGTGGACCAACTCGGTCGACCCCGACGTCGTGCCGGTACGTCTGGTCATGCTGGTGATGATGCTGGCCGGCATGATGATGGCCCTCGCTATTCCGGAGGCGTGGGGTGACCGCGCCCTCCTTTTCGCCGTCAGCTATGTGGGGCTGCACCTAATCCGAAACACCTTCTCAGTGTTGGCAGCAAGACGTTCGGGCGGAGATCACATTTCCCTGCTGCGACTGCTCAGTTGGAGCGTAGTGACAGGTGCGTTGTGGATTGCTGGCGCCATCGCCGGTAACGGGGCCCTGGTTGTGATCTGGGTTCTTGCGCTGGCGCTCGAACTCGTGTCGCCTTACGTCGGCTACTGGACCCCCGGCCTGGGGGCCCAGAGGATGGGCGATCGACAGATCGAATACCACCACTTCACAGAACGATTCCATCTTTTCATCATCATCGTGTTGGGCGAGTCCATCGTGATCACCGGCGTCACCGCCGCCGCACTCGAGCTCGACGCAGCCCGACTCGCCTCTGTCGTGGTTGCGTTCGCGTTGACTGCGGTGCTGTGGTGGCTCTACTTCAACGCGGTGGCCGCCCGATCGAGCGAGGGCCTTGGCGCAGCGTCCGGTGATCGGCAACGTCTGGCCAGGGATGCCTACAGCTACACCCACATCCTGCTGGTGTTCGGGATCATGTTGATTGCAATCGGCAATGAACTTCTCATCGGTCATCCGCTCGACGAGTTTGACCGCGCCGGCCTGGTGGTGGTTGCCGCGGGACCGGTTCTATATCTGTGGGGCCACGAATTGTTCAAGCTGTTGATGACCGGAAGTGTCCGAGTCGTCCGCCTTCTCGGTGGTGTCCTCATCGCCGCAGTCGTCGCTGTCGTCGGAACGGTGTTGCCGGCCCTATGGACCCAAGCCATCGTCCTCGCCATCCTCGTTGGGTTCGCCATCCACGAAAACGTGGCGATGCGGCGCTTCGACGCGACATCTGCCGAGGAGCGTCTGAGTTCGCTGACCACCGAGGCGGGCAAACCCGCCCAATACGGCTCGACCAGAGTCGATAGACGAACAGCGACCACCGAGAGGTCCAGGGGGGAAATCTGATGGGCAGCCCATCGGACCAGGACGTGGCTGCCACGGGAGGTACCTGGTCACCCTTGAAGAACCGCATATTCGCGGTGGTTCTGTTGACCGGTTTGTTCACCCAGTTGGCGGTTTTCATGAGCGGGTTGGCCAGCGCCTGGGTGATGACCGACATCACCGACTCGCCGGCCGTCGTTGCCTCTCTTCAAATCGCAGTCGCCCTCCCCATGTTTCTGCTCGCTCTCTTCGCCGGTGCCCTTGCTGACGTAGTCAGCCGTAAACGAATCATCCTGTTTTCACTGACCGGCAGCATGATCGTTACCGGCGCGTTTGTATTGCTGTCTGCGTCCGAGTCCCATTCCGAAGCCTCACTTCTGGGACTCACCGCGGCCCTCGGTGTCTTCACGGCCCTGGCTGCCCCAGCTTGGGTTGCCGTCATTCCCGGGCTCGTCTCCCGCTCCGATCTCGCCGGGGCAATGACGCTCAGTTCTGCCGGCATCAGCGGTGCGGGGGCCCTCGGCCCCGCCCTCGGAGGAATCCTCATCTTTGCAGCCGGACCCACCTGGGTATTCGGTTTGAACGTGATCGTCTTCGCCACCGCGATCGTGGCGCTACGGGTCTGGAAAGCGGCACCTCTCACCGGGCTCCCCCACGAACACATCGCTTCGGCGATGCGCATCGGTTTCCAATACATGCGATACGACCGACCGCTCAAGGTCGTGATTGGCAAGATCATTCCCTTTGCGCTAGCCGCCGTTGCGCTCATCTCGCTGTTACCCGCGGTCGCCCGTTTCCGTCTTGAAGCTGGACCGGCGACGTTTGGACTTCTCTCCGGTGCCGGCGGCGTCGGCGCGGTGCTCGCCCTGCTGGCCATGCCCAGCATCCGTAGGCGGGTTGGCCCAGATTTCATCGTCTCGGGTTCGATGCTCATCGAAGCTGCCGTGTTCGTGGTGCTCGCATCAACCACCAATCTCGGGGTCGCCGCCGGCGTGATCATGGTCGCCGGAGCGGCAACTCTGGCTATCACCTCCACTGTGATGACTGTGCTCCAGGTAGTTCTCCCCTCGTGGGTCCGTGGACGGGGTGTGGCCCTTTTCCTGCTCGCGGTTCAAGGGTCATTCGCCGTTGGCGCCTTGATCTGGGGAAGAGTGGCCGAGCAGACAAACCTTCAAACCGCTCTTGTGGCGGCCGGGCTCACCATGGCGGTCAGCGCAGTTCTGGTGCTGCCGCTGCGACTCAGCCGATACATGGACGTCGACACCGACACTGCCACCCTTCTCGCCGACCCGCCCACAGTGACGTCGGTCCACGACGACGACGGGCCCATCCTGCTCACCGCCCGCTGGCAGATCGATCCCGCCCACCGGGACGATTTCGTAGCCGCGATGGAGCCTGTGCGGCGGGCGCTGAAGCGGCAGGGTGCCCTCAGCTTCCGTCTGGTCGAGGACGTAGAACAGCCTGGGCACATGCTTGAATCGTTCACCATGGCGACCTGGTCCGAGTATCAGCGCCTCCCCCAGCGAGCCACCATGGCGGACAAGGAAATCCACGTAGCCCTCGTAGACGCTGCCGGCTCCGAGGTCCCTGCGCTGACAGCACACCGCGTCATCAAACTCCGATCAGGACGGTCGAATCACTCGGGTGGATCTCCACGGTGAATGACAGCTGACTCGTGTCGCCAGTCGGCTGGCCAGTAAGACAGACTCATTAGCTCTGGGCTTCTGCGTGGCGGCGCCCCGTTTCCGTTTTCGAGCAGGACGACATCAGAGGCGAAGCATCTAGAATGCTTCGCTCTCAACCCGAGGTTCGAATTGGCGGCACTTCATTTCGATCCAAGCATCGAACACGACGCCTGCGGCGTCGGGTTCATCGCTGCCCTCGACCGCGCTCCTTCCTACCGTTTGACCCGCCTGGCCGTGGAGTGTCTGCAGAGACTGGACCATCGGGGTGCTCGTGCTGCCGATGGCACCGGGGATGGTGCGGGCCTGCTCACGCAGGTCCCGCACAGGCTGATCCGCCGGGAGCTTGGCAGTTACCAGGCGAACCTCCCGGCAGCGCGAATCGGTGTCGTGATGTGCTTTCTCCCTCCCATGGACGCAGCACTTTCGCGTTCTCTGATCACCGAGTCACTGGAGGCAGAAGGCATTCGCGTCCTGCGATGGCGTTCGGTGCCGATCGACCCCTCAATGCTTGGCGAGCATGCCCGGACTGTGCTGCCACTCATCGAACAGGCGATCGTCACCGGCGAGGTCGAGGGCGACGAGTTCGAGAGTGCCCTCTATCTGGCTCGTAAGCGAATCGAGCGCCAGGCGAATCCCGGACTTTCGATTCCGTCAGCTTCCAGTCGCACTGTCGTCTACAAGGGTCTTTTCACAGCCAGCCACATTGCAGGGTTCTATTGGGACTTGAGAGATCCTGGCTTCGAGACGAGCTTTGCGATCTTCCATCAGCGATACTCCACAAACACCTTCCCTTCGTGGGAGAACGCTCAGCCCTTCCGGACCCTCGCCCACAACGGTGAGATCAATACGATCCAGTCGAACCGCTCGTGGATGCTCGCCCGCGAGAAAGGTGCCACCCCCGGCGTTTGGGGCGACCGATTTGAGGACATTCTCCCTTTCCTCCAGCTGGGGATCTCAGATTCCGGAAGTCTTGACAATGCGTACGAGTTGCTCATGCAGAGCGGCCGGTCACTCTCCCATGTCAAGGAGCTGTTGATTCCTGCTTCGTGGGAGAACGTCGACGATCTTGATCCAAAAATGCGCGCTTTCTACGAGTATCACGCCTTCCTCACCGAGCCCTGGGACGGACCTGCCGCTATCGCAGTGACCGACGGCGTGTCCCTACTTGCTGGAATGGACCGCAACGGTCTCCGCCCGGCACGTTGGACGATCACTCCCGATGTGGTCCTGGTGGCGTCGGAAGCGGGTGTGTGTCCTGAGGAAGAGATTCATGCCCTCGAAACCGGCCAGCTCGGGCCCGGAGAGGTGATCGTCTTTGACGGCGACTCCGGAGAGGTCAGGCACTCTGCCGAGGTCAAATCCGCACTTGCCGCACTCCAGCCCTACGACGAATGGGTGACCACCGAGACTCTTCACATCACAGCTCCATTCGATGGGCTGGCCGACGATCGATTCGACGCAGCTGCCCTCAGTCGTGTCTTCGGCTACACGGCAGAAGAGCGACGGCTGGTTCTTGCCGACATGGCACTCGGAATCACGCCGATCGGGTCGATGGGAGACGACACGGGTCTCGCGGTGCTCTCGGATCGACCCAGAAGACTCACCCAATACTTTCATGAGATGTTCGCCCAGGTCACCAACCCGCCGATGGATCCGATACGGGAAAAGCTGGTGATGTCGTTGCGCATCCAACTCGGGCGTCGGGGACCATTGCTCGAGGACACACCCCGTCAGGCCCATCTGATCGAACTGGCAAGCCCGATTCTCTCCGATGCCGAGTTGGAGTCGATAGTTCGGTCAGGCGACCACAGATTTTTCTCCCATTGGATTCCGGTGACGTGGGAAGCCTCCGAAGGCGCCGGAGGCATCAAACGACGGATCGACGAGATCTGCGTCGAAACTGCACAGGCGGTGAAGCTCGGAGCAACCATTATCGTGCTCTCGGATCGCGAGTCCGATGCCTCCTTTGCCCCCATCCCGATTCTCCTGGCGTTGGGGGCGGTGCATCACCACCTGATCGACGAGGGTGTCAGGGGCGACGTGTCGCTCGTCGTGGTTTCGGGGGAGCCGAGAGATGCCCACGATCTGGCTTGTCTAATCGGCTTTGGGGCCTCGGCGGTAAATCCCTATCTGGCGATCGATCAGGTACGCGACCTTGCAGCAACCGGGGCCATTGATGTCGATCCAGTGCTGGCACAGGAGAACTACCGCTCGGCCCTCGAGGAAGGCCTGCTCAAGATCATGTCGAAGATGGGTATCTGCACCCTCTCGGCGTATCGCGGCTCTGAGCTATTCGAGGTAATCGGTCTTTCCGAGCTGGTATGTCGTTTCGCCTTTCGCAATGCGCCGCGACGTCTTCGCGGCATTGGCTTCGAAGATCTTGCCCGACAGGCGCTGGAGCGACATGCCAGGTTTGAGGCCGACGACCAGGAATCCGGTGGGTTCTACAAGCACAGACGAGGCGAGGACACCCACATCACTGCTCCGTTGGTGGTCCTTGCCGTGCAGAAGGCGGTGCGCTCCGGCGACCCAGCAGATTGGAAACGATATCTGGAGACGATTGGCGCACGAAAACCGGCCCTGATCAGGGATCTTCTCACTTTCGTGCAGCGAGAGCCCATACCTCTCGAGGAGGTGGAGCCCGCCGAGGCCATCATGAGGAGGTTCACCACCGCTGCCATGTCACACGGAGCCCTTTCGAGGGAGGCTCACGAGACTCTGGCCCTGGCGATGAATCTGATCGGGGGTCGTTCGAACTCTGGTGAAGGTGGCGAGGATCCAGACAGGTTCGGCACCCCTCGCAACTCCGCGATCAAACAGGTCGCGTCGGGGCGTTTCGGGGTTACTCCTGCCTATCTGAACTCGGCGGAGGAACTTCAGATCAAGATGGCTCAGGGATCCAAGCCCGGGGAAGGGGGTCAGCTTCCCGGCCACAAGGTGACGGCCGAAATCGCCCGTCTGCGATACACCAAGCCGGGTGTCCCCCTGATCTCGCCTCCGCCGCATCACGACATCTACTCCATCGAGGACCTAGCGCAGTTGATCTACGACCTGAAGGCGTTCAAGCCCACCGTCCGGGTCTCGGTCAAGCTGGTCAGTGTGCCAGGTGTGGGGACTATCGCCGTTGGGGTGGCGAAGGCGGATGCGGATGTGATCACTATCTCGGGCTCCGAGGGAGGCACCGGCGCTTCGCCACTCGCTTCGATAAAGCATGCGGGCTCTCCGTGGGAACTGGGTATCGCCGAGGCTCATCAGGTTCTGGTCGCCAACGGACAGCGGGCGAGAGTCGTTCTGGAGACTGATGGGGGTCTCCGTACCGGACGCGATGTCGTCGTGGCCGCCCTGCTCGGCGCCGAGAGATTCGGCTTCGGAACGCTGCCGCTTCTCGCCATGGGTTGCAAGATGGTCCGACGTTGTCACCTCAACACTTGCCCGGTGGGTATCGCAACGCAGCGCGAGGATCTGAGGGCGAAGTTCACGGGTGGTGCCGACCAGGTTGTGATGCTCTTCCGGCACGTCGCCGAAGAAGTGCGTCACCATCTATCCGTGCTGGGTATAAGGACGATCGAGGAGATCGTCGGACGGGCTGATCTTCTTCGCCCCATCGACGCCGAGCACCCGCTGGCGGCCGACCTCCTGGCGATGCTCGTCGCTTCCCAGGGGCGTAAGGAGCATCTCGGATACAAGCCGTTTCCGTTGTCGAGTCTTGCCACGCGGCTGGTCATAGACGCGGAGGAGGCAATAGTCCATGGTGCATCGGTGCGGCTGGCCTATCCGATCCGAAATGTCGATCGAGCCATAGGAGCGAGATTGTCAGGAGCCATCACTGCCGAGCACGGGCAAGACGGCCTCCAGGAGGGAACGATCGAGGTCAAGTTGGCGGGAACAGCCGGCCAGAGTTTCGGCGCTTGGCTCACATCAGGTGTGACGCTCCGGCTGAAAGGTGTGGCCAACGACTACGTCGCCAAGGGCATGGGTGGAGGTGTCCTTTCGGTCTCGCCGACGCGGCGAGTGGGCGGCCCCACTCCTCATGTTGCTGGAAACGCAGTTCTCTATGGAGCCACAGGGGGAAGGGTTTTTCTGGCTGGAACGGTCGGTCAGCGGTTCGCGGTGCGAAACTCGGGCGCAACCGCTGTGATCGAAGGCTGCTCGGACCACGGATGTGAGTACATGACCGGAGGAGCCGTTCTGATTCTGGGTGACGTTGGACGCAACTTCGGCGCGGGGATGACAGGCGGGATCGCTTACGTGTGGGACCCCGAGGTCAAGCTCAAGGGACGGCTCGCGGAGACGGCACCAGATGCCCGGCGCCCAACCGGGAGCGACGCCTCCGATATCTCTTCGTTGATCGAGGAGCATATCGAATACACGGCCAGTCCCACGGCACGGAGTCTGGCCAACCGATTCTCTGAGATGATCGATTCGTTCTGGGTAATCGCGGCAACAGGCAAGGAGCGAATCCCGATCACCGAGCAGACAAGTCCCGAATCGGTCCGGGTAGTTTGAATAACGGCGACGTCCGGCGTCTCTCCGATTTCCAGGGGTCGACGTCGGTGATGAGGAGGTCTGGCCGCGTCGGCCGCTATCTGGCTCGCTGTGTAGCCTCAGCGACCAAACCCTCAAGGAAGGAACCACAGTGACTCTGTCCATCGCCGCTGGTCCCACCGGCACCCCGCTCCTCGAGCAGACCATCGGTGCCAACCTCGAGGCCACAGTAGATCGTTTTCCCGACCGGGAGGCTCTCGTGGTGGTGCATCAGGGGGTTCGGCAGACCTGGGCTGAGTTTGATGCCACCATCAATGAAGTGGCCAAAGGCCTCATGGGGATCGGCATCCACGCCGGGGACCGGGTGGGCATGTGGAGCCCCAACTTTGCCGAGTGGACCTATATCCAGTACGCCACCGCGAAGATCGGCGCAATCCAGGTCAACATCAACCCGGCGTATCGGGTCAACGAGCTCCAGTACGCGCTGGACCAGTCTGGCTGCCGGCTCCTGGTGACACGCACCGAGTACCTGACCTCGGGATACCGTGACATGGTCGACGAGGTTGCGCCTGCTCTTCGGAACCTCGAAAACGTGATCTACTTCGACACCGACGACTGGTCGGAGTTGATCGACGCCGGACGGTCGGTGTCCGACGACGATCTGGCTGCTCGCGCCGAATCTCTTGATGCCAGAGACCCGATCAACATCCAGTACACCTCGGGCACGACGGGGCGTCCGAAGGGCGCCACTCTCAGCCACCGAAGCATTCTCAACAACGCTCGCTTCGTCGGTGACGCCTGCGCCTACACCGAAGAGGATCGGGTTTGCATCCCGATTCCCTTCTATCACTGTTTCGGCATGGTCATGGGCAACCTGGCGTGCTCGGTGTTCGGGGCAACGATGGTGGTGCCGTCACCGACGTTTGACCCGGAGGCCGTGCTACGAGCGCTCCAGGATGAGCGGTGTACGTCGCTCTACGGGGTTCCGACGATGTTCGTTGCCCAACTCGCCCACCCAGGTCTGGCAGATTTCGACCTCTCCAGCATGCGTACCGGCATCATGGCCGGGTCGCCGTGCCCGACGGAGGTGATGCGCCGCGTCATCGATGACATGGGTATGGGCGAGGTCACCATCGCATACGGCATGACCGAGACGTCTCCTGTTTCGACTCAGACGAGCACCGACGACTCCGTCGAACACCGGGTATCGACCGTCGGACGGGTCCTCCCTCACGTCGAGTCCAAGATTGTCGACCCCGACACCGGGGAGTTGGTCCCTCGTGGCGAGGGCGGCGAGTATTGCACCCGGGGTTACCACGTGATGT
>Ga0209988_10000115_pt1 | contig 41435 bp, 41 predicted proteins | sample N075metaG_FD_183115 | JGI IMG/M metagenome (GOLD analysis project Ga0209988, IMG submission 183115) | Deep subsurface microbial communities from Kermadec Trench to uncover new lineages of life (NeLLi) - N075 metaG (SPAdes) (version 2) | ecosystem: Environmental > Aquatic > Marine > Ocean trench... | reverse complement strand
TCGGCATGCCGTAAATCGGGCTGGAGGGATCGCTGCGCGCAGCCGGGTTGACGACGTCATTCGCTCCGATGATCAGCGCAACATCAGCAGCCGGAAACTCCGGATTTATCTCGTCTTCATTGTAAATGATGTCGTAGGGCACGCCTGCCTCTGCGAGCAACACATTCATGTGGCCGGGCATACGTCCGGCGACCGGATGGATGGCGAATTTTACATCGACATCGCGCTTGATCAGCAACTGGGTCAGCTCCCACACTTTGTGCTGGGCATGTGCGACGGCCATGCCATATCCGGGAATGATGAGCACTTTGTCAGCGAATGCCATCATTACCGCGACGTCCGCTGCTTCGATGGGCTTCATGACGCCGGAAACTTCGCTTGCCTCGCCACCCTCCTCTTCACCGAAGCCGGAGAACAGCACGTTGGCGAGCGAACGGTTCATCGCTTTCGCCATTAGCTGGGTCAGCAGTGAGCCCGCGGCACCGACGACCGTGCCGGCGATGATCATCGCCGCGTTCTGCAGCACGAATCCTTCAAACGCGACCGCAAGGCCGGTGAGCGCGTTGTACAGTGAGATCACGACCGGCATATCGGCACCGCCGATCGGCAAGGTCATCGTGACGCCGAGTACGAGCGCCAGCAGGAAGAAAATTGCCACCGTATTGACATCACCGTGCCCCATCACGATGTATCCGGCCGTTACAAGGGTCGCGGCCAGTAACAACAGGTTGAAAACCTGCTGGCCGGCGAAGCGGAAATTGCGCTTCATCAGGCCTTGCAGTTTTGCGAATGCGACCAGGCTGCCGCTGAATGATACGGCGCCGATCAAGCCGCCGAGAACCGCAAGGGTGCCGAACACAAGGCCATGATCTTCGCCGCCAAATAACTCGACCGCTGCGATCGCCGCCGCCGCGCCTCCGCCCATGCCGTTATAGAGCGCGATCATCTGCGGCATGTTGGCCATCGCAACCTTCTTGCCGCTGTACCAGGCGAGGACGCCGCCGATGAATATGGCGGTCGTCATGAGCAGGTAATTGCCCATACCCGGATGAAGAAACGATACCAGTGTCGCAACGACCATGCCGGCGCCGGCCCAGACAATGCCGGCGCGGGCAGTCACCGGCGAACTCATGCGCTTGAGTCCGAAGATGAAAAGTATGGCGGCAATGAAGTAACTTGCTTCAATTACCGTACGTATGGAGATCATCTCAATCAGGAGTCTTTCTCCTTACTGCTTTTGAACATCTCGAGCATGCGTTCGGTGACCACGTAACCACCGACAGCATTGCCTGCTCCGAGGAACACGCCGATAAATCCGATAACGAGCTCCAGCGTAGTGTCCGCCCGTCCGAGCGCCACCATCGCGCCAACAAGTACGATGCCGTGAACGAAGTTCGATCCGGACATCAGCGGTGTATGCAGAATCGACGGCACGCGGCCAATTATTTCATGACCGACGAATGCCGCCAGCATGAATATATAAAGTGCAATGAATCCGTCAATCATCAGGCAGACCCCCCTTCAATGGATTTACGCGTCGGCTCATGCTTGATCTCGCCGTCGCGTGTCAGGGCTGATTGAGCGAATACCTCGTCCTCCCAGTCGATAGTCAGTTCACCGTCCTCGCTGATGGCAGGCTTGATGAAATTAAAGAGGTTTCTTGCGTACATGTCGCTTGCATGACGGCCGAGAGCTGCCGGCAGATTGACCGGTCCGACAATCTTCACCCGGTTTACGACAATCGTTTCACCCGCCTTCGTGAGTTCACAATTGCCGCCGGTCTCGGCGGCAAGGTCGACGATCACCGCGCCGGGCTTCATCGCCTCGACCGCAGCGGCCGAAATGATTCTTGGGGCGGGCCGGCCGGGAATTGCCGCTGTACTTATGACAACGTCGGAGACTGCGATTTCCTTTTCGAGCGCCTCCTGCTGCTGCGTTTTTTCGTCGTCAGTCAGTTCCCGCGCGTACCCGCCTTCGCCTTCAGCAGACACGCCGGTCTCGACAAACTTCGCGCCGAGCGATTCCACTTGTTCCTTGGTCGCACCGCGGACATCATAGGCTTTGACTACCGCGCCAAGCCGTTTCGCTGTCGCTATCGCCTGCAATCCGGCGACACCGGCACCGATCACTAGAACCTGTGCAGGCCGTATTGTGCCCGCGGCTGTTGTCAGCATCGGGAAGAACCTGTTGAGGGTGGATGCGGCGATCAGCGTTGCCTGGTATCCGGCAACGGCCGCTTGTGACGACAGGACATCCATGCTCTGCGCACGTGAAATTCGCGGCACGAGCTCCATGGCGAAGCCAACGTGCTTTTTGCTCTGCAATGCTTTGACGAGGTCCGGGTTGTTATGGCCGTACATCAGGCCGACAACCACGCAGCCATCGCCAAGTTTGTTGACAGCATCCGCATTGGCGGGTTGTACCGTAAACAAAAGATCGCACCTGGCAAGTACACCGCCCGAGTCGGTGAACTCGACATCTGCATATTCATTATCAGGAATCTGCGAGCCATCGCCGGCGCCATTTTCCATTACCACCGACACACCGAGCTTTTGCAATTTGCCAGTGATTTCGGGGGTTAGTGCAACCCGGGTTTCGCCCTCGAGATTTTCTTTTAGCACGCCAACTGTCAGCGGCATCGTTGCTCTCCGTCGTTAATATCTGACCTGATTTATCCCGCAAGACCTCATCAGGGAATCAGATGATTCCCCTGGATTGGTATTTTTGAGGTCTGCGGCCGGGACTATACGTCACATTCGTATCATGTGAAACGCGAATAATGACAGGGCATGCGCTTCTCGAAAACTGACGGTTTATTTGATTTTTGCGGGCTGACGGGCAATATACGGAGTGTAAGTCTGGAGGCTCATTTATATGATATGTGGCAGCGCATCAGATATCTCGCAACAGGTCCTGCGCACCGATGTAGCGGGAATGCCGCTTGAGTGGATCGACTACCGTGAAGCGGTTCGTCTTTACCATATCGAGCAGGTCGCGTATGCCTGCGGTTCCCGGCTGTACACGGTATTCGGTGGCTACAGTGCGTTTGATGGCCGCCGCAGCAGGATCCACGTCAGTTCGATCATCGCGACTGAAGGCACCAGCCAGGGCCTCTCTTTCGTCAGGGATCAATACGTGCCACCCCTGAATAACCGCACCCTTTTCAAGCGTGACGCCAACCTTTGCCTCTATTGCGCAATGCGGTTCCAGACGCGGGACCTGACCCGCGATCACATCACACCGTTGTCGCATGGCGGCAAGGATGCCTGGAACAACGTCGCCACCGCCTGCAGACGCTGTAATAACCACAAGGGCGGCCGGACGCCGGAGCAGGCGGCCATGCAACTGATCGCGGTACCGTTTTCGCCGACGTATGCCGAATATATTTACCTCAAAGGTCGCAGGGTTCTTGCCGACCAGATGCAATACCTGCTTGCCCACATTCCGCGCTCCAGTCCACTGCATGCCAGGCTCTCGGATCACCTTTCAGAGGGTGTCGATATATTCGATGAGTCAGTTCTAGCACGAGGCGATGCAATATTTAATTGATGCCAGTGTTTATGTATTTCGGGCCTACTACTCCATGCCCGATGACATGGTCGATGACGACGGCAATCCCATCAATGCGTTGTACGGTTACTGCCGATTTCTCGGCGACTTCATGGAACAGGTCAAACCGGAGTACATTGCGGTGGCATTCGACGAAAGTTCGTCGACTTCGTTTCGCACCGAAATCTATCCCGAGTACAAAGCGAATCGCGATCCGGCGCCGCCGGAGCTGAAACGTCAGTTCCTGCAATGCCGTCGTTTCACCAAGGCGCTCGGTCTGATGTCGTGTGCGCACCCGAATTATGAGGCGGACGATCTTATTGGGACGCTGGTGACTGACGGGCGCGAGCAGGGCCAGCCCTCGACCATCGTGACCCGCGATAAAGATCTCGCACAACTTCTGAGCGAAGACGACGTGTTCTGGGATTTCGCAGGGAGAGGAAAACTGAAATACCACCAGATACCGGAGACCTTCGGTGTCTGGCCCGAGCAGATAGCGGATTTCCTGGCGCTTGCCGGCGACAGCGTCGACAACATCAAAGGCGTCCGCGGCGTTGGCAAGAAAACCGCCGAAGCACTGTTGGCGCATTTCGGTTCGCTTGAAGATATCTATGCAAATATCGACACCGTGCACGAAGTCAACGTGCGCGGCGCAAAAACCCTCGGCGCAAAGCTCGAAGCGCATAAAGAAGATGCGATGCTTGCGCGACGATTGACGGGCATTGCTTGCGACGCGCCATATGAAAGACCGGAGACAGGACTGAAACCGGTTGCACCCGACCTCGGCGCCATCAATGCGCTTTATGATGAGGCAGGCATTGGCATGTCATTGCGGCGCCAGGCCGAGAGGGTGTCGGATCTCATATAGCGCCACCGTGGAAATTCCTTCATGCCCGAATGGCAGACATTGTTTTCGGCACTTCGCGAACACGACATCAAGGTGTCGGACCGGGATATGCCGCGGCCTGTCGGCGGTGGCGATATCAGTGCGGCCTGGCGCGTCAAGACCGAAGACAACGCGATTTTTCTAAAGACCGGTCCAGCCAGTTCCTACGACATGTTTCTCGCCGAGGCCGAGGGCCTCAGGGAACTGGCCAAAGCCAATGCGGTGCGCGTGCCTGAAGTGCGCGGTTGCGTGCAGTCGGCTGGCGAGAGCCTGCTGGCACTTGAATGGATCGACTTCGATCTGCCGGGTCCTGACACCGAAAGGATGTTAGGGCAGGAACTGGCGAAACAGCATCGATACTGCAACGATCGATTCGGCTGGCGCCAGGACAACACCATAGGCTCGACACCGCAGCGAAATCTGTGGAACGATGACTGGATCGAATTCTTTACGGAGGACCGACTCGGCTTTCAACTGCTACTTGCAGCGGAGAACGGCTTCACCGGCGAACTGCAACAGGAAGGCGACCGGCTGCTATCCAATATCGGGCAATTCTTCAGTGGCTACTGGCCGGAGGCCTCATTGCTGCATGGCGATCTGTGGGGAGGTAACCGGGCATCGTCGGACGGCGAGCCCGTCATATTCGACCCTGCTGTTTACTACGGCGATCGCGAATCGGACATCGCGATGACAAAACTGTTCGGCGGCTTCAGCGCGGAGTTCTACAGTGCTTACGAGGAATCATGGCCGCTGGCGGCGGGCAGTGAAAGAAGGATTCTGCTTTATCAGCTCTACCATGTCCTGAATCATCTGAACCTGTTCGGCCAGTCCTACCTCGGCCGCGCGCTCGGTCTGATCAAATCGCTTGTTTAGTACCCTGTACCGTGAAAAAGAGGCCTGTTTACTTATTCATTTATTCACGGGGCAGGGCACTGGAAATTATTTACTCCTCTTCCGAGGCTTCCTCATCCTTATCGGTTTCAGTGACTTCATATAATTCGCCGAGGAAATCTTCCTTGAACAGGTAAAGCATGGTTCCTTCCGGCGCTTGCAGCGCCATGAATGCCCCTTCGAAACCGGGAAATTCCTTGAACGTAAAACCGTGCTGTGCAATGGCGGTCCACACGGAATCCTTATCCTCACAACGAAAACACAGGGATGGGCCGTTTAACGCGATACTTTCGCTGAGGCCCAATGACATTTCGCCCGCATTGAAGCGCATGTGTGTGGTTGGTTCTTCACGCAGGCGTAACAACTCGGGTGCCAGCGGCGCCCAGAACTGTGCAGCCCGCATCGCGTCCTTGACTGACAGGCTGATTTCGAACCAGCGGCCACACAGCGAGTTGTCGGTGTCTTCATCGGCGAGAGCAAAAGTCCTGGCTTCAACCATCGTGATCATGTTTTCGTCGCGATCAAGAAAGCCAAGTTCGTTGAAGACATCCTCGCCGACATTGAGGTATTGAAAGTCGAAGCCATGATCCGACATCGATCGCGCCTGGCGCGCCAGGTCCTGGTGCACAAACGTTAGTGCCAGCCTTTCGAGTTTTCCGTCGTGCAGGCCGATATTCAGGTCGCCATCGCTAACTACGGCATACTTGTGCGACCAGACATCGCTGATTTCGAGTTCCTGGAATCCGAGCAGTTTGTAAAAGCCCAGTGACTGGATGATATCGGTTGTCGGGATGCTGAATTCCAGGAAGCGACCGAGCAAATGTTTCTGTTGGTTCATCCAGCTGCTATCGCTCTGCACCCATTTCGCGGGCCCGTTGCAGGCTTTTTTCCATCTGTCGTGCAGCTTCGGAAAGGCTCCAGTCTGGCGACGCCTCGGGCCAGCCAGCGACATTTTTCTCGATAGTACGGCTTAAGAAAGCAACATGATCATCCCGCGCATTCAGCGCGGGGATGTAACGCAACTCTCCACCGCCGGCTGTGGCGAATAACGCCGCGTCCGTCATCGCAATCTCCCCAAGTGTTTCGAGGCAATCTGCGGCGAATCCGGGACAGATTACATCGACTTTGCCCATCTTATCGCGACCCCATTTTTTCAGGGTTTCATCCGTATACGGACGCAGCCATTCTTCGCGCCCTACACGCGACTGAAAACCGAGCTGCCAGTAGTCGTCATCGAGTTCCAGTTCTGCGGCGACGAGCCGGGCGGTTTTCTGGCACTGGCAGTGGTAGGGATCACCACTCAAAAGTGTGCGCCTTGGCAAGCCGTGAAATGACATGAGCAAACGCTCGCCCCGGTCGTGCATATCCCAGAAATCGCGAATGCTGGTAACGAGTGCGGATATATAGCCGACAGCATCGTGATAGTGATTGATGAACCGGAGTTCCGGCACCCAGCGCCTCTTCGATAACGCCGTCGTGACGGCGTCGAAAACGGATGCAGTCGTCGCGCCCGAGTATTGCGGATAAAGAGGCAGCACAACGATGCGCCTTACGCATTGATCAAACATTTTTTGTAACGCGGTTTCTATCGAAGGATTACCGTAGGACATGGCAAGTTCGACGTTTACCGCGCCTGACAGCCTTACGGATAATTTCTCCTGTACAGCGTCCGCAATGTCGATGGAATGCAGGAGCAAAGGCGACCCCTGCTCCGTCCAGACCTTCTGATAAGCCTCGGCGGACGCGGCCGGGCGAGTTCGAAGGACGTATCCATGTAATGCCGCCAGCCAAAGCAAGCGCGAAAATTCCACCACGCGTGGATCCGAGAGGAATTGCCTGAGATAGCGACGTACCGCGTCCGGCGTCGGTTCATCGGGAGTGCCAAGGTTAACGAGAAGGACGCCGAGAGACTCGGGGAGTCCGTGCTCATACTGCGGCGTTGAATCAAATGGTGGCATATTGGTTTGACACGGACAGTCTTGCTGCGTAAGTGCCTGACATACATTACTAAATCGTCAGGACCGACGCCAGTAATGGCGTATCATATTCGTGCCCCCGGGAGGAGAGACGAGCGTGGAAAGGGAAAAAAATTCAAATGAACATGACTCGATGCCGGATCGCTGGACGCTGATTCGCGATATCCTCGTTCTGCAACTCAAACTGCTTGTCGATGGGCTGCGTGATTTGATTCTGGTGCCGATTTCACTGGTAATCGGCGTCATCAGCCTGTTGAAAGCCGGGAATGCATCCGGCAGCGAGTTCTACGAATTGCTGAGAGCGGGGCGCAGGACTGAGCAGTGGATCAACCTTTTTGGTGCCGCCGAACGCGTGTATGGGCCATCAATTTCTGACGAACGTTTTCCCGCCGAAGATATTGATGAAATGGTGAGCCGCGTCGAATCATTCCTTGTCGACGAATACCGGCAAGGCGGCGTTACCAGGCAAGCCAGGGATCGACTCGATCGGGCGCTCGAGTCGTTGCACAAAATGGTGCTGCGCAAAGGAAAGAGCAGCGCCGGCAAAGAGTGACTGTCGCAATATCCCGACATTGTTGCCTGCGAAAAATCAGGCTTATTATGTGAATCCACGGCCAAACAGCCTTGTCCGGGCTGTATCGTTTCGTGGTAACAAGTTTCACAATAAATAAAATCAGTGTGGAAAATGATATGAAAAGGGCGGGTAAATTCGTGGCTGTGGTCGGCAGTTCCTTATTGATTTCGGCATGCGGCGGCGGAGGATCCGGGCCTATGGAACCGGCAACCGGCCTCATCAGCATCGCGATTACGGATGCGCCCGTTGATGAGGTAACAGTAGTCAACGTGCAGTTTACGGGGGTTACGCTGAAGCCCGCATCGAGAGACGAAATCCAGATCGTTTTTGACGCGCCCAAAGACTTCGACTTGCTAACCTTGACCGGCGGCCTGACCGCCGAGCTGTTGCCCGACACCGTGGTACCAGTCGGCGGGTACAACTGGGTGCGGCTTGCGGTCAACGCAGAATTCGACAACGTATTCGATTCCTACGCCATGACGCCAACCGGACAAGTCGAATTGCGAGTCCCGGGCGGCAGCCAGAGTGGCCTGAAACTCGTGAGTGGATTCACGGTTACGCAAAATCGATCGACCCACCTGGTTGTCGACTGGGATCTTCGCAAAGCGCTATCCGACCCGGTCGGCCAACCCGGATTGCATCTTCGGCCCGCGCTACGGATAACCGACATGGCTCTGTTTGGCACCTTGAGCGGCACGGTTGCAGAGGCGCTGGTAATAGACACGAGCTGCAGTAACGATCTTGCCGCACAGACAGGAAATGCCGTTTATATCTACAGCGGCATGACGGTTACGCCGGGCGATATTGGCGATGCAGACAATGACCCGTTCATGACTGCCACGGTCACGCAGGACGGGGCTGGCACTTACACCTACGAAGTAAATTACCTGTCAGTCGGGGACTACACTGCCGCGTTCACCTGTCAGGCAAGCGACGATGATTCAGTGGCCGATGACAACATCGTGTTTTCGGCACCGCAATCGTTCGTCATCGAAGATGGCGTTACTACTGCCGTCAATTTCTAAGCTGAAAAGGGTTAAAGCAAAGCGACGGCGATAATTGTCGCCGATTCTTTGCTGTGGTTTTCGAACCGGTAACCGTGGTCACCATGCAGATAGATGACGCTCTGCAGGGACGTCAACCCGTACACCTCGGATGTGCCAGGAACATCGAGTGTCACATGTGAGTCGCTGACCAGAACAAAAGCAACGCCGGCATCAACGCCATCCCAGTTCAGTCGCTGGCCACCCTCGAGGATGATGCGCGACTGACTGAACCACGTACCGTCGATTTCCGGAATTCCGGGAAGCGATTGGCGAACATTGATCTGCCGATTTTTGATTGCCCCACGCTCGTTGAGAATAAGAATTGAGCGTATGGTTTCTGCGCCGATATTATTGACGCGGTGCGTCACCGGCTCCACCAGGTAGGCCTCATTTAATCTTACCGCTCCCGCATCCAGATTGCGCCCCTGGCGCACTTGCCACTCCTTGCCGAATTGTTGAGTCCTTATCGACGAGTTCTGAATCGTGATGTAGAAGATCGGTGAGTCGTGTGTGTGAAAAAGCGTCGTGTCGCCGGGCGGGATGCGCAAGTCCAGGATATGCATGGAAGAGTTTCCCCACAGGACTCTGTGCCGCGGCTCTTCGACCATCGGCACGACCGGATCGTCAGCCGCCGAGGCGTCGGCAAAGACCAGCATGGCAACGGCAAGAGCCGCAAAAATTCTCATCGTTGTCCTCCTACTTCTGAATATCGCGCCCGGTCAAAAGATCATCGATGCTCGGTGGCGGGTGACCCGGGCCCATGCGCCCGTCTTTCAGCCGCTGAATGTAATCCTTATAGGCGCGCATCGCCTGGTAGCCGAAAATCCAGCAGATCGGCAGGTTTGCATAGATGATGACACCCAGCCCTATGCCGGTCATGTTGTCGAGATCGGTGCTGGTCTTGATGTGTCCCAGCGTCGCAACAAATGTCGCCAGGCAATAAACCAGGCGAAACGGTATCGCAGCCTTGTTGCCCCATATATAGACGGCTCCCTGTTCTCCGTAGTATCCCCAGGCGATGATCGTGGAGATGGCGAACAGCCAGGAGGTAATCGTGATCAGCCACTTGCCGAGTCCGGGTGTTACGGAGTCGAAAGCTTTTGCAGTCAGGGTTGCGCCGACAAGATCCTGGTAATAGCCACCGCCGACTATTTCAGGTCGGACCGGTCCCTCGAATTCCTGCCAGGTGGCAGTAAAACCGTTACCGGTCACTGTCACCGAGCCACTCAGGCGATGAAAGTTCTGGCCCGTCGCAGCATTTTCACCCGCTTCAATGACCATCAGTAACGCTTGCTCGTCCTGCCACTCGCCTGCCGGCAGTGGCATGTCCGGGTACGACCAGCCGGTCGCCGTCCGTTGCGGAACGGGTGGGCTGTCGAACATGATATCGGGCGCCCGGTTCCAGATTCCCGTCGACAGAATAATAAGTGCAGTGAAAGTGCAGACGACGATCGTATCGATGAAAGGTTCGAGGCCGCCAACCAGGCCCTCGCGCACGGGCTCATCCGTCTTTGCAGCAGCATGTGCGATGGCGGACGAACCCTGACCTGCCTCATTCGAAAAAATCGCGCGCTTCATGCCAAACAAAAACGCTGAGCCGACGGTGCCGCCGATAAATGCGCCGGTGGCATCGGTCGGCGTGAAAGCGGATTTGACGATCAACGCCAGCATTTCCGGAATTTGTCCAAAATGGGTGAACAGCACATAGGAGCCGGCGATTACATAAATCAGCACCATGCCGGGCACCAGCGTGCCGGTTACCTTGCCGATTCTCTTAATGCCGCCGATGAGTACCGAGCCGACCGCCAGGGTCAGGACAACGCCTGTAATCCAGCCGGGGATGCCGAAATATGCGCCGGTGATGTCAGCGACGTTCCAGGCCTGGAACATATTGCCGCCGGTGCCTGCCGACAGCATAATGCAAATGGAAAAGAGAAATGCGAGTGTCGTGCCGAGCCAGGCAAATCGCGGATTCATTCGCTTCAGCGCTTTGTCGGCAACCCACATCGGACCGCCATGCGGATTGTCGGGATCATCGGTATTGCGATAGAGCATCGAGAGCGTGACTTCGGTCAGCTTGATCGACATGCCAAGGAAACCAACGATCCACATCCAGAATATGGCACCCGGTCCACCGAGCGTAATGGCGAGCGCCACGCCGCCGATGTTACCGAGTCCCACGGTCCCAGATAGTGCAGCTGACAAAGCCTGGAAGTGATTGATAGCGCCGGGGTCGTTCGGGTCATCGTATACGCCCCGAATGACCCGGGTTCCATGCGTCAGTGCGCGGTACTGGGAGAAGCCACTCCAGATCGTGAACAGCACGCCAGTGCCTGCGATGATGAGAATCCAGGTTTCGTTCCAAAGAACGGCATTGATTGTCGCCAGTGTCGCACTTAGATCCATGCTGTCTCCCCCGCTACAGCTTTGCGCCTGCATTTTTTCCTAGATCACGTCCGTAGGAGGTCGCCCCCAATCGACGAACGGCGCGGATTGATCTTCAGTGCAATCGTCTGCAGGCCCGCCATCGCTCGGGCGGGCTCCTACGATGGCTGTTACGCAGCTTCCATAATAGCAGTCACGCCCATGCCACCGGCAGTGCAGACCGAGATCAGGCCACGGCCACTGCCTTTTTCATGAAGCAATTTGGCCATGGTAGCAATCACTCTCGCACCGGTCGCCGCAAATGGATGACCGATCGCGATGCTGCCGCCTTTGACGTTGAGCTTTGCGAGCGCAATCGGTCCCAGCGGCACATTTCGGCCAAGACGATCGCGGCAGAACTTCTCCGATTGCCAGGCCATCAGAGTGGCGACAGTTTGCGCAGCAAACGCCTCGTGAATCTCGTAAAAGTCGAAGTCCTGCAGACTGATATCTGCATCTTTGAGCATTTCGGACACCGCGTATACAGGCGCCATCAACAAACCTTCCTCATTGACGAAATTAACCGCGGCGACTTTGCAAAAAGTCAGGTGAGCGACGACAGGTAGATTTTTCTGCCGAGCCCAGTCTTCCGACGCCAGCAGCACAGCGGCGGCGCCGTCTGTTAGCGGTGTGCTGTTGCCGGCGGTTAATGTGCCCTCGTCGCTCTTATCGAAGACAGGTTTGAGTGCCTGTAATTTTTCGAATGTCGTGTCGCGGCGAATGTTGTTGTCCTCTTCTGCGCCATGAAAAGGAGTGACCAGGTCTGCATAGAAGCCAGCGTCGTATGCAGCCGCTGCCTTAATGTGGCTGGCGAGGGCGAGCTGATCTTGATGCTCCCGGGTGACATTAAATTTTTTCGCGGTTATCTCCATACTTTCGCCCATCGAGAGATTGGTGCGAGGTTCCGTAACGCCGGGAAACTGCGGTATGAAATGGTTCGGCCGAAGTCGAAACCACGGAAGCACTTTTTCTACGATGGAATGACCACGATGGCTTGCCAGTATCAGGCAGCGAAATCCGTCCGCGAACACCATCGGTACGTCGCTGACCGAATCGCTACCACCGGCTATGCCGGCCTCTATTTGTCCCAGTGCGATCTTGTTGGCAATGTTGATGCAGGCTTCGATACTGGTGCCGCAGGCCCGTTGCATGTCAATGCCTGGCGTGCGCAACGAAAGGCCGGAACCAATTACGCATTCCCTGGCAAAATTCCAGTCGCTTGAATGTTTGATGACTGCGCCAAGCGCGACGTCACCGAGTGTCTGACCTTTCAGATCGTACTTCTGCACCAGGGCGGCCAGTGTTGCTGTCATCATCTCCCGGTTTGATGTTTCCGCGTATACGGAATGAGCACGGCAGAACGGAATCCGGAGCCCCCCGATAACAGCCACCCGTATCGCTCGCCCGTCATGCAACATACCTGTCTCCGCGAAATCCAGAAGGCGTGAAGTGTTCGCAACTTTACACTATTACTGCAGGGTATCGTAGGCACGCCATGCTAAAGTCGGGAATCGAGCACGACAGACGAATCAATGACCACCTCCTCATCGACTAATAGCTGGCTGCATGAAGCCAGGGAGCTGGCGCGTCTTGCTGGCCCGTTGATCATCAATAATCTGTCGATCGCCGGCATGCACTTCGCTGATGCCGTCATGGCTGGCCGACTTGGTGCCGAGGCACTTGCAGCCGTCGCTGTTGGCGCCAGCATATGGTTCCTTGGCTTCACGGTGTGCCTTGGTTTGATGATGGCGATATCGCCAATCACCGCAACGCGATTCGGCGCCGGAGAAATGTCGGCGATCGGGCGCTATACGCGGCAAGGGCTCTGGCTCGCGGTTGCACTGGGTCTGACGTTGATTACCCTGGTACACCTTTTTGTCGCGCCCGTGCTGACATTCATTGGCATTGACGTCGAGTTTCGGCAGCTCACGATCGGTTATGTCGAGTCTATTATTTATGGTGCTCCCGCAATTTGTGGCTTTCTCGCATTCCGCTTTACGACGGAAGGCATCGGCTTCATGCGTCCGATCATGTATACGTCACTGTTTGCGCTGGTGTGCAACGTGTTCCTGAACTACGTGCTGATATACGGTCATTTCGGTGTGCCCGCGTTCGGCGCCGTGGGTTGTGGCATCGCCAGCGCTATAACCATGTGGCTGATGCTGATCATTATCGGGTCCATTGTTTTTTTTCACCCGATCTATGCGCCGTTGAAGATATTCGAGCGTGTTGCGCCGGTACGCCTGCCGATTCTCAAAGAAATCATAAAACTGGGGATGCCGATCGGCATTACGATTACTGCCGAAGCGGGTCTGTTTTCTGCGGTATCAATCCTGGTAGGGACACGTGGCGCCAGTATCACGGCGGCGCATCAGATTGCGCTAAATTTCTCATCTATGATGTTCATGATTCCTCTCGCGTTCAGCTCGGCAATAACAGTGCGTATCGGGCATGCGCTTGGCGCCGGCGACGCGCCTGCAGCAAGGTCCGCTGGCCTGATGGGCATTGCGATGTGCATGTTGTTCATGTCGTGCTCCGCGGCGTGCCTCCTTCTGTTCAGGCATGCGGTGGTTGATCTGTACACGAGTGATACCTCAGTGCAGGCAATTGCGATAAGCCTGCTCCTGATGGCGGCGATGTTTCAGATCGCTGACGGTGCACAGATTGGTGCGGCCGGTGCATTACGTGGCTACAAGGACACGAAAATTCCGATGGTCATCAACATGTTTGCCTACTGGGCGTTAGGATTCCCGCTCGCCTACATGGCAGCGATTACGTTTCGTGCACCACCCAATTATGTTTGGGCAGGGTTCGTGCTGGGATTAACCGTGGCAGCGATTTTGCTGACGCTGCGATTCCTCAGAATTTCCGGGGATCTGTTATCTGTGGCGCCAGCGGAAGGCATTCGGAGCTGAAGCCCCTCTAACAATTTCTTGAAATAAAGGGACTGTTTACTTAATTGCTTTAATTCCTAAGACAACGATGGGCACGGCTGTCAATTAAGTAAACTGTCCCCTTATTTACGCTGCCCGAATGTTGGGACGTCGCCTCCAAGGTACTCGTTTTCCTCCGCGGTATTTTCGCGCTCCAGTATTTTGTTCCGGTGCGGGAAACGGCCGAATTGCTCGATGATATCGGCATGCAATTCAGCGAAATGGAAAATGGTCTCGAAGGTTTCTTTGTAGGTTGGTGAAACGGTCCCGGACAGTCGTCCGTAAACATCCCGGGATTTCTTTTGCACGCTGCGCGATTCGGCATGTTGCAGGGGCATATAGAAGAATGCACGTTGAATCGGTGACAGGTCCTTGTCCATTTTCTCCATCGCACCTTCGACGCACAGCTTCAATGCTGCCTTATCTTTAGCGAATGCATCAGCTGTATTGCGATAAATGTTGCGCCGAAACTGATCGAGCAACAGGATCAGCGCAAGCCGGCCCCTGGGTTCATGTGCCCAGTGATCGAGCTGACCCTCGGAAGCACGATCGACGTCGTCAGAAAATTCCGTCAGCACTTCCTGGCCAAAAACATGGTCCTCGCCGAACCACAAATCCATGCGGCTGTCGATCTGTGGTGCGCTCAGCGTTTTTTTCTTGAACCAGAACGCCAAGATTGCATCGATTCGGATATGATCTTCGTCAGTAATAGTTGCTTCGAGGGCGTCGCTAAGAAGTTTTACTGCCATTGTTCCGATATTCCAAATCAATGTGTCATCGCTGCGCTCTTCTCAATGAGATTTTTGCGCAGCCTCGGCCGATATGCGAACCACGTCACAGAAAATTCGTGGTCCGACCGCTCATAGTGTGTTGTACCACTGGACTCTAGCAAATGCTGTGCGCTGGAACCGGAATTGCGATACAGGCATACCCGAACACGTTTTGCCCTGATGAGTTGCAACAATGCGAATTGTGATATTCAGCCTGATTTGCGCATTCCTGGCAGGGTGCGGCGGCGGACCCGAAGCAGACCCAGAGGAGGCTCTGCGGGCCTGGGTTGAAGCTGCTGAAGCTGCTGCCGAGGACAAAGACCGGCGAGACCTGCTGGCAATGATCTCAGAGAACTATGCGGACGCACGGGGCAACGATCATGCGCAGATCGGTAACATGCTGCGACTGTACTTCCTGCGCCAGAAATCCGTCGCCTTTTTAACACGTATTGATACCATTGTGCTCATGGGGGGTACCGCAGCGCAGGTTAGTTTGACGGTGGCTATGGCTGGCACGGATGCGAGCGCATTGGGCATCCGGGCGGATGCATATAATTTCGAGCTCGAACTCGAGAACACGGACGATGAATGGATGCTGATTGGCGCGCGTTGGGGAGCAGTTGGCCGCAAAATGCGTTGATCGGGAGTGATGGGAGGCAGATATGAGGCAAATCGAAATTTTTTGCAAGTATTATTTGTTGTCCGCGGTTGCTTCTTTGTCAGCGTGTGCAGGCACAGGGGCTGTCATTGATTCTCCAATAGTTGACCTGACCGGCATAGAGCTCACGGCAGCAAATTTTCGGCGGCAGACATTCCTGTTGAGTTTTGACATCAGCAATCCGAATCCCTTCCCCTTGCCAGTGACGGCAGTTGAGTACCAGTTGGTTTTCGATGATGAAAAATTCGCCGGCGGCGAAACGCAGGGAAGTTTTACCGTGCCTGCGCGCGGGGACGATTCCTTCGCAATCAGTGTTGACCTGGATATCCTGAGCTCCGCAACATATCTGACCTCGTTATTTCGTGGCGGCTTCAGGGAAAATGTTTCCTACGAGTTGCAAGGTAACCTTACTGTCGATATTCCGTTCGTCAAACCGATTCCGTTTTCGAGCTCAGGCATCATCAACATGACACAAACGGCGTCCGATCAGTTCGATTGAATGCTGAACGCAGCTTGTCGTTTCGCGGGAAACCTTTCTGAGCGGAGATTCAGGCACGATTCTCACTCGAGAAACGGCACTAAATCGTGCAGGCAATCGAGCGGTCATGCGATTTTTCGGAATTGCTGGATGAACTTGCAAGCAGTGTCATATACTCAATGGTTCGGGTTGTTCCGTTGAATTGTCAATAAATCGTTCTCCGCCGCGTTGCACAATAATGGTGCAGAACAGCTTCCATCAGAAACGAACTCGCGTGACTTGAGCAGCTCGACAAGGCGCTTTGTGGCGCTTGTACGTCTGGGCGACGTAATTCATTCGACAAAACTAGTGGGCGTGCAATTGATGCAGGCACTGTTCAACTGGCTTGTACGATCCGTCATTCGAGCACGACAGCTGTGGCTTCGGCCTCATTGCCAATCTCGATGACAATGCCAGTCATTGGGTGGTTGAAACGGCTATCGCCGCCCTCAAGAGGCTCACGCACAGGGGCGTCGTTGCTGCGGACGGAAAAACCGGTGATGGCTGCGGCCTGCTAATCAAGTTCCCCGAGTCCTTTCTGCGTGCGCTCGGCACCGAACTCGGTCTGCAACTCGACGAACGCTTTGCCGCGGGCATGGTATTCCTTAACCAGGATGAAAAACTGGCGGAGAAAGTCAGGTACGAGATCGATACAGGGATCCAGTCCAGCGGCCTCGACGTTGCGGGCTGGCGGGAGATTGCTGTGCATCCGGAGGTTTGCGGAGAGCTTGCGCTCAGAACCTTGCCACGTATTGAACAGGTGTTCGTTAATGCGCCGGCAGGCATGGCACGCGGTGCATTCAACCTGGCTTTGTTCCTTGCACGCCGTCGTGCCGAGAATCGATTCCAGGCAATCGACCCGATTGCATATATTGCCAGCCTCTCCTCGGCAACCATCATCTACAAGGGCATGGTGATGGCGGACGTATTGCCCGAGTTCTATCCAGACCTGCGAGATTCGAGGCTTAAGTCTTCCGTCTGCATTTTCCATCAACGTTTTTCCACCAATACGTTGCCCGAGTGGCGCCTTGCCCAACCGTTTCGCTTCCTTGCGCACAACGGTGAGATCAATACGATCAGGGGCAACCGCAACTGGGCGCTGGTAAGGGCACGGAATTTTCGCTCGGAGAATCTGCCCGACCTTTCCGACCTGTATCCGATCATTTCATTGACGGGTTCCGATTCAATGAGCCTCGACAATATGCTCGAGGTCATGCGGGCCGCCGGCATGGATGTGTTGCAGGCAATGCGCATTCTGATTCCGCCGGCATGGCAGGCAATGGATACGCTGGATCCGGACGTTCGTGCTTTCTATGAATTCTTCGATTGCCAGATCGAACCATGGGACGGGCCCGCAGGGATCGTGCTGACGGACGGCCGTTATGCTGTCTGCTGTCTTGATCGCAACGGCTTGCGGCCGGCGCGCTATGTCATCACGAATGACCGGCATATCACGATCGCATCTGAAATCGGCGTTTACGACTACGACGATAGCCAGGTCGTCAGGAAGGGACGGTTTGGTCCGGGAGAAATGCTGGCAGTCGACCTGGAAAATGGCGTCTTGCTCGAGACAGACGATATTCATGACGAATTGAAATCATGATATCCATATAAGAAGTGGTTGAAGCAGGGCGTATGGTACCTGGATTCTGAACTCGTCGACCGGCACATGGCTGCCGAGCCGTTCGATGAAGATACGCTGGCGACGTATCAGAAAATGTTCAATCTCTCACGGGAGGAATTGAACGAAGTAATTGCGGTGCTGGCAATGGCCGAGCAGGAGGCGGTCGGATCGATGGGTGACGACACGCCGATGCCGGTGCCGTCACAAACGATCAGATCACCGTTCGACTATTTTCGGCAACAGTTTGCCCAGGTAATCAATCCGCCGATCGACTCGCTGCGGGAACGCATTGTGATGTCGTTACAAACAAATATCGGCCGTGAATCCAGCCTGTTCAACATTGGGCCGCAACACGCCAACCACGTCATCATGAATTCGCCGATTCTATCGCAACGGAAATTGCGCCAACTGCTCGGCTACAGCATGTTCGCGGACAGTCATGCTTTCATCGACCTGATTCTGCCGAAGGAGCTGCCACTGCCCGAGGCGCTCGAGAAAATTTGTGCTCAGGCGGAGCAGGCAGTTGCCGACGACAAGCTGATATTGATACTCAGCGATCGCTACCTGAAGGAAGAGTTGTTGCCGGTACATGCATTGCTGGCTACAGGCGCCGTGCATCATCACCTCGTAGCCCTTGGCTTGCGCTGCGCGGTCAATATCATCGTTGCAACCGGCGTCGCCCGGGATCCGCATCACTTTGCGTGTCTCATCGGTTATGGTGCGACGGCGGTCTATCCCTATCTTGCCTATCAGTGCCTGCAGGATTTCGCGCGGCAGGGCGCGATCTCCCGTCAGCAGCAACTGGGTCGCAGCTATCGACGTGGAATTCGCAAGGGCCTGTTCAAGATCATGTCGAAAATGGGTATTTCGTCCGTGTCGAGTTATCGGGGTGCGCAGCTTTTCGAGATTGTCGACCTGCACGATGAAGTCGTTGATCGCGGTTTCAGAGGTACGGTCAGCCGAATACAGGGTGCGAAGTTTGCAGACTTGCACGACGATCAGCAGGGACTCGCGCGATCAGCATGGGACCCGTGTCAGCCGCTTAAGCAGGGCGGTTTCCTGAAATACGTGCACGGCGGCGAGTATCACTGCTTCAATCCGGACGTGATCGCCACCTTGCAGGCAGCAGTTCGTTCCGGTGATTTCGACCGATACCAGGAGTATGCGAAACTGGTCAATTAACGGCCGGTCGCGACCATCCGCGATTTGTTCCGGGTCGTGCCCGCCGGGCCGCCAATCCCGCTCGACGAAGTAGAGTCGATCGAAGAGATATTGCCGAGATTCGACAGCGCCGGTATGTCGCTGGGCGCGCTTTCCCCGGAGGCGCACGAGGCACTGGCGATCGCAATGAATCGCATCGGGGCCCGCTCGAATTCGGGCGAGGGCGGCGAGGATCCTTCGCGTCACGGCAGTGAGCGAATGTCCAAAATCAAGCAGGTCGCGTCCGGCCGTTTCGGTGTTACTGTCGAGTACCTGGTCAACGCTGAAGTGCTGCAGATAAAAATCGCACAGGGCGCGAAACCCGGCGAAGGTGGTCAGCTGCCGGGACACAAAGTCAATGACATGATTGCGCGGCTGCGTTATGCGAAGCTCGGCGTCGGTCTGATTTCCCCGCCGCCGCACCACGATATTTACTCCATTGAGGACCTGGCGCAGCTGATCTTCGATCTGAAGCAGGTGAACCCCGAGGCACCCGTGTCCGTCAAGCTGGTTGCAGAACCCGGGGTTGATTCAATCGGCGCGCATCCGTTTCAGACAACGAATCCGAAAGTCTTCGCAGGCGGCGACATGGTACGGGGTTCCGACCTGGTCGTGACCGCCGTTTTTGAAGGCCGCGAAGCGGCTGCGGGCATTTGTCGCTATCTCGGAGTCTGCTCGTGATTTTGCGGTCGGATTCAGCCAAGAGTTCGAGTTATTTGACTGATAGCCCTGAAAGTCGGTGATTTCCTGGTTTGCATTCAGCGTGGAAGTGCAACAGTTAGTCGAAAATTTTCTCCGCGAATAACCCGGTAAATTGCGAATCCGGATATCGAGAAATAGTGTCCGCAAGCGTCTGCATTTCAACATGCTTGTCGTGGAACCGGGGTTCGGGTCTTCGCAGATGATATTGCCTGAATCGCGAAAATGACGTGGCTGTTGCGGCATATACCGCAAAGGTCTTCAGGGATTCCTGCTCGATTGAGTGAAGCGTTGTCTCTTTCTGATAACCTCGTAAAAGTTTTCGCGCTTTTTTGAAAGAGATTCCCTGACGATCCCGGCAAGCACCGACGATCGCCATTCCCAGATCGAAGCTGCGGTAATAGTGGCAAGCTTCTTCGAAATCAATGATTGCCTTGAGCTGATCACCCTGAACAATCATGTTATCGAAGAAGACATCTCCGTGAATCAGTGTCATCGGTAGATGCTGAGGAATGCGTTCTTGCAAATAACCCTGCTTTTCTGATAGCCAGTCGATATAAACATGGTCAATATTGGAATTTGTCACTTCGGGGAACTGGCCACGACCGTAGGGAAACGCTTGAGGTATGTAGGATGGCGCGGAGATCTCATGTAACCGAGCCATTTCCGCGCCCAACTGAACGAGTATATTTCCGGCTAAGTCGGCGGTGACGCCTCCCTCGACGTAGCGCTTCAGCATGACAGGTTTGTCATCGTGCAGAATCACGATTGGCTCTTTCGGTGGGACAACAACTCGCGAGGTGCGAATACCGTGGTCGAACAAGTAGATCAGTAGATTCGCAAGGTTAGTGGCGTCCTTTAGCGACTTTTGGTCCCAAAGCGTCAGCACGTATCTTGCCGAGCTCGTTTCGACGCAATAGCTGGTATTCTCCTGCCCACCGTCCATGGCGGAGAAAGCTGTGATGTCACCAATTCCGAAGCGGCGAGCGAGACCCTCTACTGCCGTCCTGTCCAGCCGGATATAGAGTGCCATCCGGATACTTGCCTAATGGGCCTTAGGCAACTCCACGAAATCAATGAGGATGACATCTCTGTGCCCGTCACCGTTGCCGGAGACAATCGGGGAAACGCTGTGCCATAGAGACCGGTCAAAATAGTGCGAGTCGAAGTAACACTCCTGTTTCCAAACAGCCTGGGGACGCCTCGTCGGCTCCGGCCCGCTACCGTAAAAGTAGTTAATGCCACCATCTATGTTGTGACGAGTGACCAGATGTTGCGCCGTATAGTTTTCATCGTCACGATGAATGCCCTCGGGTGTGGGATTTCCCTGCACTCCGGTCGTTGCGGTTATCCGGATCTGGTGGACGCCGATTAGCCAGTCGACCTCGATATGTTGCCTCGATGTCAGCTGCGCAAAGTCAAACTCTATGAGTTCGCGCAGGAAGGGGTTCCTGACGGTGTCGGCGGCCAGTGGTGCAAAGTGTCTTTCCTCACCGCCGTTGAGAGGGTTTATTTCGATGCTTTGATAGAAGCACGCGTCGGGAATGTGGGTCAGGACCGGTCGACGCTGACAACCGGTACAGCCCGTATCGCCTGCAACGGTAATTTCCGCCATCGGCCATGTAGGGATCCGGCTCGAGACGGTCCCAATCTCCCTTGAGGAACTCACGCGCCTCATGCAGAGCGGGTGAAAACGAAAATTCATTGGCAGGAACCAGTGCATACTGAACTCTTTCAACGCTACCCTCCACATCAGTCTGAACGGTTATCATTTTTTTTATATACCCCACATCAGAATTACGGTGCAGACAGCAGCTGCTCAAATGCCGTTGCATCTGATCAATGGCTGCCTGTACGAGGAAATCCGATCAAGCTGAACGGGTGATAGTCACACCGCAGCGTCGGCACTGTACCCTCTCGACATTGCCTGCGGCGCCGAAGCCGAAAGATGTGTCGATGACGCGAAAATCATGCCACCCAAACCAACAAAACAAGCGACTGATTCTAGGTGGTATTTTTGGCATGCTTTGACTGCCTACGATACAGTGTACTCAGGAATTGTTCCTGATCAATATCCATTGTTGATTTTAGACCAACATCGGCACTTGTACCTGGGGCTTGTTTCCTTTCACAATCGCGCGTTTTGCACCCAAACCATCGATAAATGCCCGCATCTCAAGGCTCCCGGTGCTGGCCGAAATATAAGCGAAATTTGAGCAATTTGAGCCAATTTGAGCAATTTGAGGACACCCATCAATTAGTGCATGTTGAGCCAATTTGAGCAATTTGAGGACACCCATCAATTAGTGAGCCAATTTGAGGACACCCATCAATTAGTGAGCCAATTTGAGGACACCCATCAATTAGTGCATGTCATTTCTCGTCCTTTGATACAGAAATCGCTTCGATTTTGATGGCTGTCCTCAATTGCTATACAGAAATCGCTTCGATTTTGATGGCTGTCCTCAATTGTCCCTCAATTGTCCTCAATTGCTCTCTATTGGTGTGCGATCGGCTTATCTGTAAACAGGAAATCCTTCAGTTCCTTGTCAAACGCCGGATCCTTGCGGCGAATCCATTCGAGGACCATCGACGCATGCTCTTTTTCCTCGTCCCGGTTATGCGCAAGGATTGCCGCGAGTTCGGGATCCTTAGTGGCGTCGACGCGTTGGTTGTACCAGTCAATGGCCTCGAGTTCTTCCATTAACGAAGTTATCACCCGGTGCATGTCGCGCGTGTTGTTTGTCAATTCGTCTATTGGTTCGTGGTAGCCTTCATTCGCCATTTGCAGCGCTCCATTATCTGATAGTCAGTCCTGCATATTAGTGGTTGTTCGATGCCAGGGCTATGTCGGTCAGACCGCAGCCACAGTTGGCAATTTGACGGTGAATATCACGCCACCATTCCTGTTCTCCGCAGAAATGAAGCCGTTATGGCCCTCCGCAATCAGGCGCGCGACATAGAGTCCGAGACCAAGATGTCTTTCCCCATCACCGTGCCTTACCGAGACCATTGAATGGAAGAGTTGCGTGCGCATGTTGTCAGGCAATGGCGGGCCCGGATTGGATATCGATAATTCGACACCGTCGGGATCGTTGTCGAGCGACACCCTGATTTCATCGCCTGCGGAGCTGAAATCGACTGCGTTGTCAGCCAGTTTGTCGAGCATTTGAATAATGAGTTCGGGTGAACCGAAAACAAATGCGTCCGTCGCATGATTGTCGAAAATGAATTGTCTCTCCGGCCAGGCGTCCGCGTAGGCAGCAACCGTTGATTCGAGCACTTCGCCGAGATCGAAGTTCTCGGGTTCCGCGTTTTCGATGAGTTCTTCGGTACGACTGGCCTCACTCATCGCGCTTAGAATCTTTCGAAGCCGTTCGACGCCTTCTTTGGCACGTGCCGTATAGATGGCCGACTCTTTCGAGAGTGTTTCGTGCTCCAGGTTTTCCAGCGATGACTTTACGATAGTCAGCGGTGTCCTGAGTTCGTGTGACAATTTTGAAGCAAGCGTCTGCAGATAGTCATTGTAGTCGCCGAGTTGCCGCATCACATTGGAAAAACTGCGTGAGAGATCGCCAATCTCGTCTCCCGCCAGAGCACTTGGCAGAGAAGTTAGAACGTGTTTTTCATCGAGCGCACGTTCGGCGGCATAACTTAAACGACGGATGCGCGCCGACAGCCAGCTCGCGTAACCGAGCAGCACAAGGGCGACGCTAATTGTCGCAATTAGCGTCAACGTAATTAGCCGCATCATTGCCTGGTTGGTAAGGCTAAGGATCGCATCCGTACCCTGCTGCAGGATGATCGCACCGGTTTGCACGGTGCCGGAAAAAATCGGATGCGCGACAGAAACGACTGCCTTACCCGTGTCAGGGCTGCGAAACCATCTCGTGGCCGAACGTCCGTTCAAAGCCTCGCTTACATAGCCTTGTTGCTCGCGGCCGCTGGCGTCGGGTTCTGCAAGCGCCGATGCCGCCCCTGGTTCGAGCAGCAGGTTGTAGGCAAGGCGCAACCAGCCGGATGATGGCGAAATATTTTCGACACCCTCCGGTACCCCCGAAATGCTGCCAGCCTGCGCCAGTCGCCACCCGTGCAGGTCGGTAACAATCAGGCGCCACCCGGGCTGCACGTAACCGGCGGCAACGCTCTGTAGAACCGGAGAAATCGTGACAAATCGACCCGGCAGGTCGCCGTCGAAAGTTGCACTTCGAATACCGGGCGTGGTGGCGTTATCGGTGTTGATGATAACGAGGCCCAATCGGCTGCCCAGTAATGATTGCGGGATTCTTGCTTCGAGGCGATATCCACCCGGCGTATCCTGCCAGTACGCGGCTATCCTGGTATCGTCGAAGACCTCACCGCCTGTTTCGCGAACCGCGATGATTTCTCCCGGCGCTTCTGCGCGAAATCTGAAAATGGTGCGTTCTCCTGATTCGTCAACGCTAATCAGGGAAACATGATCGGAATGGCCACTTGGGAAAATTGCGTCCTGGCCGCGATCGAAAATCACCGAAGTATCGCGAACGTCGACGTGCAAATAGACATGCGGCCGCTTGATGCCGACGACGTATTTAATGGTGCCGTCGGTTCCGCGCAACGGCATTGCAGATCCCTCGGGCGTCGTCCAGTCATCGAAGTAGCCGTCAATCAAGGGAGCTGTCACCAGCGGATGCCCGTAAAGCTGGTTCTGACCGAATCTCAGGTCATCCTTTCCGGCAAGCAGTTCATCGGGAAACTGTGACAGAGAATCGGCTATCGCCTGTGCAGTTCCGGACAAAAATTGCTGTTGACCTTGTCGCAGCGCGGACTCCGTATCACGCAGGACCTGGCATCCGGCCCAGGGAAGAATCAGTGTCAGAACACTGACCAGCAACAATTGCTTGCGCAAGTTCATATTAGATGGCTAGTCGATGAGCCAGCGATACCCCATCCCATACACCGTCTCGATCGAATCGAAGTCCGCGTCGATGTCGATGAACTTGCGCCGAATGCGTTTGATATGTGAGGTGATCGTGTTGTCGTCAAGAACGGCTTGTGCGGCATCCATCAGCTGCTGGCGGGATTTGACATGGCCCGGATAGCGGGTAAGCGCGTGGACCATCCAAAATTCAGTCAGGGTCAGACCGACCGGTACGTCCTTCCAGCGAACAGTCATGCGATCGATGTCCAGCTCGAGATCTCCGCGATTAATTCGATTCTTTTCCGCCTGCGGTTTCTGCATTGCATCGAGACGCCTGAACAATGCTGCAACCCTGGCCATCAGATGGGGCAGGCTTATGTCCTTGGTCAGGTAATCATCGGCCCCGAGCCGCAGGCCGGAGACCGCATCGAACTCGCTGTCCCTTGCGGTCAAAAAGATTATCGGCAAATCGCTGGCGCGGCTTCTCAGGTCACGGCAGAGCTCGAATCCGCCTTCGACGTCATCCTGCAAATTTATGTCAATAACCACAAGATCGGGCAGGCGTGCCGCGAATGCATCCATCGCCGGTTTTCGGGCCTCGTACAGGTCTACCGTATACCCTTCGCGCCGAAACGCCGCCGCATAATTTTCCCGAATGGCGGCTTCGTCTTCGACTATTGCAATACGTTTGGGCATTGAAGTTCCGATTGGGGGCAAAGACATAATTTGCCACATTCCATGACAAAGCAAAACCCGGCATCCGAAGGTCAGGTTCAGGGCCAAGGCGCGCGCCCAGGGGCTGATGAGACGCCGGGCAACATGGACCTGGCTTTAATGATTTTCCAGCATTTGCTGACGCGGAGCAATGCGGCAACTGACATGGCGTTTGTAATTTCTCTCCGCTCAACCATCGCCAGCGCCTCAGACAACGGTGTTAGCGAATTTGCAGATCCTCCGTTTCCTCGAAATCAGGTTCGCCCTCTTCGAGGTCCTCGGCAACGAAGACGATGCCTTCTTCATCGGTACTGGAATTATGGGACTTTCTCGCTACGGATATATCTGCCGCGCACACACCCGCCAAATCGATTGCAGGATGTGAGCTGCTGAGTCATAGTTAGGCCGCCTCCCGGGTGTACAAGCACGCGCTCAGGCGATACTTCACTTATTCCGGAACCTCTCATGGTATCAGCGCAGGCGCGGCTGACTCAGGGATCGGTTGGTCGACATCTGGTCGATATGGCCGTGCCCGTATTGTTCGGCATCTTCACAATGATGTCGCAGGCGTTCGCCGACATGTGGTTCATCGGGCGCGTCGGCGATCGGGAACTGGCGGCACTCAGTTTCGCGTTTCCTATCCTGATGATTGTGACAAGCATTGCGATTGGCTTGGGCGCTGGTACCTCATCTGTCGTCGCACGCGCAATTGGTGCGCACAATCACCGTCGCGCACGCCGCCTCGCTACCGATAGCCTGATTCTTTCTTTTGGTATCACCGCGATCGTTAGTGCGATCGGATTTCTTACGATTGAACCGTTGTTCAGATTGCTCGGCGCACCTGACGACATGATTCCGCTGATCGCCGGTTACATGACGATCCTGTATGCCGGCGTGCCTTTCGTTGTGGTTGGCATGGTTGGCATGAGTAGCATGCGTGCGACAGGCGACACACGCTTGCCGAGCATGTTGATGGTCATCGCGTCGGTTGCCAATATGATCCTTGATCCAATCCTGATATTTGGTGTCGGGCCGGTACCGGCAATGGGCCTGAATGGCGCCGCAATGGCGGCACTCCTGTCGCGTGCGGCAATATTCGGTGGCACCCTGTACTTCATGCGCATGCGTCTGGACATGCTCACCTTCAACAAGCCTGATCCGGGCGAGCTCAGGAGTTCGTGGGCTGACGTGTTGCACGTCGGTATTCCAGCGGCGGCAACGAACGCAATTATTCCAATTGCAACCGGCGTTATCACCGCGATGCTTGCTCGCTACGGGCCGGAAGCGGTCGCGGGATTCGGGGTTGCAAGCCGGGTCGAGTCTTTGACGCTGGTTTTGTTCTATGCGTTGTCGGCAGTTATCGGCCCCTTTGTCGGACAAAATATCGCGGCCGGCAAACCTGAACGTATTTTTGAAGCACTGCGACTTTGCACGATTTTCTGCGTCGGAACAGGATTCGTTATTGCTGTATTGCTGGCTTTCTCAGGGGCATGGTTGCCGACGCTTTTCAGTGACAATCCTGAGGTCACGGATGTGTCGACGAAGTTCCTGATGATTGCGCCGATCAGTTACGGCGCCTATGGCATGGTCATGGTCATGAATGCATCGTTTAACGGTATGGGAAAACCGATGCCGGCGGTTTATATCAGCGTTGCCCGTATGGCGGTAATCTATATACCGCTGGCGTTTGTGGCGGAACGGTTTTTTGGAATAACAGGAATTTTCGTTGCGTATGCGTTCGCCAATATTGTTTCCGGAGTCATTGCTTTTGCGTGGGCCCGGGCTTCAGTTCAGGAACAGTGCGATTTGCATGCAGAACCGCTGATCGTTTCGGAAACCGCCTGACCGGGTCTATCCGGGAAAGCCGGGCAGCACCCGGTAGCGGTAGTAGTAATGCATGCCTATGCCCCGGCTCCCCAGAAAAATCATGAATGCAAGCCACAGTCCGTGATTGCCGAGGAAGCGAAACGCGAACCAGGCGGGAATGAACACGAGGAAGGTCGACGCCAGCATGCTGTTTCGCATCTCTTTTGCACGCGTCGCCCCGACAAATACGCCATCGTAGAGATAGGCCCACAGTGCGACTAATGGCGCCATAATCACCCAGGGAAGATATCGCAGCGTCGTATTGACTACCTCGGGTATGTCGGTCAGCAAGCGGATGATCATTGGCCCGGTAAGCCAGAACAGGATGCTGAATCCAACGGCGGCGTAGAACGACCAGCGCATCGTGAGTTGCACCGAGCGTTGCAGCGCTTTCCGGTCTCGCGCACCCACTGCTCTCCCAACCAGTGCTTCCGCGGCATGAGCCAGCCCGTCGAGTGCGAACGAAAGCAGGTTCAGGAGGTTCATGAGAACGGCATTGGCCGCGAGTATCAAGCCTCCCATCCGCGCACCCGCTGCGGTGACGAAAGCGAACGTAAACATCAGTGCCATTGTGCGAATAAAGAGATTCGCATTAATCGAAAAGAACTCTGCGTACTCTTTGAGGTTTGTCAGGTGAGAAACGACCAGGTGACCACCACGACGCCGCAGCTCGGAAATCGCGAAACTGATGCCAATGGCCACTCCCGTAAATTCGGCAATTACGGAAGCTGCGGCGACACCATCTACCTTCATTCCGAGAACGAGTACGAAAATGAGGTCCAGCGCGATATTCGTCAGGTTAATGGCAACAACAATATAGAGTGGAACACGCGTATTCTGCAGGCCAATAAACCAGCCAATGAGCGCATAGTTGGCAAGTGTTGCCGGTGCGCTCCAGATGCGTATTGAAAAGTACTCGCTGGCGAAACCTGAAACTTCAGGTTCGGGACCGAGCAGGGTCATTGCCAGTGTGTTGAGCGGCGCTTGCAACAGGATCAGTGCTGTCGCGATTACCGTCGAAACAACCAGTGCCTGTCCGAGCGCGACCCTGAGCCCGTCATCGTCATTCGCACCAAATCGCTGTGCGGTGATTCCTGTCGTGCCCATGCGCAGGAAATTTACGCCGCTGTAGAGGAAACTGAATATCATCGAGCCGATGGCAACTGCGCCGAGATACACGGCATTGTCGAGATGGCCGGTTACGCCTGTATCGACCATACCAAGCAGCGGCACGGTGATGTTCGAAAGAATCATCGGCGCAGCGATGCGCCAGACGTCGCGGTTTTGTGGTATTTGGGACAGTTTACTTATCTCGAGCAGAAAAGAGGTCGGATCCTTTTTCGCCTGATGACTATAGCCAGGTTTATAGTCTCACTTGCCGGCAAAAAAGGGATCCGATCCTTTGTCCGGGATCGGCCCGTGTCGTTCAGGAGAAGTAAACTGTCCCCGATTATCCTAAAAGGCGTTGGTGCCGGTCAGCTCCTTGCCGACAACGAGTTGGTGAACGGTTTCGGTACCTTCGTAGGTAATTACACTTTCGAGATTCAGCATGTGTCGGATCGGCACATATTCAGCACTGATACCGGCGCCACCGAGCATGTCGCGAGCGTCTCTCGCAATATCCAGTGCGGCGCGGCAATTATTCCATTTCGCAATCGAGACCTGTGTTGACGTCATGCGTCCCTGGTCCTTCAGGCGGCCCAGCCGGAGTGACAGGAGTTGTGCGGTCGTGATACGCCGCGCCATGTCAGCCAGTCGCAGCTGAATTGCCTGGTTGTGCGAGAGAGGTTTATTAAAGAGAATTCGCTCTTTCGAATACCTCAACACCTCGTCCAGGCAAGCCTGCGCGGCGCCGATGACGCCCCAGGTTATCCCGTATCGCGCCTGCGTCAGGCAGCTCAGAGGCCCCTTGAGTCCAACCACCCCCGGCAAAACACTCTCTTCAGGCATGCGCACATTATCGAAGAACAGCGCAGACGTAATTGATGCACGGAGTGAGAATTTGTTCTTGATTTCCTGTGCTGTGAATCCAGGCAAATCTGTCTCGACGATAAAGCCACGAAGACCCTCTTCAGTCATCGCCCAAATGATGGCTGCGTCCGCAATGTTGCCATTGGTGATCCACATCTTGGATCCATTCAACACCCAGTCTCCACCGTCGCGTTTCGCATGGGTTTTCATGTTGCCGGGATCAGAACCGCCCTGTGACTCGGTAAGTCCGAAGCAGCCAATTGCCTCACCGCGAGCCATCGCCGGCAGCCAACGCTGTTTTTGCTCTTCGGAGCCATAGGCGTGGATCGGGAACATGACAAGACTGCTCTGAACTGAAACAAAACTGCGCAGCCCACTGTCGCCGCGTTCCAGTTCCTGGCAAATCAGCCCGTAGCAAATCGCATTAAGTCCGGCACAATCGTAGCCTTCGAGCGAGCTGCCCAGAAGCCCGAGCTCGGCAACCTGAGAAATGAGGTCTTTTGGAAAACTATGGTTCTCGAAGGCCTCTTGGATGACGGGGAGCACCTTGTCGTCGACAAATCGTGCGACGGAGTCCTGAACCATGCGTTCTTCGTCCGTGAGTTCGGAGCGAACGTCAAAAAGGTCTAAGGGATCAAGTTGTCTTTTCTGAGATGCAGACTTTGGTACAGGAGTCGTACTGGCCACAATGCCTCCCGGCGGGCTTCAGGGTTGGGGAGCAGATTCTACCGGAACCGGCGCTAGACGGGTATGCCGAGCTTACGGTACAAAACTGAAAGCAGCCATGCCGGCGCGATCATCATGAGCTGAATATCGTGAAAGACTGCCTTTATCCCGCCCCTTTGATAGTGCCCGAGATAAAGGCCGACGATGCTCGCCACAAACATACCGCTCGCAATCCGGACCAGCGAAAATGATGAGTCGATCAGCCATAGCTCCAGGGCCGCCACACCAGCCACGAATGGCAGCATGCCAATGGCGAGCGGGATGGAGATGATGAAGTAGTAAACGACGGCAGCCATCAGGAAGGCGGAGCCCCAGTTCAGAACCGGCGAGATTTTGACGAATTCCTGCGGAATCGGCAGCGACCACAGCATGCCAACAGTACCCAGCACGAGGATCGGAACCGACAGCCAGTAGATCCCCGGGTACCTTATATCAGTATGGCTGTCGCCATAGTCGGATAACCACCGATCTGTCTCGGACACCACGATCCCCCGCAATCCGCCGTAACCAGGCGACATATTCTACACACAGGGCGGATCTTGCAAATAACAGTTTGTGAAGGCCAAAAACGAGAACTGCTGCCCAACTTTGCCGGATATTGCTGCCAGACTTCGATTCTTCAGTCACTGTTCAGGAACGGGGCCTAAGAATAGCGCCTCGAACTTCGCAAAGGGTCACCGTCTTACGGCGGTTAGCTGGAAAAGAGGAAAGGCTATGAATATCAAAGCACTGAAAGTCATTATGCTGATAGCAGGATTGAGCGTCGCGCTGGGCGGTTGCGAAACGCTGCAAACGATTAACCCGTTTACGCAAGAGCCGGAAACGAGCAATGCAGCCAAGGGTGCAATGATTGGCGCAGCAGCCGGTGTTGCGGTTGGACTGGCGTCCGGTGATGACGCGGTTGAGCGCAGGCAGCGTGCATTGATACTTGCAGGCGTGGGTGCGCTAGCGGGTGGCGCAATCGGATACTACATGGACCAGCAGGAAGCCAAGTTGCGAGCGGAACTGCAGGGTACCGGTGTCAGTGTTACCCGGATCGGCGATAACATTACGCTGAACATGCCTGGCAACGTTACGTTTGCGACCAACAGTTCAGATCTGAGCCCGGCTTTCTTCGATGTACTCAGTTCCGTTTCAAAGGTACTGGCCGAATTTGACCAGACCGTGGTCGAAGTTGCAGGGCATACGGACAGCAGTGGTTCGGCGGCCTACAACCAGAGCCTGTCGGAGCGGCGCGCTGGTTCGGTAGCGCAGTATCTTCAGTCGCAGGGCATTATCAACCAGCGCCTGCTGACGGTAGGTCTCGGCGAAAGTATGCCGGTCGCCGATAATTCATTGTCGGCCGGCAAACAGGCAAATCGCCGTGTCGAAATCACGATGGTTCCTGTAACGAGCTAGTTCCGCCCGAATTAAGGGGACAGTTTACTTATCTCCGATTCAAATTTGCGGGTACTAAAGCAAAGGAGATGGAGATAAGTAAACTGTCCCCCCTAATTCCCTAAACTTCCATCACAACGCCAAGCTTCTTTATCGCACTGGCTTCGATCTGCCTGATGCGTTCCGCAGATACACCGTATTGATCGGCCAGCTCATGCAATGTCTGCTTGTCTTCGGTCAGCCAGCGCGACTCGAGGATATCGCGGCTACGCTCGTCGAGCGTTGTTAGTGCTTCTCGCATTCGCGAAGTAGCGTCGTCATTCCAGTCGGTCTTCTCAACCAGCACCGCCGGATCCGCATCCGCACTCGGCAGATAGGCTGCCGGCGAAAACGCTCTGTCATCATCGCGAACATCGGGCAGTGGATCGAAGCCGGGATCACGGGCAGTCAGCCTGCGTTCCATCTCGGTGACTTCCCTGGGACTTACTCCGAGATCTTTCGCAACTGCCTCGGTCTCGGCATGCGTCAGCCATGCAAGACTCTTCTTCGACTTGCGAAGGTTGAAAAACAGTTTGCGCTGCGCTTTTGTTGTCGCAACTTTGACGATGCGCCAGTTGCGCAACACGAACTCATGAATTTCGGCGCGGATCCAGTGCACGGCGAATGAGACCAGCCTTACGTCGAAGTCAGGATCGAAGCGTTTGACCGCCTTCATAAGGCCAACATTGCCTTCCTGGATGAGGTCCCCGATAGGCAGGCCGTATCCGGTATATCCCTTCGCGATATGTACGACGAAGCGCAGGTGAGCCATAACGAGTGCACGCGCAGCCTCGAGGTCTTCATGCTCGCGGAAGCGGCGAGCCAGTGCCTGCTCGTCTTCCTTGCTCAGGATTGCGATACCACCGACTGCCTGAATATAGGCACCCAGATTTCCGACCGGGCTGGTCAGGTCGAGATCTTGCATCAATGTTGCGACTGCTGTTGTCATGGATATTGCCACCTCCCTTGGGCCCGCCAATTTTAGCACTCACCGGGTTGGAGTGCTAACAACGGCGAATAGTTCCCGCTTGGATCGAAGAAAAAATCAATATAAAGCAATTAGTTAGCCTGTAACTGAATGCCTGGATTATGTCAGGTCAATGGCGAATTACAGCGCTCGGATGCCGATCAGCGCGGCTCTATGCGACGCATATGACGGGCCGCCGCGACCCAGGAACCGCTTAGCCCGAGGGTCATGCCCGCGCCGATAATCAGCATGCTTTCTCCAAGGTCCAGCGCAAGGACACTGAACGGGCTGTTGTACAGTCCGGCCAGCCGGATAACGGGCGCCTCGAGGGCATAAAGCCCGTAGCGAACCAGGGCCAATGCTAAAAGCCCCCCGCCGAGTCCGTACCACAGGCCTGAATACAGGAACGGCCGCCGCACAAACGCGTTGCTGGCGCCGATCAGTTTCGTGACCTCGATTTCTTCACGCCGGTTCTGAATGTCGAGGCGAATCGTGTTGCCGATGATGACAAAAATGGCGGCGCCCAGTAAGGCGGCACCGATAACAATCGACCGCTGCAGAATGTCGAGGATGGCATGGAAACGGCGCACCCATTCGGTGTCGACCTGCACAAAATCAGCTTCGGGAAGATTGCCGAGTTCCTCGTGAAGGAGACTCAATGACGCTTCTGTATTGGCGCTCCCCGGCCGCACGACGAGTGTATGTGGCAGCGGGTTGACGGTGAGATGGTCCAGCGCCTCACCGAATCCCGATTGATCGCGGAATTCTGCAAGCGCCTCGTCGGCCGAAATCAGCGTTACTTCTTCGACATCGGCGCGTTGCTGGATGATGTCCGCCAGTCGGCGGGCAACATCGATCGATGTATCGGCAATCAAATAGACTGAGAAGTCCAGTGCGTTGTCCCATGAGGCACTGATGGACTGGGTGTTCTTGATCAGCAGATGCATCGCCGCGGGCAACGCCAGTGTCACCGCGATAACCAGGATTGTCATCAGGCTGGCAAAAGGTTGTCGCGCCAGGCGGCCGAGCGCACCAATCGCAGTGCTTAAGTGCCGCACGGCCCAGCTCGCGATCGGGCCGGACGAGCGTGGTGCGTGCAGTGCGTCCGCTGATTTTATAGCTGCCACCCGGTTCGCTCCCGTTCAGACTCGAGCCTTTCTGCATATTCGGCAACGACGTCTTCTTCTTCCTCGTAGTGCAGCATGCCGTTCGCCAGCGGTATGCGGCGACAGCCCAGTTGATCGATCAGCGCAATATCGTGACTTGCGATCAGGAGGGTTACCCCGACTTCGTTGAAGCGGCGGAAAATACGCATGACCTCGAGTGAGAGATCGGGATCCAGGTTGCCCGTCGGCTCATCCGCGATCAGAAGCTTCGGCCGCGAAACAATAGCCCGGGCAATTCCGACACGTTGTTGCTCGCCGGACGAAAGCGTCTCCGGAAACTGCTTTTCCTTGTTGAGCAAGCTGACCTGGTCAAGCGCCGCCCTGACCTTGCGCGCGGCGTCACGGTGACTGAGGCCCGCGATGATCAGTGGTAGTGCGACATTGTCGAAAACGGGCCGGTCATAGAGCAGCTTGTGATCCTGAAATACCATGCCGATCTGACGGCGATAGGCAGGGATTTTTCTGCGTGAGACGCGAGAAGTATTTTGCCCGTCGACGATGACCTGCCCGCTCGTGGGCCGCTCAATCAATGCGATCAGGCGAAGCAAGGTGGTTTTACCGGCGCCGGAATGGCCGGTCACAAACACCATCTCGCCTTTTTCGACGACCATACTCAATCCCCTGAGTGCATCGTGCCCGCCGGGGAATCGTTTGCTTACGTTTTCGATTCGAATCAAGGCAAGTAAATCCTACATTGAATCAGTGTGCGGCAGCAGCGCGTTAACATATTCGTCGGCGCGGAACGGCTGCATGTCCTCGATGCCCTCGCCGATTCCAATGAATCGCACAGGCACTCCGAGCTTCTCTGCGATCGCGAGAAGAATACCGCCTTTGGCGGAACCGTCCAGCTTGGTGACCGTAATTCCTGTCAAGCCAAGCACGTCATTGAATTTCTCCGCCTGCGCCATGGCATTCTGGCCCTGGCTGGCATCGAGGACCAGCATGATTTCCTGTGGCGCTGCCGGATCCTGCCGCGCAACTACTTGCTTTATTTTTGCCAGTTCATCCATCAGGCCCTGCTGTGTTTGCAGGCGACCCGCGGTATCCGCAAGCAGAACATCGATATTCCGGGAACGGGCGGCTTCCCAGGCGTCGAAAATGACGGCGGCGGGATCGGCCCCGGTCTGTTGTGCAATGACGGAGACATCATTGCGATCACCCCATACCTGAAGTTGCTCAATGGCGGCGGCGCGAAATGTATCACCGGCGGCCAGCATGACCGAGTAACCATTATCTTTGAGCTGCTTCGCCAACTTGCCGATCGTTGTTGTCTTGCCCGCACCATTAACGCCGACCATGAGAATGACGAAGGGCAGGTCCTGCTCGGCAATCACCAGCGGTTGTTCGACAGGCTGCAGGATTTCGGTCAGCGCGGTCCGAAGCCCGCTGGCCAGGGCATCCACGTCTTTCAATTCCTTTCGTGCAAGGCGATTTTGCAGACCCGAAATGATTTTTCCGGCGGCGTTCACCCCGACATCTGCCAGGATCAGTCCGGTTTCGAGCGCCTCCAGGGCCTCTTCATCGATCTTGCCGCCAGGCGCCAGATTGGCCAGATCACAAGTGAGCCAGCCAGCACCACGATTGAGCCGGGAGCGGAGCCGTTTGACAAATCCATCCCGGGGAACGGGCTCAGTTTTTTTAATCTTGCCAAACACAAATTTCCACCACGCGGAATCCTGAAGTAACCTCGTGCCCTGAACCGGGATATCCGGGGGGCAATATGGGGCGACAAATAAGCCGGGGATGTAACGACACGGGATCGCCATCCGGAAGGCTGCGTATTGTAGCGGGAAAATGGCGCAGTCGTCTGTTGCCGGTTGTGGACCAGCCCGGATTGCGGCCGACGCCCGATCGAATTCGTGAAACGCTGTTCAACTGGCTTGCTTCAACCATCGAGGGAGCAAGCTGCCTCGATTTATTTGCAGGCACCGGGGCGCTCGGCTTTGAGGCGCTGTCGAGGGGCGCTGGTGAGGTCGTTTTCGTCGAAAAATCCGCGCGCGCTGCCGCGCTGCTGAAAGAAAGCGCCAACATGCTTGACGCCAGCGACGCGCGCATTCATAAGGCCGATGCCATCAGTTATTTGCACGGTGATCATCAACCTTTCAACATCGTGTTTCTTGATCCTCCATTTACTGCCGATCTGCTCGGCGATTTGTGTAGACTGCTGGACGAGGGTGGCTGGCTGGCTGAGGGCGCCCGGATTTACCTGGAGCAGTCCTGTGAGCGCCCCTGGCCCAGGTTGCCTGATGGGTGGTCAATCATTAACGACAAAACAGCCGGCCGGGTACGCTACGCACTCGTAACAGTGAAAGATTGACAAAGATTCAGGAGCAAAAAATGACAGTCTCCGCGATGTATCCGGGAACATTCGACCCGATCACGCTTGGTCATGAAGATCTTGTTCGCAGGGCCTGCCGTCTGTTCGACAAAGTCATCGTTGCGATCGCCACAAATCCCGGCAAGGAACCCATGTTTTCGTCCGGAGAACGAGTCGATCTCGCAAAGTCGGTACTGTCAGAAATAAGCAATGTTGAAGTTTGCGGGTATGAAGGGTTGACGGTAGATTTTGCGCGCGAGCACAATCTCCAGGTCATCATACGCGGGTTGCGTGCAATTTCGGATTTCGAATACGAGTTCCAGCTTTCGAATATGAATCGGCATCTGGCTGATGATGTCGAAACAGTGTTCTTAACACCGACAGAGACTTACACCTACATATCGTCGAGCCTGGTCAGGGAAATCTGCAGTCTGGGCGGCGACATTTCGGAATTCGTGTCACCGAAAGTCAAAAGCGCATTAATGGAGCGCTGCAGTCGCGCTTAGGCGCTCGCTACTTCTGGCAGTCCTTGCAATAGAATGTCGAACGCTGGCCGAGCACAACCACCGATACGAGGCGTTTGCAGCGACGGCAGGGGTCGCCCTCACGGCCGTATACCGCGAGCTTTTGTCGAAAGTACCCCGGTTCTCCGTCACTGCCGTGGAAATCCCGAAGCGTCGTGCCCCCTGCCTCGATCGCGTTCTGAAGCACGGATTTAATGGCACCGGCAAGTCGCGTCATGCGTTTGGCAGAAATCCTGTTCGCCCTGCGTTGCGGATGAATGCCGGCGAGAAACAATGCTTCGCTCGCGTAAATGTTGCCGACGCCGACGACTACCGAGCCGTTCATGATGAATGGCTTGACGCTGACCCGCCGCCCACGCGCTTTTCGCCACAGATAATCGCCATCAAAAGCCTGGGACAACGGCTCCGGACCCAAATTACGCAACAGGGCGTGCTCGAAGGGGTTGCGGGTCCACAGTAAACAGCCGAAACGCCTTGGATCCCTGAATCGCAAGGCCTTGCCGCTGTCGAACTGGATGTCGATGTGATCGTGTTTGCCGGCAGGTTCATCCGCGTCAATGATGCGCAAGCTGCCAGACATGCCCAAATGCAACAGCGCTGTACCGGCGTCCGTCTCAAACAGCAGGTATTTGGCGCGACGCTGCAGCGATCGTATGACCTGGCCCGGCAGTTGCCGATCGATATCCACAGGCACCGGCCAGCGCAGGCGCCGCTCGCGAATAATCACACGACAAACCTTACGATTCAGAACCCATGGTGCGATTCCGCGACGGCTGGTTTCGACTTCGGGGAGTTCCGGCATGCTGACTGTTAATTGTGACGGGTAGCACACTATAGAGTGATTGCGCCAGCCGGGAAACCGCACAATAAGCGGATATTTATCAGTCGCTTCCTGCGCCGGCCTGAACTACCGGCTGCGCATTCTGTCGATTTGATGAGTTCGTCCTTGGAGCCGCCACAGGCATTGGTTATAGTCACGCCGACTTTTTCAACGGAACCTGTAAATGGAATTCTTATATGGAGCGCTGCACTTAAGCGCTCGGGGATACGTGATCGTAACGCTTGTGATGCTGCAGATCACGATGATGGCCGTAACACTCTATTTGCACCGGGACCAGGCACATCGCGCGATCGATTTGCATCCTGTGCTGCGGCATTTCTTTCGTTTCTGGATCTGGTGCACATCGGGAATGCTGACCAGGGAATGGGTCGCCGTACATCGCAAGCATCACGCATTCTGCGAAAAAAAGGGCGATCCGCACAGCCCGCAAATTTATGGATTGAAGAAAGTGCTTTTGGAGGGCGCAGAGCTTTATCAAGCCGAGAAAGATAATCGCGAGACGGTAGAGAAATTCGGGCGCGGCGCGCCCAATGACTGGCTGGAGAAAAACATTTATCTTCGTGTGCCCTTTGGCGGCATTCTTCTGCTGGTGATCACTGAGTTATTACTTTTTGGCGTGCCGGGCATCATCATCATTGCTATTCAGATGTCCTCGATGCCATTATTCGCGGCCGGCATCATCAATGGACTCGGCCACTACAGCGGCTACCGCAATTTTGAGTGTGACGATGCTTCAACAAATCTTGTGCCCTGGGCTTTTCTGATCGGCGGGGAGGAGCTGCACAACAATCATCACGCATTTCCGACGTCGGCAAAATTTTCGGTGCGCCGCTGGGAATTCGACATCGGCTGGCTGTACATTACGATATTGCGCGGTCTTGGCCTGGTGAAGGTAAACAAGGTTGCACCGCGGCCCGTCCTGCAGAAAATGCCCGGTTCAAAGATCGACATCGAGAACCTTCGCGCAATCATCATTAATCGCATGCACGTACTGCGTGACTACACGAAACGGGTGACGGTGCCGGTATTCAAAAAAGAGCAAGCGCTCGCCGCCGGCGACGCTGCCTTTCGCAGGGCTAAGAAGCTGCTGGTACGCCGGCCGGTGTCGCTGGATAAAGACGCAAAATTGAGGCTGGGTAAGTTACTGGCAGACAACGCAGCCCTGCAGACGGTCCACGAATTTCGCGAAAGCTTAAGCGAGCTGTGGAGTGGCGCCAACGTCAGCAATGAAAGATTACTGGCGCAGTTGAAAGAGTGGTGCGGTGCGGCTGAGGCCAGTGGTATTAAGGTGCTGGAAGATTTCGCGGACCGGCTGCGATCGTACCAGCTCGCGCCGGTTTGAACATACAACCGTAGGAGCCCGCCCCGGCGGGCGATACGCTTTGATGCCTGGCGTTGGATTTATCCCTCGCAAACATTGAAGGCCATGTTTTGCAACATGGCCTTCAATGTTTGTCGCTCGCTTGGGCGAGCTCCTACAATACCTTACGATTTTTCCGAATACCGCAGTTACCTGATTTTTCCTTCTTTATAAAGGACGTGTTTGCGTACCATCGGATCGTACTTCCGGGTCTCCATCTTTTCGGGATGCAGGCGTTTGTTCTTGGTTGTCGTATAGAAGTGTCCGGTACCGGCAGTGGAGTTAAGTCGGATTTTTTCGCGCATTAGATAATCCTCCCGGCCTTAGATTCGCTGGCCCTGCGCACGCAGGTCGGTGAGCACTTTGTCGATGCCGTGCTTGTCGATGATGCGCAAGCCTTTGTGAGAAACGCGCAGCCGAATATAGCGCTTCTCGGATTCGATCCAGAATCGCTTGTACTGCAAGTTCGGCAAAAAGCGCCGTCGAGTCTTGTTATGGGCATGGGAAACGTTGTTGCCGCTTTGCGGGCGCTTCCCGGTGACCTGGCAGACCTTCGACATGAGCTGTAAGTTCCTGATTTTACGAAGGGTTGCCCGCGAGCTGCGGGCAAAGAGCGTGACTTTATACCAGTCCGCATGTGCGTAATCAAGCGGCGGTCACAACATTCCCCGGCTGGCGAGGGAGGTGCTGGTTCCATCACCGATAATAAGGTGATCGAGGAGCCTGATATCGACCAGCTCCAGGGCCGATTTTACGCGCCGCGTGATGCGTTCATCGGCCTGACTCGGTTCGGCCACGCCGGATGGATGATTATGCGCGAGAATGATGGCTGCGGCGTTGACGGCCAGTGCCTGCTTGACCACCTCGCGCGGATAGACGCTGGTACCGTCAATGGTGCCGCGGAACAGTTCCTCGAAGTGCAGCACGCGATGCCGATTATCGAGGTACAGGCAGCAAAATACCTCGTGAGGCCGGTCCCTGAGCCGCGCCAGCAGGAAGGTTTCCGTATCTGCGGGACTGCGAATGGCCTCACCCCGCGGCAGCGTTTCTTCAAAATACCGTCGCGCGAGTTCCGGCAACACCTGCAAAATTGCCAGCCGGGCCTCGCCAACACCATTTTCCGCGGCCAGTGTCCGCCGTTCCGCGTTCAGCAATTTCCTTAAGCCTCCGAAGCGGTCCAGCAGACGGCTGGAAAGGTCCAGTGCCGGTCCCGACCGCGATCCGGTCTGCAACAGCACTGCGAGCAGCTCGCTCTCCGACAATGATCGGGCGGTTTCATTGAGCACTTTTGAGCGCAGCGTTACTGGTTGCTGCCGGACATCTTCTGACATGGACGATCCCTGTCCGATAAGAGAATGAGGGCCTGCCAGACTGACTTCACGAAGCGACCGGCGCAAGTCACAAAATGCCCCATGAAGGGCCTATTTGCTGGAAATCGCACCGGACAACGGGCTAAGCTGTCAGACCGGCAAATCCAGGCAAACAGATGGCTGAATGCAAGAAAATCATACTGGGCATAGCAGGCGGTATCGCCGCGTACAAAACACCTGAACTGGTGCGGCGTCTGCGTGACCGTGGCGCAGAGGTACAGGTTGTCATGACGCGCTCCGCGGAGGAATTCGTGACCGGGACGACACTGCAAGCCGTTTCCGGGCTGCCGGTTCGTTCCAATCTCTGGGATAAGGATGCCGAGGCCGCCATGGGGCATATCGAGCTTGCCCGCTGGGCGGACCTGGTCCTCATCGCACCTGCAACCGCGGAAATCATGTCCCGGCTCGCGTCAGGCGCTGCTCCCGATCTCCTCACGACGCTTTGCCTGGCAACGAATGCGCCGTTGGTTATCGCGCCGGCAATGAACCATGTGATGTGGTCGAATCCTGCAGTCCAGGCGAACCGGCAGGTACTTGAGGCACGGGGCGTGCGCATCCTGGGTCCTGACCGCGGTGATCAGGCCTGCGGCGAAACCGGCGAGGGCCGGATGGTGGAACCTGACGCGATTGCTGCCGCGGTGACAGGCCCGACGATCGTGGCCGATGTCGAGCGGCCACCGCTTATTGGCCGTAAAATCATGATTACCGCCGGACCGACACGAGAAGCAATCGACCCGGTGCGATATATCAGCAATCGAAGTTCCGGGAAGATGGCTTACGCGATGGCGCGTGCCGCGGCTGCCGCCGGGGCAGAAGTCGTGCTCATTAGTGGCCCGGTTGAACTGACGACACCGGACGGTATTCAGCGCGTCGATGTCGAAAGCGCCAGGGAGATGTTTGCTGCTACCCATGAGCGTATCGATAACATCGATATCTTCATCGCGGCGGCTGCCGTCGCGGATTACTGTGCCGAAAGCGTGCACGAGAACAAGATCAAGAAAACGGAGGCGAGGATGTCGATCGAGCTCGTGCGAACGCCCGACATCCTTGCATCGGTTGCGGAACTGGAAAACGGTCCATTTACGGTAGGCTTCGCTGCGGAAACTGAAAACCTGCGGGAATACGCGATATCCAAGCTGGAGAAAAAGAATCTCGATATGATAGTGGCCAACCAGGTCGGCAGGAATCGCGGCTTCGACAGCGATGATAATAAGGTCGATGTTTTCTGGACGGCCGGGGACCAGTCATTTCCGATGATGCCCAAGACAGAGCTGGCGGTCGCGCTGATAAAACTGATTGGCGAGCGATACCTGGAAAGATCTGCACCCGGAACACGAGGCGAATTGGCTGACCGGGCCCGAATAATTCACGAGTAACGGCGCCCATAACGATAATCGGCATATGTATCAGGCGAAACGGAATCAACCAGCTTGTATCGAAGCGTCACAGCTGGCGGCCAGCGATTGACGAGCGATATCATTGAGATCAATTCCACTTAAGATTCTGGATTCACGTATAGGTGACTCCATAGCACTTCCCAATTATGCAAC
>Ga0209988_10000114_pt1 | contig 41457 bp, 32 predicted proteins | sample N075metaG_FD_183115 | JGI IMG/M metagenome (GOLD analysis project Ga0209988, IMG submission 183115) | Deep subsurface microbial communities from Kermadec Trench to uncover new lineages of life (NeLLi) - N075 metaG (SPAdes) (version 2) | ecosystem: Environmental > Aquatic > Marine > Ocean trench... | reverse complement strand
CCTCGAATCTCATTAGTCGAGTCTCCTGTAGCCACTCTGTCCGTCTCATAAGCGCCCCTCCTCGGGGCACTATGAGAACCGGACAGATCATGTGCTACAAGACCGGACAGTTTATGTGTTACTAACACGAACGACTGCACTAATTGCCCGATAGAGGCTCTACTGATAATATCGCGCCCTGACTAATTATCGCAATATTCAACCCAAACCCGCCCCGGAGCCCACATGAGCCGTGCTTCCCTACTGGACCTTGAAAACCACCAGGATTTCATCCAACGTCATATCGGCCCCACCGCCAACCAACAGAAGAAAATGGCGGAATCGTTGGGATATGAGACGCTGGAAGACTTGATTGAGGCGACGGTGCCCCAAGCCATTCGCCGCGATCGCCCGATGAATTTGCCGAGCGCCCAAACCGAGCAGGCGGTCATTGCCAAACTGCGCAGCCACGCGGACCAAAACGTGGTGAATAAGTCGTTCATTGGTACCGGCTACTACGACACCTACACCCCGGCGGTCATCCAGCGCAACGTACTGGAAAACCCGGGCTGGTATACCGCCTATACACCCTATCAACCGGAAATATCCCAGGGCCGCCTGGAAGCCCTGCTGAACTTCCAGCAGATGATCCTGGACCTGACCGGAATGGAGTTGGCGAACGCCTCCATGCTCGATGAAGCCACCGCAGCAGCCGAGGCGATGACCTTGCTGCAACGAGTGAATAAAAAAACCCGCAATAATACCTATATCGTTGCCCAGGACTGCCATCCCCAGACCATTGCCGTGGTAAAGACCCGCGCCCGAGAACTGGATATCGAAGTGGTAATTGGCGAGCCGGAGGAATTGCTGGGCTCAACCGAGGCCTTCGGTCTGCTCCTGCAGTACCCTGGCACTTACGGTCACATCACAGACATCGCACCGCTGATAGAACGTGCCCACCAAAACAAAACCCTGGTCAGCGTGGCGGCCGATATCATGGCACTGCTATTGCTGAAATCGCCGGGCTCGCTGGACGCAGATGTCGTGCTGGGCAACACCCAGCGATTCGGCGTACCCATGGGCTTTGGCGGACCCCACGCGGCCTACTTTGCCACCCGCGACCGCTACAAACGCTCGACCCCCGGTCGCATTATCGGCGTCTCCATAGATCGCCGCGGCAATCAGGCGCTACGCATGGCCATGCAAACGCGCGAACAGCATATTCGTCGCGAAAAGGCCACCAGCAATATCTGCACGGCACAGGCCCTGCTGGCCATCATGGCGGCGCTGTACGCCATGTATCACGGCCCCAGCGGACTGCGCCGTATCGCCAACCGCATTCAACGTCTTAGTAATATCCTCGCCAGCGGCCTGGAGGACCTCGGTTTCAAAGCCGACAATGCCCATTACTTTGACACCCTCACCTATACCGTGGGCGACCAACAACCGTTGATAGTGGACCGCGCGCTGGCCCAGGGGATGAACCTGCGGATCATTGGCGATGATCGTCTGGGCATTTCGCTAGATGAGACCACCTCGGCCGATGATATCAAAGCCCTGTGGCAAGCATTCTGTGGTGAGTCTACCCTGCCTTCGATCACTAACTTAGATGAACAGGTGCAGGAAAAAGCGGGCATTCCCGACCAGTTGATGCGCGCCGTGGATTATCTACAGCATCCAATCTTTAACGAATATCACTCGGAAACGGAAATGCTGCGGTATATGCGCCGCCTGGAGGGCAAAGACATCGCTCTCAACCGGTCCATGATTCCCCTGGGTAGCTGCACCATGAAACTCAATGCCACCACCGAGATGCTGGCGATAACCTGGCCAGAATTCGCCGGCATGCACCCCTTTGCGCCGCTGGAGCAAACCGGTGGCTATCAGGCCCTGCTGCAGGAACTGGAGCATATGTTAGTGGAGTGCACGGGCTACGATGCTATTTCCATGCAGCCCAATGCCGGTTCCCAAGGCGAATATGCCGGCCTGCTGGCCATCAAGCGCTACCACGAGAGTCGCGGCGACCAGCAGCGCGATGTCTGTCTTATCCCCTCCTCCGCCCACGGCACCAACCCGGCCAGTGCGGTGCTGGCCGGCCTGAAAGTCGTGATCGTGGAATGCGATGAACAGGGTAATATCGACATCGACGATCTCAGGGGAAAAGCCGCCCGTCACACCGACGACCTGGCGGCCATCATGGTGACCTACCCCTCTACGCACGGTGTCTTCGAAGAATCCATAATCGAATTATGCGATATTGTGCATGCGCACGGCGGCCAGGTTTATGTGGATGGTGCCAACCTCAATGCCCTGGTAGGCATCGCCGCACCGGGACAATTCGGTGCCGATGTGTCTCATCTCAACTTGCACAAAACGTTTTGCATTCCCCACGGTGGCGGTGGCCCCGGTGTGGGTCCTATCGGCGTGGGCGCGCATTTACAACCGTTCTTGCCGACCAATCCTGTACAGGGGGTTCCCGGGCTGGCAGCCGACAATGCGGTGGTTTCCGCAGCGCCCTATGGCAGCGCATCCATCTTGCCCATCTCCTGGGCCTACATCGCCCTGATGGGCGGCAACGGGCTGACCCAGGCAACCAAAGTGGCGATCCTCAACGCCAATTACATTGCCAAGCGACTGCAGGATCACTACCCCATTCTCTACACCGGCACCAACGGCAATGTTGCGCACGAGTGTATTATCGACATTCGTCCGATTAAGGAGGCCAGCGGCATCTCTGAAGAGGACATTGCCAAGCGCCTGATTGATTACGGCTTTCACGCACCGACCATGTCGTTCCCCGTGCCCGGCACTTTGATGGTGGAGCCCACCGAATCAGAATCTCTGGCGGAACTGGACCGTTTTTGCGAAGCCATGATAGCCATCCGCGCAGAAATAACAGCGGTACAGGAGGGCGGGCTGGACGAAAAGGACAACCCGTTGACCAATGCCCCCCACACCCTCGAAGATATCACCACCAGTAACTGGGACCACCCCTACACCCGCGAACAGGCAGCGTATCCGGTTGAGTCATTGCGCCGGGGCAAGTACTGGGCGCCGGTAAATCGGGTGGACAATGTCTACGGCGACAGAAATTTATATTGCGCCTGCCCGGCGATTGAAAGCTATCGCTGAGATAGTTTTCCCGAACCTACCAGCTAACACTAAATGGGCGCGAGCCCGGGGAGAGTCAGACCATGGAAGTTGCCCGATACCTGGACGAAGCGCTACACCTGAGCGAGCAACAGCTAGAGGCTGGCCTGGAGCACATTCTGCAATCGCCCAAAGATGGCGGTATGGTGGACATGATCGTACGCCGCCCCGAGTCGGAGCATCGCGAAGTGCTGGAGCAGGGTCAGCTGGATGTCACCGAAGGCTTGCTGGGCGATAACTGGCGGGCGCGGGGCTACCGCAAGACCCCGGACGGTTTGGCCCACCCCGAGATGCAGATCAATATAATGAATAGCCGGGTGATAGACCTGGTGGCGACCCGCAAAGAGCGCTGGGCTATGGCGGGTGATCAGTTTTTTGTCGATCTGGATTTGAGTGACGATAACCTGCCGCCGGGTACTCGGCTGCACATGGGGGAGGCGGTCATTGAAATCACGGCGGTGCCGCATTTGGGCTGCAAGAAGTTTGTCGCTCGCTTCGGCCTACCCGCCATGTTGTTCGTCAATTCCGGTCGGGGAACCGAGCTGAATTTACGGGGTATTAACGCCAAGGTCATCACACCGGGCAAGGTCGCCGTCGGCGACTCCCTGAGTAAGCAATAGGTGGCAACTATGAACGCATATCAATCACTGGAAGCTCACTTCCGTGAAATCGCCAACTTCCAGCATGCCAGCGGCATTCTAGATTGGGATAACGCCGCCATGATGCCCTCCGGCAGCGCCGATGTGCGAGCGCGGGCAATGGCCTCACTGAGCGTCCACATTCACAAACTTGCCACCGACCCGCATATTCCCGATTGGGTGGCCGGGGCAAAGGACGAGTCTCTGGACCAGTGGCAGGCGGCCAATGTGAGAGAAATTGAGCGCGCTTTTGTTATGAATGCGGCTATGCCCACCGATCTGGTGGAGGCCCTGTCAAAAGCCGCCTCCGAGGGCGAGCAGGCGTGGCGCAGCCTGCGGGCAGAGAATAACTGGACTGACTTTAAGCCCTATCTCGATACTATTTTTCAACTTTGCCGGGAACAGGGCAGCGCGCTGGGCGATGCACTGGGCAAGTCTCCCTATGATGCGCTGATCGCGCTTTACCAACCGGGGATTGATAGCAAAGATATCGATCCCATTTTTGCCGACTTAAAAGCCTTTCTTCCAGGCGTAGTAGGCGCCGCCGTGGAGCGGCAAAATGCGGCCGGCAAGCCGCCTCTAGTCCCCGCCGGTATCAGTATCGAAAGCCAGCGAGCGCTGGGCATAAGCACCATGGAGACCCTGGGCTTTGATTTTAACCGCGGCCGGCTGGATGTTTCCCATCACCCGTTTTGCGGCGGCGCGACGGGAGATGTTCGTATCACGACCCGCTATGACGAGGACAGTTTCCTCGACTCCCTGCAGGGCGTCATCCACGAAACAGGCCACGCCCTGTATGAACAAAATCGACCCCAGGCTTACCTGGACCAGCCGGTTGGAGAGGCGATGGGTATGGCAATGCACGAAAGCCAGAGCCTGTTTATGGAGATGCAACTCGCTCGCAGCGCAGAGTTTATTGAACATCTGGCACCCCTCATCCGGCAGCAACTGGCCCCCTCTGTCAGTCCCTCCGACGAACAGTGGAGCGCGCGCACACTGCACGCCCTGTCCACTCGCGTTGAGCCGGGGTTGATACGGGTTAACGCCGACGAATGTACTTATCCCGCCCATGTCATATTGCGTTATGAAATGGAGCAGCAATTGATCGCCGGTGGCCTGGAGGTTTCCGACATACCCGATGCCTGGGATGCCAGTATGCAGGATATGCTCGGCCTATCGACAGCGGGTGACTACAAAGATGGCTGCATGCAGGACGTGCACTGGCCCTCGGCGAGCATTGGCTACTTCCCCACCTATACGCTGGGCGCTATCGCCGCGGCCCAATTCAAGGCCGCAATCGATCGGGATATCCCCGGAGTAGACGCCCAAATCGCCAGTGGAGACCTGTCCGCAACAAAGGCCTGGCTCAAGGATAAGATCTGGTCGCAGGGCTCGCTGTATGGCATGCAGGACTTAATGATCCGAGCGACCGGCAAAGCCCTGGATGTCGGTGATTTCAAAGCCCATCTGCAGCGGCGCTATCTTTAACTGTCGGCGCCCGTGGCGGCGCAAGATGACATCAATTCGATCACCTCGTCCCGGTGAGAGAGCACCAGCAATAATGCGAGGTCGCCGGGTTTGAGCAACGCCAGGGCGCGACGGGCACCCGCCAGCGGGTGTTCGGAAAAACTTAGCTGTTCTTGCTGCAGCCCTCGGCGCAAACATTCCTGGCGTATCACTTCACTGACCTCCCCGCCCTCCCGGCCACGCAGATAATCCGGTAACTCGGTGATCACCACATGATCCGGTTCAAGGGTGAAGGCACCGGCTGTCAGAGCGCGAATCTCCTCATCGCTGCGATCACCCGCGTGACCAATCATCAACAGGCGCTGACTGGCCGGGAGTTTTCTCAACGTACCGGCGACCGCAGCAATACTGTGCGGATTGTGCGCGAAGTCAACAAACACCCTGGCCCCGTTGACCAGGAACTCATTGCAGCGACCGGGATTGTCTTGCGGATTACTATGGAACCCCGACAGCCCCTCGCGCACTGCCGCTAGGGGCAAATTGAAAGCGATGCACAAACACATCACCCCCAGGGCATTTTGTATGTTGTATCGCGCTGCACCATTCATGGTAATCGGCACGTCAGATACCGCGATGACGGCCTGCTCAGCAACCCCGTCGAAATACCACAACACCCCCTCGGCCAACCAGCCACAGGGCTGGCCTGCGGACAATGCCGCGACAATACAGGGGTTACTTTTTTCCAGGGCAAACCAGGCGATAGTTTTACCCTGCTCTGCCACTTCCGCGGCAAGCTTATGGGCATGGCTCACCAGGCCGGCATCATCGGCATTGAGAACCAGCACACCCCCGCGCGCGAGGGTTCGGAAAACGGAAAACTTCGCCTCGATCAGAGCGGCAACGGTGTTGATGCCGTATTGACCCAGATGGTCCGCCGCCACATTGGTAATCAGCGCCGCCTGCGCCCGGCGCAAGGCCAGGCCGCGGCGCAATATGCCACCCCGGGCGACCTCCAGAAAAGCTATTTCCAGGCGCTTATCGCGCAGCAACATGCGCGCCCCACCCGGGCCCGAGTAATCCCCCCTATCCAAAATGGTGTCGCCCACCCGTACGAAATCGGTGGAGGTGACCCCGGCAGTTTTGTGAGCGGCGGTGGCCACCGCCGATGCCAGACGCACGCAGCTGGTTTTACCATTGGTACCGGTGACCATAGCCACCGGCACATCATGCAGTTTGGACCAATCGACATTATCCGGCGCCGGGATAGCCGTCACCGGCCAGGTGTGGGAACCACAACCGTGGCCCAGCGATACCTCATCGTCATCGGAGATAAAATCTACTCCATGGGCCGCGGCTGCCTCTTGCAGAGTGATGAGTGCGGGATTGGCTTCGCTAAGCATCACCGCTTTGAGATCAACAATCATCTGTTCGAAGGGTGTGGGTAGCGTTTCCAAAAGTTCGCTGGCACTGTAATGCCAGGCGGCCTGCGCGACAAAGATGGCCGAATAGAGCTGGTCCATGGGCGCTGAGAGTGCCAGGTTCATGCCATTCTCATGGGGGCGCGAGCAGCACTGCTCATGCCCCCAGCCCACCGCGTCCAGCACCCGACACGCTTGCCGTTGCCATACGGCTGCCAGGAGATCCATGTCAAACTCGCAGGCGACCACCTCGACAATGGCACCGGGCTTTTCCCACATCAAGCCGGGGCCGGTGAGGCGACGGCTGTCTTCCAAATACAATTGATCGCTTTCAGGCTGCGCTATTTCGAGCGCCTCTTCCAGTTCTTCAACGGAAGGCCGCATGCCGGTCAGTCGTCCCCTTCCTCGGCACGGGCCAGGCGCACACCCCGATCGTCACTGATAAGGTGCATTCCCTCCTCCAGCATTAACCCCAGGTCGGCGCCCACCGTCTGCTCGTCGGCAATCGTTTCGCTTTCCTGCGGTGCTTCACGATCACCGCCGTGGTAGATAATCTGCTTCCAGCAACGGGTAATGTTATCGCCGAAGATGACCAGCAAGTCCCCTTCACTGGCCCCTTCCAGGGCAGCGGTAACGGCCTCCTGTTCATCGGCAATAATAGAAATATTGTCATCCGAGACACCATTTTTAAGCAGGCCATCACGCATCAAGCCCGGAACCTCCTCATCGCCGCGGCCGCGACGATTATCGTCCGCCTTGCAGATATACCGATCAAACTGACCCGCCAGAATATCGGCGGATTCGGCAATATCTTCATCCCGTCTATCGCCAGGCATGGACACCACCGCAATTTTTCGGCCCTTCACATCCATACGACCGACCATATCGGCGATCACCCTGAAGGCCGCCGGATTGTGGGCGTAATCAAGAATAACCTTGAAGGGGTGCTCATTGAACACGTTCATCCGGCCCGGCGCCTGGAAAAAGCTGGTGTCAAAAGTGCGCAGGCCGTGGCGAATTTCATCGAATTCCTTGTCGAAACAGTAGGCCATGGTGGCGGCAAACATGGCATTTTGTACGTTGTGCAGCGCTTTGCCTTCCATGGTGGCGGGAATCAAATGAGACCACAACAGGGGCATATGGGAGCCGTTGTCATAAAATGTGATCATATCGCCATTAATGCCCCGCTCCAGCACGCAGGCCATGCCGCCGGCGCGAATATGCTCCCTGACCAGGCCATTATCCGGGTTGAGGGTGACATAGCAGATGCGTTTGGCATCGCAATAATCCGCCATTTTCAGGCAGTTAATATCATCGGCGTTGAGCACTGCCACGTCTTTGGCGGTCTCCACCACGACTCGCTTAACCTCGGCCAACTGCTCCAGCGTGTCGATACCCTTAAGCCCGAGGTGGTCGGCATCGACATTGAGGCAGGCCGCCACATTGCTCTCCTGATACCCCAGACCGGCCCGCAATATACCGCCCCTGGCGGTCTCCATCACCGCAAAATCTACCGAGGGATCACGCAGCACAATTTGCGCCGAGGCGGGCCCTGTCATATCACCCTTGACCGTCATCTTGCCGTCAATCTGAATGCCGTCGGTGGAGGTCAGACCCACGGTGTGCCCACAGGTCTTGAGTATATGCGCCAACATGCGTGAGGTGGTGGTCTTGCCGTTGGTGCCGGTAATGGCAGCCAGCGGAATTCGCCCCACCTCACCGGGACCAAACAACATATCCATCACCTTGCCCGCCACATCCCGGGACTCGCCCTCACTGGGGGCGACATGCATGCGGAATCCGGGGGCGGCGTTCACTTCGACAATGGCACCGCCGATGTCCTTATAGGAGCGGGTGATATCCGGCGTGAGAAAATCCACACCCGCCACATCCAGGCCCACGGCGCGCACCGCCCGTACCGCCATTTCCCGATTATCAGGGTGTACCACGTCGGTCATGTCTATCGCCGTGCCGCCGGTAGATAAATTGGCGGTGGAGCGAAGATAGAATATTTCTCCGTCCTGCAACACCGAGTTTTCATCCTTGCCGGCCTCCGCCAGCAATCGGTTGGCCTGCTTGTCCAGCTCCAACTGTGTCAACACCTTCTCGTGGCCAATGCCCCGCCTGGGGTCCTCGTTCACAACGTCGATCAACTCGCCAATGGTCCTACTGCCGTCACCTACCACATGGCCGGGCACGCGTTTTGCGACCGCCACCAGTTCGTTATTGACCACCAGCATGCGGTGATCATAGCCCGTGATAAAGCTCTCAACCAAAACAGCGCGACCGGTACCCTGCTCACGCGCCATGATGAACGCTTCCCTGACTTGCTCGGTGCTGCTCAAATCGATGGATACGCCGCGACCGTGATTGGCGTTAAGCGGTTTCAGTACCACGGGGTAGCCTATGCGTTCGGCCGCAGCCACCGCGCGCGATTCACTGTAAATCATGCGCTGCTGGGGCACCGGTAAACCCAGATCATTTAGCAGGCGGTGGGTATCTTCTTTGTCACAGGCAATTTCCACGGCGATGTGCCGGGTTTCGCTGGTGATAGTGGCCTGGATGCGCTGCTGGTGAACGCCGTGACCAAACTGCACAAGGCTGTATTGATTCAGTCGCAGCCAGGGAATACCCCGATCCTCTGCGGCCTTTACCAGGGAGCCGGTGGAGGGGCCAAACTCGCGTTTTTGTGCGCGCAGAACAAAGTCTTTTAATTCGTCCTGAAAATCGAATTCCTGTTCGAAGCGGTAGTCGATTTGCTCGCGCAAGTCGCCTGGCAGCAGGTGCAACAACAGTTTCAGCGCCAACTCCCCCGCTTCCAGACCCACATCGCGCTGCCTATAGGCATACACCATATTGTATTGCCCCGGCTCACCGGTAGAGCGGGTGCGACCAAAGGTGACCTTCGAGCCCGCGACACACTGAATTTCCAGGGCGCAGTGCTCCATGATGTGGCCCATCCAGGTACCCTCGTCCTCGCTCAACCGCCGTAAAAACCCGCCGGGTTCGTTATAGGAGCAGCCGTGATCCGAAAAACCCGGTAGGGCCTCCACCAGGGCATCGATGAATGTCGGCCCCAGCTTCACCGAGGGCCAGTCCTCCAGCACGCCGAGATCAAGTACGTGCTTGATGAGCGGAAAACCGGCCCAGGTATTGGGGCCGACGTACACGTTGGTAGACAATATTTTCATAGGGGCTCTCTTCTCAAATTGTCGCTTGTCGCGTTTTCATATCATATTTGCAACCCGCTGCGAGCACATGCATGCGGATATCAATCAAACTCAGTGCCTCACCACTCCCGGCATTCGCCCGGGAGGAATGGGACAGTTCGCTGGCGTCGATAATGGTGACAACGCCACTGCCCAGCACTTCGCAGCAATCGTCGCCATCCATCAAAAACGCGGTGTCCTCGTCTATGCCAACACCGATAAGAAACGGGTTGTATGACAGGGCGGTCAGTAGACGGCCCAGCCGGTCGCGCTGGCTGAAGTGCTGGTCAATCACGGCGATGTTAGTCAATCCAATACCGGGTGCGAGATTGACACCATCTTCTCTGGGAGAAGAACCCGAGGCGCCACCGGCAATCATATGCTGCGACATCATAGCCGCGCCGGCGGAGGTACCGGCAATGGGAATCCCCTCCGCATTGCAGCGCCGCAATTTCTGTCCCACCGGGGTTCCGCCCAAAATACCCGACAAGCGCAATTGGTTGCCGCCGGTCACAAAGATGCCGGTGGCGTCGTCCATTTCTTCCAACAGCAATTCGTCATCACAGTCGCTGCGCTCGTTAATCTCGGTGAACAGGGCTCGCTCGGCACCCAGATCGAGAAACAGATCGGCATACATGGGCCCGGTTTCGGGAAGCCGGGAGGCGGTCGGAATGATCATGATGCGCGCCTTCTCGCCGCCGCACAATTCCAGGAATCGACTCAGGATGGTTGGGTTATTTCCCTTATCCTCGGCTCCGCCTATGGGCATGATGTAACCGCGGCTCTTGCCCGGTAGAACAGGTGATGGACACATTACATTTTTCTCACAATATCGATTTAGTCTGGCTGTTTATTTTTGAGAGGTGGTCTCAAATCCACCCAATATTTGCTGCTGGCCATCTTTTATATGCCAGCGGCCATTTGCCATCAGGTGTTGAACGCCCAGATCAGCGTCTAGCACCAGCAAGTCGGCATCCATGCCCAGCGCAATCTCACCCTTGCGACGCAAGCGCATCAGGCGGGCAATGTTGGCGGTGAAATAGGGCAGCAAATCCTCCAGCGATAAGCCCTCCGCAACTAATCGCCGGGCGGTTTCAAGCAGGGTGCGGGAACTGCCGATATCCGTGCTCACCACTTCGCCTTCCCGGTCAAACACCGGCAGGCAGCCTCCCCCATCGGAGCTGATTGTCAGCTTAGTGCCGGGTAGCCCCGCATGGCGATAACGCAATACCGATTCCGCCGCGCTCCAGCCCAACTTGTCGTCTGATTCAGGGAAGGCGGTAAGATCCACCGTGCATCCCCATTGGTCAACCAGTGCACAGGCCTGTTCGAACAGGGGCTTATTCCGATTCACATGGGTGGGGTGAAAAATCCGGGCGGGGAGTTCGCTTTCAGTCAGCGCCTGGCGAACCAGGGAGAGGCCGCGCTCGCCATCGCCCAGATGCAGATGAAGCACGCCGGCCTTGCCCGTCATTAATCCGGCAACGTGGGCTTCGCTGGCCAATCTCAGAATATCCTGCAGCAGGGGCTGGCTGGAGCGATGGTCGCTAATGGCAAATTCGCCGATGCCGATAACCGGGTCCAAATTCACAATATCGCTGCGGGCACAGCCCGTAAGCGTCATCAAAGGGAGATGATAACCGCCGGTAAAACACCAGGCGGAAAGCCCCTCTTCTCGCAAGCCATAGGCCTGGGTCACCAGGGTCTGTGTGTTGCGGGTCAGGTCGTCGGTGCCCAACACACCAATCACCGAGGTCACGCCGGCCCGGGTAAATTGCCCCAACAGGGGCGCTGGCACCCGGCTGGCCGCCCCCGACTCGCCGCCACCGCCGGTGATATGGGTGTGCCCGTCTATCAGACCCGGCACCAGCGCGGCGCCCTGTAAGTCGGTAATCTCTACGCTCAGTGAACGGGGCAAAGTAGGCTCGTCTTCGCCGATATAGACAATGCGGCCAGCGCAAATCAAGACGGTTTTTAATCCCAGCGCCCGGGGGGCGAATACCTGTGCGTTGGTAAGTAGTTTAAACACTAGCTCATTATAGTCGATACGGACAAATGATCGTTGATTACAGCGAGAAAAATAACCCCGTATTTTTCCAACTTACGTTCACCGACACCGCCAATCTCGCCAAATTGTGCGAGGTTCCCGGGCAGGACGACACACAGCTCCTGCAAGGTGCGATCGTGGAAAATCACATAGGGAGGCACACCCTGCTGTTCGGCAAGTTCCCGGCGGCACTCCCGCAGGGCCTCCCATAAACCGACATCGATATCGACCGGCAAGGGCGTTTTGGTCTGGCGCTTGGCGCCGCTTTGCTTGACATCCCGGCGCAGCTCTATGGTCTGTTCGCCGCGCAGTAGCGGGCGGCATTGCTCCTGCAGGCGCAGGGCGCCGAATCGCTCAACATCAACACTCAGGTAACCGCGGGCAACCAACTGTCTAAAAACCGAGCGCCACTGATTGTTGTCCAGCGCAGCACCCACACCATAAGTCACCAGGGTATGGTGATTGAATTGCTCTATTTTATCCGTCTGTGCGCCGCGCAACACGTCAATCAGGTGATTGACACCAAAGCGTTGGCCGGTGCGGTAGACCGCACTCAATGCCATGCGGGCTGCCTCGGTACCATCCCAGGTTGCCACCGGCTCGAGACAGGTATCGCAATTGCCACAGGGCCCACCCAGGGTGTCACCAAAATAGGCCAGCAACGCCTCCCGCCTGCAGCTGGTAATTTCGCACAAGCCCAGCATTGCATTGAGGCGGTGTTGCTCAGCCCGCTTGTGTTCGGGTGACCCTTCGGAACGCTCCATCATCTGCCGCAATTTGATCACATCTTGCAAGCCGTACACCATCCAGGCATTGGCCGGCTCACCATCGCGGCCGGCTCTACCGGTTTCCTGGTAGTACGACTCCACGGTCTTGGGCAAGTCAAGGTGGGCCACAAAGCGCACGTCCGGCTTATCGATACCCATACCAAACGCGATGGTGGCGACCACGATAACGCCCTCCTCGCGCAGGAATCGGGATTGATGATCGGACCGGATGGCGGCGTCCAGCCCGGCGTGATACGGCAGGGCGTTGAACCCCTGTTGCACCAACCAGTGTGCTGTTTCCTCTGTTTTTCGGCGCGACAAACAATAGACTATGCCAGCGTCCCGGGGGTGTTCTTCTTTCAGAAAACGCAGCAACTGCGCTCTGGCATTGTGCTTTAGCGCAATACGGTAACGAATATTGGGACGATCAAAACCGGCGATAAACTGTCGGGCATCGGCCAACTGTAAGCGAGTGATTATCTCCGCCCGCGTACGCGCATCGGCAGTGGCGGTGAGTGCGATGCGCGGCACGGTGGGAAACTGCTCGTGCAACACACCCAGGCGCAGATAATCCGCCCGGAAATCATGGCCCCACTGGGACACACAATGCGCTTCGTCGATTGCAAACAGGGCAATGTCCGACCCCAGCAACAGCGCCAGCGTGCGCTGCTGGTTAAGCCGTTCGGGGGCTATGTACAGCAGATCCAGCTGACCGCTGCGCAGGGCGTTTTCCACTTCCACAGTGGCCCCGGCAGACAGTGTCGAATTGAGAAAGCTGGCCCGCACTCCCACCTGCCGCAGGGCATTTACCTGATCCTGCATGAGAGCGATCAAGGGTGAAATCACCACGCCACAGCCCGGTCGAGCCAGCGCGGGTATTTGATAGCACAGCGATTTTCCGCCACCTGTGGGCATCAAAACCAGGGCATCACCGCCATCGATAATGGTCTGGATGATGACATCCTGCGGCGGGCGAAAAGAGGGGTAACCGAAGGTGGTTTGCAGGATATGTTGAGCGTCGTTCATCGGGCAGTATTATACGCGATGCCGACTCCGGCGATCTAGAAAATTAGCAGATCATTTATTTGCCACGTTTTCCGGGACATAAAAAAAGCGAGACCGTTAAGCCTCGCTTTCTTATCACATCGCAAAGGATGTCTGGGCAATTGCCCGGGGCTTACACGGCAACGATGTTCTCTGCCTGAGGACCCTTTTGGCCTTGAGTTACAGTGAACTCAACTTTTTGACCTTCGGCGAGGGTTTTGAAACCTGAGCCGGAGATAGCGCTAAAGTGGGCGAAAACATCGGGGCCAGATTCTTGCTCGATAAAACCAAAACCTTTTGATTCGTTGAACCACTTAACGGTGCCGGTAACTGTAGACATATTAATATCCTATTCATTCATTGAGTAATTTGAAGCCTTTTGAAAAGGCAATGGGGCTGGAATATTGTGCTATTTACTTATGAAGATCAGGACGAGACTCAAACTGACGGGACATCGAAATGGTGTGCATAAATATAATACCTTCTTCCTAGCTCGGCGCATTCTACACGACTTTCCCGATCGGTCAACACCTCATCTCAGGAGTCACTCATCGCAACTTTGAAGCGCTTTGTCTCAAAACGCTGGCGCGCGGAGTCCGGATGGGAAAAAATCATATTCCTGACCCCAATTACCTGCGAGAATTAGTCGATTGAACGCCCATCACCCGAGATCGAGAATGACCACGATAGTCACTCGCGTAGTGGCGCCCATACTGGTGCTCACCGCCAGCGTTGGCGCCTTCGCCCTACTCAAGGCAACCAAGCCGGAGCCGGAGAAAAACGAGGCTGGACCACGCCCTATTAGCGTCTACACCGAAAGTGTCAAACGCGAAAATGTGTCACTGGAGGTGGTCACCCAGGGCGACGTGCGTGCGCGCATCCAGATTGACCTGATCGCACAGGTAGGCGGACGTGTTGTGTCGGTATCGCCTGAGTTCACAGAGGGCGGTCAGATTGAACCCGATATCTCTTTGCTGAAAATCGAAGACGCCGATTACCGACTGCTGCTGCGTCAGGCCCAGGCGAATGTGGCGGAGGCCGAAGTGGGTGTGCAACAGGCCCTGGCCGACGCCGATGTCGCGCGCAAGCAGCTGCGTAATGCCGCCACGGCATCACCGCTCGCCCTAAAGAAGCCCCAGGTGGCCGGGGCCAAAGCACGACTGCTCGCCGCCCAGGCCGGCCTCGAACAAGCTCGCCTCAACCTGCAGCGCACCGATGTTAGCCTGCCCTTTCATGGGCGATTGATAAGTACTCGGGTAGACGTGGGTCAATACGTGGCACTGGGCACCATCATCGGGCGCGCTTTCGCCACTGATGTGGTGGAAATTCGTTTGCCGCTCAACGACTCGCAGCTGGCCTCTTTGGGTCTGCCCATCGGTTACACCGCCGCACCGGGCCAGGGAGTTGCCGTCACGTTTACTGCCCGGGTGGCAGGGCAGACACAACAGTGGCAGGGTCAGCTCACCCGCCTGGATGCATCTATCGATCCCGGTTCCCGCATGGTTTACGCCAGCGCTGAAGTTAACGATCCCTATGGGGAAAATGTCTCTGATCACGGCATGCCGCTGGCCGTGGGGCTATTTGTCGAAGCTACCATAACCGGCAGGGCGCTCACAGATGCCCACACCATTCCCCGGGCGGCCCTGCGGGCAGGCGATATGGTATTCCTGATCAATGATGGGCACCTGGAAGTACGCCCCGTGAGCGTTGTGCACAGTTCGCCCCAGCGCGCCATCATTTCAGCTGGTTTAACCGCGGGGGAAAAAGTCATCACCTCGCCCATTCGCAATCCCATAGAGGGTATGGCGTTGGCTGAAATAGACGACGCGGATAAGGGCTGAGGGCAGCACTATGGAACGTTTGATTGCATGGTGGGCAAACAACCCCGTGGCCGCCAATTTGTTAATGGTCGGCATCCTGCTGGCCGGATTTCTCGGTTTCAAGGCCATGGAACGAGAAGTATTTCCCGTCTTCAAGACCCAGGAGGTTGAAATTACCATCGTCTGGCCGGGCGCGGCGCCGCAGGAAGTTGAAGAGCAAATAATCATCCGAATTGAAGAGGCCCTGACCAATCTGGACAGTGTTTATCGCGTTTATTCCACCGCCGCCGAAGGCTGGGGCAGGCTGGAAGTCTCCACCTATAACTTCATCGACATCAATACCTTTTTGAATGATGTAAAAAACACGGTTGACTCGGTGAATTCCCTGCCCAGAGATATCGAGAAGCCCCTGGTCAGGCGCGTCGAGTACCGCGGGGAGATGATGCGGGTCGCCGTTCATGGCAATGTCGGAGAGCGCGAACTCACTCGACTGGCCGAGGACCTGCGCGATGAAGTGGCCGCCCTGCCCTATGTCTCAATTGTCGAATTATTTGGCGTCAGAAAAGAAGAGGTCACCATAGAGCTTTCCGAGGCCTCCATGCGCCGTTTTGGTCTCGGTTTCAGTGACGTGGCCAACGCCATTCGCGCCAGCTCAATCAATCTTTCATCGGGGCAGGTTCGAACAGCGACGGGCGATGTCCGCTTGCGCGCCAGGAACATGGCCGATTCAGAGGAAGATTTCCGCAAGATCATCATCCGCCAGAGCTCGGACGGGGCCATCGTCCGCGTGGGCGATGTGGCACAGGTTATCGATGGCTACGAAGAGAACGAAATTCTGGCGACCATGGACGGTGAGTCCGCCGTTCTGCTGCAGATACTCAGCACTGACAATATGCAGGTGGTCAAAGCCAGCGACGCGGTCAAGGCCTGGATGGAAGAGGCCAGGGCCAGGCTACCCAGGGGTGTGAGCCTGACGATGTGGTTCGATACAGCAGACATCTATGAAAGTCGAATGAAGACCATCTCCAAATCTGCGTATATGGGGTTGGCGCTGGTCTTCCTCATTCTGATTTTATCCCTGCGGCCCAAAGTTGCCCTGTGGGTCACCGCGGGAATAGCCGTGGCATTTTTGGGCACATTTTCCCTACTGCCTGCCAACGATATTTCCTTGAATATATTGTCGACGTTTGCTTTTTTACTGGTGTTGGGGATCGTGGTAGACGATGCAATTGTAGTCGGCGAGAGCATTCACGATCACGCGGAAATGATGGGCGGGGGCGTTGAGGCGAGTGTCGCCGGCGCCAACGCAGTGGCCAAGCCGGTAATCTACGCCGTGATAACGACCATGATCGCCTTTGCACCCTGGTTTTTCCTGTCCGGTGAAGACGCGCAAATAACGCGCCAACTGTCCATCGTAATTACCCTGGCGTTAACTATTTCCCTGATCGAAGCCTTCTTTATCCTGCCCGCTCATTTGAGCCACCTGGCGCCACGCAAAGAACTCAAGGGCATCGCCCTGCGCCAGAAACGGATAGAAAATAGCATCAAGAATTTCGCCAATGTTCATTACCGCCGCATACTGGAATGGGCCGTCGAAAATCGCTACCTGACCACCAGCCTATTTGCCGCGGGCTTTATCATCAGCATTGGCCTGCTCAGCTCGGGCTGGGTGAGATTCAGCTTTATGCCGGAAGTAGAAGCCGAGCAAATCTATATCAATGTACAAATGCCTACGGGTACGCCCTACTCCCGTGCATTGGCGGTACTACAGCAACTGCAAGAAGCCGAGCTGAAATTGATCGAAGAGGTCGAACAAGCCGCGCTCAGTGCCGGCGGTAGCGGGAAGCTCATTGAAGGCTGGTATACCCGCTCCAGACGGGACAGCGTGATCGCGATCGTGCGCCTGGCCCCGCCTGAAGTGCGTGATATGTCAGCCAAAGACGCCGCAGTGCGACTGCGCGAATTGGTGGGCGACATCCCGGACGCCGACGAAATCCAGGTCAACTACACGCTCAACAATGCTGAGAGCACTATCACTTTTGAGTTGCGCAATCGGGATTTGGATCTATTGCGCGCGGCCAGCGCTGAGCTACAGACACACTTGCGCACATACCAGGGCACCTTTTTCGTGCGCGACAGCCTGCGCGGTGAAGCCGATGAAATTCATATGCAATTGCGCCCCGGTGCTGAAAAACTTGGCATTACCCTGCAGCAGGTGTCGAGGCAAGTCCGCCAGGCCTACTACGGGGAAGAGGTGCAACGACTGCCGCGGGAAAATGGCGACGTTAAAGTCATGGTCAAATATCCCAGCACACTCAGGAACAGCCTCGGCAGCCTGGATCACTTTCTCGTGCGCACCACCGATGGACGCGAGGTTCCCCTGTTGTCCGTGGTTGACATCGAGGTGGCGTCCGGCGTGCAGCGCATCCAGCGCCGCGACGGAGAGCGCATCGTGCGGGTGAGGGCGGGGGTTGACCCGGAGAAAATGAGCGACATCAACAAAGACCTGGAAGACAACTTCATACCCACGCTGGCGGAGAAATATCCCGGGCTGTTGATCATCAAAGCTGGTCAGCAGGAGAGCGAGGAGGAGTTCCTGGCGGAGATTTTTGCGCTCTATGCGGTGGCATTTTTCATGATGTACGCGGTAATTGCGGTGGCATTTCGCTCCTATTGGCTGCCCCTGCTCATCATGACGGCTATCCCCTTCGGCTTTATGGGGGCGATTTACGGCCACATGATCTTTGGCGTTTCCATGGCACTGTTTTCCTATTTTGGCATTGGCGCCGCCGCCGGCGTGGTAGTCAACGATAACCTGGTATTGGTGGATTATATTCAACGATTGCGCGACCAGGGCAAGGATTGCCTGGAAGCGGTGATTGAAGCGGCTATCAAGCGATTCCGCCCCATACTGCTCACCACGGTAACCACCTTTGTGGGCCTGATCCCCATAATGGCAGAGCGCTCCACTGATGCACAGTTTCTGAAACCTGCGGTATTGTCCCTGTCTTTCGGGGTGGCCTTTGCCCTGTTTGTGACCCTGTTAATGGTGCCCTCGCTCTACCTGATTGGCGAGGATTGTTCCCGGGGTTTGGCGCGCCTCAACGCGCGCTTCCTGCACAAAAATCGCCCCGACTATTTGGCATCCAAATAGCGGTCGGTCACTTTGTCAATTGACCAGGAGTCCGGTTTTTGACTGGGTGGGTATTGTTCGAAGGTCTGCAGGAATTGGGTGGTAAGCGCCAGACCGCGGTACATTTGCGGCGCCTTGCTTATCACCCAGTCCCAGTAGGTATTGGAGTTATGGTCGGCTCGCTCATAGGGATCTCGCCGTAGATGGAAAAGCTTGGACAGGCGCAGCGTAACAAACGGTTCCGCCCACAGGGCCATCGTCTGGGCGCGATTCTCCGCATAAACGATTTTCCAGTCCCCCACCCGGATGCCCACGGGCATACCCTCGTCATTGAGGTAGTGAAACACCGGACGGGGGCTCTGTTTAGTTTCTCCCGTCAGATAGGGTAGGAAGTTATAACCATCCAAATGCAATTTGGCTCGTTTACTGCCTATGCGTTTGCCTTTCAACAAGTCTGCCTTGAGCGTGTCATCGCCCACTGCCGCTGCAAACGTGGGCATCCAATCCAGATGGGACATGACATCGTTTGACACCACGCCCGCGGGAATTTTACCCGGCCAGCGAACCATGGCGGGCACTCGATAGGCACCTTCCCAATTGGTGTTCTTTTCACTGCGAAAGGGGGTGATACCGGCATCGGGCCAGGTATTGTAATGGACGCCATTATCGGTGGAATAAATGACGATGGTGTTATCCGCTATGTTCAGCGCGTCCAGTTGATCAAGCATCTCGCCTATGAGCTCATCGTGCCCCACCATCACGTCGTTGTAGGGGCCCTGGCCGGACTTACCCAGATTCTCTTGCGAGGGGTGCGTGCGAAAATGCATGCCCGTAGTATTGAGCCAGACAAAGAAAGGTTTCCCCGCCCCAACCGCCTTATCGACAAACTTTTTCGCCGCTGCCACAAATTCCTGGTCGGCGGTCTCCATGCGCTTGCGGGTCAGCGGGCCGGTGTCTTCAATTCGCCCGTCCGCGTAGGAGTGAATAACGCCGCGCGGTCCAAACATCTTGCGAAAACCAGGATCCTTGGGGTAATCCGGATCCTCCGGCTCCTCCTCTGCATTCAGGTGGTAGAGATTGCCAAAAAACTCGTCAAAGCCATGATTGGAAGGCAGGAACTCGTCCTTGTCACCCAGGTGGTTCTTGCCAAACTGGCCGGTGCTGTAGCCGTGGGTCTTGAGCATTTCCGCGATGGTAATATCGCGATCCTGTAAGCCCTGATCCGCCCCGGGCAACCCCACCTTGGTCAGTCCGGTGCGCAGACCGGACTGGCCGGTGATAAAGCTGGAGCGCCCTGCGGTACAACTCTGGTCGCCGTAGTAATCGGTAAAGCGCATCCCCTCATTGGCAATGCGATCGATATTAGGCGTGCGATAACCCATAATCCCGTCGCTGTAGGCGCTGATATTGGTGATGCCTATATCGTCGCCCCACAACACCAGAATATTGGGTTTATCAGCCGCCTGTAACGGCAATGCTAACAGGGCAGTAAATAGCAGTGCGCAGCGTATCAATAATCGAACGGACATAGCATTTTCCTCTTCCATGGTGGTTTGTTAACTGTTCGAGCGGGAAACTCAGTATCGTCTATTTTTGTCAAATATCAACGTTTGCCATTGCATTGTCATCCATTAAGTCTATGATGCGGCTCCCTTGGCACGCTGATTGCTTTAATTACCAGGGAAAGCCGAAAAACAGCCGTGAGGACCGTGAATCGGGCTGAAGCGCTTCATTTTGGGGCATCTATCCTCCACCAGCGCCGCGAAATGCGACAAGAGAGTGCATAATGCAAGCCAATGAAAAACAACCGAGCCGGATGCACCAGACCGTGAACGACCTTGTGCTTGCCGAAATGTTTCTACTCCAGGCCACCATCGAAAGTGTCACCGCAATTGGTGATGGCCTCAGCGAGCTTATGTCGGCCGATAGCAGGCCACCATTAAAGTCGCTACTGCAGCGCACCCGCGACGAGGCCCTGGAGCCCTATTCCACTCGGTACAAATACTTTCGCAAACTGATTAAACGCCAGGATAAGGACTGAATCATGCCCGTGGGCAGTTGGGACCCCGATGCAGGGGCAGGCGCCCAATCGGTCGAACTGGCGCCGGCGCTGGTTGCCCAATTGATCGCCTATAGCGTCGAGGATCAGTTGGGGGAACTGGACAGACTACTGTCATCCAATGACAGCCCCGATTTATCCTACCTGATGACGCTGGATCATAGCGTCTGGCTGGAGTGCGCAAAAAACCTGGCGGACGCAGACATTTTGCACCTTATCCGTTTTTTTGCCGCCGCTGAAAACCTGAGCGGTTGGGAAGCCCTGGAAAAATCACCCGCCATTCCCCTGGCCAAAACTTTGCGCAAGCGCGATGTTCGCCTGGACAAAGAATTTCTGCAGTGGTTGCGCACAATCAGTAGCAATCGCTACCTGCCCTACGGCCCGCTATAGTTTACTGCGCCTTTTTTGCATTGGCCTCAAAGGCAGCCAGTTGCTCGGCGGTGGCCTCCAGTTGGTACTTTTCTTTCCACTCGCTGTAAGGCATGCCGTAGACCCGTTCACGGGCTTGCTCGTAATCGATCTCGACCCCCTCGTCCTCTGCGGCAGTTACATACCACTTGGACAGGCAATTGCGGCAGAAACCCGCCAAAATCATCAAGTCGATATTCTGGGCATCCTTGCGACTATCCAGATGTTCCAGTAATCGACGAAAAACAGCGGCTTCAATATCAGTAGTAGACACGTGACTCTCCCTCAGTTCAAAGACTCATGCTCGCCCATGGGGGCGACGCTTCTTAAAATTAATTGCACCAGCTGAGTTTGCCGGGCAACACCGGTTTTGGAAAACACGGAACTCAAATGAGATTTACCGGTATTGCGCGAAATGTGTAGGTTCTCACAGGCCTCTACCAGTGTATGGCCATCGGCCAGCTCCAAGGCCAACCTGGCCTCGGCCCGGGTTAAACCGAGCAACTCCACCAGTACCGCCGCCGGGGTTCGCCGGGGCGCGGAGGGATCCGATATAAATATCGCCACCGAGGGATTGCGACTGCCATCCGGTGCCGCCACTAGCGGCAGGGGGCGCAACAACATGCCAAAGCCGGACCCCACACCTGTAGTGGACAATCTCAAGGCCTTGATAAACGTGGGTTCGCCGCGCAAGTGAGCCCGCATCACTTCATCCAGACGGGACCGGAAGGCCTTATTGTCAGCGCGATTGAGCAGCTTCAACTGGCCTTTTTCCTGCTGTAACCAACGGCGCTCATCCAGCAGCTTTTGGGCCGCCCGATTGCTGTGGCGAATGCGTGCACTTTGATCGAGAATAAAGGCCGCCACCGCCATCTGGTCCACCGCCGCGGCAAACAGCGAGCGCTCGCTCTCCACCCGTGCGATGCGGGCATGTAAGCGGATGGTTTGCTGAATATGGGGTAACAGCAGCTGGCAAAGCTGCCGATCTTCATCGCTGAAGTTATCCCTCCCGGCAATGCGCGCAAGTCGAAGGCGGGCGTTATTGCCCAGGTCGTCGCCCAGATCGGCACCCATTAAATGTACGATGCCGGTCTCTTTGACATACATTTGATAGTACTCGGAGGCGTAGTATTCCTCCGGCACCAAAAATTCATCAACCGTGAACACCTGTCCCCTGGGCAGATTGACAAAGGGGTCCAGGGCGAAATAGTTGTCGTTATAGGTGTTGAATATCTTTGGCGAGAGCACCACAGAATTAATCACAACCCCCGCATCCCCAGCGCGCGGTGCGCGTAAAATCAGGGTTACAAAATCGGCAGTCAGCGCATCACCCAGTATGCGCAAAAATTCCTCCCAGGGAGGATCGGCCACCGGCCCACGCGAGAGAGCCAGCAGCAATTCATTCATCCTGGGGGATAAATGGTACATCAGATCGGCATGAACTCTCCGCCGTTGACATCCAGCGAAGCGCCGGTCACAACACAGGCGTAATCAGAGGCGAGAAATATGGCGGCTTTGGCACAATCGCCGTCGTCGGGAATAATGCCCAGGGGGATACTGCGGGTCACCTCCGCGATCAGTTCCTCCTGGGGTGTGCCGGACTGCTGGGACTGCCAGGCGAAATAACCCTCTACGCTGGGACCCCACATCCAGCCCATATGGCAGCTATTTACCCGGATATTGTGCTCGCCGAGTTCAAGCGCAAGGTGCTTGGTGGCACAGCGCAGGGCCGACTTGGAGGCGCCGTAGCCCGCCTGGGTTGCCAGGGGCTTGTGCTCCACCATGGTGGCAATCATGACGATGGCCCCGCCACCGGCCTTCTTCATATGGGGGATGCAGGCTTGGGTGAGATGCATGGTGCCAAAAAAGTTGACGTCCATGGAGCGCCGCCAGTCCGCCATGTTAGCCGACTCGATGGGGTCGAAGCTGCCGGGGTCGTAAGCACTGTTAAAGAGCACATCGATGAGGCCAAATTCTGCGGCGGCTTTGTCCGCCAGAGCCTGGCACTGCTCCGGATCCGATATATCGGTAGCGACTTTCAGGACGGCAGTGCCCAGGCCCAGGGCCTGAATTTCCTGTTCTGCCACCTCCAACTTGGCGACGGTGCGCGCGGCCAGTACCACCGCCGAAGCCCCCTCGACGGCGGCCAGGGTCGATAATTCCTGACCCAAGCCCGGGCCAATACCGGACACGATTACGACCTTATCTTCCAGCATCATTGTCTAAAACTCCTGTTTTTAACATTAGTTAGCCGTAGTGCAGGCAAACCTGCTCCTTGCCTACGCAGTCCCACAGGGCCTGTAGCAAGTCATCGCTGGGCACCACCTGCCAGCTCTCCCCAAGGCGAATCAGAGCCTGGTTTTGACTCTGCCGGTACATCAGTGAAACCGGGCAAGCGCCTCCCTTGGCACCCTCCAGTGTCCGGGCCAACTGATCGGTAAATTGATCATTTAGCCGGTCGTGGCACACTTCGATGCGCAGCTCAGTGGCGTTGTGCTGACGCGCCTCCAGCACGCTGGAAACCCCTTTGGCGCGCATCGCCAGACCGCCGGAATAATCGTCATGGGCAACAGTGCCCTCCACGATCACGATGCTGTCCTTGACCAGCAGTTCACGATGCTCGTTGTAGGCCTCGGCATAAACCGTGACCTCAATTCGCGCGCTGCGGTCGTCGATTTGGATGATGGCCATGGTGTCCCCGCGCTTGGTCTTCATGGTGCGTGTGGAAATAATCAGCCCCGCCAGGAATTGCGTACCCGACTTGTCACCGCGCACATCGACGATTCGGGTGGGCGCATACTTGCTGATTTCCGCTTCATACTCGTCGAAAGGATGACCGGTGATGTACAAACCCAGGGTGTCTTTTTCCCCGCCCAACCGCTGTTTTGCAGTCCAGGGCCTTGCATCGCAGTACGGCCCGTAAAGATCGTCAGCATTGCCATTGCCAGCGCTGGGAACAAGTTCGCCGAACAGGTCTTCGATGCCGCTGTCGCGATTGCTGGCGCTTTGCTCTGCGGCGCGCAGGGCATCGTCCAGCGCGGCCACTAAAACCCAACGCGACTCACCCAGGGAATCGAGCGCGCCTGATCGAATCAAGGCGTCAATGGCCCGGCGATTAACCTTGCGAGGATCGGTACGGGCACAAAAGTCGAACAGATCGGAAAACACGCCGTCCTGTTCTCGCGCGTGGAATATATTCTCAATGGGCCCCGCACCCAAGCCCTTGATAGCCCCCAGACCATAGATGATTTCGTCCGCGCTATTGACCGTGAACATGTACCGCCCCTCGTTGACATCTGGCAACTTGAGGGACAGCTCCATGGACCGACACTCCTCCACAAACACCACGATCTTGTCGGTGTTTTGCATTTCGGAGCTCATCACCGCCGCCATAAACTGCGCGCCGTAGTGGGTTTTCAGCCAGGCGGTCTGGTACGACACCAGGGCATAGGCCGCCGAGTGAGATTTGTTGAATCCGTAGCCAGCAAATTTCTCCACCAGGTCAAAAATTTTCATGGCCAGTCGGGCATCAACGCCGTTCGCCTTGGCACCGTCCTCAAACACCTGCCTCTGCTTGGCCATCTCCTCGGGCTTTTTCTTGCCCATGGCCCGGCGCAACATATCCGCCCCGCCCAGGGTGTAGCCGGCCAACACCTGGGCAATTTGCATCACCTGTTCCTGATACAAGATGACACCGTAGGTGGGTTCCAGAATCGGCTGTAAGGACTGGTGTTGGTACTGCCGGTCGGGATAGGACACGGCCTCACGACCGTGCTTGCGGTTGATAAAGTTCTCCACCATGCCCGACTGTAAAGGCCCCGGGCGAAACAGCGCCACCAGCGCGATGATGTCTTCAAAGGAGTCGGGCTGTAGGCGCTTGATCAAGTCCTTCATACCGCGCGATTCCAACTGGAATACTGCCGTGGTTTTCGCCGAGCGCAACAATTTGAAGACTGCCTCGTCGTCCAGGGGCAGCTGAGTGATATCCAGTTCCTGCTCGGCCTGCTCCCGCCGCCGGCTATTAATCATTTTCACCGCCCAGTCGACAATGGTCAGCGTGCGCAGGCCGAGAAAATCAAACTTCACCAGCCCCACATCTTCGACATCGTCTTTGTCATACTGGGTGACCAGGCTACCGCCTGCGCCATCGCAATAAAGCGGAGAGAAGTCCGTCAGTTTTGTGGGGGCAATCACCACCCCGCCCGCGTGTTTGCCAACGTTGCGGGTAATGCCTTCCAGTTGCAGGGCCATGTCCCAGATCTCCTGGGCCTGGCTGTCCTCCCGTAGAAAATCCGCCAGCACCTCCTCCTGTTCCAGCGCTTTTTCCAGGGTGATGCCCACATCGAAGGGAATCATTTTGGACAGCTTATCCGCTAAACCGTAGGATTTACCCTGCACCCTGGCTACATCCCGAATCACCGCTTTGGCCGCCATGCTGCCAAAGGTAATGATTTGCGACACCGCCTCACGGCCGTAGGTCTGCGCCACGTACTCAATCACTTTATCGCGTTTTTCCATGCAGAAATCGACGTCAAAATCTGGCATGGAGATCCGTTCGGGGTTGAGGAATCGCTCAAACAGCAGGTCGTATTTCAGCGGGTCAATATCGGTAATCTGTAACACAAAGGCCACTAGCGAACCGGCGCCCGAGCCGCGCCCGGGGCCCACCGGAATATCACCCTTCTTCGCCCATCGAATAAAATCCATAACGATGAGAAAGTAACCGGGAAAGCCCATCTGGATGATGACATTGAGCTCAAAGTCCAGCCTGTCTCGATACACTTGCACCCTGGCTTGGTAGTTCTCACTGTCGCGGTTTACCAACTCCTCTAATCGTTCGTCCAGCCCCTGATGTGACACCGAACGCAAAAACTCATCGATTGTCATGCCATCCGGTACAGGGTAGTCGGGCAGGTGGGGCTTCCCCAACTCCAGGATGAAACTACAGCGCCGGGCAATTTCCACGGTGTTGGCCAGTGCTTCGGGAATGTCCTCAAACAACTCTGCCATTTCCTGGGCGGAGCGCAGATACTGCTGCTCCGTGTAGGCACGGGCCCGACGCGGGTCATCCAGTGCTCTGCCCTCGCTGATACAGGTTCTCGCCTCGTGCGCTTCAAATTCCCGGGCATCGAGAAAACGCACATCATTGGTGGCTACCACCGGGCATTGAAGTTCGGCCGCCAGGGCAACGGCAGCATGCAAATGAAACTCCTCGCCCTCCCGACCCATGCGGTGCAATTCGAGATAAAATCTAGCGGGGTATAGGGCCATCCAATACTGTGCGCGCTGGCTCGCCAACTCGGTTTTGCCCGCCAGCAGTGCCTGGCCCACATCGCCGCTCACCCCGGTCGAAAGCGCGATGACACCGCCGGCGTAATTTTCCAACCAGGACTTCTGCACATAGGGAGCACCCAGATACTGGCCGTCGACATAGGACTTTGAGATGAGTGCCGTCAGATCGCGATAACCCCGATCATTCATGGCCAACAGGCATAGTGGATAGGCGTGCTCAGGGTCATCGGCATCCATTACCATCAAATCCACCCCGAAAATGGGTTTGATGCCAGCGGCAAAGGCCCTCTTGTACACTTTGACAAGCCCGTAGAAGTTGCAGCGGTCGGTCACCGCGACCGCCGACATGCCCAACTCGGCGACGCGGTCAATCAGGGGCTTTACCCGGACCAGTCCGTCGGAAAGAGAATATTGTGTATGAAGTCGAAGGTGGACAAATTCAGGCATGATAAGGGGTCCCGGGGCAGCGCCCAGTTTACTCCGAGAGGCTCTGCGCTAACAGGTTTTTTACCGGTGCGAAGCTACGTCGGTGTACCGGGGTAACTCCCAGGTCCCGCAAAGCCTGTAAATGAAGGGCTGTCGGGTAGCCCTTGTGCCGGGCAAAACCGTATCCCGGATACTGCTCCTCCAAAGCAATCAGTTCACTGTCCCGCTGTACCTTGGCCAATATGGAGGCGGCGGCTATCGCAGGAACCCGGTCGTCCCCTCTAATCACCGGTTCCGAAGGATAGGGCCACTGGGGCAAGCGATTGCCATCGACCAGTACATAGGCGGGCTGTGGCGTCAGGCCCTGCACCGCCCGATGCATGGCCAGCAAACTGGCCTGGAGGATATTGATCTCATCGATCTCGGCTACGGATGAACGCGCCAGGCTCCAGGCCAGGGCTCGCTCCCTGATCTGTGCCGCCAGTTCTTCCCGCCGCTTGGCGCTGAGCTTCTTGGAGTCGCGCAAGCCGGGGATCGGTCTGGCCGGGTCGAGAATTACCGCCGCCGCCACCACATCGCCGGCCAGTGGTCCTCTGCCCACTTCGTCCACTCCCGCAAGCTTCACACCGTGGAACGCCGTATCAAAGGAGCCCCGAAACAAGTCTGTCATGCGCCCCCCCGGGACAGCAATTGGCCAATGCGCGCTGCCGCCCTGTCACCAAATCCGAGGCGCAGGCGCTGATGAATGAGGGTAAATTCGGCGACTAAGCTCGCCCGTTTGTCGCCATTGGCAAGTTCGCTTTGCAAGGCACTTACCAGAGCGTCCGGGGTGGCATCTTTTTGCAGTAGCTCCGGCACCAGGGGCCGGTCCGCCAATACGTTGGGCAGCGCGGCAAATTTAGTGGTCACCAGCCGGGAAATTACCGCCCAGGAAAAAGCCCCCATGCGATAGCTCACCACCATGGGGCGCTTCAATAGCATCGCTTCCAGCGTGGCGGTACCCGATGCCAACAATACGACATTGGCCGCCTGCATCACCTCCCTGGATCTGCCCCTTACCAGCTTCACAGGCAAACCCGGGTAGGATTCCAGCAGGTGCGTCAGCTCGGCATAACGCCATTCGTTGGCGGCGGGCATTACAAAAGACAAGGCGGAATCCCTCTGCTGCAAGCGCTGTGCGACTTCCAGAAATAGCGGGGCCAGCAAACGCACTTCGCCGGCGCGACTACCCGGCAGCAGCGCCAGGACATTTCCGTTCGGCGGTAGCGCCAGCGCGGTGCGGGCCGCGGCAGCATCTGTTTCCAGCGGGATTTCGTCGGCCAGCGGATGACCGACAAACTCCACCGGCACGCCGTGCTGGTCATATATCGCGGTCTCAAACGGAAACAGGCAAAGCATCAAATCCACCGCCTTTTTGATTTTGTGGATGCGGCGTTTTTTCCAGGCCCACACGGAAGGGCTGACCAGATGAACTGTCTTGATGCCAATTTTGCGAAGTTTGCGCTCCAGATGTAGATTAAAGTCGGGGGCATCAATCGCAATAAATACGTCCGGAGGATTATCCCTGAAGTGCCGATACAGCGCCCCGCGGATACGCAGTAATTCCGGCAGGCGCTTGAGCGGTTCTATGTACCCCATCACCGAGAGGCGTTCCATTGGAAAGTGACTGCACAGCCCCTGAGCCTGCATTAGCGGGCCGCCGATACCCTCAAATGTGATGTCGCCAAAATGCGCTTTCAGCGCCGCGATAAGATGGGCGCCCAAAATATCCCCGGAGGACTCCCCGGCCAATATTCCAATGCGCAAGCTGCCCGGGTCAGCGGACAATACCGCGCCCCGACGCGCGAATTGATTCAATGAGAACCGCCAATTCAGGTGTCTCACTGAGCATCAGTTCGAGCCTCTGAAGGGCGGCCTCCAGGGTAAGACCCTGACGGTAGAGTATCTTGAAGGCACGGCGTAACTGGGAAATCGCCTTGGCAGAAAAACCCCGGCGACGCAGTCCCTCGATATTAATGGTTCGGACTTCCGCCGGCGCCCCGCTGACCGTCATGTAAGCCGGAACATCCTTGCCGATTGCAGTGCCCATGCCACTGAAACAATGCGGACCTATCTTGCAAAACTGGTGGACCAGGGTAAACCCGCTCAGGATCGCCCAATCACCGATGTGAACATGGCCTGCCAGGGCGGTGTTATTGACCAAAATAGTATGATCTTTCAACACGCTGTCGTGACCGATGTGGACATAGGCCATCAATAAATTGTGGTTGCCGATGGTGGTTTCCGATCGGTCTTGCACGGTACCGCGATGGATGGTCACATTCTCGCGAATAATATTATTATCGCCGATCACCAGCCGTGTGGGCTCGTTGTGATACTTGAGATCCGGGGTGGCTTCGCCGATGGAAGAAAACTGGTATATATGGTTATTGGCGCCTATGACCGTCGGCCCTCTTATCACTACATGGGGCTCGATCTTGCAGCCCGGGCCAATTTCCACATCGGGACCTATCAGGGTCCAGGGGCCAACGACAATATCATCGGCCAGTTTGGCAGCGGGGTCGATGCAGGCGCGGCTGTCGATCATCTAGCGATCGGCACACAGTATAGTGGCGGCGGCGCACAGTTGGTCATCGACATCGGCACTGACATCAAATTTCCAGATGCCGCGGCGGTTTGACACAATCGATGAACGCAACATCACCCTATCACCCGGCACACAGGGGCGTTTAAACCGCAGTTTATCCGAGCCAACAAAGTAGTAGATAGACCCATCAGCCGGGGTTTTATTCATGGTTTTAAAACCCAGAATTCCCGAGGCCTGGGCCATGGCTTCCAGTAACATAACCCCGGGAAAAACAGGCTGATCCGGGAAGTGGCCATCAAAAAATGGTTCGTTAACAGTAAGGTTTTTATAGGCGACGATGGATTCGCCCGGTATGAGTTCTACCACACGATCTACCAGCAAAAAGGGGTAGCGATGGGGCAGGTATTTTCGAATTTCGATCACGTCCATCATTGGACTGCGGCTCCTCGTACTTTATTTACCTCGCTTCTTCTCGATACTGGCGAGGCGTTTGTGAATCGATTCCAGTTGAGAGAATCGCACGGCATTTCTTTTCCAGTCGCGGGTCGATGACATCGGCGTACCCGATGAGTAAGAACCGGGTTCACTGATTGATTTGGTAACCATGGTCATTCCCGTCACATGGACATTGTCGCAGATTTCCACATGACCCACCACGCCAACTCCTCCCGAAAGTGTGCAATCGGCGCCGATAGTGGTGCTTCCCGCCAAGCCGGAGCAACCCGCCATCGCGGTATTCTTGCCGATACGACAGTTGTGGGCAATCTGTACAAGGTTGTCAATAATCACACCGTCTTCGATCACCGTGTGATCCAGCGCCCCCCTATCCACCGTTGAGCAAGCCCCAATTTCAACCCGGTCACCCACTCGAACGCCCCCCAGTTGGCAAATTTTTTCCCAGCCGTCGGGCCCCGGGGCAAAGCCAAAACCATCCGCCCCCAATACCGCCTGAGAATGGATGACACACTGCTCGCCAATATGGACGTTGTGATAGATCACCGCATTGGGATAGATCCGAGTACCAGCGCCAATGCGGCTATCGTGCCCCAGGTAAACACCGGCACCAATTACCGCATCCGCTCCAACTAAAGCGCCGCCCTCTATCACCGTGTGGGGACCGATGACCGCCGTGGAATGTACATCCGCATCGGGCGATACCACTGCCGAGGGATGTACGCCCGGCACGTCTGCAGGCGTGTTATTAAACAAATGGGAAACTCTGGCATAACTCAAGTAGGGCGTTTCGGAAATCAAACACCCCACCGGGCACTGCCCGGCAAATTCCGGGTGCACGATCACTGCAGCTGCCCGAGTTCCCTCTAGCAATGCTAGATATTTCTTATTCGACAGAAATGAGAGATCCCCCGGGCCAGCGCTCACCAGGCTGGCCACCCCCGTAACCGGGCAGTCAGCCTCTCCGGAAAACTCCAGATTGAGCTTCGCGGCCAACTCGCCCAGGCTATACACGATATTCTGTTATTCTGCGGGCAACTGATTGAGTTTGTCGGTTACCTTGGCGGTAATACTGTAACCGGCATCAGCGTGAATCACCGAGGCGCGTTGCAGCAGCAAGCCTATGCCCTCGGTGGCAATCAACTCACGCAGTACTTCCTGAACCTTGGGTGACAATTCCTGCAGCAGCGTCTGTCCCACCGCTTGTTCCGCTTGCTGGAGCTTGCCGGTGACATGCTCCAGGTCGCCTTGCTTGCTGGCCAACTTTTTTCGCGCTGCAGTTTGCTGTTCCTGGCTCATGACGGCCATATCGGTCTGCAGCTTGCGCACCAACACGTCAAACTCCTCCTTGAGGCGCTCGAATTCTGCCTTGTCGGCCTTATAGTCATCCTCGTCGCGAACGGCAGCCATACGCTTGTGGGCCAGATCGGTTTGCATGATGGCATCTTGCAAGTTGACGACCGCAATTTTCCCCTGTGCCCAGCTGATGCCAGGCAGCGATAGGGCGGCACAGACAAGGACTATTTTTAGTAAGTTGGGCACAATTTTCTCCGCAATAGTTATAACTGGTTTTTTCACTGGTATTTCCACTCTTTGTCGTTAATTAAATTGGTTTAGAAGCCTCTGCCGAGGGTGAACTGGAACACCTCCTCTTCGTCTTCCGGGCCAACATTCAGCGGCTTGGCAAGACTGAAGGTCATGGGTCCAAAGCCGGTAACCCAGGTGACACCCACACCCACTGAATAGCGCACTTCATCAAAGTCCACATCAAAACAATTGAGTTGGCTGGCGCCACAGTGGGTATTAAATACATTGCCCGCATCGATAAAAAAGGCCGAGCGAAGTTGACTGCGATCCTTGATAAACGGCAGTGGGAATATCAGTTCGGCACCCCCTATTATTTTAACATTGCCGCCAAAGGGATCGTTGCCACGGGTCTGTACCACGCTGCTATCGAGCTTGCCCGTGGCGGGGTTATAGAAGTAGCCAAATTGGCCACCATTGGGGCCGCCGGTCTCAGCCGCCGTTCCGTCCTCATTGATTTTGGTGACCGGTTGGTCGATATTGTACAGTTCGGCGGGCGTGCTGCGCGGCCCCAGGGTGTTGCTTTCAAAGCCTCGCACCGAGCCAAAACCGCCGGCGTAGAAATGCTCGTAGAAAGGCAATTCGGTGGTACTGCCATAGCCGTCGCCGTAACCCAGTTCCGTGCGGAAGCGCAGGGTCCAGTTTTGGGTCAGGGGATAATAGATCTCCCCCCGGTAGGTCAGCTTGTAGAACTCCAGGTCGGATGCCGGCATGGACACTTCCAGGGCCACCGTATTGGAGAAGCCCCGGGTGGCGTTGCGGCCCCGGTTCAGGGTCGACTGGGTCCAACTGGAGGTGATCGTCCAGTTCAGGTATTCATCGCCATTTTCATCGATAAACCCCGGCTCAGGTGGGATAACCAGGTACTCGGGAGGCAGGGTATCAATGGGCAATAACTCTTCCGGGGCGGAATAGAGGTTGTCGCCTATTCGGGTGCTCTCGAACCAATTATCCACATTGTTCTCCAAGCGCGGGCTTGCCTTGATCTCCTGCACCGCAAACCGGCCGACGGTAATTTCGGTATTGGACACCCCAAAGCTGAAGCCCAGTCGCTGCGTTTCCTTGATGGGATAACCGAAGTTCAGCGCCGCTCCCAGCGTATCGGTTGTATAACTGGCTACGTTTATCTCCTCCAGGTCAGTGGAGCGATAGAAGACGTTAAAGCCCCGGCTGACGCCGTCCTCGGTAAAGTAGGGGTTGGTGTAGCTGAAGTTGTATAATTCCTGGTAGCTGGAGGAGTTCAAGGACATGCCCACCCGCTTGCCGGTACCCAGAAAGTTGTCCTGTTGAAGATTGAGGCCCAAAATAAGCCCCGCGTCCTGGGCGTAACCAAAACTTGCACCAATGCTGCCCGAAGACTGCTCCTCCACTTCGAATTCAACGTCAATCAAATCGTCGTGGCCCGGTACGCCGGGTGTATCGACCGTCGCCCGGCTGAAAAAGCCCAGCCGTTCGAGGCGCACCCTGGACTGCTCGATAGCCGCCGCGGAGGCCGGGGCGGATTCCATTTGGCGCATTTCGCGGCGCAACACCTCATCCGAGGTCTTCATGTTGCCCTTAAATGCGATGCGACGCACGTAGGTACGCTTGCCGGGGTCGACAAAAAATTTAAGGGATACCGTGTTTTCGCCCTCGTCCAATTCGGGAATACCGGTTACCTTGGCAAAATTGTAACCCTCGTTGCCCAATCGTCGGGTCAGGTACTCTTCGGTAGAGGTCACCAACTGCTGCGAAAAAGTCTGACCCTCCGCTACCAGCAAGAATCGGCGCAGGTCGCTTTCAGGCAGTACCAGATCACCGGATAATTCGACGGAACTGACGGTAAACTTTTCGCCCTCGCTCACATTGGCCGTGATGTAGACCTCCTCCTTATTGGGGGAGACAGACACCTGGGTAGAATCGATACTAAATTGCAGATAACCCCTGTCCTGGTAATACGAGGTGAGACTCTCCAGATCGCCGGTGAGTTTTTCGCGGGAGTATTTATCATCGTTCCTGAAAAAGGAAAACCAGCCCGTGGTCTTCAGTTCGAAAATATCCATCAGCTCTTCGTCGCTGTATATCTCGTTGCCAACGATATTGATGTGTTTAATCGATGCCACGGTACCTTCATCTACGTTGATGATAATGGACACCCGGTTGCGCGGCTCCGGCAATACGTCGGTCTCAATATTCGCATCGTACCGACCCTGCTGCACATATTGGCGCTGCAATTCCAGTTGCATCCCCTCCAGGGTGGAGCGCTTAAAAACCTGGCCGATGGCCAAACCCGCGCCCTTGAGTCCATCGAGCAGGGCCTCGGTTTCGATGGCCTTATTACCCTCAATGGATATCTCACTGATACTGGGGCGCTCGGCCACGATCACCACCAGCACGTTGCCGTCCCGGCCGATTCGAATATCGTCAAAATTACCCGTGGCAAAAAGGCTGCGCGAGGCGGCCTGAATGCTCTTTTCATCCACCACATCACCCACTGCCAACGGCATTGCGGAGAACACACTGCCGGCGGAAATACGCTGCAGGCCCTCCACACGAATATCGGAGATGATGAATGTTTGCGCCCAGGCCGCTACGGGAATAAGTAACAGCGCGGCGTTGGCCACTAGTGCACGACTGAATAGCTTAATCAAAATACTCTTTACCACCAGTAAATACCAAAACCTTCGGTATCTGTGTTGCGGTTCTAATTATAATCACACACGCTGATTCGACTCACAGACGTGTAAAATCGTTATACAGGGCCAGCATCATCACCCCCAGGATTACAAACAATCCCAATTGGTAGCCGATAATTTGGACTTTCTCCGGCACCGGTCGCCCGGCTAGCAGTTCCAACAGGTAATACATCAGATGCCCCCCATCCAACACCGGAATGGGCAGCAAATTTAGCACGCCAAGGCTCACGCTCAGCAGAGCCAAAAAACTAATATAGGACTCCAGCCCGGACTTGGCAGACGCGGAAGCCACTTTAGCAATGGTAATGGGGCCACTCAAGTTTTTTGGCGATATTAGACCGATAGCCATCTTCTTTATCGCACTGAAGGTAAGCCCTATTAGGTCCCCTGTCCGGTCGAAACTGGCGACCAACGCCTCAACCGGACCCCGGTCGAACTCGCGCAGCATTTCCGCAGGCATATCGGGCAGGGCTACCCCGAGGCCTACCCGACCAAAGTCCTCGCCCTGACCGCCGGCGACTCTATCGGGCACAATGATGGTTTCCCGCAGCTGCCCATCGCGTAGATATTCCAGCGCAATTCGCTCGCCTGGCCTGGCCCGCACATAATTTACCCAATCCATCCACAGCGCCATCTCGACGCCATCGGCACGCAGCACCTCATCTCCGGGCTGCAGGCCCGCTCGCTCTGCGGGGCTCGCCGCCACCACCAGATCGACCACCGGCGGCACCGGCGGGGTATACATGGCAATACCCAAACCACCATATAGATCGGGCTCTTCCTGATCGGACAACCAGTGATCGAGCACTCCCTCGGATTCATAGATAACATCGGAATCGGGATATTTGACTGCGAATGAGATGGATCCCGATTCACCAATCCTGTCCAGCAGGGCAAAACTGAGGGCCTGCCAGGTGAGCGTCTCCTGGCCGTCGACTGCGACAATCTCCTGCCCCGCTTCCAGCCCTGCCATTTCAGCCACGGACCCCGGGGTAACTTCACCAATGACCGGCGCGTAGCCCCGTTCGCCGGCCATAAACAAAAACCAGAAAGCGACGATAGCCAGGGCAAAATTGGCCAGTGGGCCGGCGGCGATCACCGCAATGCGCTGCAGCGGACTTTTCCGATTAAACGCCATGTGGATCTCATCGGGGGACACCCCCTCCTCGCGCTCGTCCAGCATTTTCACATAGCCCCCCAGGGGAATGGCCGCCACGATATATTCTGTGCCCAGTTTGTCGTGCCAACGCACCAGCGGGGTGCCAAAACCAATGGAAAACTTGAGGACCTTAATGCCACAGCGCCGCGCGACCCAGAAATGGCCATACTCGTGAACGGTGACCAGAATAGCCAGGGTCGCCAGGGTAATCGCGATAGTACTTAACAAATCCATTAGCGGACTACGTTCCTCTTTCCTATTGGCGAGAGGTCACAGATAACTTCCCGCGCCACTGCTCTGGCTTCATTGTCTGCAGATTCGACCACCGCCAGGCTAATCGGTTCAACTGCGCTCACTTGCTCCAGCGTTCTTTCTATCACCTGGGGTATCTGGGTAAACCCTATGTCCTGCGCCAAAAACGCCGCCACGGCAATTTCATTGGCAGCGTTACAGACGGCCATCGCCGTACCGCCGGTTGCCACGGACTCCCTGGCCAGACGAAGGCAGGGAAATTTCGCTTCATCCGGCGCTTCGAAATCCAGCCGCGCCGTTGCAATCAGGTCCAGAGTAGCCACCCCGGACGCTATTCGCTGGGGCCAGGCCAGGCCGTAGGCAATCGCCGTGCGCATATCGGGGTTGCCCATTTGCGCCAGTACCGAGCCATCCACATACTGCACCATGGAGTGAACAATACTCTGTGGGTGGATAACAATGTCCACCATTTTCGGCGGCAGATCAAAAATCCAGCAGGCCTCGACAAGCTCCAGGCCCTTGTTCATCAGTGACGCCGAATCGACGGAAATTTTTCGTCCCATGGACCAATTGGGGTGGGCACAGGCCTGGTCCGGCGTAGCGTCTCTCATCTGAGCGTCGCTCCACAGCCGAAATGGCCCCCCCGAAGCGGTCAATAATACCTTGCAAACACCCTCTTTTATCGGTGTCGCATCCTCTTTACTGGGCATACATTGAAAGATCGCATTGTGCTCACTGTCGATTGGCAGCAACTGCGCGCCGGACCCCCGAATGGCCTCCATAAACAGGTGCCCCGCCATCACCAGGGACTCCTTATTTGCCAGCAGTACCGTTTTACCCGCGTTGGCTGCCGCGAGGGTGGACACCAGCCCCGTCGCGCCGACGATGGCGGCCATTACGGCATCAACCTGGGGATCCGTCACAATGCTGAGCAGGCCTGCCTCACCCTGCAGAACGCGAGTTCCCAGGGCATCGGGCATACGCGACTGCAATTCCTGGGCCGCCGATTCCTGCATCATTACCGCAAATACCGGCCGATGAAGTAGACACTGCTGTAACATCGTGTCGACCGAGGAATTGGCAGCCAGACCATACACCCCGAAACGATCGGGATGCCGGCCGATAACATCCAGCGTATTCACGCCGATAGAGCCCGTGGAACCCAACACGCTGACCATACGCCGCCCGGAATGTGGCACTTACCAGCCCACCAACAACAATCCCAACGTAAATACCGGTGCCGCCGCACTCAGGCTATCCAGCCGGTCCAACACACCACCGTGGCCGGGCAGCAAATTGCCGCTGTCTTTGACCCCGCTCTCGCGTTTAACCATACTCACTGTGAGGTCGCCTACCACCGAGGCGGCTGCTGTAACCACCACGACCGCGACCACAGAACCCAGGCCAATATGCTCCATCTGCACCGGCAGCAAGTACCAGGTGACTATCGCCAGCAGGAAGCACGCCAGGATGCCGCCCCAAAAACCTTCCCAGGTTTTGGCGGGGCTCACTCGAGGAGCCAATTTATGCTTGCCCAGGGCGCGGCCGGAAAAATACGCCCCCACGTCCGCCGCCACCACTACAATCACCATGGCAACCATCAACAGGCCCCCTCTGGGAAAATTGAGCAGATACACGGCGGCCATCCAGGCCGGAGCGAGAACCAACAAACCCATCAGGCTGCGCATCGCTCGGGTACCCCACAATGCGGCACTGGCGGGATAGCTCTTCAGCCACAACAGGGCTACCGACCACCACAGGCATGCCAGGCCCAAAAATGGCTGCACCTCTTTTTCTGTGGGGAAGCCCCCCAGATCACAGTATTGATAGAGTCCGCCCATGCAGACAATCAGCGCCAACACATACACGCTACGCGCCACCGGGGATGCCCAGCCGGCAAGCCGCGACCATTCCCAGGCGCCCAGGCTCATCACTACACCAAATCCTCTGCCCAATCCGGGTAACGGCAGATAGGCTATTGCCGCCAAAAAAACCGAGGCGAGTATCAGGGCTGTTATGACGCGCTGCCTAAGCATGTTCCCCGCCTCGCTGCAGCGATTCAACCGAATCGCGCACGCCAAACCGTCGCTCTCGGCGACTGTAATCGGCCAGTGCCCGGGCAAACTCCAGCTCACCAAAATCGGGCCACAGGGTATTGGTGAAATACAGCTCGCTGTAGGCAAAGTGCCACAACATAAAATTACTGATACGCGCATCCCCTCCGGTTCGAATACACAAATCCGGGCGAGGTAAATCGCTGATAGAGACATTGCGGTCGATGAGCTCCGGCGTTATATCGCCCGGCTGCAAGGTTCCAGCCTGCACCTGGTACGCCAGTTTTTGCGCCGCCTGGGCGATATCCCACTGCCCGCCATAATCCAGGGCGATGACCACGGTAGAGCTGGTATTGTCAATCGTGAGCGTTTCGGCCTGCTCCATCAGTCGGCGCAATCGATCACTGAAGTGGTGGCGCTGGCCGATAAAGCGCAGCCGAATACCATCCTTGTGCATCTCCCTGACTTCGTTGCGCAAATAGCGGGAAAGTAGCGCCAGCAGAGCCCGCACTTCCGCCTGCGGCCTGCCCCAGTTTTCACTGCTGAAAGCGAACAGAGTTAATACCTTGACGCCGTGATCCCGGCAGGAGCGCAGCACCCCGCGAACGGCCTCTACACCGGCGCGATGACCGGCAGGCCCAGATACGCCATTGCGTTTCGCCCAGCGATTGTTGCCGTCCATGATGATGGCCACATGGTAGGGAATCACGGTTTCCGGCGCATTGGTGCTGGTGGATGAGGGGTTATTTTCACGCATTGGATGGCAGCGCTAAATTTCCATCAGATCGGTTTCTTTTTCCGTTAGCAGCTTTTCAATTTTAGCCACGTGGCTATCGGTAAGTTTTTGCACCCTATCCTGTCCACGGCGCTCATCGTCTTCGCTGATTTCCTTGTCCTTAGCCAGTTCCTTGAGCATGGCCATCGCGTCGCGTCGACCGTTGCGTACCGAAACTCGCGCCGACTCCGCATCGACCCGCGCCTGGCGGATAAAGCCCTTGCGGGTTTCCTCGGTCAACATCGGCATTGGGATGCGTATTACTTCACCGGCCGTCGTGGGATTCAATCCCAGATTGGACTTCATAATGGCTTTTTCGATATTCGGTATTGTCGATTTATCCCAGGCCGTCAGCGACAAGGTACGGGCATCTTCCACACTGATGTTAGCCATTTGGTTCAGGGGAGTTCTGGCACCGTAGTACTCTACGGTTATGCCGTCGAGCAGACTGGGGTGCGCCCGACCGGTGCGAATTTTATTGAAGCTGTGGGTCAGGGCTTCCAGGCTCTTTGCCATTCGTTCACTGGCTTCACTGTTTATGTCATCTAACACGTTTCTCTCCTCGTCACAGATTCATTGCTGCAGGTCATCGCCTACGATCAGTGTGCCGTCATTGCCGCCCCTGACAATATTCAGCAATGCACCCCGTTTTTGCATCGCAAAAACACGCAGCGGCATTTGGTGATCGCGGCACAGGCAAATGGCCGTGAGATCCATCACCTCCAGTTTTTTCTCCAGCACATCATCGTAACTGAGGCGGTCGAATTTTACCGCGTCGGGCACCTTCATCGGATCCGCCGAGTAGACCCCATCCACCTTCGTCGCCTTGAGCACAATCTCCGCATCCACTTCGATTCCGCGCAAACAGGCGGCGGAATCCGTGGTAAAAAATGGATTGCCCGTGCCGGCGGAAAATATGACCACGTCACCGTTACTGAGCGCCCTGATGGCCTTGCGCCTGTCGTAGTGATCAACCACACCACTCATGGGAATAGAAGACATGACCTGGGTGGCGATGTTGGAGCGCTCCAGCGCATCGCGCATGGCCAGGGCATTCATCACCGTCGCCAACATGCCCATGTGATCGCCAGTTACCCGATCCAGCCCCGCCTTTTGCAACTCGGCTCCGCGGAACAAATTACCACCACCGATAACAAGCCCAATCTGTACGCCAATACCAACCAACTGGCCGATCTCCAGGGCCATTGAATCCAGAACCTTGGGGTCAATGCCAAAGCTCTGACCACCGGTGAGAGCCTCCCCACTGAGTTTGAGTAATATTCGTTTGTATTTTTTTTCACCCACTGTATGCGGCATAGTTATCCACTCTTGAACTGCGGCGTATCTTACAGGACATTGGGGTTATGCCCTAGTTTATCTGGTGGCTCTTCAGGGGAGAAATACCCTTGAGGACATGGGAGGATAAGCCGCCGAGCTTTAGCACAAAGCACAGGTATAAAAAAGGGGCCGAAGCCCCTTTTTTAGTCACTTTTTTGGTTTAGCTGCCGCTTAACTGTGCGGCGACCTCGGCGGCGAAGTCCATTTTCTCGACTTCTATGCCTTCACCCACTTCGAAGCGCGCGAAAGAGGCAACCTCGGCACCAGCCGCAGATACCAGCTTGCCCACGGTTACATCGGGATCCTTCACGAAAGCTTGCTCGGTCAGGCTATTTTCCGCCAGGAACTTCTTCATACGGCCGCCGATCATCTTCTCGATGATTTCCGCCGGCTTACCTGAGTCCGCCGCCTGGGCAGTGAATATTTCCTTCTCCTTGGCAATTGCCTCTTCGGGCATGTCCTGGGGAGACACAACCTGCGGGTTCACTGCGGCCACATGCATGGAAATATCCTTGGCCAGGTCCTGATCGCCGCCCTTGAGCTCAACCAACACGGCAATGCGCTTATTGCCGTGAACATAGGCGCCGACAACACCTGCTTCAGCATTGACCAGTTCAACCCGGCGTACGGTGATGTTCTCGCCAATTTTTTGCACCAGCGCTTCCCGCGCAGACTCCAAATCGCCCGCCATCAAGGCACTGACATCAGTTTCCCTGGTGGTGTACGCGGCATCCACTACGGACTTTACGAAGTTTAAAAAGCCTTCGTCGCGCGCTGCAAAGTCCGTTTCGCTATTGACCTCGACCAACACGCCGTAGCTGCCGTCGTCCGAAACCCGTGTTGTAACCACGCCATCGGCAGCGGTGCGACCCGCTTTTTTCGCGGCCTTCATGCCGCTTGATTTGCGCAGGTCTTCAATCGCCTTCTCGACGTCATTGTCGGCGGCTTTCAGCGCTTTCTTGCAATCCATCATACCCAGGCCAGTGCGGTCACGTAGTTCTTTAACCAGTGCGATAGACATTGGTATTCCTCCTGCTTTGACTCCCGCAAAGAGAGTCAGATATAGACAATATAAACCCCGACGACCCAACGGCCACCGGGGAGAAAAACGAGAGTTTACTCGGTGGTAGTGGGTGCGTCAGCGACATCGCCAGCTGCGGGTTTCGCCTCGTCAGCTGCTGGACTCGCCTCGTCAGCTGCAGGATTCGCCTCCACAGCAGTGCTCTCGGGCGCTGCCGCAGTCTCTTCCGCCGCTGCTTCTTCAGCGGTCTCTTCGACGAACTCGTTCTTGGTGTCGGCCATTTCACCGGCTTCGACCTTGCCACTGATGCAGGCATCGGCGACCGCGCTAACGTACAGCGTGATGGCACGAATCGCGTCGTCATTGCCGGGAATGACGTAATCCACGCCGTCGGGGTTACTGTTGGTATCGACAATGCCAATGACGGGGATCCCCAGCTTGTTAGCTTCGGTAATCGCGATACGCTCGTGATCAACATCCACCACAAACAGAGCGTCGGGCAGGCCGCCCATATCCTTGATACCACCAATACTGCGTTCCAGTTTATCCATGGTACGCGTGCGCATCAGCGCTTCTTTCTTGGTGAGCTTGTCGAAAGTGCCATCGGCCAGCTCAGCCTGCAAATCCCGTAAACGCTTGATGGAAGCGCGGATGGTTTTGTAGTTGGTCAGCATACCACCCAGCCAGCGATGACCGACGTAG
>Ga0209988_10000113_pt1 | contig 41496 bp, 35 predicted proteins | sample N075metaG_FD_183115 | JGI IMG/M metagenome (GOLD analysis project Ga0209988, IMG submission 183115) | Deep subsurface microbial communities from Kermadec Trench to uncover new lineages of life (NeLLi) - N075 metaG (SPAdes) (version 2) | ecosystem: Environmental > Aquatic > Marine > Ocean trench... | reverse complement strand
CACCCTGGAACTGGCCGATCAACCAGGTCGTGCTCAAGGTTATTCCGGCCTTGGCAACGGGCTGCACCTGTATTCTCAAACCGTCCGAACACACGCCTGTTTCCGCTATGTTGTATGCCGAGATTATTCACGAGGCCGGCTTCCCGGCCGGTGTTTTTAACCTGATTCAGGGCGAAGGCCCCACCGTTGGTGCGGCGATGTCGCGCCACCCCGATATTCAGATGATGTCCTTCACGGGCTCGGTGCGAGCTGGTACGGCGGTGACCAAGGCCGCTGCCGATACGATAAAGCGGGTCACGCTGGAACTGGGCGGCAAATCGCCCAACCTGGTGTTCGCCGATAGCGATCTGGAAGAGCGCGTAACGGCTTCGGTTAAAGAATGTTTCTTCAACACCGGGCAGTCCTGCGACGCCCCCACGCGCCTGTTGGTCGAACGGTCCTGTTATGACGAGGTGCTGGAGATTGCGCAACGCGCGGCCGAAGGGCAGGCCGTCGGGGACCCCACGCAAGAAGGCGATCACATGGGCCCGCTGTTTGACAAGATCCAATACGACCGTGTGCAGTCATTGATCAATGTCGGTATCGACGAAGGTGCGCGGCTACTAGCGGGCGGTCCGGGCAAGCCGGACGGATTTGACACCGGCTGGTTTGTTAAACCAACAGTTTTTGCCGACGTCACAAACGATATGCGCATCGCGCGCGAAGAAATTTTTGGCCCCGTCCTGGTCATTATCCCGTTCGACGATGAGGCCGAAGCCATCGCCATCGCAAACGACACACCCTATGGCCTGGCCGCTTATTTGCAGACCGGTGATCCAGAGCGTGCCGAACGCGTTGCGGCCCAGCTTCGGGCGGGCGCGGTGCATATCAATGGTGGCGAGTTCGGCTATGGCTCACCTTTTGGTGGCTACAAGCAATCGGGCAATGGACGCGAAGGCGGAATCATGGGCCTCGAAGATTACCAGGAGGTCAAAACGCTGCATTTTGGCTAGCGTTGTGCGTCACCCGACTGACTGTAGAGACCAGGTGTTGCATCGACCGGTTGAAACCGCACCCCGAAAGCAGCCGTTCGGGTAGAATTGGCCTGACGGGGCGCTTGTGACCCGAAGCGGACATTTAGCTTCAACAACTAGTATCGAGAAATTCAGATATCTTTTAGCACGCTTCTTGGCGGCTCAAGCTTGAGCATGCGCGTAACTTGGAGGAACAGGATGATTCAAATATGCACTAGACTGAGATTGTTGCCTCTTGTCATTGCTGTATTTCTGCCGCTTCAACTCGACGCCCATTCAGACGATGGGATTTTTACCAGAATTCTCGAGATTGAGGTTCATCCCGCCGATGTTCCAAATTGGGAGGCGGCGGTGGCAACTATTGCCGAGGCGATTAGGGAAATCGAATCAGATGTGTGGCTTGATTGGCTTGTTTACAGAACCGGCACAGCGAAGTATTTCGTGATTGTGAATAGAATCGATATTGAGGAAGTTGTCACTCTCGAAAACCTCAATGGAGTTATTAGTGATGTTCCTGACGACTCTTCATTGAAATCCGCTCTAACGTCATTGCGATCGACGAATTTCACGGTGGTCAGGGACTCTCTCTGGCACCAACACATCGAGCTGAGTACGGCGGAATCGATGACTACCGATTCGAACCCGCTTGCTGTAGCAACTGAATATTCAATTAAGCCAGAGAATCGTGCGGATTTTGATGATGCAATGCGTGAATATGTTTCGTTTCTCAAGCGCATTGAGTATGTCTATCCTGTTGAGGGTTTTCACTGGCTTCTCGGGCGTCCGGGGCGCTTTATGAGCGTGACGTTTCCTGATATCTGGGCCGATTACTACAGCCATGGGGCTGTTGATAAATTTGTGGTGAAGAAAGGGCTTAGCGCAGAGCTTACGGACCTACGCCAGCAACTCCTCGATACAACAGAGTCGGCTGTTGAGACCTACCTGACGTTCGCGCCCGAGTTAAGCCCTTGAATCGACGATGCAGCGCGGTGGCAGCAATGCGCTGCATCATTGAGCTAGTCAGTGGCCGCTTGTGGCCGTTAGTGGAAGTTCAATTTCGTAATTTCGGTTCGGTTTCAATGACCGCTTTGGAGAAAAGCGGACATTCAAGATTTGCGATCTTAACCAGGCTGGTTGAGGGGCCGCTTTGGGCGAAAGCAGACGTTAGGCGACCAACGGGAACGGTTCTGCGTATAAATCCAAGATTTTTGCAAACGCGCCCTCGTTACCAACCCGCGTTGACGGAGTACGTACTTCAGTCCAATAAGCAACGCGCATCTTATTTTTTTGTAACTGTCAATAATTGACAGAGCTGATTTCGATTCAAAGTCAGTCTCGCCAGAAGTTTTCGAAGCGATTTGTGGCTAGGTCTGTATATCGGCAAGTATGTGTGATGTTTCTATGTCCGAGATAGTGCTGGATGGCACGTGTATCCTGACCTTCGTTTGCCAATTTGTAGCCGCACGCGTGCCTTAACATGTGCGGATGAACTGGGAAGGGTAGTCCCGCGTTGTTACCTGCCCGAGTGATCAGTTTTCGAACCGTCGACGTCGTGAGCGGGCCTTTCCTTTCGGTGCTGAAGACATACGGGCTATGTTGGTAGTCTCTTTGCAATCGTCTTAGTGCCCGAATTTCAGGCCCTCGCAATGGATGTACCGACGGCGATCCGTTCTTGAGTCGGTTCACATGTAATTTGCCCTGTTTCAGGTCGACCTGGTCCCATCGCAGTGACACTAGCTCTGAAACTCGAAATCCGTGGCGATACGCGATCAGGATGAGCGTTGCGTCTCGGTGCTTGTGTCGGCCGACAGACTTTGCACCCGTCATGAGGGCGTCAACTTCGAGTGGGGTCAGGTACTCACGACTACGTAACTCCGAGTTTGGACGCCGTCATGGTGGCTGTACATTTTTGCTGGTGGGAAAGAGAACTACTTTGGCAGTTGACATCACCGGTGCTCCGAATAAGTCGAATTTATTACCCGATTCTTACCCGGAACGGCTGGGGACATCCGAATGATGTCCCTAACCTTTTGATAATATTGGTACTCCCTAGGGGATTCGAACCGGTGTTACCGCCGTGAGAGGGCGACGTCCTGAACCACTAGACGAAGGGAGCATGGTGGGTCACTGGAACTGACCCCGTCGTGCGGGGCTGCTATTATACGGCCGCGAACCCAATCCTCAAGCGGAATATCCATTGAATAAAAGCGGGACCAAGAGCAACAAAGCTCCCAAGATCATTGCCCGGCCGTCACACAACGTATCTCGGGCAGATATATCCAAGAATGCTCTCAAGGTGCTCTATCGGTTGCACAAGGCTGGGTACCAGGCATTTCTTGTGGGCGGTTGTGTGCGCGATGCCATCCTCGGCCTGCATCCGAAAGACTTTGATGTGTCTACCAATGCTCATCCTGAAGAGGTGCGTGCGTTGTTCGGCAATTGTCGTCTGATCGGTCGGCGCTTTCGTCTGGCGCATGTGCGCTTCGGGCGCGAGGTGATCGAGGTGGCGACTTTTAGGGCATCTGTCGACGCGGAAGAAAATCACGCTGATTCCGTCCAGGATCACGAGGGCCGTATTCTCAGGGACAATGTTTATGGCACTGTCGATGAGGATGTGTGGCGACGTGATTTCACCTGCAATGCGCTTTATTACAACATTGCCGACTTCAGCATTTGGGATTACACCGATGGCGTAAAGGATATCCAGCGGCGTCGTTTGGTGTTGATCGGCGATCCCGACAAACGCATGCGCGAAGACCCGGTACGAATGTTGCGTGCCGTTCGTTTCGCCGCAAAGCTCGGTTTCACTATTGATTCGAGCGTCGACAAAGCGATGCACCAGTCGGTGCATCTCCTGAGCAATGTGCCTGCAGCGCGTTTGTTTGACGAATTTCTGAAGATGTTTCAGGCGGGTTTCGCTGAAAAAACACTGGACCTGTTGCGCGAATACAAATTGTTCGCCCAGCTATTTCCCGAAACCAGTGCTGAACTGGACCGTGACCCATCATTCGTCCGCTTTGTGCAGTTGGCTCTGGTCAACACGGATCGTCGCATCGCCGAGGGCAAGTCGGTGACGCCAATGTTCTTGCTGGGTGTGTTTTTCTGGGCATCGGTACGAAAAATGGCCGCACAAAATCGGTCTCGGGAAAAAATGTCAGAAGCGCAATCGATTGCACTGGCCGCCTACGAATTGTCGGGTTTGCATCAATCGCGAATTTCCATCCCCAAGCGATTTACCGCGCCGATGCGTGAAATGCTTGCGCTTCAACCACGCTTCGATGTGATGACAGGTCAACGGGGCTTGAAACTACTGGAGCATCGTCGTTTCAGGGCGGCCTACGATTTCATGATGCTGCGTGCCGAGGTCGGGGAGATAGATGGCTCAGTTGCAGAATTCTGGACGAACGTGCAGGAGCAGAATACAGAGCAGCGACAGCAAAGTTTTCAACTGGGCACACCAGGGGCGCCGGGATCCCGAAAACGCAGACCTCGTCGCCGGCGCAACAAGAAAACGGCTCAGTCATGACGTCACCAGGGTCACACTGGTGGCCCGCATATATCGGCATTGGCAGCAATCTCGATTCTCCGGCTCAACATGTCGAACGCGCATTCAAGTCGCTGAGCGCCGTGGAAGGCTGCTACCTTGCGGCAAGGTCGGATTTGTACCGATCAGCGCCACTTGGTCCTGCTGATCAGCCAGACTTTATCAATGCCGTTGCTGCAATTTTGACCACGCTCGACTCGTATTCATTGCTCGAGAAATTGCAGGAAATCGAGGATGCAGACGGTCGCATTCGCCGCGCAGAACGCTGGGGTCCACGAACGCTGGACCTGGATTTACTCATGTATGGCGAACTGATCATGGATGAATCACGACTAACTTTGCCCCATCCGGGCATTACAGCGCGAAATTTTGTATTGTTGCCGTTCGCCGAGATTGCCCCCGATGTGGTCATCCCGGGACTGGAGAGCGTTGCGGTGCTCGCCAGTCGAGTCGATCCGTCCCAACCAATGATAGAGAAACTAGTGTCACAACAATTGCCATGTCAGTAGAGCATCTGCCAGTCAATAAAGAAGAACCTCGCTTCATAGTCGTTGAAGGACCTATTGGCGTTGGCAAGACCAGCCTGGCGCAACGACTCGCAGACAGTTTGTCAGGCGAAGCTGTATTGGAACAGGTTGCTGACAACCCGTTTCTTGAGCGGTTCTATAAGACGCGCAGTGGCGGGGCGCTTCCGGCGCAGCTTTATTTCCTGTTTCAGCGTGTAAAGCAGCTTGATGAATTGCGTCAGTCTGATTTGTTCTCGCCAGTACGAGTTGCAAATTTTCACATCAGCAAGGATCGCCTGTTTGCCGAAGTAAGCCTGGACCGCGAAGAGTTTGCTCTCTATGAACAAATGTACGCGAAGATGGATGTCGACCCGCCGGTGCCGGATTTGGTTATCTACCTGCAATCATCGGTGGATGAATTGATGCTCAGAATTGCCCGTCGCGGAAACCCACAGGAAAAATTCATCGATCGTCAATACCTGGAGAAAATTACAGAAGCGTATGCCCGTTACTATCACAGCTATGACGAAGCGCCACTGTTGATCGTCAACGCTTCGTCGTTCGATCCGATAAATAATGACAGCGATTATGCACAACTTTTTGATAGAGTTTGTCAGACGACAAGTGGCAGGCATTTTTTCAATCCTGCAACAGCAGTCGCGCTGGCCTGACAATACATTAAGCCGTGGTCAGGTTGTCTTGACCGCTTCCCGAAACTTAATAGTGAGGCGCACTTGAAAGAAATAAGTAGCAAGGATGCATTGCGTGAGCAGTTGGATGACTGGCGTCATAATGGTGATCATATTGCGCTGGTGCCGACGATGGGCAACCTGCATGAAGGCCATCTCAGTTTGGTGAAAATCGCTCGCCAGCATGCAGAGCGCGTGGTCGTATCAATTTTTTCATACCCGAACCACGCCAGCGAAATTGAAGACGCAGAGGAGTCCGCGCGCATTCTTCAGCGCGACAAACGGCGTCTGGTACAGGCGAAGGTGGACGCCTTGTTCGTGCCTGATATCACTTTAATGTATCCGTCCGGAGTTGATAGCGCCACTTCGGTTACCGTCCCCATTTTGACCGAAGAGTTTTGTGGTAGTGCACGGCCGGGACACTTTGACAAGGTAACTACTGTTTTGACCCGATTGTTCGGCCTGATTCAGCCGGATGCTGCGATCTTCGGCCAGAAAGACTACCAACAGCAGGTAATCGTTCGGCGGTTGGTGGAAGACTTGAATCTGGGGTTTGATGTCATCAGCGGCCCGACCGACAGAGAAGATGATGGTTTGGCCAGGAGTTTCGAGAATCAACATCTGTCCGAAGAGCAGCGCAAGATAGCACCCGAGCTATATAGAATTTTGCAGGGAATTGCACACTCGTTGGAAACCGGCAGCCAGAACTATGCTGAGCTGGAAGTCGGTGGCGTAGAGCAACTGGCGAGCCAGGGATTTACGCCGGAATATGTCAGCATTCGAAGAGCGGAGAACCTGCAGCAGCCTGATCGTGATACGGATGAATTGGTTGTATTGATTGCGGCCTCGCTCGGCGAGGCAAGGCTCACTGACAATGTCCTGGTGCATACCTGATTTTGATTCAGGGCTAAGACGCGCTCAGCCCTAGCACGATACGGTATTTCTGCCGGCGTTCTTGGCGCGATAGAGTGCTTCGTCGGCGGACTGAAGAAGGGATTCATAGCTGCCGTGCTTGGACATTTCCGCAACACCCAGTGAAATGTTGACCGGTATTTGAATCAAAGAGTCATTGCTGATTTCTGTGCTGTCGGAAACAGCATTTCTCACCCTGTTCGCGATCACCACAGATTCCTTCTCGCACACACCGGGTAACAGGACGGCAAACTCGTCTCCTCCATAGCGAACCAGAAGGTCACGTTGCCTGAACTGGTTCTGCAGGACGTGCGCAACAGCAGAAAGGGCACGGTCGCCTGCGATATGTCCGAATTTGTCATTGAATGATTTGAATTGATCAACATCAATCATGATGAGTGAGATCGGCCGACTGTCTTTCTGGCAACGCTTGATTTCTCTGAGAAACGATTCTTCCATCGCGTGTCGATTGCTTAGCCCCGTCAATGCATCGGTCGTAGCGTCGCGCTCGTAGCGTTGCAGGTTGCCAAAACTTTCGGCGATATACCGATTGTGACTGCGTACTCTTTCGGAAAGCACCAGCAGCAAATTTTTCGAAAACTGATGTGAAACGTTCACCATATCCCACAACACTGATTGATGTATGACGAGCACATGAGTTGCTTCGGGTGCGATGACGTAGGCGGAGGGATCGCGATCTTCAATTATCGACATTTCACCGACACATTCGCCAACATCCATCGTCACCAGTATCGGTGCATCGGGTGAACCGACATGTATGTTCAAGGCGCCGGACAGAATGACGAATACGTTTTCGTTGGGTGTTTCGGGGGACAACAAAACTTCGCCAGTAAGGATGTCGCGTCGCTCGCACTGCTGCAACAAAGTCTGCACGTCATCCGGACACACACCGTGGAACAGTTCCAGGCCCGCAAGTAGCGATCGTTGGTAGTCGGAATTCGTAAGTTCTGTAACCGATGGCACAGCGTTGTTCTCTTCTTGTCGAATCAGCAAGCGATCTGCGCATCCGGCGCAGGGTTTAGTTTGCCTGTTTGCCCAGGCAGCTAATGATTTTCCGTTATTTCGCCACCGATAACAGTGAACTTGATTCGATCCTGAACAGAACTGTGTCACATTTGTGGGGTTATTTGCTCATGTGCTGCCCACATGGCCATGAATGGGCCGTGACTGGCCGAAAACTCACGCTACGCTTGGGCGGGCATTGCTGCTGGCTGATCTCCCGTGATGCCATGTTGAGCTAGCGCCCACCGAACGTGCTCGCGTACCAGTGGAGATGGGTCGTCATAACGTTCACGCAGGGCAGCCAAAACGTCGTTACAGGTCTTCGCGTTCCCAAGGCCAATTGCGACGTTTCGCGACCATTGCTCGTAGCCAATACGTCGCATCGCGCTGCCCTCGGTTTTTTGCGACCATGTTTCCCTGTCCCAGCGGAACAGATCAGTCAGTTCCGCTGTATCCAGATGATGACGTGGTGCGAAATCACTTTCATCGCTTTTCACTGCAAATTTGTTCCATGGGCAAAAAATCTGACAGTCATCGCATCCATAAATTCGATTACCGATAAGCGTTCGCAGATTTTCCGGAACGGATCCTTTCAGTTCAATCGTTAGATATGAAATACAGCGGCGCGCATCGAGTTCGTAAGGTGCGACGATGGCTTGAGTCGGGCATACGTCCAGGCAGGCCCGACAGGTACCGCAGTGATTCTTTGACGCTTCACCGACTGGCAAGTTGAGGTCGGTGTACAACTCTCCGAGGAAAAACCAGGATCCGGCGTCTTTGTTAATCAAATTTGTATGTTTGCCGATCCAGCCCAGTCCGGCTTTTTCAGCCAATGGTTTTTCAAGTACTGGTGCACTATCGACGAACACACGATAACCAAGTGGCTGGGCAACTGTTTCAATCTGCTGCGCTAGTTTTTTCAGTCGGGATCGCATGACTTTGTGATAGTCGCGTCCGAGTGCGTACCGCGAGATGTAAGCTTTGGACTCGTGGTCGAGCAGACCTTTCGCCACATCCTGATCTTCCGGGAGGTAATCCATTCGCACCGAAATCACACTGATGGTTCCGGGGATCAACAGGTCAGGTCGACTGCGCTTTAGACCATGACGTTCCATGTAGTCCATGTCGCCATGAAAGTTTTTCTGCAACCACTGGTTCAAGCGAGTTTCCGATTGCTGCAGATCAATGTCACTGAAGCCGATTTGCTGGAAGCCAAGCTCCATACCCCATTCCCGAATTCGGTTCGCGAGGGCATTCGGAGTCAAGTCGCTATTTTCAATTGCATTATTCATTCGTGGTACCAGTATAATCGCCCTCATGAAAAAAGATCTGGATAGAGCTTTGCCGGCCGATATTTATTCCGTTGAAAACGTTCGACGTATAGATCACGCTGCGATCAACGATGCGGGTATCAGTGGTTACGCATTGATGACCAGGGCTGCCCAGGCGGCACTGGACTTTGCAATGGATCGGTTTCCCGATGCCCGTCATTGGCAAATCTTGTGTGGAGGCGGAAACAACGGCGGAGACGGCTATGTTCTCGCACGACTTGCCGCAAATCAGGGCATCGCTGTGTCGGTGATGACAATGGTATCGCCGGACACTTTGGCCGGTGTAGCAAGGTCGGCCCTGGAAGATTTCGCGGCGGAGGGCGGTGGCCTGGCGACGTGGGAGGGTGAACTCGATAGTGACGCCGACCTGCTCGTCGATGGCATGCTCGGAAGTGGTTTGAAACGCGAGGTGGGCGGAGACTTTGCGGCTGCGGTTGCTGCGATCAATCAGCACAGCGCGCCGGTCTTGTCGCTGGATATTCCAACCGGTATCAATGGCGACAGCGGAGCGGTCATGGGCGTGGCGGTGCGTGCCAGCATGACAGTGACCTTCGTTGGACTTAAGGGTGGTCTTTTCCTCGCTGAGGCACCCGAGTATGTGGGTGAGTTGCGCTTTGCCGGGCTGGATATTCCAGGCGAATGTCGCGCTGACATTAGTGCCGACATGCGGCGGATCACTGGCGCAATGCTGGTGAAGAATCTGCCCACGCGCAAACGCAATGCTCACAAAGGTGATTTCGGCCACGTTTTGGTGGTGGGAGGAGCACCCGGTATGCCAGGTGCTGTGCGTCTTGCCGGAGAAGCTGCATTGCGAGCCGGGGCCGGGCGCGTCAGCATCGCGACGCATCCTTCTCACCAGGCCAGCATCATGGCCGGCAGACCTGAACTAATGTGCCACGCGCTGGATGACCCGGGCGACATCGAGCGCTTGATAGACGATTCCACTGTCGTCGTGTTAGGTCCCGGGCTTGGGCAAACTGATTGGTCAATCGCAATTTTTGAAGAGCTTGTCAATCGACCCTTGTCGCTTGTTATGGATGCGGATGCTTTGAACTTGCTCGCGGATCGTGAACAGCGACGGGATGACTGGATATTGACTCCGCATCCGGGCGAAGCCGCGCGGCTTCTGGGCGAGACCACGGCCAACATTCAGTCGGATCGCACTGCTGCGCTCAACGGCATCGAGTCTCGCTACGGTGGCAGTATTGTCCTGAAAGGCGCGGGCACATTGATTTCGTCGCACAACAGTCCGGCCTGGCTATGTACGGCGGGTAATCCCGGTATGGCGGCACCCGGCATGGGTGACGTGCTCACAGGCATCATTGCCGCTCTGTGGGCGCAGGGGCTTGGGCGCAAGCAAGCCGCAGTCCTTGGCGTCGAAATTCATGCACGAGCGGGTGACGCAGCGGCGGCGGCAGGCGAGCGCGGCATGCTGGCGAGCGACCTGATCAATGAATTGCGGGACAGGGTAAATCCTTGAATGTCGAGCTGGATTTGCGCGATGAGCCCGCAACGATCGCTCTTGGTGAAGTAATAGCGGCGGCACTTCCCGAGTGTTATCGAGGCTGGAGCATTCTGTTGCAGGGTGAGTTGGGTGCCGGCAAATCGACGCTGGCACGGGCCTTGTTGCATGCCCTGGGTTACGAGGGACGAGTTCCCAGCCCAACCTACACCCTGGTGGAGCCCTACAAGTTTCCCCGTGGCGATATCTATCATATTGATTTGTATAGAGTGGCTGACGCAAATGAGCTCGAATTCCTGGGCTGGGCAGATTTTCAGGACGGGCTCAAGCTGGTCGAGTGGCCGGAACGAGTGCCCTTTGTAGCGGATGAAGCGGATATAAAGGTGTGCATTGATTACGCGGATTCGGGGCGCCTGGCCACTGTCTATGCATTGAATTCACGCGCCGGCAGCATGCTCGATAGGATCGCCGCATCCATCTCCAGCTCTGTAACCTCTTAAGTAAGTCGTGTATCTCCATAATATTGAACAAGAAAAACTTGGTTTTTCTCGTGAAATTCGTATACTCACTCAACATAAGGTAATTGACTCTGGGGGTCCTCCTGACCGTGATGCGGCCACGTTTCTTAATGGCATCGATTCTACTGGCATTGCCGCTGGCAGTGCCTGCCGCGACCGTAGAGGATATTCGCATCTGGTCGGAAAACGATCGCACCCGCGTTGTCCTCGATCTGAGCGGTCCCTCAGAGCATAATATTTTCACGATGCGCGGCCCGGACCGGCTCGTCATCGATCTCAAGAACAGTCGGTTAGGCGATTCGTTGCGGCAAATGCCCGCTGGGACAGGATCGATAAAATCCATTCGCACGGGCGTGAGAGCGAACGGGCAATTGCGCGTGGTTCTTGACCTGAATGAAGCCGTTCGTTCGAGAAGCTTTTCCGCAGGAGGCAACGAGCGGTATGGGGATCGACTGGTCATCGATCTGCATCGAGAAGGGTCCTCGCAGCCAGTCAAACGAGCCTCGGAAGAATACGTTCGCGGTCGGGATGTTGTGATTGTCATCGATCCCGGTCATGGCGGGCGCGATCCAGGTGCTGTCGGTCGCGGCAAGACCCGGGAAAAGGACGTGGCGCTGGCGGTGAGTCGGCTGCTGGCAAACCGCATCAATCAGGAGGCTGGCATGAAAGCCGTCCTCGTTCGCAACGGCGATTATCTTGTGGAACATCGTGACCGCATGGAGATCGCACGCCGAAACAAAGCTGACCTGTTCATTTCCATACACGCTGATGCGGTAGATGACCGGCGCGCTAAAGGGGCCTCCGTCTATGCGCTTTCTCTCAAAGGCGCCAGTGACGAGGCCGCAAAACGTCTCGCGCAAAGAGAAAATGCAACCAGCCATGTGGGTCGTATCTCATTAGCCGACAAGGATCCCGTGCTGGCGTCCGTGCTGCTCGACCTGTCCCAGAACGCGGCATTGAGCGCAAGCCTCGACATCGGTTCGAGCGTCATCGGTCAACTGGCTAAATTGGGTCCGGTACATCGGTCGAAGGTGCAACAGGCCGGCTTCCTGGTGCTCAAGTCCCCGGACGTTCCCTCTGTCCTGGTCGAGATGGCCTATATTTCGAATCCGAGCGAAGAGAAAAAACTCAAGGACAAAAAGCACCAGGCAAGAATCGCAAATGCAATCCTGGCGGGTATCCGCAACTATTTTTACGTGAATCCACCCCCGGAAACTCAACTGGCGCTGAATCTGCGTCAAAAACCCAGCCGGCAGGTTCGCCACGTTATTACCCGAGGCGACACCTTGAGTGAAATAGCTGAACGATATGCGGTCTCCATATCCGCGATACGCGCCGCCAACAACATGTCTGGCAACCAGGTGCGCGTTGGGCAGACGTTACAGATTCCAACTTACGCCGGAACCTGATTTTCCAGTTGCAGCAAGAACAAAGCGGCGTGATCCGATGGACTGCAGAACGCCAAAAATTGCCTCTTGCGGCTACCCATTCGTTGCATCTTTTGAAAGAATGCAGGTTCGGCTCCCAATTGTGTGAGTCGCGACAGATCAAATCCGGGTACTTGCATGCCAATTCGACAACTTCCGAGTCATCTGATCAATCAGATCGCCGCTGGCGAGGTTGTTGAGCGTCCAGCTTCAGTCGTCAAAGAATTGATTGAGAACTGTTTTGACGCTGGTGCACAATCGATAAAAGTCGACATTATCGCTGGCGGGCAAAAGTTGATTCGTGTTCGTGACGATGGTGCCGGAATTGCGAAAGAAGAGATTCCATTGGCGTTGTCTCGTCACGCGACCAGCAAGATAACAAGTCTTGATGATCTTGAGGCCGTTGTCTCACTTGGTTTTCGTGGCGAGGCGTTACCCAGTATCGCTTCGGTTTCGCGCCTGATCCTTACCGCGAAAACGCTCGACGCAGATTCTGCCTGGCAGGTCGAAGTCGATTCGGGTGTTGTGGGTAATCTTCGGCCAGCAGCACATCCGACCGGCTGTACGGTCGAGGTACATGATCTCTTTTTCAACACGCCAGCGCGCCGAAAATTTCTCCGTGCCGAGCGTACGGAATTCGGCCATATAGACAAATGGGTGCGGCGCCTGGCCCTCGCGCGCCCGGATATCGCAATACTGCTTAGCCACAATGGTCGAACAGTGATGGATCTCGCCGCGGCCAAAGACCAGGACAGCCGGCTGGCTCGCATTGGCAAGATTTGTGGCGATTCGTTTGCCTCGCACGCGGTGTATCTGGAACGTGATGCGGATGATCTGGCTATATCCGGTTGGGTCGGTCTGCCGACATTCAATCGAAGTCAGCCGGATCTGCAATTCTGGTTCGTAAACGGCCGCAGTATTTCCGATCGAACTCTGGCGCACGCGGCGAGACACGCATTTCGTGACGTCCTGTTTCACGGTCGGTATCCGGCCTACGTTTTGTATCTGAGCATGGACCCGGCAGGAGTCGATGCCAATGCCCATCCCGCGAAACATGAAGTTCGGTTTCGCGACGGCAGGCGCGTGCACGGCATCGTGTCGCAGTCTATTGAGTACTCTTTGCAGGACACCAGGCCGGGCGGACATGCAATCAACCCGATTCCAGGCGATGTGCTGGATCGAAAAATATTCCAGCAAGCGCCGATGCCGTTGTCCTATTCTGCGGCTGTTTCGAATTCTGCGGTTCGCGAATCACTCAATGCCTACAGAACCTTGACGGCGGAAGGTGTACGGCCGGCAACGGACGATGATCAGATACCGCCACTGGGATTTGCGATTGCGCAGTTGGGTGGGGTCTATGTTCTGGCAGAAAATGCAGAGGGCCTGATTGTTGTTGATATGCACGCGGCGCATGAAAGAATAACCTACGAAAAACTCAAGCAAGCATTCGATAGTGAAGAGGTCATCAGGCAGCCGCTGCTTGTGCCGACATCCATCGCCGTGTCGGATATGGAAGCGACCCTGGCCGAGGGTGCGGCGGACACTTTTTCGCGACTGGGCCTGAGTATTGATCGCTCCGGCCCGACCAGCCTCGTCATTCGCGAGGTGCCTGCCTTGCTGAAGCAGGCCGACGCCGAGGCGCTCGTCCGGGATGTGCTGGCGGATCTTGTGAGTGAAGGCCAGAGCAGTCGCATCGAAGATTCCTGTCACGAAATCCTGTCCACAATGGCCTGTCATCACTCAATTCGCGCCAATCGATCATTAACCATTGCGGAAATGAACGCATTGTTACGAGAAATGGAAGCAACCGAGCGGGCGGATCAGTGTAATCACGGTCGTCCAACCTGGACGGCGATCAGTATGCAGGATTTCGATCGCCTGTTTTTGCGCGGTCAGTAGTCAGGATGTCGAAACCACCCGTGATTTGCCTGATGGGGCCAACCGCCTCAGGAAAAACCGAGCTGGCGGTCAGCCTGGTTGAGCAATTTCCGCTGGATGTGGTCAGCGTTGATTCTGCTTTGGTTTATCGTGGCATGAACATCGGTACGGCAAAACCTGGCCTGGACGTTCTTGCACGAGCGCCGCACCGCTTGATCGACATACGCGATCCCGAGGATGCCTACTCGGCCGGTACATTTGTTCGCGATGCCCGTGTGCAAATCGGAGAAATTCACGCGGCCGGCCGCATACCGTTGCTCGTTGGCGGCACGATGCTGTATTTCCGCGCATTGATACAGGGCATTGCTGATCTGCCGAAGGCCGACAACGTCGTCCGGGAGGAAATAGAAGCCCAGGCGCAACGCGTTGGCTGGTCTGCAATGCATGAGAAGCTGGCGATTGTCGATCCGCAGGCCGCGGCGCGCATAAATCCGCATGATCGGCAGCGGATTCAGCGTGCACTCGAGGTATTTCGAATCAGTGGCCGGCCGCTGTCTGCCTGGCAAGCAGCTCAGTCTCAATCTCCACCTGAGTTTGAGTTCATCAAGGTTGCGTTGGTGCCTGGCTCTCGCGCCGAGCTCCATCGACGCATAAACCAGAGATTCCTGGATATGTTGCAGCTGGATTTTGTCGCAGAGGTAGCTGCCCTGCGCCAGCGTCCCGGGCTGAGCGCCGGCAGCACATCAATGCGTTCCGTCGGCTATAGACAAATCTGGGCCCACCTGGATGGTCGCGATGACCTGGAAGAGGCGACCGCAAAGGGGCAGGCAGCGACGCGCCAACTGGCCAAGCGACAGCTCACCTGGTTGCGTAGTGAATCCGGGCTAATTGTCGCAGACCCCCTTGAAGCGGGCGTGAAAAGCGTCATATCGGCGATTCTTGCCGAGAAATTGAACCAACTTCGGTGCAACGGTCTGATCGGCGTGTGCTAGAATTTGACGACGCTTCGTGCTTGCCATGACAACCTGGCATCTGGCAACACCGAATCGCGATGGTCTGAAAAACAGCAAGAATAAAGGAGACCCAAAATGGCTAAAGGGCAATCATTGCAGGATCCGTTCCTGAACATCCTGCGGAAAGAAAAGGTGCCTGTATCAATTTACCTGGTTAATGGCATCAAGCTGCAGGGGCAGATTGATTCTTTCGACCAGTTTGTTGTCTTGTTAAAAAACAGCGTTAATCAGATGGTATACAAGCATGCAATTTCAACGATCGTTCCGGCACGCAATGTGCGCCTGCCGTTGCCGGACGATGAAGATTCCGGAGAGTCTGACGACTAAGCACTCACTGGTTCTGGAGGTCGTGATTGTTTGAGCGACCACAAAGCGGCGAACGCGCGGTACTGATACATGCGGCCGCCGACAGAATCCCAGATTTACTAGAACGCGAAGAGTTTGCTGAGCTAGCAATGTCGGCAGGCGCCATTGTGGTCGGTGAGTTGACGGTCGGCAAGCGTCGGCCGGACTCGCGCCACTACATTGGCAAAGGCAAGCTGGAGGAGCTGCGAGAGAGCATTGAGGCCAACCAGGCTGAACTGGTCATAAGTTACGCATTGCTCAGCCCCAGTCAGGAACGTAATCTGGAAGCTGCACTCAAGTGCCGTGTGCTCGACAGAAGCGGCCTGATTCTCGACATTTTTGCGCAGCGAGCGCGCAGCTTCGAGGGCAAACTGCAGGTTGAGCTTGCGCAATTGCGACATCTTTCAACGCGACTCGTGCGGGGCTGGACGCACCTTGAACGGCAAAAGGGCGGTATCGGCCTGCGTGGACCTGGCGAAACCCAGTTGGAAACTGACCGTCGGCTAATTGGTCACAGGATCCGACAACTCAGGGAACGCCTCGGCCATGTTGACCGCAGGCGTGCAATGAATCGGCAGAATCGCACCCAGGCGGATATTCAGACCGTTGCCTTGGTTGGCTATACGAACGCCGGTAAATCGACTCTTTTCAATGTCTTAACCGGTGCCAATGTCTATGTTGAAGATAAGCTTTTTGCGACACTTGACCCGACGATGCGCCGCCTTAAATTACCCAACGGTGCCGCCATAATACTGGCGGACACGGTCGGATTTGTCAGGGATCTGCCCCATGAACTGATTGCGGCGTTTCGATCGACTTTGCAGGAGGCCAAGGAGGCCGACCTGATACTGCACCTCATCGATGCGAGTGACCCGAACTGTTGGCAACGGATCCGGCAAGTGAACGCGGTGTTGAAGGAACTGGAAGCGGATGGGGTTCCACAAATAAGGGTGTACAATAAAATCGATAAGCTGGATCGTCGAGCACGCCATACGAGTAATCAAAAAGGCGAAGGACGTGCAGTTTGGCTGTCAGCCGCAAGTGCCGAGGGAATTCCATTGCTTTTGCAAATGATCGCAGATCGTCTGCGTCGCAAAATGGTCAATGGAGTAATCCATCTGTGTCCTGATCACGGCAGGCAACGAGCGGTGTTATTTGAGCTTGGCGCAGTGACCCGGGAGGAATTGGCGGACGACGGTGGCTGGAACCTGGAAATCAGTATGAATGAGCGCGATTTTCAACGTTTTATGAAACGGGAAAATCTGCAAATGAATTTTTTGGAGCAACAATCGGCGGTAATGCCGGTTACTGCAGCAACGTAGAGATAGATAAATAATATGGCGTGGAATGACTCTGGAAACGGCAACGACCCCTGGAAGAAAGAGGGTGGTCAAGCTAATGACCTGGACCAAATAGTCCAGAAATGGCAGCGCAAGCTGCGTGGCATATTTGGAGGCGGCGGCGGTTCGCGCGGTGCTCCGGGTTCGGGTGGTGGATGGGTACTACCGTTGATATTGCTGATCGCATGGGCTTTTACCGGCCTGTATCGTGTCGACGAAGCCCAGCGGGGTATCGTACAGCGATTCGGTGCCTACACGGTTACCACCTTGCCGGGACTGCATTGGCATTTGCCCTTCCCAATTGAAGCGGTCGATATCGTCAATACAGGCGCTGTCAATCGGTATGGATTCAGTACCGAGATTTTGACGGCTGACGAGCAGTACGTGTTCATTCAAATGGTGGTTCAATACCGCCGCTCAGACCCGTACAAGTACTCCTTTAACGTTGTGGACCCGGAGGGAACGCTTGAAGAGGTGACAGAGAGTGCATTACGTGAAGTGATTGGCACCAGCACACTGGAAGCACTGGTGACGGTGGATCGCGATGAGATTGCGCCGCGTACGCAGGTTGTTCTGCAAAATACGCTGGATTTCTACGGTTCCGGAATCACGGTCAGCGCGATAAATCTTGAAAGACTCGATTATCCCCAGGCTGTACAGGACGCGGTCGATGATACGCAAAAAGCACGCAATGACAGCGACCGAACAATTCTTGAAGCAGATACTTATGCGCAGGATTTGATCCCAAGGGCGCGCGGCACCGCGTCGCGAATTATGCAGGACGCCGAAGCTTATCGAGAGCGGGTGATCGCCGATGCTGATGGACAGTCATCGAGGTTTTTGGCGTTGCTGACTGAGTATCAAAAAGCACCGGGAGTTACGCGGGAAAGGCTGTACATTGAGGCGGTTGAGGCTGTATACGCCAATTCCAACAAGGTCATTCTGGATGCCAGTGGCAGCGGCAATTTGCTGTATCTACCGCTCGACAAACTCATTGGTGGCGGTCAATCCGGCGCCCTGAATCCGAACAGCGTTTTTAGTGCAGGAACGGCGTCAACAACGGCGCAACAGGAGGCGCCCGTCGTCACCAATCAGGACCGAGCACGGAGGACCCGACAATGAGCAATGTTAAGTTTGGCACAATGGTGCTCGCAGGCCTGGCTTTTGTGGTACTGGGTCTTTCCACTTTCACGGTCAACGAGCGCGAGCTGGCGATAAAACTCCAGGTGGGTGAGGTTGTTCGATCAGAATACGAACCCGGTCTTCATTTCAAAATTCCGTTCTTCCAGACTGTTCGTAAGTTTCCAAAACGGATTCTTACTATCAGCGATCGCCCGGACCGCATATTTACGGCGGAACGTCTTGCGTTGCAGGTGGACTTTTTTGTGAAGTGGCGAATTATCGATGCCGTGAGATTTTATACTTCGACCGGCGGCAGCATCGCAGTGGCCAATGCCCGAATGTCCGAAATCATAAAGAATTCGATCGTTACTGAATTCGGCAAACGGACTGTGCAGGAAGCTATTTCGGCTGAAAGGGCGGAGTTGATGCGAGACATGCTGGCATCGGCACGCGACGCAGCCGAGGGTCTTGGTGTCGAATTTGTTGACGTACGTGTCAAGCAGGTCGAATTTCCGGATGATGTACGCAGCTCTGTGTATCGGCAGATGCGAGAAGAGCGCGGCAGGATCGCGGCTGAAAGACGCGCGCAAGGCGTGGAAATAGCCGAGCAGAGAAGATCCAACGCGGACCGGCAACGCACGGTGATTATCGCTAACGCGAACAGGGATTCGCAGATCATTCGTGGTGAGGGTGATGCCAAAGCAGCTGAAACTTACGCGGCTGCTTACACCCAAGATCCGGAATTCTATGCGTTCTACCGAAGCATCAATGCCTATCGGACCTCTCTGGGCAGGCCCGGCGACATTATGGTGGTCAGTCCTGACAACGAATTTTTCCGTTACCTGAATAGTTCGACCGGGGAAAGGTAAAAGCGCAAGGTCTGTGCGTGCCTGACAACTCGGGTGGGAGGCTTTCGCGAGTCTCCCGCTGGGGTTGCAGTTGCCAGCCGCGCTTGACCAGCAATCGACAAAATGTGGCAGGATATTCTCACCGCTTTTGCCCTGTATCTCATCCTTGAGGGCATGATTCCGTTCGTCAGTCCGAGCCGGTTTCGGCGGACTGTCGAGCAAATTGCGAAGCTCGGTGACAACAACGTTCGTGTAGCGGGTTTGCTCGCCATGGCGGCAGGATTATTAATGTTATTCATCGTCAGATCTTGAATTAACCTTGAGCAGTTCGAAATGAGCAAGAACGTCGTAGTCGTCGGTACACAATGGGGCGATGAAGGAAAAGGAAAAATTGTTGATCTGTTGACGGATAAGGCAGCTGCAGTTGTACGTTTCCAGGGAGGTCATAACGCCGGTCATACACTGGTCATTGACGGCAACAAGACAGTCCTCCATCTGATTCCTTCCGGAATACTTCGTCGTGATGTCAGTTGCCTGATCGGCAATGGCGTCGTGGTGTCATTGGGCGCATTGATTGCTGAAGCGACGGCACTGGTCGAAACCGGTGTACCCGTGTTTGATCGCCTGAAAATAAGCCCCGGATGTCCGTTGATCCTGCCTTCGCATGCGGCGCTCGATGTGGCGCGTGAACAGGCGCGGGGAGCAGCTGCGATCGGGACCACCGGACGTGGCATCGGTCCCGCGTATGAAGACAAAGTTGCACGCCGGGCGGTCAGGGTATCTGACCTGTTCGATGCCAAAAACTTCGCCACCAAACTCGCCGATGTTCTCGACTACCATAATTTTCTTCTGCAGAATTACTATCAGGCGAAGCCGGTTGACTTCCAGCAAACGCTTGACGAGTCAATGAGCGCAGCTGAGACGATTGTGCCGATTACGGCAGACATCACGCAAATTCTGATGGATCTGGGCGCTAACGGGCAAAGCATTTTATTCGAGGGAGCGCAGGGCACTTTCCTTGATATCGATCACGGTACCTATCCATATGTCACCTCCTCAAATACGGTCGCTGCGGCGGCCAGTAGCGGCACCGGCGTCGGCCCGTGCGATTTCGATTACGTCCTCGGCATCGTGAAAGCCTATACGACCCGGGTCGGAGCCGGGCCTTTTCCAACTGAACTCTTCGACGATATGGGCAAGCACCTTGCAACAGTCGGTGCCGAATTCGGCGCGACTACGGGACGACCAAGACGTTGTGGCTGGTTTGACGCGGTTGCACTCAGGCGTTCGATTGCGAACAGCAGCGTGACCGGCTTATGCATCACCAAGCTTGATGTGTTGGACGGCCTGGATACCGTACGCATCTGTGTTGGTTATGAACTCGACGGTGAGGTCCTGGCCGGATTTCCGCTGATCGTCGATCGATTTGCTGATTGCAAACCGGTTTATGAGGACATGCCGGGTTGGACTGAGTCAACCGTTGGCGCAACTCAATATGATGAGCTACCTGCTGCCGCACGAGACTACATTTCGCGTATTGAAGACCTCGGAGGAATCGCTGTAGACATCGTTTCGACCGGGCCCGGTCGCGAACAGACTATCGTCAGGCGGCACCCGTTTGATTGAGTCGGCGCAGGAAAACCAAACCTAGCATCAACAACGACAAAGGCGAGGGTGATCCGCCGCCACTGCGTCGTCGTGGAGGTGGGGCTGTTGGCGGCGGCGCAGGGCCTTCATCGCTACTGATATTGACGCGGGCGATTGCATTTGACGGGGCTGTCGCTCCTTGCGGATTTGTGAGACTCATCTCGAAGAATTCCGTAACCTCAGCGTCAGTATCATTGGTAATAGAGATCATTAATGTCTTCGGGCCGGCGTCACCGTCGGACCAGGTCAGGGTTCCCGAAGTATCGCCGCTGAAGTCGGCGCCGACACTGGCATCGCCACCGCTGATGCCGTAGTCAATACTGACTTGGCCCAGAGCACTGCCGATTCGCTGCACGATCAGGAAAACCGTGCCGAGTCCTGTTTCGCTGCTCTCAACGAGCGTATCCAGAAAGCGGACCTGCGATTGTGCCCCCGGGTCGCTGAGGTAAAGTGTTGCCGTGTTCAAATCACCGAGCGTTGCGCCACCGCCCGGGCTGACCAGCCTGAGAATGATTTGCTCCATCCCTTCCACAGTCAGGTCATCGGTCAAATCGATGACGATGGATTTGTCGGTATTGTCGCCATCCGACCAGTTCAGCGTTCCGGTTGTCGTTTGAAAATCAGAACTATCCGCAGTCGCCGGCACAATCTGGTAGTCCACACTCACCGGGCCGGTACTGCCAGCCATTCGTTGCACCGTTATTAATGTTTGCTGTCCTTCGTCCGCAGCAAAGCTCTGGCTGGAGAAGGCGAGGCTGCCTTGCGGCACACTGCGTGTTAAATCCTTCAATAAATACAAACCGGTGTTGATGTCGCTGACTGCGATGGTGCCGCTGTTGAAGAATGGATAGACACCCCACGCGCCTTCGAAATCTATTGAATCATCCGCACCGTAGGTATCGAAATTACCAACGAATTCTGGGGATGTCGGATCGGTGATATCCAAAATGGTGAGGCCGCGTGTGTAGTTGGTCATGTAATAGCGATTGCCGCGAACGAAACCATTGTGGTCTCTTGCCTGTTGTGGTCCGGTCCATGCTCCCGCGTGCACCGGACTGGTCAGGTCTGCCAGCGATAGCACATTGAGAGTTGTTTTGAGACCAAAATTGGACTCGTCGAACTCATCCTGAACAAAAAGGTACATCCCGTCTTCGCTCTGCCAGCCGGAATGCGAAAACGCCCGATTAGGATATTGTGATTGCGACAACCTGACTGGATTATTGGCAATCGTTATGTCCCAAATATCGACGCTCGATCCCCTGAAGTCGATCAGTACTTCGCAGGCGTCAGCGTTAACCGCATTGACGCACTGCGAATTCTTGCGCTGGTCTGTCACGAAAAAAGTCGTCGTATCGTGCATGTCCCCTGCGGCTGGCGCTGTGCTGACAAAGCCAGGCGAACGCGGGTCGTCCAGCGAATAAATTCGAAATTGCCCGTCATTGTTCGCTGAAGCGGCAAGGTTGGATCCTGCGATGATCAGTTGTGGCACATCACCTGTCAGACTCAATCCGGTGCTGTAATCGCTATTGGCGATGAATACATTGTGTGCCCTCGTGAAGTCGCTGACGTAGTTGAGCTTTTGAACGGAATGCGGCAAACCTGTGAGATCGATGACGAACAGTCCGTCACTGACTCCGATTCCGTCTGCAGTCACGTAGGCATAGGCCTGCCACCGACTCAACGCGTCGTCGTAAAACTGGTACACCTTGATGTCGCGCCAGGACGTTGACTGGCCGGGGATGAAACCGATCAATTGCGGAACGTCAGGGTTCGTCGTATCAATGACTGCAGTGCCGGTATCGACCCCAATAAGCGTGTATTCACGGTTTGAATTCAGATCCACGAATCCCCAGATATCAGCGGCTGACTGTGGGCCTGTGCTTATGTCGGGAAGGTCCACGTGGGAAATAAGGTCAATCTCGTCGCAGGTGAATCCGCCGGCGGACCCATTGATGCAGGGTGTCGCGGCCTCGCTGCTGCTTATTCCAGAACCAGCGCCTGCCAGGGTCAAGCACAACATCAGAACAAACCTGGCATGGCGATGACGTAAAAAAATTATAGGAAAAAGGCGCATATGATTTGCTCGATGAGATTATTCGTCGACCGTACCAGTATCCCAGCTCACTTGCGTGGTCTTGCGACACAAGAATTGGTTCTGCCATCATCGTGTAACTAGGATCAGGTCTTACGGCAATGGTTCCGCGAAACCAGCCCCACTGTGTATTTTTTGCGTGCGGAACAGGTCGATACCACAGTGCTCTGAAAGTGCCGGGGCTTGCATCCTGATCAGGAAAATCGCTCAATGAGCATCCATTTTATGTGCGGGCATATATTTTGACGGTTAGCGGGCGGGCACTGGTATTCAAGGCGGGACAGGGTGCCTTTGAGGACATCCGCAAACACGGTTTCTCCGCAGAACAAATTGGCACAATAGTCGGTGCCTCGGGCGGTGCCAAGTGGTTGGTGCTGAGTCAACTTGATCGCGTAATTCTCGAACGCATCGTGCCGGCAATTCCGGGGCCACTGCATTTGCTGGGTTCATCGATTGGTGCCTGGCGGTTTTCCTGCTACGCGCAAGATGACCCGGTGGCAGCGATCAGCCGTTTCGAGCAGGTATATGTCGAGCAACGATATTCGGAGAAGCCTGATGAACAAGAGATCAGTGAAAGTGGGCGCACCACTCTCGACTTGATTCTCGGGGATACCGGAGCGGAGGATATCGTCAATCATCCGCAGTTCCGCACACATATTATGGCGGTCAAAAGCCGCCTGATCACGGCCTCCGATAACCGGTATCTGCTGGGGACAGGGCTGATCGGTGCAATCACTGCCAACTTGTTGCATCGGCGCATGTTAGGCGCCTTTTTTTCTCGTGCCTTGTTTACTGATCCAAGAGACAAACCGCCATTTTACGATGTCACCGGGTTTCCTATTCATCGCATAGAGCTGACCCAGGATAACCTCAGGGATGCGATCATCGCGTCGGGCTCAATTCCGATGGTGATGCAGGGTGTGCGTGACATCAAAGGAGCTCCGCCGGGGACATACCGGGATGGCGGTATCATCGACTATCACCTTGATATGCCGACGGCGGATAATGATCGCATTTCACTTTTTCTGCATTTTTTTGATTGGCTCAAGCCGGGCTGGTTCGATAGACAGCTCCCGTGGAGAAATGTAAATCCGAGGAACCTTGATCGCACGGTTCTGATTTGCCCATCGCCGGAATTTATTGCGGGCCTTCCGGATGGAAAAGTTCCGGATCGCACAGATTTCGTTCGCATGCCCGAGGAACGACGGATTCATCTTTGGCGGGAAGTTATCAAAGCGTGCGAGCAGCTGGCCGAGGAATTCAACGATGTCCTGGACCATAACCAGCTGCCAACCAGGTTGCAGCCATTATGATAGTCTTTCGGGCATCAAAAAACGGGGTAATGGATAATCGAACAACAAGAAGCGCTGCAAAATAAAGGCGATACGATGAATTCTCCCGCACCGGTGACCGCCGCGCGAGTCTATCCGGAATTAACCTGGACAGCGGTAAGCATCGGCTGGATTCTCGGTGTGATCATCGCGATATCGATAGGCTATGCCGCCCTGATATTGGGGTTCTCAATCGAGGGGTCGGAGCTTGCGGCCATTCTTGGCTTCGGCATTCTGCGCGGCATGTTGGGCCGCAAGAGCATTGTCGAAAACAACATTGTTCAAACCATCGCCAGCGGGGTTAACGGGGCGTCATCGGGCATGATGTTTTCGGTGCCGGCGATTTTTATTCTCGGCTACGGCGATCAATTTGACCCTGTGATTTTGACCTTTGGATGTATCGCCGGTGCCTTCATGGGAATCGCGTTCATCATCCCGCTAAGAAAACACATGATTGATTTCGAGCGCCTGACTTTTCCGGGTGGCGTCGCTGTTGCGACAATTTTGAAGTCACCAGGCGCTGGCGTCAAAAAGGCAATCGTTTTATTGTCGGCGGCCGCAATCAGCGCGATCGTACATTTGACCTCGAAATTTACGGGCGTCGAGAACCTGGATCTTGGTGCTGTACTCGGATTGCCGGATTACATGAATAGCATCTGGTATGTGTCTTTGATGACCGTCGGTGTTGGCTACATAGCCGGTCGCGGTGGTGTTGCATTCATCATTGGTGGTTTTGTTGCCTATTGGTTTCTTTCGCCAATGCTTGCAGTTACCGGCGGTTTTCCATTGGACGCCGTTGGAGAGTTGATAAACGATCCTGGGCAGTTGCGCATACTATTGTATCGCCCACTTGGCATTGGCATGCTGATTGGTGGCGCCATGATGGGCGTTGGATTGGCACTGCCTCTGATCGTTAGCACGATACGGTCGATGCAAAAATCCTCGAAGGTTGAGTCCGAATCATCGAACGATGAAATGCCGATCAAAATGCTGTATTTCGCGATTGTCGGTGCAGCAATCGTGCTTGCCATCATCGCAATCACTTCAGTGGAATCAGTCGGCCTGTTACGCGGCATCGGCATGGCGCTCCTGGGCACAGTATGGATCTGGATGTCCGGCATTATTCTGTCCGAGGCGATCGGCAGAACGAATTGGTCGCCGTTATCCGGCATGACACTCATCGGCATTACCTTGCTGATCATAATGACGCACGGTATGGAGCGGGGCGACTCCATTGTCGCCGCGATTATGGTTGGCGCCGCAACCTGTGTAGCAATGTCTCAGGCCACCGACCTGATGCTCGATCTGAAAACCGGTTACCTGGTCGGCGCGACACCCCGTATGCAGCAAATGGGTCAATTCATCGGTGCCTGGCTTGGGCCGATCGTCATCATTTTTCTGATCTTTATTCTGGATCAGGCAATGACGCTGGGCAGCACAGCACTACCCGCGCCACAAGGACAAGCACTTGCCAGCATGGTCGAGGGTATTCTGGGCGGTGACGTGCCGGTGGAGAAATACGCCGCGGGCGCTGTATTGGGCGGGTTGTTGTCGGCGGTCATCGGCGGTCTCGGCATTACCGTTGGATTGGGTTTTTATCTTCCCTTCAACATCGTGCTGACCTATGCCCTTGGTACGCTCGCGCGGGAGGCTTCAGATCGCTACAAGGGCGAGTCGTGGAGCGAAAATTTCGGCATCCCGATTGCCGCGGGTCTGATTGTGGGCGAGGCGTTGGTGGGCGTGGGGCACGCAATCAACATCGTCCTTTCGGCGTCATAGCCGCGATTAGGAGAAGTAAATGAAATTATTAGGATCATTACTCCTGGCTGCCGGATTCCTGGCCGGCGCTTATTCGACCGCCCTCGATACAGTGGAGACCCACTGGATGCTGTTCATTCCTGCAGCAATTGCTGCGTTAGTCGGTGTGGTATTGGTAAAGTGGAGTGAGCGTGGAGATGCTCTCGCGGATGACTTGCTAACAGCAAATCGAGCCGAGTTGAGTGAGTCATTGGCGAACCTCATCTCGACGCTCGATAACATGTCCGCGTCTGAATCTGAAATCCAGACCGATGACATTCGGGTACATATCGACAGTCGACTTCGCGAGGACTTGCGCAGGTTCGCTGATGCCCGGGAGAGCATGGTGCATTTGTTCGGTCTGCAGGTTTATGCGGATGTAATGAGTGCATTTGCCGCGGGTGAGCGTTACATCAACCGTGTGTGGTCAGCGTCCGCAGATGGATATCGCAATGAAGCACTCACTTATTTGCAAAAGGCGGCAGGTCAGTTTCGCGATGCCGACCAGCAACTGGCCAGCGCCGCGAGCGAGAGCGAATAAGTCGCGCTGCGGCAAAAATGTTGCAGTGCAAAAGTCAAGTTGCAGAAAATTCATAACACGTTGTTTTTAAATGAAAAAAAGTCTCAGGCGGGTATTCTACGCTGATTCAGATCGTGTATAGTGGCTCGGTGGTGAACTCGATTTCACAACTTGATGACAGCGTGGCGCAGGCACCTAGTCCACCGTCATGGCTTTGGGCATTGTTGGAAGCACCGCGCGCGCTTTCCGAGGCAACCGCATTGTTTTCGGCGCGAGCTATGCTCAGAGATTTGCCGGCGGGTGACGGTCACGCAGTGATGACCCTGCCGGGTTTTCTCGCATCCGACCGCTCCATGCGTGTGCTGCGCAAGTACTTGCGCAACTGGAAATATGACGCACACCGTTGGGAGATGGGCCGCAATCTGGGTTTATCCCTTGAACGGGATAACGAGGTCTTGCTTGATAACCGATTGCAAAGTATTTACGAGAAATCGGGCGGAAAAGTCAGCCTTGTTGGCTGGAGCCTGGGCGGCATGCTGGCGCGAGAGTTGGCTCGGCGAAATCCGGAATGGGTACGCTCAGTAATTATATTGGGCAGTCCTATCGGCGACCCCAAAGCCACCAATGCCTGGCGTCTGTTTGAAACAATATCCGGTATCAATATTGATCATGAAAAGATTCAAAGCCGTGTACGCAAGCTGCGGGAACCAATCCATGATATTCCAATGACAGCGATTTACAGTAGCAGCGATGCCGTCGTCTCATCTGCGATCGCCAAATTGCCGCCCGGTGATCGTGTTGAAAGTATCGGTGTTTTGGCAAGTCACTTCGGTATGGGCTTCAACCCGGCTGTGTTTTTTGCGATCGCCGATCGTCTACGGCAGCACGAAGGCGAATGGCAGCCCTTCGAAATCAATGGTATTCGTAAAATATTTTATCACCAACGGCAGTAATCCGCCTTTGCCAACCTGGTTTGGCGACACAACGAGATTGGTACTATGCAACAACTTTCCGGAATGGATTCATCCTTTTTATACATGGAGACGGGTACGACACCCATGCATATCGGCAGTCTGTCGATTTACGATCAAAGCAGCGCGCCGGGTGGCCACGTCACATTTAAAGATATCCTGCAGTTTTTCGAACTTCGCTTGCATAAAGCGCGAGCGTTTCGCCAGCGTTTGGCCAGAGTGCCTTTGGGGCTCGATCATCCTTACTGGATCGAAGATCCTGATTTCGATCTGGAATTTCACGTCCGCCACATTGCCTTGCCAAGACCCGGTGACTGGCGGCAATTGTGTATTCAGGCGGCGCGGTTGCACGCGAGACCATTGGATAGAAACAGGCCGCTTTGGGAAGCGTATGTAATTGAAGGGCTGGATAATGTAGAAGGCGTTCCTGCCGGCAGCTTTGCGTTGGTTACAAAAATTCATCATGCGGCTATCGATGGTGTGTCGGGCGCAGAAATAATGGCAGCTATCCATGATCTGACGCCAGACTCTGATGTTGACGGCCCCGCACAGCCCTGGACTCCGGAGAGAATACCGACTGGCGTGGAACTTCTTACCAAGGCGGGTCTGAATACACTCAGGGCACCCGCTAAGTTCGGCAAATTAATTCTGCGTTCAGCGCCGGCACTGGCGAAAGTTGTTGCGGGCATTTCGTCCCGTCAATTGAAAATACCGGTGCGGGTGCCGCGAACTCGATTTAACGGCCGGGTTTCTGCGCATCGTGTTTTTACCGGTTGTGCGTTCGATCTCAATGACATAAAAGCCATCAAGAATTCGCAGTCGGGAACGACGGTCAACGATGTCGTCGTTACGATTTGTGGCGGCGCATTACGCAAGTATCTTGAGTCGAAGAACGAATTACCTGCCGATTCTTTGGTCGCCATGGTGCCAATGTCGGCGCGCTCGGAAGACCAACGTATGGCGGCGGGCAATCTGGTTACGGCGATGAGCCTGCCAATACGAAGCGATGTTGAAGATCCCCTTGAGCGACTACTGCTGGTGAACCAGGAAAGCATCCAGGCCAAGAAGCTAACCTATACCATGGGTCCGAATCTTGCTGCAGACGCGGCGGAATTTCTGCCCTCGACAATCTCGGGTCTTTTAGCACGGACGTATGCAAATTCCGGATTGGTGGATCGGTTGCCACCGCTGGTGAATACCGTCATCACCAACGTTCCCGGAGTGAATATGCCTCTGTATTCAATGGGATCCAGGATGGTTGCAACGTACGGCCTGGGACCTGTGGTTCACGGCATAGGATTGTTCCAGTCGGTGCTAAGTTACAACGACACGATCACAATCAGCGCGGTTGCGGACCGTAGCATGATGCCTGACCCGGATTTCTATGCGGAATGCCTGCGGGCGTCGTTCGATGAACTAAAAGCAGCAACAATTGGCAAGCAGAAAAAGAAAAAGGCACGCGCAGCGCCGAAACGAAAACCGGCGGCGAAAAAATCATCGAACGGTGACGCGAGAGCCCGCAATCCCTGAAGCCAACTTGCCGAACAACTGCTGGGTTCCCGTTCGATGTCAATGTGACGCGGGTCACACATGAGTGCATTCGTTTCTGCTGCGAAGGTTTAAATCACTGGTTTTGGTCAACCGGTGTGCTATTTGTGAGTGTGTTCACAGCTGATTCAGCTTAGTCCTGCTAGATTCCCTCTAAATTCAAGGCTGGTGATAACGCATCACCTCTGGAGTGGATAGTGAATACCAAATGGGCAGGATTGGTTGTTGTTATTACCATGCTTGTATCGAGCGGCTGTGCAACGATGAGCGGCGATGAATGCATGACCAGCGATTGGCAGGCCATCGGATACGAAGATGGAGCCAGGGGCCTTACCGGTGACCGATTGGGGCAACATCGCAAGGCGTGTGCAAAACATGGTGTGACGCCCGATTTCGAGGCCTATCAAGCGGGTCGTACCTCAGGATTGCGTGAGTTCTGTCAACCGCAACGAGGCTTCAATTTGGGGTCGAGCGGCAATCGCTATAACGGCGTTTGCGCGTATGATCTTGAAGCCGATTTTCTGGATGCTTACCGCAGCGGATCGCAACTTCACTCGCTGCGTTCCAACGTGAATTCGGCATCCTCCAGAATCAATTCAAAAGAACGCGAATTGGAATCAGTCGCGGTAGCGGTCCGCAATGCAGAAGCAGAGTTGATTGCTGCAGATACTTCGATTCAGGATCGCATCCTTCTGCTTGCCGACCTGAAGGAATTGTCTGAGCGTTCTGGCCAGCTGGACGCGGAGATTCACGAATTGATCGAAGACCGCGCCGTTTCGCAAAGAGAGCTTGAATCATATCAAGCGGTCCTGGCCGATACCGGCTACTGATCCGGGGTTCACCAGGTTATTGAAAATCGAACCCCGGATGGCATAAAACTATCCGGGGTTTTTGTTTATAGACTGTCGTCGTCAGAACGCCTGTCCTTCCTGTGTTCTCTTTGCTCCTGCTGATGGACGCCGGTGTCTCCACCAATTCCTGCGGCAAACACGCTACGTCGATTGACAGGGTTTCTGCGGTCGGAGTAATGCTTGAAGCGACACTGGCAATCAGCGACATCGCACTCTGGCAAGGGCAGGCGGGGCGCAGCATCGGACAAAAAGCGCTTGTCGGCCATCGCTTTTGCCGCGTCGCAGGCAGTTTTCGTGTAATTAATTGCCACGGCATGAAATTCTGAACTCTTGCTGGTCAGTGGTCTGGGTTTTTTTTCGGCGCGCTTGGAGTTCCTTTCCGGTCGGCGCTGCAAGATGAGCAGCAGCCCCAGCAATAATGCCATAGCTATCAGGCTAACAGTTAGTGTCACGTACTAATGCCTCTGTGTTCAGATGATCGCCAACTCAGATGCAGTCACGAGCGCTGCATCGCATTCCCCCTATATTCGGCCCAGCAGGCGATCGCCAAATTCACTCAGGGTCCGAATTATTGCTGCGGTGACGCTCGACCCAGAAATCGGCGTTCTTTATGCCCAATTTTTCAGGGTCAAATGTGAATTTCGTAACCCCCGCTTTGCGCTGCGCCTCATAGTCCTTCAACGCTTTGATCGCTGGCTTCGCCATAAAGAAGATTATCAAAATGCCGACAATATTGAGCCACGCCATAAGGCCGACACCAATATCGCCCAAGGTCCAGGCGACGTCCGCTTTAAGCACTGCTCCGTAGAATACAGATACCATCATTACTATTTTCAAAATCGTCATGACACCTGGAATTTTTAATTTCCGATGAATGTATGCGACATTGGTTTCTGCGATGTAGTAGTAGGCGAGCACCGTCGTAAAAGCGAAAAAGAACAGTGCGACGGCAACAAAGGGTGCCCCGAATCCGGGCATGACACTTTCAAGGGCGGATTGGGTAAAGGCCGCGCTGTTCGGATCGACGTTTGCGCCGAGATTCTGGACGACGAATTCGGTCGCGCCTTCCGGCCTGACGTTATAGGCGCCAGTGATAAGAATCATGAATGCAGTTGCCGAACAGACAAACAGAGTATCGATGTAAACGGAAAATGCCTGCACCAGTCCTTGTTGCGCTGGATGTTCTACTTCGGAAGCTGCCGCTGCGTGCGGTCCGGTACCCTGGCCGGCTTCGTTCGAGTACACGCCGCGTTTTACGCCCCATCCAATGGCTGCACCCAGTCCTGCCATTGGCGTAAATGCATCACCAACGATCAAAGCGATGATGCCGGGCAATTGCGTATAGTTCATCGCGACGACTACGCTAGCCATGATGATGTATGCAAGAGCCATGAAGGGCACCACCACCTGGGTGAATTTTGCGATGCGCTTGACGCCACCAAAGATGATGAAGCCGAAGACGACTACAACGCTGACAGCGGTAACAATTTTGGTCGTACTAAGCGGACCCAATGCGGTCTCGATGATGTCACCACCGCCAACCGCAATTTCAACGGCATTGCTGATGCTATTTGCCTGAACTCCCGGCAGAAGCACTCCGGTGGCAAGTATTGTCGCGAGTGCAAATACCCACGCATACCATTTCTGGCCCATCGCTTTTTCGATGTAGTAAGCAGGCCCGCCGCGGTATTGACCTTCGTCTACTTCTTTGTAGATTTGTCCGAGCGCCGATTCGACGTACGCCGTTGACGCGCCGAGGAAGGCCACAATCCACATCCAGAAAACGGCACCCGGACCGCCGAAACCAATGGCGGCAGCAACGCCCGCTATATTACCGGTGCCGACACGACCGGATAAGGAGACCGCCAGTGCCTGGAATGATGAAATGCCCCGATCCGAACTCTTGCTCGCAAAAATCAAGCGAATCATTTCCCTGAAAAGTCGTACCTGTACGAACCGTGTCTGTACGGAGAAGAAAAGACCTGCGCCAAGCGCCAGCCCGATGAGTGCCGGACTCCAGACAATTCCATAAACGGTATCTACAAGATTCTGCATGGCTATACTGGCTCTGTTCGGGAATTAGGATGCACGGGATAGTACAGGATAGTGGCGGGCTTGCCAGCGGCTCGCTGACACCAAGATTGATCAGTTGCACATGCTTGGTAGCGTCTGGTCGAAATTCCTGCATTTATTTTGGCCACAACGACAGGCGAGACACGCGCGCCATGCGAACTGCAGTGCCGACGCGGAATTGTATATGATTAGTTGACAGGTCAAGGAGTAATAATGCAGCGGTTACATCAAACGATCCGGGCACTCATCATTTTGTGCGTGTCCTTTTTGCTGGTTGCAGGATGTGCGCAATCGGGCGATACGGTGCCGGAAGGCACAAGAGTCAAAGCGGAGAATAGATGCCATTCCGGAGAAGTCTGGATGTGTGAATCGAGATCGGCCAGCGGAATCAGCGATGGACGACACGGTAACGTCGATGGGCGACAACGATCATGCTCTTGTGCGAGGGCGTCGGACTTAGAAGACATGATTCCAGCCTCATTGCCTGTTGAACCGTTTTAGACACTGTGGATAACAGAGGCCAGGATTCACAAGGTTGAATTTCGACCGCCGATGGTGAAGTCCTGGTTGCAATCAAGCGCGCTGGCACTGTTTGCCTTTGTCAGTTTCGGCAGCGGATTTTGTGCAGAGATCGATCTCTCGGATCACAACATTCGTTCTTCGCTGCTTGGCACACCGCTCAGAGAACCTGACTGGACTCCGGCCACCAAAGCAAAGCTGGAAAAAGATCTTGAAATTGCACAAGCCGTTATGTCGGTCGCACCTGAGCGTGAGGATTCATTCATCTGGTTGGGGCGCCGCTTTGGGTACCTGGCGCGGTACCGGGACGCGATAGACGTATTTTCGCGCGGCTTGGAACAGTTTCCTGATAGTTACAAGTTGTTGCGATTTCGCGCTCGGCATCTCGCAAGAAACCGTGAGTTCGAACGCGCAATTGCCGATTATGAGCGTGCCGCAATATTGGTTGAAAATATTCAGGACAGCTACGAACCTGACGGCATCATCAATGCGCGACATCAGTACCTGGGTTCCTATCGCGCAAACATTCATTACTATCTCGGACAGACGAGTTGGGCCGTCGGTGACTACGAAGCGGTGTTGCGTGGCATGGAGCGCTCCAGCGCCGAGCCGTTGGTTCAACATGGCGATCGTCTGGTGGCGACCACTTATTGGCGGTATTTGGCACTGCGGAAACTTGGGCGGCATGCTGAGGCGGCAAGTCTTGTAGCAGAGATTCCCGATGATCTGGTCTTGCTTGAGAATCATACTTACTACCAAGGAGTGCTGTTCTTCAATGGCTCGCTTTCGGAGCAGGAATTGTTGCCGCAGGCGGATAGCATAGGCAAATTCGCCATCGCGATGCAGAAGCATTTCGCCGGGGAGGAGATAGTGGCTGAGCAAATGTGGAGAGAAATTATTGAAAACTCTGCACAAGGATTCTGGCCGGCGGAATCTGAATTGCTGGCGGCCCGAAACAAGCGCAAGCGCTAAGGTAAGGACGCCGTTGCGGGTCCTGCATCAATCTAGCTGAATTTCGATCTGTCCTTCCACAAGCGTGCCCGCATCATTATTGCTTGGCGGAAATAGAAATGTCGTTTCGGAATGGTTCATCCAGCGAGTGATATTTTGCATGTCCTCTTTTGAGAGGCCTTCGCCATCGATTATGCGGGGCAAAGGATTACCGGATTACAAATGCGCCCCAAATACGTCGATGAGTTGAAAACGCCCGTACATTATGATTGATGCTCTTCGGTATTCGGAGCAGGGAAACTTAGCACAGCCGCATCAACCGTTGAACCGGGGCCTCCCGATCAGACTGGCGCATGTCGCTGTCAGGTAGTAAAGTGCACCGATAATTCATGCGTAACTAATCTTGGAGTACATTAATGACCAGACAACAAAAACCGATGCACTTGCTCGTTATTCTTGCGATTGTATTCGGGCTTGCAGGATGTTCATCTGGCGGAAAACTTCGTTCGGACTTTGATCAAGCTGCGGATTTCTCGGCCTACAAAACCTGGAATTTCATTGAGGACGCGGGGCCTGATTACGTGGGCTACGAAAGCTTGTTTACTGGCTACATGCTTACAGCGATCACACTGTACGTAATGTCCGACAACCCGGATTTACTCGCAAACTTCAATGTCATGATTCAGGATAAGACGAAAATAACAACGTCACCATCGACCGGTGGCTATTATGGTTCGGGTGGCTACTACGGGTATCGTGGAGCTCGTTACGGCGGTTACGGCGGTTACGGCGGTTGGGGCGGCTACGGTTACGGTACCGAAACGCATGTGTCTCAATACACAGAGGGCACTTTCAATATCGATTTAATTGATGCCGAGAAGCACCAGCTTGTCTGGGAGGCTGTCGGAGTAGGTCGGATAACGGACAAACTTCGTAACAACCTTGAGCAGGCTGTTAGAGAGGGCGTGCCAAACTTCTTTGCTATGTATCCGTTTGTTGCCGGAAGTGGTACGCCTGTCCAAAAATAATATTCGGCAGGCTGGTTGCGGGAGATTTCTCACATCAACATAATTTCGGTATGAATCGAACGGTCTCGGGAATAAGAAAGTAAGCGATCGACTTGCGAGCGTGAGCGAACGCTGAATAAAATTCGATCATGGGGTCATTCCTTTGGTCGATTTATCTACACCGTTACGCTTGTCGACAAAAAGTCGTGCAGTATTTGCACATATTTATATGGCCGCGCAAGGCCTTATCGAGAAACTGATGAACTCGAACTCAGGAACGAAATACTCCAATTTGCGTCTCGCTCTGCTCATGGCGAGTTCGTTGGCACTAGTTGGCGCTTGCGGGCAGGAATCGCCCGTCGAACGAGCCGAGGTGGCGCGACCCATCAAGTTTATCAGCATAGGTGAAATAGCTGGCACGCAAACGCTAGAGATTCCCGGCAGTGTTTCTGCCGCACAATCGGCTGAACTGTCGTTTGAAGTTTCAGGGCGAATGCTGGCGCGAATGGTAGAAGAGGGCCAAATTGTCGATGCTGGCGAAGTTGTTGCAAGGCTGGACGCGCGTGACTATGTTGCACAAAGAGACGCAGCGCGTGCGCGTCGGGATACGGCGAAAGCCGATTATGACCGTTATCGCAAGGCGTTCGAATCGAACGCGGTCACTGAGCAACGGGTAAGTCGCTCGAAAGGCCAGCTTGACATTAATCAGGCAGAGTTGGACGTTGCGGAGAAAGCGCTGCAAGACACAGAATTGAGAGCGCCTTTCGGCGGACGCATCGCAAAACGGCTGGTCAATGATTTTGCCAGTGTTCGTCCGAAAGAGCCGATCATGGTGTTGCAGGACGAATCAAGCCTGGAACTTCGCGTTGCCGTCTCGGAGCGCGATTGGATACGTGGGGACACGAGCGTATCGGCCGCCGAATTGACGCGCAGAATTAACCCGCGAGTGGAGATCGCATCAATTCGAGGTCGATTATTTCCGGCGTATGTCAAAGAGCTCAGTAATTCGGCAGATCCGGTCACCCGCACTTATGAGGCCAGCTTCGGCTTCGAGAGCCCAACGGATATCAATGTTAGCCCGGGTATGACGGGCAAAGTCATCGTCGATCTTTTTACCGAAAGCGCTGCAAGGGGTGGGGCCCTCGTGTCTGTTCAGTCCAATGCCGTTGTAGCTGACGAAAACAGCAATCCTTATGTCTGGGTGGTCGATCCGGTGACCATGCGAGTGGCGAGAAGGCCTGTTGAGCTTGGCGAATTATCGGGGGGAATGGTTTTTATCCTGAGTGGCTTGTCAGGAGGAGATCTCGTCGTGGTAAGCGGGGTCAATAGCCTTTCGGATGGCATGTTAGTACGGGATCTTGCCGGCGACTAGGCAGACCTAAAGCATAGAGAAAGAATCGCATTATGGATTTCGCAGCAATCGCCATTAAGAATCGGGTCGTTACGCTGGTAATGGCGGTCGTCATGTTGGCAGCAGGCATGTCTGCTTTCGACAACATGAGCCGACTGGAGGACCCGGAATTTACGATCAAAGATGCGCTGGTCATGACGCCGTATCCGGGCGCTTCGGCGGAGGAAGTCGAGCAAGAGGTATCGGACTATCTGGAGATAGCGGTCCAGCAACTCGGCCAGCTCGACAGGGTCGTGTCCAAATCGGATCGGGGCTTGTCGACGCTGACCGTTACGATTAAGAATAATTACGACGCGGAAACGTTGCCGCAGGTTTGGGATGAGTTGCGTCGCAAAATCGGAGATGCTGTCGGCGGCCTTCCGGCTGGTGCCGGTCAACCGATCGTAATCGACGATTACGGAGATGTATACGGCGTATTCGTCGCCGTAACTGCCGACGGTTACACTTACGCTGAACTCAAGTCCTACGTGGACTTGTTGCGACGTGAGCTGCTGCTGGTTGATGACGTAGGTAAAATTACGACCTACGGCGAACGCACTGAGGCAATCTACATTTCATTCGATCGCGACCGGATGTCACAGCTTGGCATATCGGCTTCCGAAATCGTCGATGATCTCTTGCAGAAAAATCTGGTGACTGACTCTGGCCGCGTCAGGGTTGGCAGCGAGTTCATTGCGATAGAACCAACCGGTGGACTCTCGGCTATCGAGCAATTTGAAGAGCTGATCATTCGCGGTGACGGTGGACAACAAATCGTCTTGCGTAATGTCGCGACGATTCAACGAGATTACGTTGATCCGCAAAACACCATTCTACGCTTTGATGGCAAGTTGAGCATTGGACTGGGGATATCCACGATCGCTGGCGGCAACGTCGTCACCATGGGAGAAGCGTTACGCGTTCGTATGCTTGAGCTTGAGGAGCAACGACCGGTTGGCATGGACTTCGGTGTCGTATCAATGCAATCGGATGCCGTCGCCACCGCTATTTCGGGTTTTGTTGTAAGCCTCATGCAGGCTGTCGCCATAGTCATCGTGGTGTTACTGCTTTTTATGGGGTTGCGCAGCGGCTTGCTTATCGGCGCGATTTTGCTGGTGACTATTGTAGGTTCGTTTGTTTTCTTGAACCCGATGGGGGTTGCGCTTGAGCGTATTTCGCTTGGTGCGCTGATCATAGCGTTAGGTATGCTGGTAGATAACGCGATCGTGATTGTGGACGGTATTTTGATTCGCATGCAAAAAGGCGAAAATCCGGAGCAAGCTGCGAGTGAAGTCGTTAAGCAGTCTGCGTGGCCGCTGCTTGGCGCAACCATTATCGCGATTCTTGCCTTCGCGGCTATTGGTACTTCTGACGACAGTACCGGCGAATTCTGCCGCTCATTGTTCCAGGTCGTGATGGTTTCATTATTGTTGAGTTGGGTGACTGCAGTAACGATAACGCCGTTACTTTGTGTCATGTTTCTTAAACCGCCAGAGAAAAATCAGGGGCAAGTCGACCCCTATGGCAGCGGTTTCTACCTGAAGTACAAAGCAATCTTGCGAGGCTGTATTCGCAAACGCTACCTCACCGCGGTTGTCGTTTTCGGCATGTTCGGGACAGCACTTTGGGGCTTTACGTTTGTTGATCAAAGTTTTTTCCCGGGGTCGACGAGACCGCAATTTATGCTCGATATATGGCTACCGCAAGGAACCCATATCGATGAAACAACCGCACAGATTGAAGAAATCGAGCAATACCTGGCAGACTTTGAAGAGGTAAAGCATGTTACGTCGATGATTGGCCAGGGCGGGCTGCGCTTCCTTTTGACCTATGCGCCGGAGAAACTAAACAGTGCTTACGCGCAATTGCTTGTAGACGTGGATGACTACCGCTCGATCGCGAGGATTGGACCGATCATCGAGCGAGACTTGCGGGAAAAATATCCTGATACATTGTCTTACTATTCCACTTTTCAACTCGGACCGGGTTCGACTGGCAAGATTCAGGCAAGGTTTTCTGGTCCTGATATCGCAGTTTTAAGACGCCTCGCAGAACAAACCAAAGCAATTTTTCACGCAGACATCGATTCGAAGTCGATTCGCACAGATTGGCGTCAGCGCGTCAAGGTGATTCGACCTGTTCTGGCGGATCAGCGTGCGAATATTAGTGGCATTACGCGACCGATGGTAGCGCAAGTAATGGCCGAAGCATTCCAGGGTGATGTGGCAGGATATTATCGAGAGGATGACCTCCAGATTCCGATAATTCTTCGCGCAGAGAATTATCTTCGGCGGGACATCGCAAGCGCACAAAACCTGCAAATCTGGAGCCCGATAGCAGAGCGCATGATTCCGCTGCGGCAGGTTGTATCGGGATTTGAAACGTCCTTCGAAGATGAAATAGTCAATCGACGAGATCGAAAAAGAACAATGACTATATTTGCCGATCCCGACGTGGGGCTGGCTACCTCACTTTTTGGCCGGGTAAGGCCACAGGTCGAAGCACTGCAGCGGCCGACAGGTTACGAGCTGGAATGGGGCGGCGAGTATGAGGACTCAGGTAAGGCACAGGCCGCTCTCGCAAGTTCCATACCGGGATTCGTATTGGCGATGATCCTCGTCACGATTGTCCTGTTTAACTCCCTTCGACAACCTCTCATAATCTGGCTTTGCGTACCTCTGGCTCTAATCGGTGTAACCGTTGGTCTTCTTTCGACAGGGCAGCCATTCGGTTTCATGGCGCTGCTTGGGATCCTGAGCCTGATGGGAATGCTAATCAAAAATGCGATCGTACTAATCGACCAGATCAACATTGAGGCAACGGGAGGTAAGCCGTTGCTGTCAGCAATTGTCGATGCGGGTGCAAGTCGACTTCGCCCGGTGGCAATGGCTGCGTTGACGACTGCGCTGGGTATGGCTCCCTTATTGATGGACGCTTTTTTTGTTTCAATGGCAATAACAATAATCTTTGGGCTGATGTTCGCGACGGTTCTGACGATGGTTGTCGTGCCGGTCTTTTACGCGATGTTCTACAAGGCATGAAGCGGGAAAACCCGAGGACGAGAATTCGTCAGCGGAATTACCTGGCTTGAGTCACCGGCATGACCGATCCTGTTTCAATTCACGGTGAATTATCACGATAGGTGCCCACGGGAGTTTGCCAGCCCATCAAATACGCCATTTGCACCAACAGCCGTTCGACTGTGTTCGGCTCATTTCGGTCTGCCAGCACTTCGCGCGCCAATGCCGGTTCGTCGGTGCGGTTAGTATCATAAACCGATCCATAATTTTGCATGGAAACTTTAAGATGAGCGATCAGCCCGGTGCCGGACGATTGATTCTGGCAGTCCTGATATTCGGTATGATTTCCTGTGATCGGGCGGGTCCGGTGGTCACTACAGGAGTCTCTCTCGAGCTCGCACATCATCGGGCGTCGATATTATCTGACATCAATTATCGCCTGCGTTTCGATATTCCTGAGGCCAGCGATGAGCCTGTCGATGGAATTGTAACGATCTCATTTGTGCTGGCCGATGACTCTTCTGAGTTGCAACTCGATTTCCGTGAAGCTGCGGACAAGATACGCAGTGTATTGACGAACGGCCATACATCGGCCTATCGATTCGAAAATGAACACCTTGTCATACCGAAGTCCGAGTTAGTCGTCGGTGCCAATAGATTTGTAATTGAATTCGTAGCGGGATCTTCATCGCTAAATCGTAATCCGGATTATCTCTATACACTGTTCGTGCCCGATCGTGCGAGGACTGCATTCCCGTTATTCGATCAGCCAGACCTGAAAGCGACATACGATCTGACACTCAACATACCGGCAGATTGGAACGCGATGTCCAACGCTCCGATCAAATCTGTCGAAAACGACGGGAATCGTGCTGAATATACTTTCCTGCGTTCGGACCTGATCAGCTCCTATTTGTTTTCCTTCGTTGCGGGAAAATTTTCATCGATTACGCAAGAGCGAAATGGGCGGTCCATGACGATGTTTCATCGCGAAACGGACATGGAAAAAGTACAACGCAACGTCGACACTATTTTTGACTTGCATGCGGCGGCGATTGACTGGCTGGAGACCTACAGCGGTATCGCATATCCGTACCAGAAATTTTCCTTCGCGCTGATTCCCACATTTCAATACGGTGGGATGGAACATGTCGGCGCCATTCAGTATCGCGCAAACAGCCTGTTTCTTGAGGAGGCCCCATCAGATCGTGAGTTGCTCGGCCGAGCGAGCCTGATTGCACACGAAACGGCGCATATGTGGTTCGGAAACCTTGTCACCATGAAATGGTTCAACGACGTGTGGACCAAGGAAGTGTTCGCGAATTTCATGGCGGCGAAAATCATCAACCCATCTTTTCCGGATATCAATCACGATTTGAATTTTCTTGTCAGACACCATCCTCGCGCTTACGCCGTCGATCGAACTGCCGGAGCTAACCCGATTCGACAGGAACTTGCGAATCTCAATGAAGCGGGACAAATGTACGGTGCGATTATCTACAACAAGGCACCGATCATGATGCGTCAGCTGGAGGAATTAGTCGGAGCTGATCAATTCCAGCAAGGCTTGCAGGAGTACCTGAAAAAATTTGCATGGGCGAATGCGACTTGGCCTGATTTAATCCAGATACTGGATGCAAGATCCGAAAAGGACCTGCAGGCATGGAGCGACGTCTGGGTAAATACAGCCGGACGTCCAGAGATTAGATTGGAGTCGGAATTATCAATTGAGGGCGAGACGAGCACTTATCTCGTGCAATTTGATGAGACCGGTCAGCGGCGCGTATGGCCACAAAAATTTGAAGTGATGGTGCCAGCACCGGGCGGAGCCTACCGGGAAAAAGTAACGTCATCCAGTGCCAGGACGCGCATGCGGAGCATGGACCTCGATTCCATGAGCCAGGTTATTTTCAATTCCGATGGATTCGGTTATGGATTGTTCCCTGCGACGATCGAAAGCCTGGGTGACTGGAATCACCTGAGCGAACTGGAGAAAGGCAGCGAGCTTGTTAATCTTTTCGAAAATCTTTTGCTTGGTTCCAAGATAGATGTACAGGCGTACTTCCTGGCATTGCAGAAAATTATTCCGGTCGAGACAAATCAACTAATTCTGAATCTGGCGCTTGGCCAGCTCAGCTCCATCTACTGGAAGTTCCTGCCGGTCCCGAAGCGTCAGGAATATGCCGTTGAACTGGAACGAATTCTTTGGCAAGCCATGCTTGAACAGAAGGAAAGCAGCAAAAAGAAGATGTATTTTGATGCATTCGCCGATGTAGCAATTTCACCTTCGCAGGTGCAAACAATCTACGAAATATGGTCAGGTTCCCTGGCATTTGAAAAACTTCTTCTGTCGGAGAATGACCTCATTGATCTTTCGCAAATTCTGGCAATAAAAATGCCAGAGCGGGCGAAAGAAATAGTGGCGGCACAATTGGCGAGTACGCAAAACCCTGATAGCAAACGAAGAATGGATTTTCTGGCTCCATCGTTGTCACCCGAGCGTGAGGAAAGGGATCGGTTTTTTTACTCCCTGGCCGATGAGGCCAACAGGCAGGTCGAGTCATGGGTGCTCGACGCACTGCAAAATCTGCACCATCCATTGCGGACACAGGACTCGGAACAATACCTCTTGCCGAGCCTGCAGTTGCTGCAGGATATCCAGGTTACCGGCGACATTTTCTTCCCAAAGCTCTGGCTCGATACAAGCTTCAGCAATTACCGGTCGTCAACTGCTGTCAATATGGTCAAGACGTTTTTGGAGGAGCGACCCGAATACAACCATCAATTGCGCATGAAGATACTGCAATC
>Ga0209988_10000112_pt1 | contig 41588 bp, 38 predicted proteins | sample N075metaG_FD_183115 | JGI IMG/M metagenome (GOLD analysis project Ga0209988, IMG submission 183115) | Deep subsurface microbial communities from Kermadec Trench to uncover new lineages of life (NeLLi) - N075 metaG (SPAdes) (version 2) | ecosystem: Environmental > Aquatic > Marine > Ocean trench... | reverse complement strand
AGATCACGGAACAGTTGCTCGTTTCCTGAAGTTCGACTTCCCGGAGTCCGGGAAGCGCCGGCTTCAACTCGGCCCAGATCCAGATCGCCATCCGTTCGGCGGTCGGGTTTTCGATCAGATCGTTGATGCACACATGATCGAGCCGGGACAACACGCGTTCCAGCACGATCGTCTTCAAATCCGAAAAATCGATCGCCATGCCGCTGGTCTCGTCGACCGCGCGATCGACCTTCACGAACAGTTTATAGGAATGTCCGTGAAGTTCCCTGCACTTGCCCGGATGGTTGGGCAAGCGATGGGCGGCCTCGAATTCGAATCGACGGCGTACGATCACCGTGCCGCCCACTCCTCGCGGGCGCGTACCATTTCGACACCGACCGAGTCCACGATCCCGTCCAGGACCGGGGTTTCCTTGCGCACCCGCACCGCGATGCGATCCACCTTGAATTCGTCGAACAGCGCGTCGAGCAGGGACGCCACGAACGACTCCAACAGTTTGTGCGAGGAGCCGCGGCCGATCGCCACGACACGTTCGTGAACCTTCCGGTAGTCGACCGTGTAACGCACGCTGTCGCTGCGGGCGGAGCGTTCCAGGTCGATCCACAGGGACACGTCGACCGATAGTCGCACGCCGATCTGCCGTTCCATGCGCGTCAGACCATGGTACCCGTGGAACTTGATCCCCTCGATAAAGATACGGTCGTTCAAACGAGAGCCTTCCCGGCCGGGCCGAAGTCTAGGACCCACTCGCGGGGCCGGGGTATTTTAACCCCGATCCCGTGTTGAACACGACCACTCGGTCATCCGGCGCGATCCATGCACGACGCACGAGTTCCTCGACGGCCGCCACCGCCGCTCCCCCCTCCGGGGCGGCGAAGATCCCCTCGAGTCGGCCGAGCCGCGCCTGGGCGTCGGCCATCGCCCGATCCGACACGCTCAGAGCGATCCCGTCCGACTCGCGCACGGCTGCGAGAATCAGATGATCGCCGATCGCCGCTGGAACGCACAATCCGGAGGCGTAGGTCTCAGGGTTCGGCCAACGTTCCGCTCGTTTCGCCCCGCGCTCGTAGGCACGCACCATCGGCGCGCACCCGTCCGCCTGCACCACGACCATCCTCGGCCGGCGGCCGGCGGGGATCCATCCGAGTTGTTCGAGTTCGTCGAACGCCTTCCACATCCCGATCAATCCGGTGCCGCCCCCGGTCGGGTAGACGACCACGTCGGGCAGATCGCCGTCGAACTGCTCGGCCAGTTCGTAGCCCATGGTCTTTTTCCCCTCCAACCGGTAGGGCTCGCGCAGGGTCGACAGGTCGAACCAGCCGGCCGCCGGTGTCCGCCGCCGGACTTCCGCGCCACAGTCCACGATGTCGCCATCGACCAGGTGCACTTCCGCACCGTACGCCCGCGCTTCGAGCAGGAACGGCGCCGGCGTCCAGCGCGGCAGGTAGAGGACGACCGCCAGACCGGCGAGCGCGCCGTAGGCCGCAGCCGCGCCGCCCGCGTTGCCCGCGGACGGGAGCGCCAAACATCGCGCCCCGAGACGACGCGCCATGGTCACCGCCGTGGTCATGCCGCGGGCCTTGAACGAACCCGTCGGCTGCAGCGACTCGTCCTTGATCCACAGACGCGAAAGACCGAGTTCCTCGCCCAGGCGCCGGGCGCGGTGCAGCGGCGTGAAGCCCTCGCCCAGCGAAACCGGATCCTCCGACCCGGGCAGCACCTCGGCGTAACGCCACAACGTCGCCGGCCGTGTGCTCATCGCGTCGCGCCGCAGCGAACGGGCGGCCATGGGCAAGTCGTAGCGGGCCAGCAACAACTCGCCGCAGGTCTCACAGACGGTGCGCAGACGATCCACCGAATGCTTCGCTGCGCACATCGAACACTCGAGTTGTTTCAACGTGGACCGGCCCATGGGTCTCCGAGTCGCGCTCGCTCCGGGCCACGCAGGTTAGCGAGTCAGGGTACGTCTGGCAAGCATGCGGAAAAGGCCGACGGAAAACCGCCGCGTAACGGAATGAACCATCGATTCACCTCACGGGACCCATAAATTGAAAGGGGGTCCAGGGTGCTTGAATGAACCGACTTCGGATCACCGGGTGGGCGTGGACGATCGGCTTGCTGGTCGCGGGGAGCACTGCGGCCGCAGTGTCCATTTACGTGCCGCCCGAAGAACTCAACGCGCGGGCGCCGCTCGTCGTCGAGGCCCGCGTCGCGGACACCCGTTCCGGCCTCGATCCGGACACGGGAGCACTGAACACCTACATCACGCTCCAGGTCGACTACGTCCATCGCGGACCCTCAGACCTGAGCGAAGTCGTGGTGCGTGAGCCCGGCGGGCGCTGGGGCGATCTGGTGCACCAGCTCGATGCGGTTCCGATCTATCACCCCGGCGAACGGGTCTACGTCTATCTCGAGCCCGCCACCGACGGCGCATTGCGAACGGTCGGCATGTTTTTCGGCAAATTTCGCCTGGAAGAAGCACGGACTCGCGGCCCGTTGATCGCCACACGCGATCTGGAGGGCCAGGGAACGATCCTCGGTCGCCCCGGCCGGCGCGAGAGCCTCACCCGCAACGACCTCGTTGCGCTGACCGCGGGGGTCCCCTACCGGACGACCCGTCACCTCTCGCCGCGCCGGAAGACCGTCGGCCGATCCACCGTGGAGCCCCGCACCTGGACCGTGAGGCCGCCGGAGTGGGAGCGCCTCGAATGGGACGACGGAACCCTCGGTCCCGCAATCGCTTCGGATCCTCGCATCCGCGAATCGAGCGGCGGCGGCGTCGTTCAGTTTCGTCCGTCCGATTCGGTCACACCACAATTCGTGGTCTTTTCGCCCACGAACCCTGCGCGGTGGAACGAATCGGACAGCGGCACCCCCGTTGTGGTCCACGTCGAACCGGCCGGGAACCCGTTGGCCGACGACCATGCTGCGGTCGACGAGATCGCCCGCGCGCTCGCCGCGTGGACGGATGTTCCGCAGTCACGTCTGCACCTGACGTTGGGCGACACGAACTACAACTACACCGGACGGTACGCAAGCCCTGCGTCGAACTACAGCGGGGTCAACATCGTTCTGTTCGACGACCCCTACGACGACATCTCCGACCCCATCGGTTGCGGCGGCGTGCTAGCGATCGGCGGCTACTGGCGCAGCAGCTCGAACGGTCCGCCGATCAACAACGTGAGCTTCCATCCGGCCTTGCAGTTGTACGTGATCCTCAACAACAACTTCGGATGCTTCTTGGGCGACGCGGACAACCTCGCGGAAGTGGTCACGCACGAGATCGGTCATGGGATCGGCTTTGGTCACTCTAGCGTACCCGACGCGATCATGCGCTCAGGCGCCTACGGCAACCGTGGCCCGCGTCTGGGCAACGATGACATCGACGGTGCCCACTGTCACTACCCGCACACGCTGAAGTTGCTCGCGCCAAACGGCGGTGAGGTGTGGATTACGGCAGACACCGAAACAATTACCTGGAGCGTCACCTCCGAGGCCGGCGACGATCCCGGCACCGTCGACCTGGAATACTCGACCGACGGCGGATCGTCCTGGCTGCCCATCGTCACGGGGACCGCAAACGACGGATCGCACGCATGGCGGGTGCCGAACGCCCAGGGTAACGACGTACGCCTACGCGTCATCCGACATGCGTTGGGCACGCTGGCACCGCCGTACCCCGTGAGTTCCTGCAGCAACGATATGTCCGACGATTCGCTGACGATCGCAACGCCACCGCCCGTCGCGGGCTCGCTCGGCGCGGGCACAACGCTGGAGAAGCTTGCCGGCGGTTCGATCCGGGTGCGCTGGAGCGCGTCGTGTTCGGGTGAGGCTGACGACTACGCGATCTACGAGGGTAGCCTGGCTGCACTGCGCGCCGCAGTGTGGGATCATGCACCCGTCCGTTGTAACGTTGGAGGCGACTTGGTCGAAGAGTTCGTGCCCGCCGGCGGGACGAGTTACTACCTCGTGTCGGCGCGCGCGGGGGAGGCCGAGGGCTCCCTGGGTGCGGACTCGGAGGGCCGGGAGCGGCCCGCAGCGGCGGCGGCCTGCGCGGTTCGCGAAACCCCGTCCTGCTTCTTCTGACCGTCGAACGCCCGCAAACTAACGGCGCCCCGCACCCTTTTTCAGGACCACGTCGCGGCCGGCCTCAAACGGGCCGAAGCGTTCATCGCTCCCGTCGACCCAGCGCACGCGGACCGTTTCGACCCGGTCGGCCTCGCCCAGGCCGAAGAACACGCGCGGATCGTTGCAGGCGAGGTAGCTGTAGCCCGTGCGAACGTCGCGACGCAAGGTTCGACCTCCCACGGTCAGGCTGAGCTGCGCGCCCTCGGCGTCCCGGCCGTGCTGTTCGAGTACGCGAAATCGAATCCAGTTCCCGCGCCGCGGAACGACGTTGAGCAGCAGGTAGGCGGGCGCGTCGCGGTTGATCACCAAGACATCCATGCCGCCGTCGTTGTCGATGTCACCGAACGCGGCCCCACGACTGGCTGCATACAAAGTGGGCGCCGTACCGCCGCGCGGCAGAACCTCGGAAAACCGCCCGTCGGGCGCGCCCTCGTACAGCAGGTTCGGCTCGGCGAACGGGTCCTCGCCGTAACTGTCCGCCGCGCGCATCACGCGTCCGTTGGCCTGGTACATGTCCAGCGACCCATCGCCGTTGAAATCGACCCATCCGACGCCGAAGCGCGTGAAGTGGCGGCTGACACGCCCCAGCCCGGCGCGCGAGGTGATGTCCGTGAAGTGTGTTCCCTCGTTACGGTAGACCGAGTCGGACTCATCGACGAGGTTGCACACCATCAGGTCCAGGTCTCCGTCGTCGTCGATGTCCCCCGTTGCAACACCCATACCGGCCTTGGGCACTCCCGCTTCGAGGTCGACCGCGCAGCCTCGCAGCAACGCTTCGTCCTTGAACGTGCCGTCGCCCTGGTTGATCCATAGTTGATCGACGAGACCGTCGTTGGCCACGAACACGTCGAGCCAACCGTCGGCGTCGAAGTCGCCGAACGCGAAACCGAGACCGTTGCCGAATCCCCGGTTCATCCCCGCCTGAACCGTAACGTCGGTAAACGTCCCGTCGCCGTTGTTGCGGTACAGCACGTCGGCCGCCGGAGAGTCGTAGTTCTTGGGGCTGCAGTAGTCGATCGCGCCCATCTGGTTGTAGCACTCGAGTTCGGTTTCGACCGACCAGTGGATGTAGTTCACGACGAACAGATCCAGGTCGCCATCGCGGTCGTAATCGAAGAAGCCCGCGCTCGAACCCCACCCGGCTTGACCGACTCCGGCCGCGTCCGTGACGTCGCGGAACGTCCCATCACCGGCGTTGGCAAGCAGTCGGTTCGGGCCGTAGTTGGTGACGTAGAGGTCGACGTCGCCGTCGTTGTCGTAGTCGCCGCACGCCAGGCCCATCCCGTAGCCGGAGTCTTCGGCGCCGCTGCCCGCGGTGACGTCGCGGAAACGGCCGTCGCCCAAATTTTCGTAAAGCCTGTTGCCCGGAAGTCGCGCCGCCGCGCGCGTCAGGCTGCCGGACTGGATCAGGTACACATCGAGATCGCCGTCGCCGTCCATATCGAAGAAGCCACCCCCGCCCGACGCGGCCTCGGGCATCAGGTGGTCTTGCTCGTGCCCCGAGCGATGGATGAAGTCGATCCCGCGCTGGGCGGCAACTTCCTCGAACCACGCGGGATCCGCGGCCGGCCGCGGATCGTCCACGGCGCCACCACACGCGAAGGTCCACACGACGAGGAGCCATCCCCTACGTCGCGCCACGTCGTTACCCTTGCCCCGCTCGACGTAACTCCTCGAGCAACTTGGCCCACTCCGGATTGCCGGGCTTGAGTTCGATGGCCTTGCCCAGAACTTTCTCGGCGCCGGCGAAACGTCCCAGGCGGTGCAGCACGAAAGCAAGCCGCGAGAGCAACTCGGCGTCGTTCTCGTCGAACGTCAGCGCGCGCTGGTACGCGGCCGCGGCCACCTCGTACTGTCGCATGTGGATCAGGCAATCGCCGAATCGCCGCATCAGGAGCGTGTCCTGCGGACGATAGACCAACGCTCGCCGGTAGCTCTCCGCGGCCTGCGGGTAACGCTTGAAACTCTGCAGGATGACACCGCGGCGCGCATGTGCCAGACCGTCGTCGGGCTTGATTTCGACCGCGAGGTCGAGCAATTCGAGTGCGCGCTCCGACTGACCCAGCCTCTGGTAGGCCGTCGCGGTCTCGCCCAGCAGCTTGGGATCTCGCGGGTGCAGTTCGATCCCCTGCGTGAGCGTTGCCAGACCCTCGTCGCTGCGACCCAGCGCCATGTACGTTCGGCCGAGGTGGCGCAGGAGCCGGGCGTCCGTGGGCTCGCGCTGCAAGAGCTGTTCGAACACCGTAACCGCCCGCTCCGGCTGGCCGATAGAGGCCAGTGTCACGGCCATCTGCATCTGCGCCCCGAAGCTCAGCTTGAATGGAAGGATGTCGGTGGCGATCCACGCGTCCTCGCGCATCACGCGTTCGCCCTGGCCGAGCCCGAGGTGGTATTCGGCCTGCTCGGTTTTCCCCGATGCCCGGAAGGCGTTGCCGAGTAGCAGATGAGCGAGAGGATCGTCGGGTTGGTCGAGAAGCAGTGTCTCCAATAGCGTCGCGGCCTCTTCCGCGCGGTCCTGAGCGATCAGGGCGCGCGCCAGCCCAATGTGACCCGCGGGGTCTTGCGGGGCGATTTCGATCGCCTTGCGGAAGTCCGCCTCCGCCTCGCTCGGACGATCGAGGTTCAGCCGCCAGCCGCCGCGCCTCCAGTAGGACGGTGCATAACCGGGTTCCAGTTCGATCGAGGCGCCGATCGTGGCGATCGCGGCGTCGACGTCGTCGAGCCGCTCCTCGATGCGGGCCACGTGATACAGCCAGCGGGCGTTGTCCGGTTCAATGGCGAGCGCCTGTCGGTACGCGATCCGCGAAGACACGAACATCTCGTTGGCGTGGTAAATCATGCCCAGCCCCGCGCGCGGGAGCGCCGCGCCGGGATCGTCCTCGATGAAGCGGATCCCGTTCTCGATCAACCGCACGACATTGGGATCGACGCCGTCGAGGTCGGCCGGACGCGGAATCTCATCGGAGACGCCGGCGGGGCGCGGACCGGCCGGCTCGCCGGAGCAACCGCCAAGCACCAGCAGCGCGCAGGCGATGCCGGTGCGCCTGAACCGCGCCTGCCTGTTCATCCCGCCTCCATCCCGAACGCACCCTAGTTACGAACGTAACCGACCCGCGTCAAGTCCGCAGGACCCGGCAAGCCTTTCTTCCAGGGTAGCTTAGCAGCCCCTTGCGGCCCCGCGGTGGTACCGTGACGGGGATGTCGAGGAAGATTCCGATGCCCCCGCACGTCGTGACGCGCGGCCGGGTACACGGGGACGTGCAGGGAAGAGCGGCCGGTGCGTTCGAGGATGTTTACGCGCTCGTCCGGCGCATCCCACGCGGTCGTGTCATGACGTACGGCCAGATCGCCACGCTGCTCGAGAACCGTCTATCACCGCGTGCGGTGGGTTGGGCGATGAACGGATGCCCCGGCGATGTCCCCTGGCAGCGCGTGGTGAATGTCCAGGGTGGTTGCTCGACGGACCGCCTGCCCGCCACGCCGGTCGGGCTGCAGCGTCACCTGCTCGAAGCCGAAGCGATCGAGTTTCGCGATAACGCTACGCTCGATCTCGAAGTGTATCGTTGGACCCCGTGACCTATTCGAAAATGATCCGCGCGAACCTGCGCTTGCCTACCTTGAACAGTTTCCGATCGCCGACCGACACCGCCAGCTCGAGCACGCCTTGACCGATTTGTTCGCCGTCGACGCGCACGGCACGCTGCTTGAGCAGGCGGTTGACCTCGGACCTCGATGTGGCCAGGCCGACTTCGGTCAACAGCTTGGGCAGGAAAACGGTGCCGTCGCCGACCGGGAACCGATGCTCCTCGATGATATCGGGCGCACCCCCCTCGCGAAACACGCGTTCGAACTCGTCCCGCGCCGCCTTGGCCGCGGCCTCACCGTCGAAATCGGCGATGATCCTCATGGCCAGGCCTTCCTTGGCCTTTTTGGGATGCAACTCGCCCTTGGCGACGAGCTGCTTGAGTTGCTCGATCCCCGACAGGGATACGTCGGTGCACAACTCGTAGTAGCGCCACATCAGATCGTCGCTGATCGACATCGTCTTGCCGTAGATGTCCTTCGGTGCTTCCTCGATCCCGATGGTGTTGTTGAGAGACTTGGACATCTTTTCCGTACCGTCCAGCCCCTCGAGTAACGGCGTCGTCAGTACGAGCTGGGGCGGTAAGCCGTAGGAGGGCATGATGTCGCGTCCCACGTTGAGGTTGAACAACTGATCCGTGCCGCCGAGTTCCACATCGGCCTCGAGGTACACCGAATCGTAGGCCTGGGCCAGCGGGTACAGGAACTCGTGAACGCCGATCGCCTGGCCCTTTTCGTAGCGTTGTTTGAAATCCTTCCGTTCCAGCATTCGCGCCACGTTGTAGCACGCGGCCAAACGCACGAAGCCGTCCGAACCGAGTTCGCCAAGCCATTCGCGATTGAAACGAATCTCGGTAACGTCCGGATCAAGGATCTTGAAGCACTGTCGCTTGTAGGTTTCGGCATTCTCGAGGATCTGTTCGCGCGTCAGAGGCGGGCGAGCTTTCGAGCGCCCCGTCGGATCGCCGATCATTCCGGTGAAGTCGCCAATCAGGAAGATCACACGATGGCCGCAGTCCTGGAACTGGCGCATCTTTCGCAGCAGGACCGTGTGCCCGAGATGGATGTCCGGGGCCGTCGGATCGAATCCGACCTTGACGGTCAACGGCCGGTCGGCTTCGCGCGCCTCCGTGAGGCGCTTGCGCAGGGCGTCCTCGGTCACAACGTCCACGGTGCCACGCAGCAAAATGGGCATCTGCTCTTCGACCGGGGGAAAGTTCTTGCGATCGGTCACGCGAGCATTCTAGCCCCTTACAACAGCCCCCGTTCGCGCAAACTCGTGAACCCGTCGGCCGTGACGATCAGGTGATCGTAGAGCTCGATCCCGAACAATTCGGAAGCACGGCGGATCGAGGCCGTGAACTCGACATCTTCGGTCGATGGATCAGGGCAGCCCGACGGATGGTTGTGGGCCAGGATGAACGCCAGAGCGAGGTGCCGCACCGCGGGGTACAGGATCTCCCGCGGGTGCGTTCGCGTCGTGTTCAGCGAGCCGATCGACAGCGTTTCACGGTGGATCACCGAATTCTGTGCGTCAAGGTAGATCCCCACGAGGTGTTCCCTCCGCGCTCGAGCCAGATGCCGGACCTGGCGCCAGGCGGAGCGCGGACCGTCGATGCGCGGTTTCGGCCGGGTACGCTTGAACGCCGCGCGGCGTCGCAGTTCGAACGCCGCGACCATACGGCACGCCACCGCTTGTCCGATCCCCGGCACGCGCGTCCACTCCTTGACACTGCGCCGGGACACCCGTTCGAGCCCTCCGCGCGCCAGCAGCGCGGCGCCCGCGGCCTCGACCCGCGCGGACCGCCGCCCGTCCGCTGCGAGGATGCCCAGCAGTTCGCCGTCGGTCAGCGAGCCGGGCCCGTGTTCCTTCAACCGCGTCAACGGTCTCAGTCCCCGAACCAGCTCCCGGGTCGGCCGACCCGCCTCCGCCGCAGGCTGCGGCCACGCTTCCCTCACTTCCTCCGGGGGTTTCAAGACGGCGGTCTCCTGTCGGCGAGGAGTGCGGGACCGGAAGGTTAGACTGCGGTGCTGCGTATCCCCTCGAAGAACAGCGCCACGGCTTGCGGGTAGAGCACGTGCTCCTGTTCGAGGATCCGGCGGGACAACGAGGCTTCCGTGTCGTCTCCGAGGACCGGGACCGCGGCCTGCAGCAAGATCGGACCCTGGTCGCACTTCTCATCGACGAAATGCACGGTGCAACCGGCAATCTTGACACCGTACTCGAGCGCCTGGCGTTGCGCATCGAGCCCGGGAAACGCTGGAAGCAACGAGGGATGGATGTTCAGCATCCGCGCGCGGAACGTGTCGACCATCACGGGGCTGAGCAAACGCATGTACCCCGCCAAACAAACGAGATCGACCTCGTAACGTTTCAAAACCGCAACGACCGCCGCATCGTGGGTGCCCCGCGGTTTGACTTCCTTATGATCAACGACCTCGGTGGGGATGCCGAATTCGGCAGCACGACGTAGGCCTTCGGCAGCGGGGAGGTTGGACAGGACAACGACGGGATCGGCGGCGATCCGTCCCGAGCGCATCGCCTCGACCAGCGACACCATGTTGCTACCGCGACCCGAAATCAAGATCCCCACGCGGCCGCGCTCACGCATACAGCACACCACCTTCGCCCGGCACGACCGACCCGATCCGGACATGGCGCTCGCCGAGCGCGTCCAGATGCGACTCGAGAGCGCCGGCCTGGTCGGGCGAGACGATCGCCACCATCCCGATCCCCATGTTGAAGGTGCGGAACATCTCATCCTCCGCGACGCCGCCCCGATGGGCCATGTAGTCAAAAAGTTTGGGAATTTCCCAGCGACCACGGTCGACCCGCGCCGTGCACCCGGCGGGAAGCACCCGTGGCAGGTTGTCGGTCAACCCACCCCCCGTGATGTGAGCCAGCGCGTGTAAGCGGTCGATCACACCGGACAACGCCGGCAGGTAGCTCTTGTGTTCCGCGAGCAGGATCTGCCCGACGGTTTCCCCGAGTTCGTCGACCCTGTCGTCGATCCCCAGTCCCTCGACGTCGAAGAAAATCTTCCGCGCCAACGAGAATCCGTTGGTGTGCATGCCGGACGAGGGCAGCCCGACGAGCAGATCACCGTGCCGAACCGCGCTGCCGTCGAGCAACCGCGGACGGTCGACGATCCCGACAATGAAGCCCGCGACGTCGTATTCGCCGTGCGCGTAGAACCCCGGCATCTCCGCGGTCTCGCCCCCAAGCAGCGCGCACCCGTTCTCGCGACAACCGTTCGCCAGTCCCTCCACGATGGAGGCCAGCACCCGGGGGTCGAGTCGTCCGGTGGCGATGTAGTCCAAGAAGAACAGCGGCTTGGCGCCCTGAACCAGGATGTCGTTCACGCAGTGATTGACCAGGTCGCGGCCCACCGTGTCGTGGACGCCGCTCAGGAAGGCGGCCTTGAGTTTCGTGCCGACCCCGTCGGCGCTGGCCACGAGCACCGCTTCGTCGAAGCCGTCCAGTTGCGGCCGGAACAGCCCGCCGAAACTGCCCAGATCGGCCAGCACGCCGGGCGTCCGCGTGCCCTTGACGAAGTCCTTGATGCGCCGCAGCGCCTCGCTTTGCGCGTCGATATCGACACCCGCATCGCGATACGTCAGGCGCTTTTTTTCCATCTCAGGTCCTCTGTGTCACGGGACGAACATGCACGCTTACCGCCACGCGCGCCAGGGCTTGGGTTGCGCCGCGACAACCTCATCGTTGCGTCTTCTCGAACAGTCGCAACTGCTCCGACTCGGCGCGCGGCAACCGGAGCGGTTGATCTTTCGTCCAACACGCCGTGCACACTTGGTCGCTCGACCGCCGAGCCGCCCCGAGCATCCCTTCGAGTGACAGGTAGGCCAGGCTGTCGGCGTTGATGAAACGACCGATCTCTTCTTCGGTCTGTGTCGATGCGATCAGCTCGTCCTCGTTCGGGGTGTCGATCCCGTAATGGCACGGCCCGATCGTCGGTGGGCACGAGATCCGCACGTGAACCTCCCGCGCGCCTGCGGCGCGACACAGTTGCACGATCTTGCGACTGGTCGTGCCGCGAACGATTGAGTCGTCGATCAATGCGATGCGCTTGCCCTTGAGGATCTCGCGCACGGGGTTGAGCTTGACGCGCACGCCGAAATTTCGAATCTGCTGCGTCGGTTGGATGAACGTGCGACCGATGTAATGATTTCGCACCAATCCCATGTCATACGGTATGCCGGACGCGGTGGAAAAGCCGAGCGCCGCACAGACCCCGGAGTCCGGCACCGGCACAACAACGTCGACGTCGCAGGGCCGTTCCTCCCATAGTTTTTTTCCGAGTCTCTTACGCACCGCCTGCACGGATTCGCCGAACAGGTGGCTATCGGGACGCGCCAGATACACCTGTTCGAAAAAACACGTTGCGCGGCGCGCAGATTCGAACGGCTTGAACGAGTGCACCCCCCCGACATCGATCACGACCACCTCGCCACGGCCGATGTCGCGTACGAACTCGGCGCCGATCAGGTCGAACGCACAGGTCTCGCTGGCAACGACCCACGCACCGTCGACCCGACCCAGTGAAAGCGGTCGAAAACCCAACGGGTCGCGGGCGGCGATCATCCGGCCAGGCGTCAGGGCCACCAAGGAATACGCGCCGCGCATGCGCCGTAAGGCTTCGACAAGCGCATCGACGACATCCGCGTGGGGCGCCTTGGCCACGAGGTGCAGGATCGTTTCCGTGTCACTGGTGGTCTGGAAGATCGAACCGCTCGATTCGAGCTCGTCGCGCACAAAAGCGGCGTTGACGAGATCTCCGTTGTGCGCGATGGAGATCGGCCCACGGTGGTGGTGCAACAATAGGGGCTGGACGTTGGTCGAGTTGGAGTCGCCGGACGTCGAGTACCGCACGTGCCCGATCGCGACGTCTCCCTCGAGTTCATCGAGCACGGTGCGGGAAAAGACCTCGTTGACCAGGCCCATCCCGGCGTGACGGCCGAAGCGTTCGCCGCTCGCGGTGACGATGCCGGCGGATTCCTGCCCGCGATGTTGCAACGCGTAGAGCGAAAGGTACGACAGCATGGCGGCTTCCCGATGCCCGAAAATCCCTACGATGCCGCACATGTCAAACGTCCTGCCCTGCTCGCGGAAGTCGCCGAGTATAACTCTCCCGGATGTCAGCTTTCACCAAACACACGATCGAAGATCACGTGAATGTTCTTGAGCAGTCCTTCCGCATCGAAACACGCATCGAGCGCCGCTTCGTCGAGCACCCCACGAACCGCAGGATCCTTCTCCAGCACGTCGCGGAACTGGCCCGGCCCGGCCCACGTTTCCATCGCGTTGCGTTGCACGATGTCGTATGCCGCGTCGCGGGAAAGCCCGGCCTCGATCAGGGTGAGCAGCACCTTTTGCGAAAAGATCAAGCCGCGGGTGATCTGCATGTTCTGTTTCATGCGCTCGGGATACACGTGGAGATCGGCGAGGATCCGCGTCATGCGATGCATCATGAAATCACACAGGGACGTGGCGTCCGGTAGAATCACTCGTTCTACTGACGAGTGCGAGATGTCCCGTTCGTGCCACAGCGCGACATCTTCGAGCGCCGCCTGAACGTAGGCTCGGACGAGGCGGGCGAGGCCGGAAACGTTTTCGCATTTGATCGGGTTGCGCTTGTGAGGCATCGCGGACGATCCCTTCTGGCCTTCACGGAACGGTTCCTCGACCTCGCGTACGTCGGAACGCTGCAGGTGCCGGATCTCGGTGGCGATGCGGTCGAGCGATGACGCCAGCACCCCCAGCACGGAGAACAGCATGGCGTGGCGGTCACGCGGGATCACCTGGGTCGCCACGGGCTCGACCAGCAATCCCAGCCGTTCGAGCACGTCGGCTTCGATTTCGGGGCCGAGATGGGCATAGGTCCCGACGGCGCCCGAGATCTTACCGTAGCGGATCTCCTCGCGCGCGGTGACCAACCGCTCGCGATTCCGCTTGGCCTCGCAGTACCAGCCTGCGAACTTCAGACCCAGCGTGTAGGGCTCCGCGTGGATCCCGTGGGTCCGTCCGACCATCACGGTGGTGCGATGAGCCAGGCCCTGTGCTCGCAGTGTCTCGATCAGCGCGTCGAGCGTTTCGAGAAGCACATCGCAGGCCTTTACGGTGCGCCAGGCCTGCGCAGTATCGACGACGTCAGACGAAGTCAATCCATGGTGGACGTGCCGGCCGGCCGGCCCGATCTTCTCCGCGACGCTCGTAACGAACGCGATCACGTCGTGGCCGACCGTGCGCTCGATCTCGTCGATGCGCGCCAGATCGAACGCGGCTTTCTCGCGGATCGCCCGCATGTCCTCGCCCGGGATCTTTTTCCGCGCGGCCAGCGCTTCGCAAACCGCCAGTTCGACGGCCAACCAACTCTCGCAGCGCGACTGATCGCTCCAAAGTTCGCGCATTGCCTGTCGCGAATATCTTTCGATCACCGTGTTCCCCTCACAAAGAAACCGGCGCCAACGGCTTATCGAAGCACGCGACTCTCAGATCGACGCGTTCGCAGCTGCGCGCGTGAAGCGCCCGGAGTGCGCTCGCACGTGCCAACTCAGGCGTGTTGTTCTTCTCCGACAGGTGCGCCAGCACGATGCACCGGCAACGCTCGTCGACCGTGCGCTTGATCAGCGAGGCAGCCTCGGGATTGGACAGGTGGCCGAACCTGCCGGAGACCCGGTCCTTCAGGCGCCACGGGTACGGCCCGTCGCGCAACAGTAACGGATCGTGATTCGATTCGATCATCAACAGGTCGCACCCGGCGAGCCGGTCTGCGATCTCGGGTGTCGCGTGACCGAGATCGGTGGCGATCCCGACGCGCACGCCGGCGCCCTCCAGCACGAAACCGACCGGCGAGGCCGCGTCATGGGGGACCGGGAACGAGACCACCGAGGCCTCGCCGATTGCGACTGCGCGGCCCACCGGCAGATCGATCCAACCGGCGAACGCAGCGGGCGCGCGGTCCATCCCCTCGAGCGTGGCCCAGCTCGCCGCGACCGGAACGTGGAAGCGCTTGGAGAACCGCAGGGCGCCCCGCACATGGTCCTGGTGTTCGTGCGACAGCAAGATCGCCGTGATCGATTCCGGTTCGATCCCACCGGCCGCAAGCCGCGCGACGAGTTCCTTCGCCGGCAGGCCGGCATCGACCAACAACCGCGTACGCCCGAATTCGACCAACGTAGCGTTTCCTTGAGATCCGCTGGCCAACGGAACGAACCTCACTTTACCTGTCCCCCGTGTGGCCGAAGCCGCCGGCACCGCGCTCGGTTGCGGCGAGCTCATCGACGGACTCCCATTCGACATCCGGGAGGCGCTGCACGACGAGCTGCGCAATCCGATCGCCGCGTTCGAACGTCACGGGCTCCGCGCCGAGGTTGATCAGGATCACCTTGATCTCGCCGCGATAATCGGCGTCGATCGTGCCGGGGGCGTTGACCAGCGCAATCCCGTGCTTGACGGCCAGGCCGCTTCGCGGTCGCACCTGCCCCTCGAACCCGTCGGGCAGCGCGATCGCGATCCCCGTCGGGACCAGCGCACGCGCGCCCGGTTCAAGTGTGAGCGAGCCGTCGATCGCGGCATGCAAATCCACGCCGGCCGCGTGCTCGCTCGCGCGAACCGGCAGTTTCAGATCCCGCGCGCCGCGCAACTGCTTGACCTGAACCCGCGCCGCGGCCGACACCTCCGATTTCACAGCGTCAACGCTCCTTGTGGGAGTTTCAGGCGTCCCACGCGGCCGACCGCCGCGAGCCTGATGTCGGCCGACGCGGTCAGTTCGCGGGCCATCCGGTGCACCCGTGAAGACGTGACCGCATCGATGCCTGCCAGGGTGGCCGCCAGCGAACGCTGCCGCTTGTGGTAGATCTCCTGGCGAGCCAGGTTGGACATGCGGCTGGAGGTCGATTCCAGGGCCAGCATCAGGCTCCCCTTGAGGTGTTCCTTGGCGACATCGAGTTCCTGCGCAGTCGGTCCGTGATCGCGCAGATCCGCCAGTTCGTGCGTGATCAGACGAATCACCTCGTTGCCCTTGCCCGGGCTGGTGCCCGCGTAGACCGAGAGAAAGCCAGTATCGAGAAAGCCGTTGACCGCTGAGTAGACACTGTAGACAAGACCGCGTTCCTCGCGGATCTTCTGGAACAGCCTGGAGGACATTGTTCCGCCGAACAACGCGTTGAGGACGTGAAGCGCGTAGCGGCCCCGTTCGTCGGACGGAAACACGGGCAATCCCACCAGCAGGTGCAACTGGCCCAGTTCCTTCTTGGCGCGCGTGACCACACCCCCTCGGGTCTTGGGTCTGCGGAGGCGCCCGTTCGTTCCGTTCCCCGGCGCGAGGTCGGCGAAGGCGCGGGACACAAGACGGTTGACGTCCTCGTGATCGAGGTTGCCGGCCGCGACGACCAGCATGTTCTCGGGCCGGTAGGAACGCCTGAAGAAACTCAACAACTGGCGCCGCGAGAAACCTCCCACGCTCGCAGCCGTGCCCTGGATCGGCCGGCCCAGCGAGTGGCGCGGGTAAAACGACTCGGAGAAAAGGTCGTAGAGCACCTCCTCGGGGCTGTCGTCGACCATCTGGATCTCTTCGAGCACGACGCTTCGCTCGCGTTCGAGTTCCGTCGGGTCGAAGAGCGGGCGCTGGACGATGTCGGACAGCAGGTCGATCGTGGCCGGCAGGTGTTGATCGAGGACTTTCGCGTAGAAGCAAGTGTATTCCTTGCTCGTGAACGCATCCATCTGTCCGCCCATCGAATCCATCGCCAGCGCCAGCTCGCGCGCACTGCGGTTCTCGGTGCCTTTGAAGACCAGATGTTCGATGAAATGCGAAATCCCGTTCAGCCGTTTGGACTCGTCGCGACTGCCCTTCTTGAGCCAGATGCCGATGCACACGGAACGGACGTCCGGCATTTTCTCGGTCAGGATGGTCAGGCCGTTCTTGAGCCTGCGCCGGCGAATCTCAGCGGGCATCGGAACCCTTGTTCTCGCTTTTTTTTCCCGTCGCGGGGGGACCCCGCGGCGAGTTCGGCGAAGAAACGACAGTATATCACCGTCGTAGATGCTCGTGTGCTAAATCGAGCCCTTACCTTTGCCCTTCCCCCTCAGTTTCAGGCCGCCTTTGCCCTTAGCCTTGCCCTTGCCGGCGAGGCCGGGCACCTGCAGGTCGAGATACGTGAACAGCCACATGGCGTACTCAGTCTCACCCTTGTAGACGCGAAACGGCTTGTCCCTGCAGAGCGACTTCAGCCCGGCGATCGGCAGACCGTTGCCCCCATCGTCGTTCGGATTCCCGATCCCGCCGAGCAGCCCGGCGTTCGCCGGCACCGATCCCGCGAGGGTCTGGCCCTGACCGAGGGCCCGGTCCAGGCGCCCACGCCGCGATCCGGCCGTAGGGCCGCCGCCCAGCAACCCCAGAGCGCTCTCCTCGGCCAGTGCGTGCGGATCGATGATCGTTCCCGCGGGACCCATGTGCAGCAGGCCCCACTTACCGTCTCGGACGAGCGGGTCGTCGTACTCGCGGCGGAGGTAGTAGGACCGTCTGGGGGACGGATCGAGCAGATCCTTCAGTTTCAGCGGTCCTTGCCCGCCGTGATCGCGGCGGTAGCGCTGGATCGCGCGCACGATCTCCTGGGCCCGAAAGATCATCTCCGCCTCGTTGTCGCGGCGGAGCACGTCGATCCAGGCCTGGAACGCGACCGCGGACCAGATCAGAGAGATCGCGAGCATCGCGACCACACCGGCCATCAGCGCGCCCTTCTGGCGCTTCCTGCCCAGGTCGGGGGTCTGGGGCACGTTTGCCACGCCGGCTCCTAGGGGTTGACCGTGACGATGACCGTGTCGGTCGCGGTCATGCCGCAACCGTTGGTGACCGTCAAGAAGACCTGATAGGTGCCCGCAACCGTGTAGTCGCAAAGAACGGAAACACCGTTCATGATCCCGCTGCCGTTCGCGCAGTCCCAATCGTAGCTCGTGATGCCGCTTTCCGGATCGAACGAGGTCGCTCCGCTGAGCGGCACGGTGACCATCGCGTTCCCACCGAGCGAGACGGTCTGATTCGCGCCGGCGCCCGCGATGGGAGCCGAACGGTCACAAACGACATCGTAGGCTTCCACCACCGCCCCACCAAACGCCGCGATCGACTCGACGGGGCCACCTGATGAACAGGCGATCGACGGATCATCGCTGACGCGCAGGGTCACGGCGATCATCTGCTCCGCCGTGTAGCTGCGCGTCAGGAACGAGGTCCCGGGGCCTTGCGCGACTTCGCAGCGGGAGTTCGGTGGTATGCACGGCAGATCCGGGCTCGGGATGCTCGTGGAGGACTCGATCGTCCACTGGTAGCAGGTGATCGGGTCGCCGTCCGGATCGTTGGAGGGCGTTCCATCGTAGATCACGGTCTCGTTGAGCAACGCCGAGTTCGCGGGGGTGATGCTGATGAACGCAAGCGGCAGCTGATTCGGCGGGACCTCGCTCTTCTCGACGGCGATCGTTCCCGTCAACGCACCCGAGCGGGCCGTGACCGTGACCGTCGTCGGGTCGCCGAGTTGCAGGGTCAACGTATCCGACACGAACCCGTTGTCGTCCGTATCCATCGACATGATCGCCTGTCCCGCGGGCGCGGAGGCCAACTCACCGCCGTTCGTGGTGAAAACGACCGTCACGCCGGCCTGCGGGATTCCGTTGACGTCGATGATCAGCGCGCTCACCACGGTCGACCCGGTGGTCACCGGGGGATCCGCGAATTCGTCGAGCACGATCGCGGCGGGGTTGGCGCTCAGGAGGATCTGGCCGTCCGACGGCGCGAAGAGTGGACTGCTCACACAGCCCAAAGCCGCCACGAGCGACAGCGCTGACAAAGTTGCGATGCTTCTTGAACGGACCATGGTGCTTGACTCCTAGTTCTTGCTTGACGTGCGCGGGTCTACCAGTCGGCGTAGGGAGTCCCATCGATCGCCAGCCTGTCGGCGCCGCTGCGGACGTCTTCGATTCCCTGTTCAGTCGAGATGTCTTCTTCATTCCCGAGGTCCGAGTACGTCACGACCCAGGTATCGCGGCTGCGCGTGATCGGATCGTTGGGGATTCTCTTGAGATAATGTTCGTCGACCAGGGTTTGCAGGTCGTACGGATATTCGCCCTTGTCGGCAAAGTAATTGTTGATCTGCGAGCGCATCACGAACAGATTCTCGAGCAACGCCGCTTCCTTGGCCTTGACGATCGAACGCTGGTACTGGCCGACCGCAATGGTCGCGAGGATGCCGATCAACGCAACGACGATCAGCATTTCGATCAAAGTGAAACCGCGTTCGTTCCACGCTTGCCGTTTCATCGCATCGCTCCTACCACGTGTTGTATCGCGTGCCGTCGAGGCCGATCTTGTCGCTCGTGGAACGCACGTCGAAGATGTTGATGTTGTCCGAGAACAACGATTCGGGATCGTCCCGGCTCGAGCGCGTGTCCCAATCCGCCGCGCCCGTCATCGGGTCGAGCGGCATCCTTCTCAGGTACTTGATCTTCGTCCCGACGGCATCACCGATATCGATGCCCTCGTAGAGCCACTCCAGCTCCTCGGGGTAACCCTCCTCGTTGGTGCGGTCCAAGTAACCGATGCGAATTCCCGGGAAGCGTTCGGTGTCGTATTGAAAACGGTCGAGCGCCGTGCGGATGGTGCGCAGCGCGCGGCGCAGCTCGAGTTCTTTCTGCCGCTTGAGCATCGTGTTCGCCACGGGGTACGTCACCGCGGCCATGATGAGGATGATCGCGCTGACCGATGATAATTCGACCAGCGTCAACCCGCGCTGGTTTCCGCGGTTGCGCAGCCGTGCGCCGATGGATCGGAACCAGCTCAAGGATCGACCCTGACGGCTGCGGTGTTGAACGCCGCGGGCAAGTTGCGCGCCTGCGGATCCTTGACCGCCGCGCCGGTGAAGTTGAAGCCGCAGTCTCCGACTCCGATCGCCTGGAACCGGAACACGGCCAACGTGCCGGTTCCGTCGACACCCTGCCCCGCGCCCATACGCGAAAGACCCACGACCAACTCTCCCCCTCCGCCCGCCGGGGTGGCCAGGAACACGGTATTGGCTCCATCGCTACGCATCAGCGGCCCCTCGGTGGCGGGCGAGATGAATTGCAGCGCCTGGGGGTTGTAGCGCAAGTGGAACGGGACCGATCCGACGTTATTGGCGTTGGACATCACGATCTCGACGACCACGGTGTCGCCCACGTGGTAGACCGCACTCGACAGGATCATCGAGATCACTGCGGGCCCTGTCGGGCGCGGGTCCTCGTCGTCCGCGACCACGTCGTCGGCGATGTCACCCGACCCGCCCCGGCCGGGCCGTCGGGTGCCAATGCCGGGCGCGTCTCCGGACGACCCGGCGTCGGCGTTGCCGTCGGCCTCAGCGGCTTCGCGCGCGTCGCGCTGCTCGACCGAACGGGCGATGTCGTTTTCGACCTCCTCAGAACTCGCGGTCGTGTTCACGTTGCCCACCGCGGATCCGGTGCGGTTATTGTTCGATCGCGCTTCGGCCGACGGGAAATCAACCGGTGCGGCGAACGGACTCTGACCCAGCGCGTTCTGCGCGGGCCCGCGGAGCTGCATGTGTTCCTCGGTGCCGACCCAAAGCGTCGCCAGGTCCTCCTCGGTGATGTCGGGGATGCGCACGATGTGCGGCGTCAGCGTCATCACGATCTCGGTCTCCCGGTTCTCTATGGTGCTGCCGGAGAACACGCGGCGCAGGCCGGGGATGTTCATCAACCCCGCAATGCCGGAGATGGTGTCGCTGCTGGTGTGCTGGATCAATCCGGCGAGCAGGCTGGTTTCACCGTCGCGCAGACGGATCACCGTCTGGATCGTGCGTGTCCCGATGATCGGTTGCCTCTGTCCGGCACTCGTTTCGACCGTGCCGGACAACTGGCTGATCTCGACCTCGACCTCCAGTGTGATTTCTTTGTTGTGGTGCACGCGTGGTTTAACGCGAACCGTGATCCCGACGTTCTGGTACGTGAACGACGTGATCGGCACGATGCTGCCGCCGATCGTGTTCGACGTATTGAACGTCGTGGTCGGGATCGGGACGCGGTCGCCGATCAGGATCGACGCCTCCTCGCCCTCGGCGACGCGAAGCTGCGGTTTGGCAATCAGCTTGGTCTCACTATCGGACTTGAGGAAATCGAGGATCACGCTGGGGATCACGCCGACGGTCCAGTTGCCGGTCTGTCGGATGATGTCCAGGTTGTTCAGCGGCACCGAGGCATTGCCGCCCATGAAGCTCAGGCCCAGCGTCTTGCTCGACAGGTCAATGCCCAACATCTTGGTCAACGTGCGGTTGATCTCGATCAGTTCGACATCGATGATCACCTCGCCCTTGGATTTGTCGTTGGCGTTGATGATGCGTTCCGCAATCGCGATCTTCGCCGGCGTGTCCTTGATGGTGATCGAATTGAGGTCCGAGTTCTCGGCGATCTGGCGCGATTGCAGCAGGGATCGCAGCACCGTGACGATGGTCTTGGTGTCGGCATTGCTGAGGAAGAAGGTGCGGATCACCTGGTCTTCATACTCCTGGCGCTTTTGCCGCGTGTCCGGCGCGATCAGCAACGTGTGCTCGTCGATGACCTTGTAGAAGTTCTTAGTCTGCAGCATCAGCACGTCGAGCGCTTTTTCCATCGTCACGTTGCCGATATCGATCGTGAGCGGCTTTTGGGCGTCGACCTTGTCGTCGAAGATGAAGTTGATCCCGGATGCCTTGCCGATGGCCTCGAAGATCTTGCCGATCTCGGCCTCCTCGAAGCGCATCAAGATCGGAATATTGGCGCCCGGATGCAGCTTGGGCGGGGCGAGGTCCTTCAGTTTCGCCAGCCGCTTCATCTCTTCCATGCGGGATGGACCCGATTGCTGCAACCGCAGTTCGCGCATCGCCTTTCTCATTTCATTCTGCGCGTACTCGTTGCCCGGGTTGAGCAACAAAGTCTGCTGATACTCGGCGATCGCCAAAGCGAACTGCCCCGCCTGGTGGTAGCGCTGGGCCTTCAGGAAATGCTTGGCCGAACCCCTGAGCTTGGCCCGTTCAAAACCGACGGAATAGCGCGTGTTGCCCGGCTCCATGGCCAGCGCCTTGGAATAGTCGATCACCGCCCTGTCGTAGTTTTCCCGGCGCATCTCGCGCTCGGCACGGGTGTAGGCTTTTTGCGCGGCGCAACCGATCGAAAGCGCCAGCACGACCCCGACGGCGGTCAGGCGTGTCCAGCGTTGTGAGTGGAACATTGTCTATCTTCCTCTCGTTTTTCTTTCGTTCCGTTTCATGCGTTATCGTTTCATCGGCAATTCGGTCGTCTTGTCGGCCCATTTCTCGGCGGTGTAGCCGATGATCAGCATTTCGTACTTGAAGTCGACGACCTTGTACTGCTCCTCGATCACCTCACCGATACCCGCGAGCAGGACCTCGTCGCCCCGCTCCAGGACCGCGATCTTGTTGTCCTTGGGGCCCAGGAACCCGATGTAGCGGAAACTCGGGTGCGGCGGCCGGGGCTCCGGCGCCGGCCGCGTCACCGTGGATTTCGCGACCGGAGGCGGTAGCGATCGGCGCTGCACCGGCTTGGACGGGCTGACCTTGGGCGCCGGCGGCCGGGCCGGCCGCGGCGGCGTGAAGTACGAGAACAGGTTGCGCGCCTTGGAATCGTAGGCCACCGCTGTTCGCTCCAGGCGGGCCAACTGCACGACCGGGGGCGCGCCGTACTTGAGCTCGGCGAGTTCCTTGGCCTTGACACCGACTCCGGCCAGCCCACCGTCCCGGCCGTACATCCAGCCCAGAACGCCCAGCCCGACGACGACGACGAGTAGGAATTTCTCGCGTGATGTCAACTTGCGCATCTCGAGTTCCTCCCGCTCCTACGACGCGGATCGCGCGACGGCCGTCACGGAAAAATAGGACGCCACGGTGATGCTCAGATGCAACTTGTCGGACCCCGCGCCGCGAACCGCCCCCTCCAGGGCCACGCCTTCGACGACCAAGAACTTCTCGGATGCCTCGACCGCCTGCAGGAATCGCCGCAGGTTGGCGTAGCCGCCTTCCAGCGGGATCACCATCGCAAAACGGTCGAGCCCCTCCTCGCGAAGGATCTCGTTCCTGATCGAAACGGTATCGATGTTGATACGAAACTCGGCGCACAGCCGGGTCAGTTCTTGCTGGATCTCGACCAATTGTTCTTCGCGCGTGGACAGGATCTCGGTACGCAGGTAGCGCCAATCTTCCGCTGCCTTGCCGAGCCCCGCGACGTAAGCCTCGCCGTTCAAGACCGAATCGCGATACTCACGCAGAAGTCTCTGGTCTTCCCCGCCGCCAACCTTGGTCCGGTCGAGGTACTCGGCGGCCTGGGGCCGCACCAGCATCGCCCAAGCGAGGGTATTCGCCGCGATCAACACAAGCAACCCGACCAGGATCGGCATGCCCTGGCCACGAATGTCGAAGCGGACGCGGCGTGCCTTCATCGCGGTTTCCCCTCATCGTCGGTTTCGGCGGCCCCCGGCTGCACCTTGGGCAGCGTCCTGCGGGGCGGCGTGTGCGCGGTCTGCCGTTTGGCCTGCCGGGTGGTGGCCGTCTCGGCCTGGACGGCCCACTCGTCGACAACCTCGGCAGGTTGCCGGGCCGAGTCCGGGAGTTCACGTCGGTCGGCCAGGTCGACCCCCGGATCACCGACCGTATCCTTGGCATCCTCTACTTGGACGGGGTCGCCGCTGCCCCCATTCGCCTCGTCCGGCGGCAGCGTCCGGACGACGTCCTCGGTCACGGCCGAAGCCGGCGTCGCGACCGGTTCGTCGGGGTAGTACCGGAATAGGATCGAGAACGACCGCTCGCCGTTGTCCATCGTCTTGATGTTCCGGGGCTCCAAGCGGCCGAACGACTCGTGTTTGATCAGGTTGGTTTCCAACTCGAAGAACGCATCCCAATCGCGCGCCAGCCCCTCGACCGTGACGGGCATGGACCGCCGGGGGTCCGCCCCATCGACGTCGTCCTTGCTGTCGTGGAAAATCGGGCGGACCGACATCATCTTGATGTTGTTGGGAAGCACCTCCTCGAGCCGGTTGAACAACCGCGTCCACGAGAACGCCTTCCAATCGATGACCTCGTTCGCCTTGCTCGTACGGCGTCCGATTGCGATACGGTCGAACTTCTTGACGCCGTGAAGAATCTTGCGGTGCCGCTCGACCAGGTCGCTCTGTTCTTGATCGATGTTCCCCTGTTCTCGATCGAGCGCGGCCAGTTCTTGCCGGTAATGGCGGAACGAGGACACATTCCAGTACGTGAACCCCACCGCCGCCGCTAGCAGACAGATATACCCCAGCCACACAAGCGTGTTGTTGCGGAACGGCCGCGAGGCCAGGTTGAGTTCGACCGGCCGCATCAGCCGGTCCTCGCGATCGCCGCACCGATCGCCGGCGCCAACCGCTGGGCCGCATCCTCGTCGAGTTGCACACCGTCGGCGAGTTCGACGCTGTCACCGATCTGGATTGAGCCGATGCGATCACACTCCAAGCCGGCGAGTTGGTCGGCAACCTCGTCATTGGAGACCGAGGTGCTGCGCACCAGGATCGATCCGATCCCCTCGCCGCCGAGTTTCTCGCGGTAGTACGCGAACGAATGCGCGACCTCGCGGGCCAGACTGCCGTTGGGACCCGGCGAACCGTCGGCCGCCGTTGCGAACGTCTTGCAACGATAAAAGATGACCTGTCCGTCCCGCACGATGACCAGCGAATGGTAACGCGCAGCACAGTTGAGCAACACGACGTCCCCCCCCTCGGCGCCTAGCTGGTCGATCCGGTGCCGAGCCAGGTTGAGCAGATTGGGCGTCGCCAGATCGATCAGACCGGGACGCGCACCGATCGCCTCGAGTGCGCGCTCGAGGCGCTCCACCAGGCTTCGGTGAACCAGGACCACGAGCACTGCGACCGCACGGCCGACACCGGGGGTGACTTGATAAGAGATCACGACGTCGTCGAGCCGGAACGGAACCGCCCTGCGCATCTTCCCCCGAACGAGTTCGTCGAGTTGGCGCTGGCTCGGAGGCCGCTCGGGCAACTGCAGCAGGGAGATCTTCGCCAGGTTGTCGGGAAGCACGACGGACACACGCCCGGGACGCGTCCCGCTGACCTCAAACACCTCTCGCAGACCCTCGACCAGGCCCGGCGTCTTTCCTGCCGTCGGTTGGAAGATCGAGTCGGGTAACACCGCAGCGTCGCACACGCGCTGCACGTGCGCTTCGAGCAATGGCTTGCGCCCTCGGCGGGACTTGCACCGTACCAGGGAGATCACCCGTTGTTCCAGATCCAGCGCCACCGGCGGGTAAGCCGGGCGCAGTCCGACCGCGGCGGCGGTGCCGTCCAGTCGCGTCCAGATCTCCTGCAACGATGCCATCCCTCTCCTTAGAACCAGCTAGTCCACGAACGTGACTTTGTTGATTTCGTGGAGCGTCGACTTACCGTAAAAAACCTTCGCGAGCGCCGCTTCGCGCAGGAATGTCATGCCCTCTTCCTTGGCCGCGCGCTTGATGTCGGATCCCGGCTTGCGCTCGAGGATCATTTGGCGAATACGGTCGGACATGTTGAGCAGTTCGGCGATCGCCGTGCGGCCGCGGTACCCGGTGCCGTTGCAATCGATGCAACCCTTGCCCTCGTAAAACGTCCAGTCGCCGTAGCGGTTGGGGTCGAGCCCCGATTCGATCAACTGCCGGCGTGACGCCTTGACAGGCCGCTTGCAAGATTCGCAGATCAACCGCACGAGCCGCTGCGCCAGGATGCAGTTGAGCGCCGACACGAAGTTGTACGGCTCGACGTTCATGTTCAGGAAACGGCCCAGCACGTCGACCACGTTGTTGGCATGAACGGTCGTAAACACGAGGTGGCCCGTCATCGCCGACTGGATCGCGATCTGCGCGGTCTCCTCGTCGCGGATTTCGCCCACCATCACCTTGTCCGGATCGTGCCGCAGGATCGCACGCAGGCCCTTGGCGAAGGTCAACCCCTTGCGCTCGTTGACGGGGATCTGCGTGATGCCCGGCAACTGGTACTCGACCGGATCTTCAATGGTGATGACCTTTTCTTCCTCGGTACGGATCTCGGACAAGGCCGCATAGAGCGTCGTTGTTTTTCCCGAACCGGTCGGCCCGGTGACCAGGACCATCCCGTAAGGCTCCTTGATGAAGCGGCGCAGCCGGACCATGTCGCGCTCTTCGAAGCCGCACACCGCTAGGTTAAGGCTGGCGAACTCCTCGGACATCGACTCCTTGTCGAGGATGCGAATCACCGCGTCCTCGCCGTGCGTCGTGGGCACGATCGAAACACGGAAGTCGATGGTGCGCCCCTTGAGTCGCAGCTTGAAGCGACCGTCCTGCGGGATACGCTTCTCGGAGATGTCCAGTTCGGACATGATCTTGATGCGCGAAATGATTGTCGCGTTGAACTTCTTGTCGATCGGCTCCATCGCCTGGTACAGCACGCCGTCGATGCGATATTTGATGACGACTTCCTTGTCGCGGGTCTCGATATGGATGTCCGACGCGCGGCGCTGAAGCGCGTTGAAGATCGTCGAGTCGATGAGTTTGATGATCGGCGAACTGCCCTCGGTCATCTTGTCGATCGTGAGCGTTTCTTCGCCGGTCTGTTCGTCCTCGGTGACGAGCTGGATGCGGAACCCTTCGGTAGCCTCCTCGAGCACACGCTGAGACGATTCGGATTTCTTGAGGATTTCCTGGACCGCCGTCGGGGTCCCCACGCAAATTTCAATGCTGTTGCCGAGGAGCAGTTCCAGTTCGTCGATCTTCAACACATCGGTGGGATCGGAGACGACGATCTGGAGACCGATCTCGGTGCGTCGGCGCGGGACGAAGTTGTAGCGGAACATCAGATCGACGGGGATCGAGCGGAACAGCGCCGGATCGATCTCGAAGTTGTCGAGATCGACGTACTCCAGGCTCAGCCGCTCGGCGACCTGCCGGGTTTCCAGTTCTTCGTTGAGCGCGTCTTCCTGGCTCTGCACCTCTTCGAGGGCATCCACCGGGTTCTCCTTGACGCGAATCTCGTCCGACATTCTCTAGCTCCGATTCAGGCCCCGGCCGAGCCGTAGGCCTGGATCAACGGCATGTAAACGGCCATCAGCATGAGGCCCACGAGGACGGCCATGAAAATCAGCATCAGCGGCTCTACCAATGAAACGAGTCGTTGTAGTTGGGCGTCTATCTCCTCGTCGACAAAGTCCGAACAACTGTTCAGCATGTCGACCAACATACCGGTCGATTCCCCGACCTTGACCATCTGCACCGTGATATCGGCGATCAACCCCGTTTCGTCGAGACTCTCCCACAGCGACTGACCGCGCCGAACCTTCTCGCCGACCTTGAGCAGGCCCTCTTCGTAGACCAGGTTGCCGACGGAGTGCGCCGCCAACTCCAGCGACGAAACGAGCGGGATGCCCCCCGCCTGCAGCGTCGCCAGTGTGCGAGTAAAGCGGTTTTGAGCGTAATTGCGGGCTACCGTACCGACGAGTGGGATGCGCAGCTTGAAGCGGTCCAACGCGAGGCGGCCTCCGGGGGTTCGTCTCCACAATAGAAAACCGAACACCGAGGTAATAAGCACGGCCAACAGCATTTGCCAGTTCTGCGTTGAAAAAGCTGAAATTCCGAGGAGAATTCGGCTGATCAACGGCAATTCCGCACCCATCTCCTCCAGGAAAATACTGAACTTCGGGAGGATGAAGAAAATCAGCAGCGCGATCAGCCCGAGACCTAGGCTGGCCAGGATCACGGGGTAAATCAGCGCCGAGACGACGGTACGTTTGATCTTGAGTAGGTTGTGCCAATACTTGATGAAACGCGAAATGACTTCGGCCAATTCGCCCGACCGTTCGCCCGAGGCGAGCGTCGACGCGTAGAGCGACGGGAACAGGTCGCCCTGCGCCGCGAACGCTTCGGACAGCGCCTCGCCGCTCTTGACGCGGTTACGGATGTCCTGCAGGGCGTTGCAGAAGGTCTCGTTCTTACGCCGCTCGAGCAGAATATCGAGCGATGTCACGATGGGCAGGCCGGCACGGATCAGCGCGGAGAACTCTTGATTGAACAGCAGGAAGTCGCGCGAGGACACTCGCTTGCGGATCGAGAACAGTTTGGCCAGCCCGCCGAGCAGCGAACTACTTTGCCGCACCGACAGCAACATCAGGTCCTGGCCTTCGAGGTCCCGGCGCAACGACGGTTCGTCGGCGTACACGTAGGACCGCTCGATCACCTCTCCCGACCGGGTCGCGACTCGGCATAAGAATTGGGGCATCGTCACTCCGCCTCGACCTGCATCGTCAGGAAAATGGCGCGGTCCGCGCCCGGACCCGAGGCCGCGCCCGCCACGTGCAACATGCCGGTCTTGAGCGTGCCCGCGGTGGCATACAGGTCCTCGAGGGTTTCGTTGCCGTCTTTGTCACGACCGACACGCTGCAGGACGATTCGATCGAATTTGACGACTTCCTTACCCGCACGGCGGGTGACGGTGTCGATCTCGAACAATACGCGGTAATCGCTCGACAGATCGGCGACGGTCCGGCTGCCCTCCTGGCCCTGAACCGAGCGGCTGCCCAGCGGCTCGTAGGACGTCCACTTGGTCACGTCGCCGAGCGCTTCGATCACCGCGTTGACCTGCTCCGAAAAGACGCTGGCCGTCGACGCTGGCCGCGAGGCGTTCTCACGGATGTCGCGGCCCATGAACAGGACGAACGTGATCTTCACGCTGCGCGGTGGGAGATCGAAACTCTCCAGCACTTGCCCGACACGGAGCAGGACGGACGTCCTGTCTTCAACGATCAGGATTCCTTGTCGCGGCCGCATCATGACCGAGCCTTCGTCCGTCAACAGCGGCCCGATCAGCTCGGCCGCGTCGGTCAGCGGCTTGAATTCGACCCGGAAGGTCCTCGCGCGGATCGGGTCGGTCAATTCCTGCGCCGCGACAGGCGCGACGGCAAACACGAGCCCGAAAACCGCCGCGCAAATCGCGATCCCCGCCCGGAGTCGAATCACAGCTTGATCGACTCGTCGAAGATCATGAGGATCTGGGTCCCACCGATACTGAGATCCAGCACCTGCGCCTCGCCGCCGGGCGAGGCCACGAGTCGAATCCCGGCCACGTCCTCCTCGAACGGAGGAAGCACGCCGATCGGATCCAACCCGGCGACCCGGTTCGCCGGGAGCTCGTGATTCCACAGTACGGCACCGAGCGCCACCGCGAGCAGCAGCGACGCCGCGATCGAGGTCACGCGGAACACTCCACGCTGCGCCGGAACGCGCGGTTCGAGCCCATCGAGCGCCGCATCGACACGCTCCGAGAGGCGCTCGAGCCTGTCTTCCGGAAACGGCACCCGGGCCAGCAACGCAAACACGCGGCTGCCGTCTTCAGCCAACCATGCCGCGCGGCACACGGCGCACTCGCGCAGGTGGTCCAGCGCCGCGCCGCGCTGGTCGTCCGCCAAGGCGTCGAACGCGGCGAACTGGTGTCGTCGGAGATGGTCGCTCATCATTTTCCCGTCCGGGGCTTCGGGACCAGGCCCGGGTAATCCCGCTCCAACCCGGCCTTGAGCGTCTTGCGCGCCTGGAACAGATGGTTGCGCACGGTCGATTCGGCCACGCCCATCACCCGCGCGACTTCCGCGGTATCCAGACCTTCGATCTCGCGCAGCACGAACGCCGCACGTTGTTTCGGAGCCAGCGCACCAGCCAGTCTCGAGAATGCCTGCTGCAGCGTAACGAGATCGAGCCGGGCTTCCATACCCGGACCGCTTTCCATGACGAGGTCGGTGGGGTCGTCCGGGAGTGGTTGAATCGTCCCTTTCGGCCCATGGCCACGAATAAAGTCGATGGCGGCGTTGACGGTCACCCTATACAACCACGTGTCGAAGCGACGGCTCGAGTCGTAACTGTCCAACCCTTGCCACAGCTTCATAAAGACGCTCTGGGCTACGTCCAGCGCGTCATCCAGGTCACCCGTGACCTGGTAGGCCGTACGGACCACGCGCTCACGTTTGAGACGAACCAGTTCGTCAAACGCCGCTCGCTCGCCGGCTGAAGCGTCACGGATTAGCTGCGGCTCGTCCCGCATCGCTCCAACTCGCCCCTCCCCGAGGGCACACCCTCCGGGCCAAGGCCTCCGACCTCGAGGGTGGTACGGTGGCTTCTCGGTGCACGTCTAGCTCAAGAAACCCGAAAAATTGGACTCTTGATAGGCCGCTCATGATACCGGCCGAGGGTCCGGCCAGCCAACACGCCGGGGAAGGCGCAAGGCAGCCTGAAAAGCACGGGATGGCCCGGGCTAGACCAAAGGTTGCAGCGTCTCTTGGGTCACCGGGTTGTCTGAGACGGACACGGACTCCTGGGCCTTCTCGGCCGGTAGGAGGGCCAGGTCGAACACCTCCCGGACGTTCTTTACGAAGAAGAACTTGAGTTCGCGGCGGATGGCCTTCGGGATCTCCTCCAGGTTCTTGCGATTGGACTCGGGCAACACCAGGTGGGTCACCCCCGCGCGCCGCGCCGCGAGGACCTTTTCTTTGATGCCACCCACCGGGAGCACGTTCCCGCGCAGCGTGATCTCGCCTGTCATGGCGAAATCGCGCCTGACGCGACGACGGCTGAACACCGAGAGCATCGCGGTCGCGATCGTGATCCCCGCGGACGGCCCGTCCTTCGGGATCGCCCCCTCGGGGATGTGGATATGGACATCTCGATCCTCGAAGTAGCCGTCGGGGATTCCGAGATCCTGCGCGTACGTTCTCGCGTACGAGAGCGCGGCCTGGGCCGATTCCTTCATGACGTCGCCCAGCTGGCCGGTGAGGATCAGCTTCCCCCGGCCATCCATCGTGGTGGCCTCGATGAACAGGATCTCGCCGCCCGATTCGGTCCATGCCAGACCGGTAGCGGCTCCGATCTGGTCTTCCGAGAGCGCATCTTCGCGGGTCGCGAGTGCCGGCCCCAAGTAACCCTCGACGCTCGAGGCAATGATCCGCACCTTGGTCTTGCGCCCCTCGGCGACCTGCCGGGCGACCTTGCGGCACACCGCCGCGATCCAACGCTCCAGGTTGCGCAGCCCGGCCTCGCGCGTGTAATTCGAGATGATCACCTTCAGCGCGTTCTCGGAGAACTCGATCTTATCGTCGCCCAAACCGTTCTCCTCGATTTGGCGCGGAACCAAGTGGCGTTGGGAGATCGTGAGTTTCTCCTCCTCGGTGTAGCCCGACAGACGGATGATTTCCATGCGGTCGCGGAACGCCGGCTGGATCGGGTCCAGCAGGTTGGCCGTGGTGATGAACATCACGTCCGTGAGGTCGTAAGGCACCCCGAGGTAGTGGTCACGGAAGGCGAAGTTCTGCTCCGGATCGAGCACCTCGAGCAGCGCCGACGACGGATCACCGCGGTGGTCCGACCCGACCTTGTCGACCTCGTCCAGCATGAACACCGGGTTGGCCGATTCGCACTGGTGCAGCCCTTGGATGATGCGGCCGGGCATTGCACCCACATACGTGCGGCGATGGCCTCGAATCTCGGCCTCGTCCTTCACGCCGCCCAGCGACAGCCGCGTGAACTTGCGACCCAGCGCACGGGCGATCGAACGCCCCAGCGACGTCTTGCCCACGCCGGGTGGTCCGACGAAGCAAAGGATCGGCCCCTTGCTCTTCTTTTTCAACTTGCGAACCGACAGGTACTCGAGGATGCGCTCCTTGATCTTGTCCAGCCCGTAGTGATCCTCGTCGAGAATCTTCTTGGCCTTGACCAGATCGAGATTGTCGCGCGTGGTCTTGCCCCACGGCAGCGTGGTCAGCCAGTCGAGGTAGTTGCGCACCGTCGTGGCCTCGGACGAATCCGGGTGCATGCGCTCGAGCTTGTGCAACTGCCGTTCGAACTCTTTCTTGGTGTCGGTCGGCATCTTGAGCTTTGCGGCCTTGGAGCGGTATTGCTCGACCTCCTCGGTGAGTTCGTTGCCCTCGCCGAGTTCGGTCTGGATCGCCTTCAACTGATGCCTGAGGTAGTACTCGCGTTGGGAGCGGTCCATCTCGTCGCGCGCCAGCGAATCGATCTCGCGCTGCATCGACAGCAGGTCCAGTTCCTTCTTGAGGAAATCGTGGACGTGGCGCAGCCGCGCGATCGGATCGAGCGTTTCGAGGACCTGCTGGCAATCCTCGATCTGCAGGTCGAGGTTCGACGCGGTGAGGTCGGCCAGCCGGCCCGGGTCTTCCAAGTTGTTGGCGATCACCATCACCTCGGACGGCAGGTTCTTGCCCAGTCCGGTGGCGCGTTCGAGCAAACGCTTGACCGAGCGTTGCAAGGCTTCCTTCTCGATCGAGTCCGGGTCGTAGACCTGGTCCGCCAAGCGTTCGATCTTCGCCGTTATGAACGGCCGCGTGCCCGTCACTCCGGTGATCCGGGCCCGGCACACACCCTGGACCAACACGCGAATCCGGCCGTCGGGCAGCTTGAGCATGCGCATGATCACGGCGACGGTTCCCGTGGTGTAGAGATCATCGCCATCGGGGTCGTCGTTGTCCTTGTCTTTCTGCGACACCAACAAGATCATGCGATTTTCGGAGAGCGCCTGGTCCACCGCCTGGATCGACAGCGGTCGCGCGACCGAAAGTGGCGCGATGATGAACGGGTAGACCACCATGTCGCGCAGCGGGAGCACCGGCAGTTCATCGGGGATGCGAACTTCTTCCTGGTTTTCGGTCTTCACGGGTTCGTTCATTTGCCGGTTATCTCGATCGGCACTTCCTCGCCGCGACGATTGGGAACCTTGGGGAAGCGAACTTCCAGCAGCCCGTTGCTCAACTCGGCCGTAGCCAAGCGTGTGTTGACCGGAACGCCGAGTTGAATCACGCGCTTGAACCGGCCGAACTGGCGCTCGGCCGTGTGGAACTCGACGGCACCCTCCGCGCTGGGCCGCGCTTTTTCTCCGCGCAGGATCACGTTGCCCCCGTGAACCGACAGGCACAGCTTATCCGGCGCGACGCCGGGTATCTCTACCTTGAGCACCAACGTGTCCTCGGTCTCGAGGATGTCAGCGTTGGGCATCCAGCTGCCAGCCCCGCCGGGTTGGTCCTCGAGATCCAGCAGGTTGTCGAAGAGGCGGTTGATCTCGCTCTGGATCCGCGCCATCTCCATCAACGGTCCCATCGTTTTCTGCACGTCTTCGCTCCCGACCCGGGTCATCCGTCCGAGCTACTTCCGGGTCTCCAACAGATCACGCAATTCCGACATGAATTCCTGCACGTCCTCGAAACGCCGGTACACCGACGCGAATCGCACGTAAGCGACCTTATCCAACTCCCGCAACCGCTCCATCACCCGCGCTCCGATCGCCGCCGCTTCGACCTCGCGTTCGGTGCTGTCGTGGAGCATGGTCTCGATCTCGTCGACCACCGCCTCGATGGCTTTTGCCGAGACAGGCCGTTTCTCGCACGCGGTGTGCAGCCCGGCGGCCAACTTGCTCCGGTCGAACGCCTCACGCCGGCCGTCCTTCTTGATCACGAGGTACGGGATCTCCTCGATCCGTTCGTACGAAGTGAAACGCCTCCCGCATTCCAGGCACTCGCGGCGGCGGCGAATCGCTTCGCCGGAGTTCGCTTCCCGTGAATCCACGACCTTGTCTTTCGGATGGGCGCAAAACGGACAGTTCACGAGACCCCCTCCAACCGGGTTGTCGACTGGTCCCCGAGTTGTCGAAATCGGCGGGCGCCTGAAATCAGGTCACCCCAACGAACGTTCTCCGTCCATAGCAGCACGGCTCCGACCACGATGACCGGCAATACCATCATCATATGCGCGAGCAATCCTACGCTGACCGCGGTCACCTGGGACACCCCGAAGAGCATCAGCCCGGCCTTCATCGCGCCGTGATACGAGCCCGCTCCCCCCGGCGTCGGCACCGCGACCCCCAGCACGAGCATCGGAAGGATCACCAGCATCGTGCCGAAGGACACCTCCGCCCCGCCGGCCAGCACACAGACCCAGGTACCTCCCGCGATCATGAGCCAGGCCGCAAGCGAGTGGATCAACACGAGGCCCACCGCGCGGGGAGATCGCAGCGCTCCTGCTCCGTGAGCTAGCGCCACTCCGGCGCGGCCGAGCCACCGAAATATGCCTCTGCGACGAGTGAACCAATCCGAGAGGCGTTGGCCCGACACGGAAACGGCGACCATCAAGGCCAGCACGGCGATGGCCACGATGGACATGATCACGGCACCGTTCTTCAGCAGCGCGGCATGCCTGGCGGCCTCGCCGGAAAGCGGCGTGACCCAGATTCCGAGCGTGAACAGCAGGGCGACCGCCACAATGTCGAGGATCCGGTCGGCAACGACCGAACCGACGATGGGTCCCAACGGAAGGCTCTCGCGCGTCGACAGGAGCATCGGCCGGACCAACTCGCCGAGACGGCCCGGGATCACCCAACTCGTCATGTAACCGAGGATGACCGCCACGAACATCGCGCGAAAGCCGATACCTCGCCGCACCGGGTTGAGCAGCACCCGCCAGCGCAGGACCCGGAACACGTTGTGTCCGATGTTCAGCGCGCCCCCGAGCAACAATCCGAGGATCGAGGCGTTGCGAATCTCGCTCCACAACGTCGCGAGATCGGTCCCGCGCAGCACCCAGGCCATCAGGACCACGGCGAGCAGCACCCCGAACGCGAATTTGACGATATCTCGAATCCGCATGGCGACGCTGAATCTAGGGCAGTATGAAGCCCAGGGTCAATACGATTGAGGGACAGTCTTGATAAAAAACGGTCAGGTTTTTCGAAATCGGGACGAGGTTGACGTCGAACCGACTTCGAAGCGTTGATTTCGACGAATTCACGAGGGCAGCCGAGGCCGCACCCGGATCGTTTCGAAACGTTTGAGGACCACCGTTCCGGGTTTGGCACCCCGCGGTTTCTTGACGTTTTTGCGCAGCGTCCACTGGACGTCGGCGTAGGGCTGGGACGACGCGCGGCTATGGAAGGCGGCGACCGCCGCCGCCTCGGCAAGCGCGGGGCCGGGCCTCGGGGCCCGGGAATCGTTGCGCAGGATCACATGCGCTCCGGTCACGTCTTGAGCGTGGAGCCAGAAGTCGTGCGGGGCCGCGAGTTTGAAGGTCAGTCGATGGTTCTCCCGGCCGCCCTTGCCCGCCAGGATCAGCTCCCCCGACGATGCGTAATAGACACGAACGCCCTCCAACCGGGGTGCGGCGCGCCGCGACGCCTCGCGCCCCGCACGCGTATCGGGTTCGAGGGCGACGGGCAAACGCAAACGCCGCATCTCGGCGATGCGTTGCTCCTCGGTCCAGTCCGACTCGGCGAACCGCTGCTCCAGGGCAACCAGCGCCCGGTTCCGCCCGACCAGATCGTCGAGCCTTTTCTTCGCGCGTTGGCCCCCACGGAGCGCGCGGCGATGTTTTTCGAACAGCTGCTCCGCGGCCTTGGTGAGGGCCATGGCCGGCGACACGGGAACCACGAGATCGCCGCCCTCGGGATCCTCCGGATTGGGCACGCGGACGCCCTGCCCCACGCGTTGCGCTTGCGATAAACCCGCGAGCAGAGCTTCGGCCCAACGCCGATAACACTGCGGATCCTCGAACGCCCGCAGGTCCGCCTCGCACTTCCTGATCGCGTGGCGGTTGCGTGTCGCTTCTCGGTGCACAATTTGCGCCAGCGCCCGATGCCTGAAATCTTGTCGCCGCCTCGCATCCCGCGTTTCGTACCACCAACCCGCCGTCTCTGCCGCATCCGCGCCGCTCAACCACACACACCCCTCGCGCGGCTCACGGTCGGGTTGCCAGGGCCACAACTCAGACGACACTGGGTCGAAACCCAGCGGCACGGCCGAATCCTTCGGGGCTTCGATCACCGGGCCCACCCGACCCGCCCCCAACTCGACCAGCCGGTCGGCGAGAATGTCTCCGTGGGATCGTCCGCTCGCGACGGCCTCGTCGCAAACCAGTGTGGCGGCAGCGGAACCGACGCCGAACAGGTGCCGGCGGATCCCTTCGAACGCCGCCTCGCCGCGCTGCGCCAGCCGCTCCAGGACGGCGTCCATCTCCCGGGCCGGGCTGACAAACGGATCGAGAAGCCCCTCGGGAGGCATCGGAGGACCGTACGGTCGGCCGACCACGAGCCGCTCGTGCGCGGAACGAGGCTGCCGTAGGCTCGACAGGACCGCACCCGCCGCATCGAGCAGGACGAGGTTGGCTCCGTGGATCGCCAACTCGACCACCAACGTGCGACCCTCGGAGAAGCGCAGCTCGATGCGACGATCCGAACTCGGCTTAACCACCGCGGCCAGACGCGCCCCGCGAAGGATACGTCGGAACTCGCCCGCGAAGCGGCCAGGATACCCCCGGTTTCCTGTCGTTCGGGTGCAGGGACGGCCGATCCACGGCGCATCGGGACGCAGCGAGATCGCGGTGGACCGGACGCGGCCACGAGACTCCCAACGCAACCGGAACCGGTCGATCGATTCCTGACGGAGGTCATCCAGGACGGAACCGCGCAGTCCCTCGTCAAGCGCCCTGGCCACCGTGCGTGGTCAGCACCAGGTTGTCCATCGATGTCTTCTAAGGAACCGGGGGCCTAGTGTTCGACCGACTTGACGAGCTTCAACCCATCGGCGAGAGCCTCGTCGACCTGGTTCTCGATGACCTCGGTCTTCTTGCCGGTTGCCTCGGCAAGCTCGGAAATCAACAGGAACCGCGACCGGTCTAGCATCTTGCGCTCGCGGTACGAAAGCGGCTTGGCCTCGTTGAGCATGGTCAGGGTCTTGAACACCTCGGCCACGGCACGGATGTCGCCGGTCCGCATCTTGTCGGAGTTGGCCTGATAGCGACCTTTCCAGTCATCGTAGGTCGCGACCTCCCCGTCCTTGAGCACCTTGAGCACGCGTGACGATTCCCGCCTGCTGAGCAGCTTTCGCAGGCCCACCGCGGCGACGTTCTCGACCGGCACCATCACGGTCGAGTCGGTCGAAAGGATGCGTAGACTGTAGAAGGAGGTTTCGATGTCGCCGATCGCACGTCGCCTGACGTCCTCGATCACACCGACACCATGATTAGGGTAAACGACTTTGTCTCCGACCTTGAAAGTCAAGAGGGCCTCCGGGAGAAAAGCGTGGCGATTTCAGGGGGGTGTTTGCCACGAGAAAGACCCACTTAGAGTATCGATAATTATATGGTTTGTCAACAACTTATAGCGTTTTAGCCCTTTTTGGCGGGCTGGCTTGCGCGACGATCTCCAGCGTTCAGTTCAGCTTCTTGTTCTTCCAGTATTTGGTCCCGGCGATGTCCGCCTGAAGCATCAACCCCTTGTCGGTAATCTGGTAAACGGCGAGCCCGTTGCTGAACGAGATCCCGGCGTTGGCCCCGAGGGTGCCCGCCACGGCGTTCGCCGACGCATCCGCCTGCCAGCCTTTTTCCACGAAGTTCCCGAAAACCCTGGCGTTTTCAAAAAGGAACACCACCTGATACTTTTGGCCGCCAAGGCCAAAGTTCAGGCCTGCCGTGCCCATCTTCATGTAAGTCCTGCCTCCCCCCATGACCACGGCCACCCCGTTGCCACCGCCTCCGGTCACGCCAAGGGAGATCTTGATATTCGAGAATACGGCGTAACCGTACGCGGAATCATAAAGCCCCTTGGCCCCGGCATTCTTTGCGAACAACTCGCTCAAGACCTCGTCGGCCATCGCATCGAGCCGCGCCCGTTTCTCGGCCGCCCTGGAGCCCTCTTCTGCGGCTGCGGGGAGGATCAACAGCACCGACACGCAGATTCCGATCCACCAGGTCCGTTTCGACATCAGCGTTCTCCTTTTCACGTTCTAGACTCGTCATTCGTGGCCTGGCAACGAACCCTCGGTTGGGTTAGGCTGCGCCGACGCGGTTGCCGGAGTGGCGGAATGGCAGACGCAGCGGATTCAAAATCCGCCGTCCTTAAGGACATGTGGGTTCGACTCCCACCTCCGGTACCAACGTCACTCATTTTTCCTGCCCTGATTCGACAGACCCGCCTCCGCGGCCCCATATTCCTATTCTAGAATGCCTCGCATCGGGTGAGGGAGCGAAGATCGGTGTCCGAAACCATCCAGGTCGAGAACGAGGGTTGGGATCTCGGCGAAATCTATACCACACTCAACGATTTCGTTGCCGATTATGAGCGGCTTCGTGGCGAGGTCGATACCTTCGATCGCTGGCGCGGTAGGCTCGGCAAGTCCCCCAGCATCCTGGCCGACGCGCTCGAAGCGACGTCCGATTTCAGCCGCCGGCTCGGTCGAGCGCATACCTACGCGATGCTGCGCGCCGACCTGGACATGCGCGCGGCCGAACGCGAGGCTCATCGCCAACAGGTCGATCTCCTGCGCACGCAATTCTCCGTCAACCTCTCGTGGATGCGACCCGAACTGCTGGCGCTCCCCAAGGCCACGCTCGAGGGGTTCCTTGAAACCGAACCGCGGCTCGAACCGCACGCCTTCTACCTCCGTGACCTGCTGCGACTCAAGCCACATGTCCTGGGGCCCCAGGAAGAGAAACTGCTCGCTGATGCGGGGTTGATCACCTCGGTCCCGGCCGACATCAGCCAGACGCTCCTCAACGCCGAGATGGTGTGGCCGGAGATCGAAACCCCCGACGGGATCACCGTCAAGGTCACGCCGGTCGAGTTCAGCCGGCTGCGCAACTCGCGCGATCGAGCGTTCCGGAAACGTCTGTACGACGCGTTCCTCGGATGCTTCGCCGCGCTGCGCGAGACCTTCGGGCAAAGCCTCTACGGCGCGATCAAGTCCGACGTGTTCCTCGCCCGCTCGCGCCGTCATCCCTCGTGCCTGGCCGCGGCACTGCACCGCAACAACGTCCCGGTCTCGGTCTTTGCGGGTCTCCTTTCGCACGTCCGCGAGGCGCTTCCGTTGCTTCACCGTTACCAGCGATTACGCGCACGGGCGTTAGGCCTAGCGCAGCTCGAGGCCCATGACCTGTACTGCCCGCTCGGGGTGGCTCCCGTGCGCCGCTGGACGCACGCCGAGGCCTGCCGTGACGTGCTCGATTCCGTCCGCCCGTTGGGGGCGGAGTACGCCCGGCGCTTGACCGCGGCCTTCGAGAATCGCTGGATCGACTGGCACGCGGTGGAAGGCAAGCGGCTCGGAGCCTATGCGGCCGGGTCAGCCTACGACGTGCATCCGTTCGTCCTGATGAACTACATCGGAGAATTCGAGAGTGTGTCGACGTTGGCCCACGAGATGGGTCATGCGATGCATACGGACTTCAGCAATCGAGCGCAGCCCTACCCGACCGCGAACTATTCGATCTTCGTCGCCGAAGTCGCCTCGACGGTGAACGAGGCCCTGCTTGCGGCGCACCTGCTCGAACGTGCGACCGACGAGGAGGAGCGGATGTTCCTGTTGACCAGCCGCATCGATTCGATCCGTGGGACGCTGTTCCGGCAAGCGATGTTCGCGGAATTCGAGCAGGCGATCCACTCGCGTGTCGAGGCCGGCGAGGCGCTGACCGGCCAAAGAGCATCGGAGATCTACACGGAGCTTCTCGCCACGTACCACGGCTGGAACGAGGGCGCGATGAAACCGTCCGGGAATGCCGCGATCGAGTGGGCGACGGTCCCGCACTTCTACTACAACTTCTACGTGTACCAGTACGCCACCGGCATCATCGCCGCCGAGGCTTTGAGCCAGGCTCTCCTCGCCCGTGAACCCGGCGCGGTGGACCGTTACATCGCGTTCCTCTCCGCCGGCGGATCCCGGCATCCGCTGGACCTGCTGAGGCTCGCCGGGGTCGACCTCGAGAGCGATGCCCTTTACCAAGCGGTGTTCGACGGCCTGGCGCGGATGCTCGACGAGTTGGAGGCGTTGCTCGAGAAACGGCACGGCCGTGAACTCAGCCCGGCGTAGCGAAGCCGGTCACACCTCCTCACCGCCGTTCCAGGTGCGGCGCACGTTGGTCGTGTTCCTCGTCGCCCTTGCGGTCCTGACGCTCGTGGGACTCGATTACCGCGACGATCCCTTTTTCGAGACACCGGTGTCCGACGCCGCGTCCTACGACACCTGGGCGAGAAGAATCGCCACGCACGGCCTCGCGGATGAACCGGCGTTCCACCAATCCCCGCTGTTCCCGCTCGCGCTGGCGCGAGTCTACGCTGTGGTGCCGGAGGCGTCGGCCGGAGCGGCCGCACTCTTGTTTCAAGCCGTCTTGCTGGCCGCGGCCATCGCGCTCCTCGTTCCGCTCGGCCGCGCGCTGTTCGGCAACGGCGGCGCGGGACTCGCGGCCGCGGCGATCGCCCTCGCCTACGCTCCGTTCGCGTTCCACAGCCTCAAGTTGCTGCCCATCGCGATCGCTCTGGCGACCCAAGCGCTCGCGCTGTGGCTGCTGCTGCACCTGCGCGCCAAAGTCACGGCCGGCGGCGCCGCCGCGGCCGGACTCGCAATCGGTCTCGCCTGTCTCGCGCGGACCGAGTTCCTGTTGTTCGTGCCGTTGGCGTTGGTCGCACTGTGGCCCCTGCGCGGCCGGGTCGCACCGTTGCTCGCACTCGTTGCCGGTCTCGCGGTGGCCATCGCCCCCGTCACCGTCCACAACGTGAAGCATGGGGAGTTCACGCTGATCGCGTCGTCCGGCGGCGAGAACCTGTTCATCGGCAATCAACGCGGGGGCGACGGCGGTCATCGCGCGTTGGGTCCCAAGGCGGGTGATTTGTTCAGCCAACGCGTGCTGGCGAAAACACTCGCCGAGGAAGCCCGTGGCGAAACGCTTTCCGGGAGCGAGGTCTCGGCGTACTGGCGCGAGCGCGCGTGGAAGGAGGTCGCCGCAGCACCGGGCGCGTGGTTGCGGCTCGAGGGCCGCAAGCTGGTGCGTTGGATCACGCCCACGGATCCGACCGACCTGTTCTCACTGACGTTGGAACGTCGCGCCTATGTGCCGTCGCTCTACGCCCTGGCGCTGCCGACGGCAGGGTTGTGGCTGCTCGCGGCCCTGGGAGCCGTGTCGCTCCGCCGCCGGGGACTCGCGGCAGTGTGGCCGCTGATCGGCATGCTGTGCATCCACGCGATGGTGTTGATGGCATTCTTCGTCAGCACGCGCCTACGTTTGCCGTTCCTGTTCTGGCTCTGCCCGTTTGCGGGTCTTGCGCTGGCCACCGCAGTCGAGCGGTGGCGCGAGGGACGCAAGGCGGCGATCCTCACACTTGCCGCCCTGCTTGTCGCGATCGGGGTCGCCGACGTGCGGCTGCGGCAACCCAGCGATCGGGAAGTGCTGAGACTGGCCGCGGTACTGTCCATGCAGGAGCGGCTCGAGGAGGCGTTGGACACCCTGGCTCCGGCGCTAAGCCGCGCCGACCCCGATGCGACGCTACTCGATCAGGCCGGGTGGGTGTACTCCAAGAAGGGCGATCTGGACGCGGCGCTGTCGTTCTACAGCCGTGCGCTGGAGGCCGGATTGCCCAGGAGTCGCCAACAGCAGACGCGGAGCCGTCTGGCGAGCGTGCTCGAACGCATGAACCGTCCCCGGCAAGCCGCCGCCGAACACCAGCGCTCGATCGCCGTCAACCTGGAGGAAGCAGGACCGTGGTTCGAACGCGCCATGTTCCGGCTGCGACATGGCGACCGGGACGGCGCGAGCGCCGATCTGCGAGAAGCAAACCGGCTGATGCCCGACTGGCACGCCCCGCGCGAGGCGCTGCGGCGCCTATCGGCCTCCCCGGACTAGTTCCTTCTCTTGCGGCCGGGTTCAACCGTCACCCACTGGGCTACGGTGTCGATCGTGATGCGCACGTCGTTCAACAGATCCAGCCCGATGAATCCCGACACTTCTACGCCGCCGACCCCGTTGCGAACCGACATGT
>Ga0209988_10000111_pt1 | contig 41685 bp, 34 predicted proteins | sample N075metaG_FD_183115 | JGI IMG/M metagenome (GOLD analysis project Ga0209988, IMG submission 183115) | Deep subsurface microbial communities from Kermadec Trench to uncover new lineages of life (NeLLi) - N075 metaG (SPAdes) (version 2) | ecosystem: Environmental > Aquatic > Marine > Ocean trench... | reverse complement strand
TTTCGCTGAATAGCTTGAATGATTACATACGCGACCTGAGTGCGGCGATCGAAACGCCGGAGCCGGCGTATCGGCAAATTGGCGTCAAAGTGGACGGCAAATACCGACAGCTCAACGCCAATCTGTTGCAGATCGAGAACGAGTACTACAGTTCAGTTCGGCCGAAGCGAGTGGCGATGTCCGGCGAGCGGCCGACAGCTGCACTGCGACGCGGCGGCATCGAATACGTCGAGATTCGTTCGCTCGATATCAACGTTAATGATCCGGCAGGCATCAATCAGAATACGATGCGCTTCACCGAGGCGTTTCTCATTTACTGCCTGATCGAAGACAGTCCGCCGTTATGCGAGAAATCACTGGATGAAACGAAACGCAATCAGACAGCGACAGCCAGGCAGGGCCGTGACCCGAAATTTCGATTACACCGCGACGGTACTCCGGTCGCATTGGCAACATGGGCTCGGGAAATACTCGACAAAGTCAGGGGCGTTGCGGAAACCATTGATCGACAGGAGGGTAGCAATAGTTATGCGGAAGCGACCCAATTGATGCAGTCATTGATCGACAATCCGGAAGAAACACCCTCTGCGCGTTTGCTGGCCGAGATGCGAGCTTCGGGATGCAGCTTCTTCGATCTTGCGATGTCGATTGCACGCGGCCATCGGGATTATTTTGCGGCCATCGCCCCGTTATCGGCGGAGCGCCAAGCTCAATTTGAGCAAGCGGCCAGCGAATCCATCGCGCGGCAGCAGGAGATCGAGGCGAGTGACACGATTAGCCTCGATGAATACCTGGCGACGTACTTCAGTTCAGACTAGTCAAACCGGTAGCGGCGTTCCGTGCTCATACGCGAACTCGCGGTGCAGGCTTTGCAATCGCTTCGTCATGTCACCCGGTTTCCCGTCACCAATGACGCGGCCGTCTGCCTCGAGAATCGGTGTCAGCTCGCCCATGGTGCCTGATGTAAACACTTCATCGGCCGTATAGACCTCGGTCATCGATAGTCTGCGTTCGGCCGCCGGTATACCCTGTTCCTTGCAAATATCCAGGATCATCTGTCGCGTCAGCCCGGGCAGGCAGCTGTCCGCGGTCGGGGTCAACACTTCACCATCGTGTACGATGAACAAATTAGTGTCATTGGTTTCCGACACAAAGCCGTCAATGTCGAGCATGATCGCGCTGTCCGCACCCGCAACGTTCGCCTCAATCGATGCGAGAATGTTATTGAGCAAGTTACTGTGGTGAATCTTGGAGTCCAGGCACTGCGGCGTGTTGCGACGTGTCGACGCCGTTATGACTCGAATACCGTCATCGGAGTAGACCGGAGGCTTCCATTCGGCCAGCACGATCAGACAGCAACCGGATTGATTGAGTCGCGGATTCATGCCGGATGTGATCTTTTCGCCTCGCGTCAACGTCAGCCGAATGTGCGACTCATCGCGCATGCCATTTGCCGCCAGCGTCTTGAAAATCGCGTCGCGCACCTCGTCGGTCGAAGGAACAGATTCAAACAAAAGAGCCTTCGCAGAATTCTGCAGGCGTTGCAGGTGACCATCCAGTGCTGCGATACGACCGTTGTAGACGCGCAGTCCCTCCCAGACCGCATCACCCCCTTGCACTGAACTGTCGAAAACCGACACCTTGGCTTCGGTGCGGGGCACGAGTTCACCGTTGACGAACACCACAATGTCACGGTTTCGCGGGTCAGGGATGCTCAAGATTTATTCTCCTGTTTTGTAGGCCCGAATCGCCTGCGCGTACAGTTTGTCATACCACGGTTGGCACTCCGCGAGTAAGGGTTCGAGATTCTTGGGAAAACCGTCCTTCGCACGGTAAGTGGCAAACCCTTCGCTTTGGTGCACGGCTTGATACCAGTGCGGCGCCCAAACGCCATCCTCGGCCAACGGGCCCGGCGACCAACGCAACATGCTACTTACAAATTCCAAACCAATACGATTGCAAAGTTGCCGAAGCACGCTGTCGGGGTCAAGTAACAGCTCGCGCGAGTCAAGGATCACCGGCTTTTGATCACGGCCGAGGAGGTCGCAATACAATTCCCATTGTCGCTGTAATCCGGAATCGGCGAGCGTCGCTTGTGGTAGCTGAATCGTGAGTGACGGCAACATCTCGATCGGATCGCGAATCAGAAACACATTGCAGGTCTGGCTGAGAAACTCTAAATCAATGTCAACAAGATGGTGCGCCATGTGCTTGAGAAACGTTCGAGGCGATGAATCGTTTCGCGACGTGTCCAGCAACGCAGACATGACGGCGTTGCCGTCGCAGTTCATTTGCGCCATGACCTCATCCCGACCTGGATGATCGGCACCCGTTACACGCAGGTAGTGGCCATAGAGCGGCTCATCGACCACGCGAATGTCATCGCGCTGCGCGAAGCTGTACATCAGCGCGGTTGAGACGTTTCTGGGCCCGGACCAAAGGCAGATAGGACGTGACAAGGTGCTGATCCATCGGTTTGTGTGGCTACGGACGACGAATTGTACAATGTGGCATCCCGAAACGACGCTATTGTTGTGCGCTCTGTCACATTTTGACCAACAGCGGTGTGACCGCAGGGCCAATTTATCTAAACTTGGGGCCTAACGCCCTGCGACTTGCGCTGGCCTGACGGAACAACCCATTGATCAAGATTTTTCTGCTTGGAATTTTTCTCAGTATCGCTGCCAGCGTTGCTGTGCTGCACTACCTGCCGACTGTGCATCATGTTCGTGAGAACTCCATGATCACGGTAATCCCGAATGTCGGCAATACTGAAGTGTTCCATGCCAACGTGCCGACAGATCGAATCATGATAGGTGCCCCGAGGCAGGGCTCGCCTTTGCCGGCGGGTCTCGACTGGCCGGACGACGAGCTTTTTTCAGGCATTCGGGTGGAATTGTTCAAAATTCGAAACGCAAACGACACTGTCGTCGGTGTCGCCAGCCGAATTGCGGGCAGCAACGAAAACGACGACATCGTCGAGTGGATGTTGCACCTTCCGGCAAGGGGTTCGGTTTACGTGACAATGCGACCGTTAACAGACGATGGCGGATACCGTACCGGTGAACTACGCGCTGGAACCGACGAATTTGGTGGTCTGCTGGGACAGGTCATAGAGCGCTGGGTTGCCGATACCTCAGGCAGCGACATGGCACCCGAGGGAAGAATCGAATTGATTACGGCGTTTGTCGCCGTGGGTGAGGAGCCGTGACCAGATACTTGCTCCCCCTGCTCGGCGGCATGATAGTAGGTCTTGGCCTGATGTTCGGATTTCTGTATTACAACCCGATGTCGATTACGAATACCTTGTCGCCGATATCGGTTACTGACAATGAAGTCGTTCGCTTGAATTACTCAGCTGTCGCTCAGGATGCGTTGATCTATACCAATGACGGCGAGTCCCAGATTGCGCCGTATCCGGCGAAAGTGCAGCAGCTATGGGAGGCCCCTGTTCGTCTCACAACGGCAATGGTAACAGTGCTGAATGACAGTCGCGGGCAGCTTGCCGGAATTGGCGTCAAATTTTCTTCGCGTTCAGACCAGACAAACATTCTCAAGGGCAAAATTCTCATGGACAGTGTGTGGCACATCTTCCTGCCGGCACGTGGCAGCTTGTTCATTGAGCAATCGGAGAACTACTGGAGTTACATCCGCGATATTGTGGTGCCGGCGCGTTGGAGTTCGGGCGACAATTGGCGCGGCAGCTGGCTGGGCATTATCACGGCGGGGCCGGGTGCGCTCGGCACGGCATCGGTAGCTGGGGGAAGCGGTCAGTTTCAATACATGATCACCGAAGGAGTCGAATCATTTTTGGCAAAAGCCTACTCAGTTGAGCATGGCCCAGTGGCAATGACCGGCGAGTTGGCGATAGAGATTCCAGGTAGCGAAGATTTGCTAGGCGAAGTGGACGACTAAGTAAGCTTTCCGGCTCTTCACGCAGGCTGCAACGGCCAGAGTATGGGTAGCAACACCATGACCGTAATAAATACCACGATCGTCAGTGGTACGCCGACTTTCAGATAATCCACAAAGCGGTAGCCGCCCGGTCCCATTACAAGAATGTTCGCTGGATGTGAAATCGGGCTCGTGAAGCTTGCGGACGCGGCCATTGCGACCGCCATCATTGCCGTCTCTGGTTGCAGGCCCATATCGGCCATCGCCGACAATACGATGGGCGACATCAATACAACCAGCGCAGCTGTCGGGATAATCATTGTTGCCATGGCGGTCAACACATATAAACCCATGATTACCGGCCACGGTCCTGCGTCACCCAGCAATAGCATGACCTGATCGGCGAGGTAAGTTGCGGCGCCTGTGTCCTGCATCGCGGTACCCAGTGGCAACATGCCCGCGATCAGGAAAATCGCGCGCCAGTCGATCGCGCGGTACGCCTGCTCCATGTTCAGGCATCGGGTTAACACCATGATGCTGCCGCCGACAACTGCGGCTATCGAGATCGGTGCATACCCCAGCATGACGGCCAGCACGACACCTAGCATGATGGCTGCAGCCAACGGCGCCCGTCTCGTATCCGGTGGTTCCTGCCCGAGCGGTGTCAGGACCAGGAAGTCAGAATCGGATGACAGCAACTGCAATCGATCACGTGGGCCCAACATCAACAGTGCGTCACCGAACTGCAGGCGTTCGTTGGCAAATTCTGTGCCGACGGGCTGACCTTCGCGCCAGATCCCTGCCAGCTCAATGCCGTACCGCTCGCGAAAATTGAGTTCGCCGACAGTACGGCCCGCAAGCCTGCTGCGCGGGTCGAGTGTTGCGTCCATCAGGGTCAGACGCTCAGACTCAAACGCGCCGAGGTTCGCCGCCACGCTGGTTTCGATCTCGATCTCCTGCAAACCGCGCAATACTTCGAGATCACCAGGCTGGCCCTCGATCAACAATAGGTCGCCGCCGTTGAGCTGTTCGTCACCGCGCGGCATTACATTGAGCGAACCGTCACGAAATATCGCAACGACACGGAAATCGAACACGTCGGCCAGGCGGCTCTTGCGCAACGTGGCGCCGCCCAGATCGCTGGTCTTGGGCAGGCGTACAACAAACATTCGCTCGTCGGTGTGGTATTCCGCTGCGAGACGGTCGGGCGTCAGCAATTCTGATGCCGTGAAATCCGAGAATTTTTCCAGCTGTTCGATCGCCTCAAGTTCGCCTTGCACGAGAACGCGTTCGCCGCTGCGCAAAGGAACGTACGCGAGGTTGGTGAGCCGATATCTGTCGGTGCGGTACAGTCCGACGACAGCAACATTGAAACGCGTCCGGAACGCGGCATGGCGCACGAGTTCACCAACCAACGGTGACGTATCGGAAATCGTCACCTCGGCGTAAGCGACCTTCGCTGCCACCATTGACTTCAGGACGGGCGACTCACGCTCGATTACGAGGTCACTCCAGCGACGCAATTCGCGAAATTGGTCGATTCGGCCCTGGACGAGAATGCCGTCGCCGCCACGCAGAACGGTTTGACGGCTCGGCAGGGTCTCACTTTTTCCCTCGCGGACCATCGCAAGAATGATCATCCCGGTTGAGCTGCCGATGCGGCTTTCAGCGAGTGTTCGGCCGACAAGAATTGAGCGGTGGGGCACGCGCAACATAAACGTGCGTTCGTGGAGCTTGTACTGGGATCGCAGGCTGCGTTGGCTGACATGCCGGTCGCGCTTGCCAGGATGCTTCGGTAGCAAAAAACGGCCGATGACCGCGACGAAAATGACGCCGATGACCATGACGGCACCACCCAATGGCGTGAAATCAAACAATTCAAACGGCGCACGACCGCTTTGTGCCAGCGCCTCGCTAATCAGCAGGTTGGGTGGCGTGCCGATCAGGGTCATTAGTCCACCCAGCAAGGTCGAGTACGCGAGCGGCATTAGCAGGCGCGATGCGGGAATCCGCGTTCGCTGCGCTATCCCGACAACAACGGGCAACATCAGTGCGGCAACGCCGATGTTATTCATGAAGGCAGAAAGGACTGCGCCGGTAATCATAATGACGAGAATCATCGGCATTTCACGATGCCCGCCAAGGCGCATGACCTGGTAGCTGATAATGTCGGCGATCCCGGTCCGCGACAGCCCTTCGCTTAAAATGAACATCGCCCACACGGTAATGACGGCGCTGTTCGAAAAACCTGCGAACGCCTTTTCGGGTGTGACGATGTCGCTGAGGCCGATCGCCAATGCTCCAAGTACGAGCAATGCAACGAGATCCATTCGAATGACTTCGCTGACAAACAGAATCAACGAGATGATCAGTACGCCGAGGACAAATGCGATTTCTGGCGTCATTCGATCATGTCTTTGTCTGGCGAAGCGGGCCTTTAGGGGTGATTGAATCAATTTATACACGAGGTCCTGCGCAAAAGCGTGGTCGTGCTTCAAAGCTCTGACAATGCGATTTTTGAGCCCTGACTTGTAAATTCATCCAGTACTGTATAAAAATACATATCTTTCCCTGGAGGGCAGACAGTGCAAGCGGCAGAGCGCATCGATGACTACTTAGGTCTGCTGAACCCGGCGCAACGCCAGGCAGCCGAATACGGCGAGCTGGACGCGCAGAACGCGTTTCGAGCCGGGCCGTTGCTGGTCATCGCCGGGGCGGGCACCGGCAAGACCATGACCCTGGCGCATCGGGTGGCGCATCTGATCATTGCCGGCGTCAGTCCCGAACGCATTCTGTTGCTCACGTTCACGCGACGCGCAGCCCAGGAGATGACGCGTCGGGTCGACGCCATCGTCAGGCGGGCCATGGCGGCCAACAACGCGCGCCAGTTGCCGGCCGGCGTGTTGCCCTGGTCGGGCACGTTTCACGCAATTGCCAACCGTTTGTTGCGTCAATATGCCGCAAACCTGGGCCTCGATCCCGGCTTTTCGATACTTGACCGGGGCGATGCCGCGGATGTTATCGACATCACCCGGCACGAGATGGCGTTATCGAAAAAGTCACGCCGATTTCCAAAAAAGGACACCTGCCTGGCGATCTACTCCCGCTGTGTGAATTCGAATAAGCCACTGGTCGATGTGCTGGATGAGATCTATCCATGGTGCGCCGATTGGGAGGCCGAGCTGCGCGAACTGTTTCGTCTGTACGTGGCCCGAAAACAGAAAAGCCAGGTGCTCGATTACGACGATTTGCTGTTGTACTGGAGCCATCTTGTCGCGGAAGAAGAATTCGCGGGCGAGATCGGATCGTGGTTTGACCATGTGCTCGTCGACGAGTACCAGGACACCAACCTGATTCAAGCGCAAATTCTGCGTGCGCTAAAACCACTGGGGGACGGTGTAACAGTGGTCGGCGACGACGCGCAGTCGATCTATTCTTTCCGTGCTGCGGAGGTCGACAACATTCTCGGTTTTGCCGACCAGTTCATGCCGAGCGCGCAGGTGATATCGCTCGAACAAAATTATCGATCAACACAGGCGATACTGGATTCGGCCAACCTGTTGATTGCTGAAAGCGAACGCCAGTATCGCAAACACCTGTTCACAGATCGCAAAGACGGCGCCAGGCCTTGTTACGTGACGGTTGAGGACAGCGATGCAGAGGCGGTATTTGTCGTCGAGGACGTTCTCGAAAATCGTGAGATGGGCATGCGGCTAATGGATCAGGCCGTCTTGTTTCGTGGCTCGCATCACAGCGACAGGTTGGAACTTGAGCTGGTGCGTCGCAACATTCCGTACGTCAAGTACGGTGGTCTGAAGTTTCTCGAGGCGGGTCATGTCAAAGACGTTCTGTCGGTCTTGAAGTGGGCCGAGAACCCCAGGAATGAAGTTGCCGCGTTTCGCGTTTTGAAATTGTTGCCGGGAATGGGTCCGGCCTACGCGTCGCGCTGTTACGAGCAGCTTGCAGTGTCAGAGTTTCAATTTTCGGCCTTACGACATTTTCGACCGCCGCCGGCGACGGTAGCCAGCTGGGCCGGATTTTGTGCGTTACTCGAATCATTGTCAGCCGCGGCAGCGGATTGTGAATCCTGGCAGGCGCAACTGACCCAGGTGCGGCGCTGGTATCAGCCACATCTCGAGCGACTTTATGATGGACTGGACACGCGCGAAGCGGATCTGGAGCAACTCGAACAGATATCGGGTCGATATCCGACACGCGAGCGATTCCTGACAGAACTGACACTCGATCCGCCAAGCGCTGTGAGCGATCTGGCGGGAGATCCGCTTCTCGATGAAGATTACCTGGTGTTGTCGACCGTACATTCCGCGAAAGGGCAGGAATGGGATGCCGTCTATATTCTTAATGTCTCGGATGGCAATTTCCCGTCGGAATTCGCGACCGGCAAAACGGAAATGATCGAAGAGGAACGGCGGCTGCTGTACGTCGCAATGACACGCGCCAAACAGTCTTTATCGTTGGTCGCCCCGCTCAAATACCATGTCACTCAACAGCGCCGGGACGGCGACAAGCATGTCTATGGCGCGCGTAGCCGCTTCCTGACCGACGCACTGCTGGGCACGATGCAGCAAACTTATCGCGGTCGCGACGAATCGGGTGAGTTTCGACAGGTACCGCGTTCCGGGAAACGCCTCGATATTGCCGCTCGCATGCGCGACATGTGGTAATAAAAAAGGCGGTGGCCAAAAGGCCACCGCCAAGCACAACGAAACAAACAGCATAAGGGATTTAGGTTTATCACGTTTGAACTGTAACTATTTGATGCTTCGGTGCGGCGAAAGGTTGCATTTGTTTGCTAATGAATTTGGAATAAGCGGGCTGCATATGACGAGATTAGAGTTTCAACTGCAACAATAAGAGCGGTGATTGATATGGCCAGAAACAGCACAGTTCAGGGGCAGGTTAGCGACGAGGAATGGCAGGTGCGAGTAGACCTGGCGGCCTGCTACCGCGCCATCGCGATGTATGGCTGGGACGACTTGATTTTCACGCACATCTCGGCGCGAGTACCCGGGCCGGACGAACACTTCCTGATCAACGCTTACGGGATGCTGTTCGAGGAAATGACCGCGAGCAGTCTCATCAAAGTCGATCTTAACGGGGAGAAAGTCCTCGACTCCCCGTACCCCATCAACCCGGCGGGATTCGTTATTCATAGTGCCGTGCACGCAGCGCGGCACGACGTAGCCTGTGTGCTGCATACGCACACCAAAGCGGGCATTGCAGTCTCGGCGCAGGCCGATGGTCTGTTGCCGCTCTCGCAAATATCGCTGTTTGCCTATATCACCCTGGGTTACCACGACTATGAGGGCATTGCCCTCAACGACGACGAGAAGCCGCGTCTGGTTGCAGACCTCGGCGATAACAACGCGCTTATATTGCGCAATCACGGCTTGCTGACAGTCGGACCATCGATTGCGGATGCGTTCCTGCTGATGTATGCATTGGAAACGGCATGTCAGACGCAGATTCTTGCGCAATCAACCGCCGGTGATCTGAAGCTGGTGCCGCAAGCCGTTGTCGACGGCATTCAGGCGCAGGTCGATGAGGTTCTAAAAGGCCTTGGTGGACAGCTCGTGTGGCCGGGATTATTGCGCAAGCTCGATCGCGCCGATCCGTCGTTTCGCGACTAGTCGCACTACGACAGAAACATCGTATACGCCGGATTGTCGCTCTCTTCCCAGTGCGTGTAGCCAAGTTTTGCAAGGTGCGCCTCGAGTTTCCCGGTGTCGCTCTCGGGCACGTCGATGCCGGCGAGAATTCGGCCGTAATCAGAGCCATGATTGCGATAATGAAACAGGCTTATATTCCAGTCCGTACCAATGGCATGCAGAAAGTCGAGTAGTGCGCCGGGTCGTTCCGGAAACTCGAAACGAAACAGTCGTTCATTGGCGATGCTCGCTGCGCGGCCGCCGACCATGTGACGCACGTGCAATTTCGCCATTTCGTTGTCGCTCAGATCCTCGACGGTGTAACCGGCGTCGCGCAGTGTGCCGATTAATTCCTCGCGCTCTGCCATTCCCCGTTGCAGCTGCACGCCAACAAATATGTGCGCATTGCTGGTATCGCTGTAGCGATAATTGAATTCGGTGATGCCGCGGCGCCCGAGTCTCTCACAGAAACGGCGGAAACTGCCCGGTTCCTCGGGGATCTCAACAGCGAGCAACATTTCGGTCTGCTCGCCAACGGCCGCGCGTTCAGCGATGTGTCGCAAGCGATCGAAATTGACATTGGCGCCAGCATTAATAGTGACGAATGTCTTGTCCTTCGCATCGTGTTCGCCCAGGTACTTCTTTAGTCCGGCGATGGCCAGCCCGCCGGCGGGTTCGACGATCGATCGTGTGTCCTCGTATATGTCGCGAATGGCGGCACATATCTGATCGGTGTCAACCGTAATGAATTCGTCAACGTGTTGTTGGCAGAGTCGCAATGTTTCTTCGCCAACTCGCCTGACGGCGACGCCGTCCGCAAAGATGCCGACATGCTCGAGTGTCACCACCTTGCCTGCGGCAATCGAGTCACGCATCGCGGCGGAGTCTTCGGGCTCGACACCGATGATGCGAACGTCGGGTCGCTTCGCTTTAACGTACGTGGCGATGCCCGCGATGAGTCCGCCGCCGCCGATTGGGACAAAAATGGCGTCGATGTCGTGCTCAGCCTGACGCAGAATCTCCGCGCCGATGGTCCCCTGGCCGGCGATGACATCGGGATCGTCGAATGGATGAATAAAAACCAGCCCCTGCTCTTGCATGAGTTTGCTCGCGTGGGCGAACGCGTCATCGTAATTGTCGCCGCAGAGAACAACCTCGCCGCCGAGGGCGCGCACGGCATCGACCTTGATGGACGGAGTTGTGACCGGCATGACAATAACGGCACGGGCCCCGCGGTGGTTTGCGGCGAGCGCGACGCCCTGGGCGTGATTACCGGCGGAGCTGCAGATCACGCCCTGGGATACTTCGTCGTCAGAGAGTGCCGCGAGCTTGTTGTAGGCACCCCGCAGCTTGAACGAGAAAATCGGTTGCAAGTCTTCGCGTTTCAGGAAAATACGATTGTTGAGCCGGGCCGACAAGATCGAGGCCAGCTCAAGCGGCGATTCGATGGCCACGTCGTAGACGCGTGCATTATCAACCTGTTTGACGAAGTCATTCATCAGCCGGTTATCGCACACCCGGGCGACGCCCGCAAAAGTTCCGCAAAAACTCCACAAGATGCCGGGAATCTAGCATCGCTGAATTAGGGCGGACATGATTGGATGGCAGGCATGCCGCAGAGCCTGTTTCGCAGATCCGCCGTACGGGCGGTTGAGCAACGTTGGTTCTCAACGGTGCTGGTCGTTACGCCACCATCGACGACTCCGACGGTGATTATGGCGTTGCTCGCGACTGCTTGCCTGTTTTTGGCGACGGTCGTGATCGAAATTCCGGAGCGCATACGCGCCCCGGGAGTGCTGCTGCCAGATGGCGGCTTACTCAAAGTGCGCGCGCGACGTGCAGGTTGGGTGAAGCAACTCAGCGTCACAAATGGCTCGATTGTCGAGCAAGGGCAAGTGTTGCTTTGGCTGACCGATGAGCAACATGCACCCATGCGGGAGCCGGAGCTGGCCGAGCGAGTTAAATCGCTGCGCAGCGAATTGCAAATGTTCGAACAGTCGGTCGAGCAAGAGATTGCCGCAATAGAGTCGAGACAGCGCCACAATAATCAACGGTTGCGGTTGACCGAACGCCGTCTGGCAGCTGCTCGAGACGAGCACGAAACGCGACGACGGCAGGCCGTTTTGCAGGACGACAGGGCGAGCAGGCTCGAGAAACTCGTGGCAGACGGATTGTTCGCGCAACAAAATGCCGACGACGTCGCGGCGAACGCGTTGCAGACGCGAGCCCTTGCGCAGTCAATATGGCAACGCGTGCTCTCGATTCAGGATGAGCTGATGGTGCTGCAACAGCAGGCAGACGCAGATCTTGAGGCAACCGACATGCTGCGAACGAAAGCAGGCATTCATCGCGAGGGAATTATTCGGCAGATTGCTGCCAGCGAATTGCAATCGACGGTTGAGCTGACGTCGCCAGGCGACGGAATTGTTGCGGGCCTTAGTGTCCGGTCAGGTAGTTTGGTACTGCCCGGTCAGATCATCATGACCTTGCATGATCCAAGCGATCGTTTGGAAGCACGTCTTTATGTCAGCGCGGACAACGCGGCGATGATCAGGCCGGGTCAGCATGTTGATTTGCAATTGCGGGCGTACCCGCACGAGATTTTCGGCACCCAAACCGCCGTTGTGACATCGGTCTCGGCGGTTGCGTTGCTGCCCGACGAAATCGGTGACGTGATCCCAATGCTGGGTCCCGTATTCGAAATTCGTGCGACGTTGCATGAAACCAGCATCAATGCACGTGGCGAGGTGTGGCAACTACCGCCTGGCACCGTATTCTCAGCCGATCTCGTGCGGCGGCGTTGGCCGTTGTATCGCTGGTTGCTGCGATCGGAGTCAGATCGACCGAATGCCTAGGACGGCCACACCGCTGATCCTGCAGGCTGAGCAGGCGGAATGCGGTCTCGCCTCGCTGGCAATGGTGGCCGCTCACTACGGTCACGACCTGGCGCTTGGGGTGTTGCGCCAGCGTTATGCGCACCTGAATCATGGACCGACGCTGCGAACTATTCTTTCGATAAGCGATGCGCTTGGACTTGTTGCTCGCCCGGTTCGAATCGAACTCGCTGAAATCCGGCGACTGAAACTACCCGCCATTCTTCACTGGCGATTCGACCATTTTGTCGTGGCGACCGAGGTGCGTCGCCGCAAGATAGTCATTCATGACCCGGCAGTGGGTCGACGCATCCTTTCGATAAACCAATTCAGTGACTCGTTCACCGGCGTCGCGGTCGAATTCAGCAGGGTTCCCGATTTCCATCCGGAGCGGGGGAACCGACAATCAGTGCTACAGGGCTTGCTTGGTTCCGTTGATGGCCTTGGCCGATACCTGGGTCTCGTGCTCGTGTTGTTGTTTGTGTCGGAGACTCTGGCTTTGGCCCCGCCAATCGCTACACAATTCTTGATCGATGAAATCGTGCTCGGGCAAGATAGCCGCTGGCTGCATCGAATGCTCGCGGGCGTTGGACTTGTCATGCTGACGATGCTCGCGATCGATAGCATGCGGCGTTGGATCGCCTTGTATGCGGGAACACGCCTGGCAACCGATTGCACGACCGGCGTTGTAAGGCATCTTTTGAGTTTGCCCACGGCGTTTATTGCAGAGAGACCGGTTGGTGATCTGATGTCGCGCCTGGAATCACTGCGCCCGATCCGTGCCGCAATGATTGACACTTTTCTGCAAGGCATCGTCCAATTCATAGTCGTCCTGACGACCATGGCGCTGATGATCTTTTACAGCCCGATGCTGACACTGCTGTCAGCTGGCGCGCTTGTCGTGATCGTCGTCATTCATGGTCTGTTGCTACCAGCCACTCGCGCATTGAATCTTGAGTCGGTCGTCGCACTGGCAGGCGCGTCAAATTCGCTGATCGAAACACTACGCTCTTTTCGCACAGTGCGGACACTCGGATTGGAAGCGCAGCGTCTTCGGCACTGGCAACAATCATTCATCAACGCCACGAACACCGGTGCTCGGCAAGCACGACTCGGGATTGCGGCGTCGCTGGGCCAGGGGCTGGTCGGTTCTGCTGAGCAGCTATTGTTTCTCGCGATCGGAATCAGCGGTGTTATCGCTCATGAACTTACTCTCGGAACATTGTTCGCGTGCATGAGTTTGCGCGGTCGTCTTGGTGTTGCAGTGATCAGGTTGATCGCTGTAATGCGGGAACTGTACCTTTTACAGTCACATCTGCACCGAGTCGGCGATATCGTGGCCGAGCAACCCGAGGCTCGCGCGTCTGCAGCGTCGTATCGCGCACGCGTTTCCGGAAGCGTGTCCTGTCAGCGACTGACGTTCAGTTACCCGGGCGGCGCAAAAATACTGAGTGACTTCAGTTGCACGATTGCGGCCGGTGAATCTGTCGTTATTGCCGGACCATCGGGGGCCGGCAAGTCGACCCTGCTGCAGCTGTTGTCGACCACGCTGCAGCCAGATTCGGGAGCAGTTCTGATCGACGGAATCGAATGTCAGCTCTGGGATTCACAGTCACTAAGGCGGCAGTTCGGCATTGTGCTACAGCAGGACAGGCTGTTTCAGGGGTCCATCGCCGACAATATCTGCTGTTTTGATTCTGTGCCCGACGTCGCCAGGATACGCGAGGTCGCGTGTATCGCAGAGATCTGGAATCATCTCGCAACATTGCCAATGACTGTACATACTCCGATCTCGGCGACCGGGGCCGGTTTGTCGGGCGGGCAGGTGCAACGATTGCTATTGGCACGCGCCATCTACCGCAGGCCGCGGATTCTGTTCCTGGATGAGGCGACCAGTCATCTGGATGCCGATACTGAAACGAGGGTCCTCCAGAATCTGCGTGATCTGGGCATCACGACGATCAGTATCGCTCATCGGCAAGCCGTCATTGAGCAAGCGACTCGGGTCATTCGTTTAGCGTAAAAACACTCTTGATTCGCTCAACCGGCGTGGCATTTACGATACTTCCCTCGCATACTGCCGCAAGCGGCCGAGGAAAAACGACGTTGAACAAACTACTTATTACCAATGCACGCCTGATCAATGAAGGAGAGATTCGCGAGGTCGACGTACTCGTATGCGGCGAGCGAATCGAAAAGATCGACGCGGAGATTGCGGCCGGCAATGGCATTGAAGTCATCGATGCGGACGGTCGTTACCTGATGCCGGGAATGATCGACGACCAGGTTCACTTTCGCGAGCCGGGTCTAACGCACAAGGCTGACTTTGCGACGGAATCGAGAGCGGCCGCGGCCGGTGGCGTGACGAGTTTCATGGACATGCCGAACGTCGATCCGCAGACGACAACCCGGGACGCGCTGGCACATAAATACAAGGTCGCCGCCGATCGCTGCACCTCAAACTACGGTTTCTATTTTGGCGCAACCAATCGCAACATCGACGAGATTCAGCGACTCAAGATTGGGGAGGCCTGCGGCATCAAGGTTTTCATGGGTGCATCGACCGGCGATATGCTGGTTGATGATCCTGATGTCCTCGAGAATATTTTTTCAGACGCGCCCGTCATGGTCGTTACGCATTGCGAGCATTCACCGACGATCTGGGAAAACGAGGCGCACGCGAAAGAGGAGTACGGTGAAGATGTGCCGATGTCGGAGCATCCGAATATTCGTTCGGCCAATGCCTGCCTGACGTCGTCAAGTTTCGCCGTCGAGCTGGCGGGACGGCATGATGCATTGCTGCATGTGTTGCACTTGACGACCGCCATTGAGATGGGTCTGTTCTCCGACGCGCATCGATCCGAAAAACGGATCACAGCCGAAGTGTGTGCGCATCACTTGTGGTTCGACGAGGCCAGCTACGAGGATCTTGGTACGCGTATCAAGTGCAACCCTGCGATCAAGACGAGCACCGATCGCGAAGCGCTGATCAAGGCACTCAATGAGGGTCGGCTGGACATTATTGCCACGGATCACGCGCCACACACTAAAAGCGAAAAAGAAAATACCTACTTCAAGGCGCCGGCCGGCCTGCCACTGGTGCAACACGCGGTGCAGGTGATGTTTGATCTCGTGAAGAAGAAAGAGATCAGCCCGGAATTGCTGGTGGATCGGGCTTGTCATGCGCCGGCCGACATTTTTGGTGTGCGGGAGCGCGGCTACGTTCGCGAAGGCTGGTTCGCCGACCTCGTAATTGTCGATCCCAGGAAAGCTTACCGCGTGGATCAATCCAACCTGCTTTATAAGTGTCAGTGGTCACCCTTCGAGGGACACAAATTTTCGTCGACGATTGATACGACGATCGTGAACGGCGTGGTTGTCTTCAGAGATGGCGAATTGAGCGGCGAAATTGCCGGTCAGCGGCTGGAATTTACGCGATCTCGATAGGTGTTTACTTTCCGTTCGATCCCGCTATGCTAACGCCAAATACAGGCTGAGACTGCGTGTTGGCCAGCGGAGAGACCGACGCGTCACGGGAATGAAACCAACCGATACCTCCAATCCGGAGTATTTTCACAAAGTTGTCGACTGTCAGTGGGCCTGTCCAGCGCACACTGACGTTCCCCAATACATTCGATTGATTGCCCAGGGCCGCTTTGGCGACGCCTACATCGAAAACCGCCTGTCCAATGTGTTTCCAGGGATCCTCGGGCGTGTCTGCGATCGACCGTGTGAGCCCGCGTGTCGCCGTGTCCGGGTCGAAGACAAGCCAGTGGCGATCTGCCGCCTGAAACGAGTAGCCGCCGATCATCGGGAGGACATCACCGATCGTCTGCCAAAGGGCGCGGCCACGAGCAACGGTAAGAAGATCGCACTGATCGGCGCAGGCTGTGCGTCACTCACCGTTGCCAATGACCTTAGACCGCTTGGTTATGAGGTCACGATATTCGAGGCTCTCGAAACGACGGGCGGGCTGATGCGAACCAACATCCCGCGATTTCGCCTGCCGCCCAAAATACTCGATGAAGAGATCGGCTATATCGTCGACATGGGTGTTGACCTGAAAATGAATCATCCCATCGATAGCATGAAGGCGCTGCTGGAGCAGGGCTTCGATGCGATTTTCGCGGGCACGGGCGCGCCGCGTGGCAAGAACCTCGAAATTCCCGGGCGTTACGACAGCGAAAATATTTATATCGGAATTGACTGGCTGGAGTCGGTCGCGTTTGAGCACATCGAAGCAATCGGCAAGCGCGTGCTGATTATCGGGGTCGGTAACACGGCAATGGATTGTTGCCGTAGCTCATTGCGCCTGGGCGCCGATGACGTGAAAGTCATGGCGCGCAAGCCGCGAGGGTTCTTCAAAGCATCCGACTGGGAGCTCGAAGACGCAGAGGAAGAAAACATTGAGATTCTCGTCAATCATTCGCCCAGAGAGTTTGTCATCGAGGACGGCAAGCTGGTTGGACTGACGTTCGATCTCATGGAATACAGAGTCGACGATACGGGTCGGATCGATCGCGGCACCGTCGTTGGCGAAAAGACGATTCCCTGCGATGACGTGATTTTGGCGATCGGCCAGGACAACGCGTTTCCGTGGATTGAGCGCGACATTGGCATCGAATTCGATGAATGGGAATGCCCTGTCGTCGATGAGACCACGATGATGTGTTCGCGCGATGGCATTTTCTTCGGTGGTGACTCCGCGTTCGGACCGAAAAATATCATATGGGCGGTCGCTCACGGCCACGAAGCCGCCATCTCGATTCATAAGTATTGCCACGGCGAGGCGATGACCGACCGCCTGCCGATGGGCGTCAATCTCTCGAGCCAGAAGATGGGCATGCATGAGTGGAGCTACTCGAACGATTACGACACGTCGACGCGACGCTTGATGCCGCATGTAGATCTCAAGAAGCGATTCAAAAAGCTGGATATTGAAGTGGAGCTCGGATTCACAGCGGATCAGGCAATTAAAGAGGTCGAACGCTGTCTGAATTGCGATATTCAGACCGTGTTCGCGGCGGATCTCTGCATCGAGTGCGATGCCTGTATCGACATTTGTCCGGTCAATTGCCTGACGATGACCGAAAACGGGGACGAAGCTGATTTGCGAACCCGGCTGTCGGCGCCGGCCGAAAATCTTGAACAGGCGTTATACGTCTCCGCTGACTTGCCACAAACTGGCCGTGTCATGGTCAAAGACGAAGATCTCTGTGTGCATTGCGGCCTGTGTGCCGAACGCTGCCCGACCGGTGCGTGGGACATGCAGAAATCGACAGTGTCGATTCCTTATGCCGTTGATGAGGCAGCTGGCAAACCGTTGCAGACGGCAACCAGCAATTGATCTGGATTAAGGACCGACTGTGGCAACAGTGAACGATGTCGTCGTCAAGATAGCGACCGTCAATGGCACAGGCTCCTCCAGTGCCAACGGCTTGTTGATGAAGTCCATTTTTCGCATGGGCATTCCGGTAGTTGGCAAGAATTACTTTCCATCCAATATCCAGGGATTGCCAACCTGGTACGAAATACGGGTCACGGCGGATGGCTATCAATCGCGCTCGGACCGTATTGACGTCATGGTCGCGATGAACGCACAGACATACAGTCGCGATCTGGCGGAAGTGTCACCGGGCGGCTGGCTGATTTATGACTCGACCTGGCCGCGACACAAGCAACTCGATCGCGACGATGTCACGGTTCTCGGCGTGCCGTTGGCAAAAATGTGCAATGAGAGTTTTGACGGCGCCCGGGCGCGCATTCTCATGAAAAATATTGCCTACGTCGGTGTGGTGTCGGCGTTGCTTGATATTGACCTGGATATCATTACATCGCTGCTCGAAGAAACGTTTGCGGACAAGAAAAAGCTCATCAAATCCAACGTGCAGGCGATCCGGCTCGGTTACGACTATGCCCGGGAGAATTTTGTTTGCCCGCTGCCGAAGAAAGTGGCGGCAATGAATGGCACAGAGGGTCATATTGTCATCGACGGCAATACTGCGGCGGGGCTTGGCTGCATGTATGCCGGCGCAACGGTTGGCGCCTGGTATCCGATAACGCCGTCGACGTCATTGATGGACGCGTTTCGTTCGTTCTGTTCGAAGTATCGCGTCGATCCCGAAACCGGCGGGCGCACGTATTGCATTATCCAGGCGGAGGATGAGCTTGCGGCAATCGGCATGGTGCTGGGTGCGAGTTGGAATGGCGCACGGTCGTTTACGCCGACCAGTGGCCCCGGAATTTCCTTAATGAGTGAGTTTATCGGTTATGCCTATTACTCGGAAATTCCAGCCGTGATTTTTGATGTGCAACGTGCAGGCCCGTCCACTGGAATGCCGACCAGGACGCAACAGGCCGACATCATGAGTTGCGCCTATGCGTCGCACGGCGACACGAAACATGTGTTGTTATTTCCGGCGGATCCCTACGAGTGCTTCGAGATGGCACAATCCGCGTTCGACTATGCTGAACGCCTGCAAACGCCCGTCATCGTCATGTCGGATCTCGACATCGGCATGAACGACTGGATGGTGCCGGAGTTTGAATTCGACGAGGACCGCGTTCCGGATCGCGGCAAAGTACTCACGGCTGAAGATCTAGAGAACATGGAGACGTTCTACCGTTACCTCGATGTCGACGGAGACGGAATTCCCTACCGCTCGCTGCCCGGTGTACATCCAAAAGGGTCGTACTTTACGCGCGGCTCGGGACACACCAAGTACGGTTCCTACACCGAGGACTCCGCCGAGTATCAGGATGTACTCGATCGCCTGCTCATCAAATGGGAAACTGCGCGCGCGATATTGCCCGAAGCGGAAATCGACTATTCCAAATTCAACAAGACGGCAATATTGACGATCGGCAGTGGCAACGGAGCGTGCAAAGAAGCGCTCGATCAACTTGCCGAGCAAAAGATCCATCTTAATTATTGCCGCGCACGTGCGTTCCCGTTCAGCGATGCCATTCGCGACTTCATCGACAAGCATGACGTCGTGTATGTCGTGGAGCAAAATCGCGATGCACAGCTTCGATCATTGTTGATGCTTGATATTGATGCAAACCCATCGAAACTGGTTTCGCTGCTGCATTACGATGGCATGTCACTTGGCGCGCGTTTTGTTGTAGACCGCGTGCTCGAGGAAATCGCCAGGGGGCGTGCTGCATGACCTACATCAGCAAACCCAAGGTCTCTCATCCAAAATTACCAAGAAACAAGCTCGGCCTGACGGCCAGGGACTATGAGGGCACGGTCTCGACGCTGTGCGCGGGATGTGGCCATGATTCCATCACCGCGGCAATTATCCAGGCGATATTTGAACTCAATGTCGAGCCGCACATGCTGGCGAAAATGAGCGGTATTGGGTGTTCGTCGAAAACGCCCGCCTATTTTGTCAGTGAATCGCACGGCTTCAATTCGGTACATGGCCGCATGCCGTCGGTAACAACTGGCGCGAATGCCGCCAATCGGGAGCTTCTGTATATCGGCGTCTCGGGTGACGGCGATTCACTGTCGATTGGCGTGGGGCAGTTCGTGCATGCGATCCGGCGTAACCTGAACATGTGTTACATCATTGAGAACAATGGCGTGTACGGCCTGACCAAGGGCCAGTTCTCGGCGTCGGCGGACATCGGCAGCAAGCCGAAGAAAGGCCAGGCAAATCAGCAGGAGCCGATTGACTCGGTCAGCATGGCATTGGCGCTTGGAGCGACCTACATCGCGCGAAGCTTTTCGGGAGACAGGCAGCAACTTGTTCCACTCATACAGGGCGCGTTAATGCACAACGGATTTGCGCTAGTCGACATCATCAGCCCTTGCGTGACTTTCAATGATCATGAGGGCTCGACAAAAAGTTACGCGCATACACGACAGTTTTATCATCACGTGGTGGACGTGGATTTCGTCCCGCCGGCTGAAGAAATCAAAATTGCATACGATGAAGGTTCGGTGATGCCGATTGAGTTACACGGTGGCAGCAAAATCATTCTTCGAAAAATCGATAGCGATTACGACCCGACCAGTCGCGCGGCGTCGTTCAAGTATTTGCGGGAACGATTTAATGCCGGTGAAATCACCACCGGGCTGCTGTATATCGACGAGTCGCGCAAGGAAATGCACGAACTGATGGGAAACGTCCAAACGCCGCTATCTCAATTGCCACTCGACACGCTGCATCCGGGAAGCAAAGAGCTCAAAAAAATTCTGAGTGGTTACCGCTAGAAGAGCCACATGACAAGACGCCCCGGCCAATCGGCCGGGGCGTCTTTTGTCGCCATTGGCTTATCGCCAGATTCGCTTCCACCATGGGGGCGGAACGGGCTCCGGCGTGACGCCGTCCAGGTAAGGAATCTTCGCGCGAATTTCATTGATGTTCCAACCGGTGAGATTCGCCAGCATCTGGGCTTCACGTTCCTGCCGATCACGCGTAGCGGCCATGTAAGCGGATGCGTCGCATCGCATTTCGCCCGTCCATGGATGACGGATGACGTAACGCCCCTGGTAATTCTGCCGATCGCCGGTTTCCTGAAACACCAGGTCCTCAGGGAAGTGTTCGCGGTCGTAGCGGACATGCAACCGGGTGACGAAGACATTCTGTGCTGGCGACGGCGCGATACGTCTACCTTGCTGGTCATCCACCCAAAAGACACCAAGCTTGCGCAACTCATCCGCACTCAGCGGATCCGCTGCACAGGGATCACACCAGGCCATGTCCCACGCGTATTCGAGAAAAACACCGCGCTCGTTTTCTTTTTCGGTCTGCCTGGCGAACATGGCGCGGTAAAAGTCTCCGAACTCGTTTTGTACGAATTCCGGAACTTCATTGTTGCTCGGCAGTTTGACGGTGCGGTAGTTGGTGGTCTCCACGCGCCCGGTCCTGGTAAGTGCGTACACGTAGAGTTCCTGTTTGCCCTTGGCATTCAGTGTGCCCAGGCGAATCGGTAACATGAATTTATTGCTTTCGTACGCGACTTGCAGCGGCCGCAGCTTCGAGTAACCGAGCTTCGTCTGCTCCTGCAGATTGACCTTGGCCACGAAGAAACGCATGTCTTGTTTCAGGTAGCTGTCGACAACGTCTTTGGCGCCCTTCGGAATGCGATAGTTGTTTTGCTCCAGCCACTGGATGAGCCCGCTACTTTCCGTGGCGGACAAGATCAGAATGTCGTACTCGCCAACGGTGTAGCTGGCCTCGATGGTTACGCCAAGCGCCCGACCGCGCTCCTCTTCATCCATGACGACAGCCCGCGCGACTGCACCATTCATGTCCATACTCTTTAGCGCCTCGTAGCGGACACAGGGATCCGGGTCGTGATATTCAACCAGCCTTGGCGCCGTGTATGCGTCGAGGTGTTGAACGACCGCATGATCGCCAACGTTGATCTGCTCACGTTCAATAAATGTCGGTACCGGTATCACCACGGCGAAATCCTGCACGTCACCTTTGAAATCGTTTGCCATCGTAATCACGGTGCGGTTGCCGTCACGAACGAGCACGACCTGTGAGGCCTCGTTGAACAGCGCGGTATCGGCGCGGGCAACGTAAAATCCGCAGAACGCCTGCGCAGTTGTCGAAATCGCGATTGTAAAAGTCGCGGCTATAACAGCAATTAGTGTTCGCATTAGTAAACTCCTTTAAAAGTGCCGCCGGACTTGGCGGCCGGATGTTTCCATCGATAATGTTGACCGCGCAACAGTGAATCGAGCAGCGGCACGACAGGTGCTGCCAGGATCAACGCAAGAATGGTTCCGTTGGGTTCGTAGAAAACGTACTGAATGGTGTAAGCGATGCTCGCGACCAGGACGCCGAAAATAACCCGGCCTGTGGCTGTGTCGGGCGTTGTTTTCGGATCGGAGATCATGAAAAAGGCGAAGATCAACAGGACGCCATTCTGCAGCTGATGCAGTGGAATGCTCAGCGGATCTCCAAGCCAGATCGCTCGTCCGATCATCAGGATTGCGTAGGCTCCCAGGAATGCCAGCGTGGTTTCTGCGCGCTTCGCGCGGGTTAAAACCAGGAAGCCGAGGCAGGCGAGGGTAAATGATCCGAGCGCAGCGCTCCCCCACTGGCCCGATGACACCCATGCGTTATCGCTGCCGAGCATCAACGTCACGAGCGCGATGTTGGCCGGGTTGAAAATGTGCTTGCCGCGGACGCGCAGAAGGAATTTGCTGCCGATCGCGATACCGGCTGCGAGCATCGCGATCGCAATCATGTCGGTGCGCAGTAACAGCGTCAGCGAAAGCGACGTGATTACGGCGCTGAGCGGATCGAAGCGCGGCAGTCCTGCCCACCGCGTGCCCATGTATTGCGCACATTGCGCCGTCAGCATGATTGCGACAGCGATAGGCCATTGAATGCCAAAATCGAGCACCACGACGCCGTAGCTGACCAAGAGGCTCAGCACGGCAATCTGGTAGCAGCGCGGGTCGGACAGCCTGGGAAAAGTGTTCATGCCCGATACAAACGCTCGAAACATCGTATCGGGTTTAACGCGGGCCGCGATAATTACTATAATAGAAAGAAAGAGTTACGGAATTGCATCCAAAGTGCCGCTGGCAGTCATCTAGAAGGTTAGAACTGCTCGTTGAGCAGATTATTGATTTCTAAGGAGTAAGGATTGTGGTTGATGTGGTTGAATTATTGATTCCTATTGTCATGTTCATCGGAATTACCGTGGTATTGAGTCTGTTCGTCTGGTTTCGCTTTCGAATACGCAATGATTCGCAGGCGACGATTCGTACAGCGATTGAGAAAGGGCACGAGCTTACGCCCGAGGTTATTGACCGTCTCGGGCATCCGCGGCCGCACAAAGATAGGGACTTGCGAATTTCACTGATCTTTTTTGCGCTTGCGATTGCACTTACGTTGTTCGGTGTTGCAATTCCGGTTGATGAAACACATGCGCAACGCGTATTCATGGGCATCGCGGCATTCCCATTCAGCCTCGGCGTCGCGTTTTTGATCATGTGGCGCTTTACGGAGCGTCGGTCATAACACCAGGCGCTACACAGCTAAGCGGAGAGGATCATTATCTTGTCGCGCGGGCCGTGTCCGCCCAGGACACGGCCGCTTTCGGCGAACTGATCCGCCGCCACCAGTCGCAGGTACGACATTTCCTGCGCAGATTGACGGGCGATATCTCGACCGCTGACGACCTGGCACAGGACTGTTTTTTGCATGCCTGGAACAAGTTACAGACGTTCACAGGTCGTGGGTCGTTTATCGGCTGGCTCTTGAAAGTTGCATACACAACGTTTTTGCAATCGAAGCGAAAGTCGAAACGCTACAAGGAAGTGCTGGAAGAGGCGGCGTATGTCGCACAGACGGAATCGAGGAGCTACACTGAGCAGGCAGACGAAGTTTCTGATCTCGACAAGCTTCTCGCAGTGCTGACTGAGGATGAACGAGCAATAATCGTCATGTCCTATGCCTGCGGGCTATCGCATCGTGAAATCAGCGATGCGACAGGATTGCCGGCAGGCACGGTGAAATCCGTGATTTATCGTAGCAAGAAAAAGATCAGGAAAAATTTTGAAATCAAAGATCATCAACATGGCTGACAAGATAAGAGACGCTGAGGATCGATTGCTTGAATCGATGTTTCGGTCAAAACCGATCGATGACGGCGGATTTAGCGATCGAATAATTACTCGCATACGCCGGCGCCTCTGGTTACGACGACTCACGCTGCCAATCGCTATGCTGGCCGGTGCGGCTATTGCAATCAAACCGTTGCTACAGGTAGCCGCGGTATTGTCGACCCTTACCGATTTTGTACCGCGGTATTCGTTTGCACTGCCGGAAACGATATTGGCACAGATGCCCATTCTGGTTGCTGTTGGTTGTTTGCTCGTCGTCGGTATTGTCACCTTCCAGGTCAGCGAGGACTGAATAGTTTCATCGTGACGCATTGTCACCGGCGAAAGGCTCGGTTACATTGCATCAATGAATCTTCGCGATCAGGTCGCATTGTTGTTGCCGGACTGGGAGCGCTGGTATCCGAGTCTATTCGATGCGGCGAGCGATCTCGGTTTGATCAGGGCAGAGGTCTGTGATCCAAATTCCTTGTTGTTAACACGCCGTCACGCGAAAATTCGACAAAGAGCCGAAGACGCCCACCGCGAGCAATGGGGCGGGAAAGCACAGGAATGAAAAACTTCACGCTTGATCTCGAGGCGATCCGAAATCAGTTTCCGTCCCTCGCCGACACCGATGACGGTGTCCGCCGCATCTATTTCGACAACCCGGCCGGGACGCAGGTGCCACTTTCGGTTGTCGATCGAATGTCGGACTGTTTGCTCCGTGGCAATGCCAATATCGGCGGCTACTTCCCAACGTCTGTTCTGGCTGCGGAATTCGTGGATGGTGCGCGCCAGGCGATGGCCGACTTCGTGAACGCGCCTTCACCCGACGAGATCATTTTCGGCCAGAATATGACCAGCCTGACGCTGCATGTATCCAGATCGATTGGCCAGCAACTGAGTCCCGGGGACGAAATCATCCTTTCGCAGATGGACCATGACGCAAACATCGAGCCCTGGGTGTTGCTGGCCCGCGATCGCGATCTTGAAATTCGCTGGCTGCCATTCAATACCGAGACTTTCGAGTTCGACCTGGACAAGCTGGACGACCTGTTAAGTGAGCGCACCCGGCTGGTCTGCGTTGCAGGCGCAAGCAACCTGACCGGCACAATCAACGACATTCGAGCGATCTGCGGGAAAGTCCGTGATGCGGGAGCCTGGAGCTACATTGATGCAGTTCAGTCGGCACCGCATATCATCAGTGACGTGCAGGATTTCGGTTGCGACTTCCTGGTGTGCTCGGCGTACAAGTTTTTTGGACCGCACCAGGGAATTCTCTGGGGACGCCGCGAGGTACTGGAGCAACTCGATCCCTATAAAGTCAGGCCGGCGCCCGAAGAACTCCCGTGGTGTTTTGAACCCGGTACGCAAAGTCACGAAGGATTGGCCGGAACTGGCGCCGCCGTCGATTACTTTGCTGGTATTGGTGAAACGTTGGCAGGCGCCGGTACGCGGCGGCAGCGACTCGTCGCGGCTTTCGAGCACTTGTTCGAGTACGAAAAATCTTTGGCGGCCCGTTTAATCTCGGGCCTGAACGATATCCCGGGGACCACGATCCAAGGCATCACGGCGGCAGATTCCCTGGATCGCCGCGTACCGACGGTGTCTTTCACGCATTCAGAGCACAAGCCTGAGGCGATTGCCGAAGCACTGGGGAAGCGCAATATTTTCGTGTGGAATGGCCACAACTACGGCTTGGAGCCCGCAAAGGCTCTGGGGCTGCTGCAATCCGGCGGCGTGGTGCGCATCGGCGCCGTGCACTACAACACCGCTGGAGAAATTGACGAAACGCTGAACGCACTCGAGGATATTTTGTAGGAAAAGCCGCCCGAGGGCGGCAAATTGTTCGAAAAGAAAAGCCGCTCAAGAGCGGCGAATTGTTCGAAAAGAAAAGCCGCCCGAGGGCGGCTTTTCGTGAGATCAATGTCGGAAATTTCAGGTCAGAGGAATTCGGAAGGATGCTCCACAATCCATACAAGACCCAATGGTATTCCTGACACCTTTGAACTCTCACTAGACATGGATCACCTCCTTTCACGTTGTTTGCCCGAACGCAGTATCTCCAAAAATATACCGATTGCCAAGAAAAATATTGTCTAAAAACAACGGTGTAAATACGATATGCGGTGCGCTATGATAATCAGCTCGGTCGACAAGACCGGGCATCCCAAAACCAAAAACTGACTGTGGAGCTCGCGATGAGCGACCAAGAGCCTTTTGTCAGCAACGCGGCAAGCACGCTGACCACGGCGGCGCCCGTGACTGGTGCCGACCGTATCGGCAGCCTCGACATACTTCGCGGTGTGTCAATCCTTGGCATCCTGTTCATGAACATTTACGCGTTCGCCATGCCCTTCCCGGCCTACGCCAACCCGTTGCTCATGGGTGGTACAGACACGCTCAATCTTGGCACCTGGTTTTTTACACACATTCTTGTTGATCAGAAATTCCTGAACATATTTGCGATGTTGTTCGGCGCGGGCATTGTCCTGATGACCGGCAGGGCGGAAGTTACGGGTGCGAAGTTCGGTCGCATCTATTATCGCCGGCAATTTTTCATGATGTTGCTTGGCGCGATCCATGCATATTTCCTTTGGTTTGGGGACATCCTGTTCTTGTACGCGGCGGTCGGCATGCTCGCGTATCTTTTTCGCAAGCTCACGCCGAGGAAACTGCTTATTGTGGGCTGCGTGTTATTGCCAGTCACTCTCTTGCTGGGCCATGGCATGGCCTCGCAAATGGAGAAAACGATCACGCAGGTCGCTGAGGTCACCGAATTGCAGCAGGCAGGCGAGACCCTGACGACGGAACAGGAAAAGCTCCTCGAGGACTGGGAAGAAAAGCGTGCTTTCATTGCACCGGACGCCGAGGACGTACAGAAAGACGTCGACATTCATCAGGGTAGTTACGTCAGCATCACGGTGCATCGAATTCCGCTGGCGCTAATGATGCAAGTATTCGGGCTTTTCTTCTTCGGGATCTGGCGTGTTACGGCTCTGATGCTCTTCGGGATGGCGCTGATGAAGACGGGTGTGCTATCGGCAGAGCGCTCGGCTGATTTTTATCGCAAAATGATGTTGATCTGTTATGCAATCGGACTGCCCCTGACCGCATACAGTGCTATCGATCTGAACGCGCACGGCTTCGATCACTTGTACGCCATGCAATACGGCGGCCTGGCGAATTATTTCGGTAGCATCATTGTTGGATTTGGCCATATCGGCGTCGTGATGCTTCTGATCAAGACTGGTTTTGTTCAACGCCTGCTCGAGTGGTTCGCGGCGGTCGGGCGCATGGCGTTGACGAATTACCTGATGCACTCTGTTATTTTGACGACTGTATTCTATGGCTACGGCCTGGGATTGTACGGCGAGATTCCGCGATTCTGGCAGATGGGCTTCGTCGTGGCTGTTATTGCGCTGCAACTCTCCTTAAGTCCGTGGTGGCTCGCTCGCTACCGGTTTGGGCCAGTCGAATGGCTGTGGCGGTCGCTGACCTACTGGCAGCGGCAGCCGATGCGCCGGCACTGATCCACGCGCGCCAGTGATTCTGGCAACATTTGGTGTGTATACTCCAATTACAACGATAAGAGAGACCACAATGGCAATTGCAGATCTGAAAAACGTATTGAAAATCTTTGGCGGCTCCGAACTCAGCGAGGGGGAGCACGATGAGTTGCGTAAAGAGGTCCTGTTGATGACCCTGGCAAGGGCAGCCGATGCCGATATCAATATTCAGACCGTCGAGGTCGACCGGATTCGCGAAATTCTGAAGGAAACCACGGGCGAAGACTTCAGCGCGGCCGATATCCGGGTTGCGGCGCGGGCGGAGTTGTACGCAGAAGCGAATCTTCGTAAGTATCTGGGTAGTGTCAATAAGAAGATGAGAGATCAGGATCGCGCGGATATCGTAAAAGCGCTCGCTGACGTTTTTCGCAGCGACAAGAATGTCAGCGTGCTGGAAATCGATTTCTTTAATCGTACGGTCGAGGCGTTGCAGGCCACGCCAGCCCAGATTGCGGGCTTGGTCGCCGGCGACGTCGATTAAACCTGGTTTTGCCTGGCGCGCCGCCGCCATAATGCGGCAGCACCGCTGCTGGTGAAAGCTCGCAAGTAGCGATTCGATATGACGTTGCCGATCTCGCGATAAACGACAAACAACCCTGACACAATAATCACCGTCGCGCCGGCGACCACCGACCGATCGGGCACTTCGTTCCAGATCACGTAACCGGCAATTGCACCACCGATCAAAGCCGTGTACTCGAACGGTGCAAGCATCGCGGGTGAGGCGCGGCGATAGCCGCCAATGATGCCAATCCAGGCGACAACCGAACAAGCGCCCGCCAACACAAACAGTACCCATCCAATGGCATCAGGAGGCTGCCAGCTGCCCGTACTCAGCATCGTCATCGAAATCAGCAATGGCCCCGTGACCACGTACACGGACAATGAATAACTGCTTTCGGTATTCGACAGTTTGCGGGCCGTTATTGCCAGGCACGCGTAGCAAAATGCGGCGAACAATACGGCGACATGTGCCAGCGATACTTGCTGCGCGCCCGGCCGTAGAATAATCAATACGCCGGCAAATCCGATGATAACGGCCGTCCAGCGCCGCCAGCCGACGCGTTCACCGAGCATCGGCACCGACAGCGCTGTAACCATGAGTGGCGCCGTGAACCCGAGTGTCAAAGTATCGATGAGCGGCATGCGGGCCAGGCCATAGAAAAAACCGAACATCGCGCCAATGGCAAAAAGTGTGCGCAGCAAATGCCAGCCCCAACGATTGGTACGGAGACTGCCCACGCCGCCGAACTGCCTGGCCAGCATCAGGAAAATGGCAAGGCCGATGAAGCTGCGAAGAAATACGAATTGTTCCAGAGAATAGCTGGCCAGGATTTCCTTGGCGCTCACGTCCAGGCCGAGTCCGCCAACTATCCCCAGCAACAGGTACGCAATCGCCTTGCCTGCCGAGTCCTGGCTGAGATTCGGATTCATCGTGTTACCGCTGTGAAAGTGAACAGGAGCTAAACATGATGGCATGAGTCGAACAGCATGCCTACAGATTCAGCGTTGATTCAGTGACGACGTCGTTAAATAGATCAGGACACAAGAGATCAGAGGACTGGATCATGTTGGCCATCAATCAAACACGGATTCATTTACCGTTGTTGATAATTTCCTTGCTGACCATCGCGGCTACCGCCGTAATGGCACAGACAGAGTCGCGTCAGTCTGTGACGACGCAATACACAAGGGCCGAGCGCGACAATGCTGCCCCGGGCAGGGTGTCGCAAGACGAGTTTGACGCGTTAGTAACAACAGGCAGTCGTGTTTCCGGTAAGCGCTCGGGTGTGCAGTCCAAGTTCGGCGCAATGGCATCGACGACTGCGAGCAGCAATTTCTGGTTCTACACAGCGGATGTCGTATTGTTCAATGATCATGATCGCGACGGTCACTATTATGGCATCGATCTGTTATTTGACGTGGACACCTATTTTGCGGTCGCCGACGTTTATACGGTCCTGTACCTGAGCCTCGAGGATGGCCCATGGAATGAATACGCGGCTACCGAAATTTTCAGCATTCATGGCTCGTCCAGCGACGACGAATACATCGTTGTCACAGAACTTGTGACGGGTTACCCGACGGGTAGTTATGACATTCTGATCGAATTGTTCGACGCTTACGACGATAGATTTGTCGCGAGTTATGGGCCGTTCGATACCTCCGAGCTAACATTCCTACCGCTGGAAGATTCAGAGTGGGATACCCCGTATCCGCCGACGACGGTCGTCGTTACGGAAGGTGGGGGTTCGCTGGGGTGGTTGTCGCTACTCGCGCTGCTCTTCGTTCGGCGAATCGCTCTGAGACATTCGCCTGAATCATGAGCAGGCTTGGCGTTAGAAATAAGGTCAAAACTGTGGCGAAAGCCAGCCCACCTGCGACCGAAGATGCAAGCTGAGTCCACCATTGAGAACTTGGGGCGCCGATCGACACTTCGCGAGAAATCAGGTTAATGTTGAGGCCAAGAACCATTGGCATCAGGCCGACGATCGTCGTAACGGTCGTCAGCAAGACGGGCCGCAGTCGAACTGCACAGGTGCGCAGGACGGCGTCTTTGGCCGCCATTCCGCGTTTGCGCAGCACGTTGTAGGTATCGATGAATACAATATTGTTGTTCACCACAATACCGGCGAGCGTGATGACGCCAACGCTGCTCATGATTATGCCAAAGGGCATGTCCATGATCAGGTGGCCCAGGAGAACGCCGCCGGTCGAAAACAGAACCGCGGTCAGAATCAAACCTGCCTGGTAGATGCTGTTGAACTGAGTAACAAGAATAATCGTCATGATGGACAATGCCATGAGCATCGCATTGACGAGAAATTTTTCGTCCTCTTCCTGATCTTCAATCGTGCCCCGAAACTCAGCCTTAACGCGAGGATCGAGGCCAAGTGACGGTAACAAGTCACGCAGCTCGGCGATGACCTCAGATGCAAGATAACCCTGTGCGACATCAGCCTCGAGAGTCATCGTACGTCGCATGTCCGTGCGCGTGATCGTACTCACCTTCTGCGCCGGCACACGTTCGACAAATGTGCTGATCGGAACCATGCCACCTGGAGTAGGGATACGCAGCTCATCGAGTTGCGACAGGTTGCGACTGTCCGACGGATAGCGAACACGAATGTCAATCTCATCGTCGCTGTCGTCGGGACGATATTCGCCAATCTTGATGCCGTTGGTGACGAGTTGCACCATCGCGCCGATCAGTGTTATGTCGGCACCAAATCGTGCCGCTTCAGCACGATCGACTTTGAGATGCCACTCGATGCCTGGCAACGGACGACTGTCCTCAATGTTCGTCACTGCCTCATGTTGTTCGAGGACTGAACGAACGTGCGCGATACTGTCGGCGACGAGGTCGCCGTCACGCGACGAAAATTCGATAAATATCGGCTTACCTTGTGGCGGGCCCGCGTCCGGTTTGCGGGTCTCAATCGTGATTCCTGCGAGGTCCGACGTTCTGGCGCGAATCTCAGCCAGAATCTCGTCCGATTTACGGCGCTTGTCCCACTCGATGTAATTCAGAGTCAGGGAGCCGATCTGATCTTGTGTACCCCGCACGTCTTCGGTTTTTGCGTACAGGAATTCGATTTCCGGCATGCCAATAATGCGTTCTTCCACTTGTCGTACAAGATAGTCTTTCTCATCGATCGACAAGTCGCCGCGTGCCCGAATGTCGACCATCGCGAAAGGTTGTTCGACGTCCGGGAAATACTCCACGCCCCGGCCAAATGCAACGAAGCAAACGTAGATCGTCAGAAGTAATGTGCAGACGAATCCGACATTGCGCCATGGACGCAGCAGCGAGCGCTTCAGAAATCGTACATAGCGTCCAGTGAAGCCGCTTATCGTATCGAGATCCCCGGTCTCAGCAGCTGCCAGGTTATGCTTCGCGGACTCGCTGATTGCGCCCGTCTTGCCGAATATCGAGCCCAACGTCGGGACAATCAGCAATGCCATCAACAACGAGGCAGCGAGTACGGCGATCAGCGTGATTGGCAAATATTTCATGAATTCACCGGTTATGCCGGGCCAGAAAGCGAGCGGGATGAAGGCGGCGAGCGTCGTGCAGGTTGACGCGATAATCGGCCAGGACATTCTGATCGCGGCGCGCGAATAGGCGTCGTGGCGCGATTCGCCCTCAGCAAGCCGCCGGTCCGCCATTTCCGTGACAACAATCGCGCCGTCCACCAGCATGCCAACCGCCATGATCAGGGCGAACAACACCATCATGTTGATCGTAATACCGAACGCGCCGATCAGCATGATACCGAGCAGAAAACTGCCCGGAATTGAAATGCCGACCAACAAAGCCGAACGGATTCCCAGAATTCCAATGATGACGATGAAAACCAGGAGTACTGCCGCAATCACACTGTTTTGCAACTCGGTCAGCATGTCGTTAACGTCTTTGGACTTGTCTCGTGAGACGCTGATTACGATTTCATCGGGCCAGTACTGCCGCTCCGCTTCAACAATGGCCTTGGCCTCTATAATCGCATCAACAAGATTCGATCCGCCACGCTGTACGACCTCGATCGCCAGCGCCGGCTTGCCGTTCAGGCGTGCATAGCTCTCGGCGTCTTTGTAAGTGCGCCGCACCTCGGCAATGTCCTTGAAATGCACGATTCGCTCGCCAACGGCTTTGATTGGGAGGTTGAGCACGTCCATGGGTGATTCGAATACACCCGGAACCTTAATCGGAAATCGCCCCTCGGTTGACTGCAAGACTCCTGCGGCAACCAGTTTGTTGTTGTTTGCGACGAACCTGACGATCTGCGCCTGGTCCAGCGAGTAACTTTCCATGGCCAATGGATCGATGATAACTTCCATGAGTTCTTCGCGGACACCGACGAGATTGACTTCGAGGACGCCGCTAATGCCTTCAAGTTTTTCCTGCAGGTCCTTGGCAATATTTGTCAACGTTCTTTCGGGTACATTACCGGCCAGGTTCAGGACGAGCATCGGATCGAAGCGCGTCATCTTGACCTCGGTGATCGTGGGATCCTCGGTTTCGTTCGGTAATTTGGCGGCGGCGTTGTTAACGCGTTCCCGGATATCCTGCAATGCCTTGTCCGTATCCACGCCGGCTTCGAATTCGACCTGCACGCTGGCGCCGCCCTCGTAAGCTTCGGCGATCATTTCCTTGATGCCCTCGACCGTGCGGATTTCCTGTTCCATCGGCCGGACCAGCAATCGTTCGGCGTCCTCGGGTGAAATTCCGTCGTGTGTCATTTGCACATAGATCAACGGAATCTCAATGTCCGGTTCCGCCTCTTTCGGGATCGTCATGTAGGCGTACATCCCCCCGACCAGGATAACGATCAGTCCCAGAATGACCGTGCGTGAACGAGCCATTGCTGCATCGATCAACTGCATTGTTAGCTGCCCTCGGCGGCGGATTTCTTGGCGACCGTGGTCTTAATCTCGCTTTCCGGTACCGCGTCGACGACCGAGCCGGTCATTACAAAGCCCTGACCCACAGTGATAATTGTTACGGTCTCCGGCAAACCGGCGACCCAGACGCCGTCGCCGGAAGAAAGTGCGATATCCGCGACGACAAATTCGACCTTGCCCGAATCGTTGATGATCTTGAGGCCGATGTTGCCGGCGTCGTCGAGCGTCAGCAGTGACGGCGAAATACGATGTGCCATGATCGATTCGGCAGGAATATACAACTCGGCAGTGCCGCCGGCGCGTAATGCACCGTCTCGATTATCGACTTCGAGTTCCACGGTAAAGGTTCGGGTCGCTTCGTCGGCGACTGGAGCAACATAGCGAATGCTGCCGTGGACATCTTCACCCGTCGCAAGTGTGGCTTTGGCGGTCATGCCAACGTGCACGAAGCGTGCATCGAATTCGGATACGTTTGCGGAGACGATAATTGTCCGGTTGTCGACGAAAGTTGCGATTGGGTCTCCAACCTTGAGGAAATCGCCGACCTCAACGGCCCGGGCCTGCAGGGCGCCATCGAACGGTGCTCGTACCTGCATGTATTCCAGGTCAAGTCTGGCGCGCGTTAACTCTGTTTTGGCAGCTTCGAGCAGCGCGACGCCTTCCTGCAGTTGTGCTTCAGAGACATAGCTCTCGGCCTTCAGTCTGGCGCGTGCTTCGTATTCGACTTCGCGTTGCCTGACGGTGGCTTCAGCCTGGGCAAGCCGGGCGCTGCGATCACGTTCGTCAAGACGAACAATGACAGTATCGCGATCGATGTTGGCGCCGCGTTTGGCACCAATGCTCACTACTCGCCCATCTGTTTCGGCCGATAGCTCAACGACCCTGGCGGGCGCTGTCTTGCCATTAACGATGATCGTACGTGTCACTTCTTCGGCGATCTGGGTTCGAACCCGGACTTTGCTCTGCGAAGCGATCGTCGTTTTGGCGATTGCCGCGCTGCGCTCGTTGGTCGCGTCATCACTATTTCCAAACTGGCCAGACAGCAGCCAACCCGCGATCAGAATTGCGATGCCTGCCGAATATAACCAGGACCGATATTTCTCAAATTTACCCAAGTCCATCTCTTTAATTCCTGCTTTTGTTGCGACGACTGGCCTAGCCAGTCGCCAGGGTGTCCTTCTGATCCTGTGTGTCCGGATCTTCGAGCAGCTTGTGCCCGTTTTCCTCAATGTATTTCTTCATCGCCATCATGACGGCACGGACCATGCCGACCGTGAAGCTCATTCCGTTGGGCGTTTCCCGCATGCAGGTGTGCTCAAATTGGTCACAGAGCTCTTCGTATTGCTCGATTTCCGCAATGCGATTGCCAAGAACAGCCGCTACCTGCTCAGAAGTCATCAGGTGCGCAAAGCACATCGTGGCGAGAAACTCGGAGCGCACCTTATGGCTGGGATTGGGAGCGTCAAGCTCGGCCAGCAGCTTATCCCGGCCAGCTTTTGTGATGCGATATACCTTGCGATCGGGTTTGCCGTCCTGCGGAATACATTGGCAGCTGACCAGTTCTTTTTCGGCAAGCGACGCGAGCGCGGGGTAGATCGACCCGTAGCCGGCCGCAAAAAAATGGCCGAACGACGACTCGAAGTGCTTCTTCAGGTCATAGCCGGAGGCCTCGCCGCCCGTCAGCATTCCAAGGCAAACCGTCTTCACGTCCATGGCTTAATGTCCCGGCAGCGAGGGCTGCCCATATATCAGGGCGATATATAGTATCAGTTCGATATATGGTGTCCAGCTTTTTTTTCGATCCTCTTACTCGGCGAATTGCGCCAGAAACGGGCTGAGCAGACGATTGTAGGGGTCCAGTTGGCGTCGGATGCGGCGGAAAAATTCCAGGCGGTTCGAATAGGTCTGGATGACATTCTCCGCCCGGAGGGCGCGCGACTGACTGATCAGCGGGGTGCCGCCCCACTGCTCCGCGAATTCGGCCAGGTCGATGACAAAATTGTCCCAGCCTTTTGATTGCGTTGACGCAGTTGTCAGCGCGATCATCGTCTCGTCGTACGAGGGCGAAAGCGGTGAGCTTGCGTCGCGGTTCAGGCGATAGCCGACGGCCGGAAGGTCGCACCGGTATTGCGAATTCGCGAGCGTTGTCTCGCAGAATTCCCGATAGGCCAGCGCAATCATGGAAAAGTCAATCGCAGGAAAACACCAGGTTGAGTAGAACGTGTTGCGACTTGCCCGTCCATGACCGGATTGCGACGTTGCATTTGTGCCGGTCCGAACGAGCTTTGAGTTGACGAAACCCTGCGTAGCCTCGCTGATGCTGTCGATAAGCTGATACTTGACCGAGGCTATCGGGACAATTCGATTGAGCGACTTGAATACATGCGGCAGGACCGTGCTCTCGCCCCAATCTTTGAGCTTCCAGGGTGCCCGGTAGGCATTGCCCGGATCGGAGTCGTAACGTCGCAGGTCGAGATAGACACGATCGCGGTATGGCATCAGGTAGAACTTGAAGCCGACATTGCTCGCCGCCAGCGTATCGACGATGGACGCAAACTTGTCGATGGTGACTCGGCGGTGGCTGGCGGTAAACGTACGAATAGGCTGGATGCGTAGCGTGACCTCGTAGATGACACCGAGCAGTCCGAAACTCATTCTTAAAGCAGCCAGCAGGTTTTTCTGCTGCGGAGAGATGCTTAGAATCTTGCCCGCCGCGGTAACGATTTTCATTGCGATAACGTGGCTTGAGAAATAGCTACCTGTGTTCCCGATACACGGGCCATAGCAGGGTGCGGCAACCGCGCCGCCGACTGTTCGGCCTTGCAACTCGAACCCACCGATTAATTCAAACCCGTCTTCGGCGAGAGTGTCAACGAGAGTTGCCACGAGAACGCCTGCCTCGACAGTTACCGTATGTCTGTCAGTGTCGACCCGGATGATGCGGTCTACGCCCGCCATATGGATGGTCGAGCCACCGTTGGCCCGGTAGCAATCTGTCGACGCCGTACCCGCGCCCTGCGGTCGGATTGGCAGTGCAGTATGTGCGTCCGGTTCGAGACATCGGCGCAGGTCGCTGAGGTTTCTTGGCCGCAAATGTGCGGGTTCGGTGTGATTCGGACTGCGATGGCGTCCGGTCTTGCGTAGATTCGTTGCGAGCATCCATGTCTCCAGCAATTAGTCCTGGAATGCCAAAGTCACAGATCGAGTGGCTGTCGCCTGAACGGCGACCAGCGATTCGTGTCGGCGGCCCCGCTGTCATAGGATGAACCCTTAGACCGGTGGCTTTGCGACCCTGTTTTTCAACAGGTGTGCCTTTGTCATGCGAGCGAACATCGTTGCATAGCGTGCAGATCACTGTCAACGAAATGCGACGATCAAAAAACTTATTGTCAAATCACGTTGTGGCTTGTCAGCTACCTGCTACTGACGCAAGCTGTGGCCGTGACTTACTCGATCAGTGACATCGTTGAAAATGCGCACGCCGCAGACAAACGAATTGGCGAAATCGTTCGTCGTACGGCGCTCAGGCATTCACCGGTATTCAGTGATGCGACGGGCGCCGACGTCTACCTGAAGCTTGAAAACCAGCAGCTCACGGGATCCTTCAAGCTGCGCGGCGCCACGAATCGCTTGATGACGTTGTCGGCGGAACAGCGCCAGCAAGGATGTGTTGCGGCCTCAAGCGGCAATCACGGCGCAGCGGTTGCTTGCGCGATGCAAAAACTCGCGACCAGCGGCGTGATATTTGTGCCGGAACAAACATCGACGGCAAAGGTGGATGCCATTCGACGTTACGGCGGTGATGTGCAGTTTTTCGGGACGGACGGCCTCGATACTGAGCAACACGCTCGGGCGTTCGCCGAACACAATGAGATGTACTATCTTTCTCCGTATAACGACAGGGAGGTCATCGCTGGCCAGGCGACCTGTGGTATCGAAATTCTGCAACAGTTACCGGACCTCGACGTCGTTTTTATCGCGGTTGGTGGCGGTGGCTTGATCAGCGGTGTTGGCAGCGTTCTGAAGGCACACAATCCAGAAATTCGCATCTACGGCTGCCAGCCTGAGGCCTCGGCCGTCATGGCGAAATCCGTCGAAGCCGGACGCATTCTCGATCTGGCCAGCGGTCCGACGCTGTCCGATGGTACAGCCGGTGGAATAGAAGCCGACGCGATTACTTTTGATCTCTGCCGCCAGCTGGTGGACGAATTTGTGCTGGTCAGCGAAGATCAGATCGCTGCCGCGATGCGCCAATACATGGCCGCCTTCGACGAGAGCATCGAAGGCGCGGCCGGCGTCGCGCTGGCCGGCATGACCGCGCGACGAGACGATGTAAAAGACCAGAAAATCGCCGTCATTATCTGTGGCGGAAATGTGAGCCAGCAAGTTCTGGACACTCTCAGGTAAATTCCTGCTATGCACACGGCGTCTTCGAATATGAGCAGATTAATAGTGATCACCATTCTTGCAACGGTTGCCAATGTGGTGCTCGCAATGCCTACGGTGTTTATAAACGTCAATGTTGTTTCGATGACTGAAGACCTGGTTGTCGCGGGTCAGACAGTCATCGTCGATGACGGCTTGATCGTAACGATTGGCCCGGTTGACACCACGCCGGTGCCAAAGGACAGCGAGATTGTAGACGGCACCGATCGCTACCTGATGCCGGGTCTTGCGGAAATGCACGCGCACATTCCTGACGTCGGCTCGGCGGAACTCAACAGAGTGTTGACGTTATTCGTGGCCAATGGTGTCACTACGATTCGCGGCATGCTGGGTCGCCCGTCGCATCTTAAGCTTCGGCAACAATTACTGGATGGTGACGTGTTTGGACCACGACTGATTACCTCAGGTCCGTCGATGAACGGTAATTCAGTCAGCGGGGCAGCGGATGGAGCGCGTCAGGTCAGAGCGCAACACGAGGCAGGCTACGATTTCATCAAGATTCACCCGGGACTCAGTTCGAACGAGTACTTCGCGATTGCCAATGCTGCCAATGAACTCGGCATGCCTTTCGCTGGACACGTGCCCGTTGCGGTCGGCGTGGACAAAGCACTGGACGTGGGCATGGCGACGATCGACCATCTCGACGGCTACCTGGCGGCATTGATGCCCGCAGATTCCGACGCGTCAGGCGGTTACGGTGGTTTCTTCGATGTCCTGCTGGCCGATCAACTCGTGGAGGGGCGGATCGCCGAAATTGCGGCGCGAACGGCAGCGTCGAGCACGTGGAATGTTCCGACGGAGTCGCTATTCGAACACCGCGTATCCGAAGTGACAGTTACAGAACTCAGCAACCGCTCGGAAATGCGTTACATGCCGGATGAGACGGTGCGTCGGTGGGTGCAGACAAAAGAGCGCCAGGAGAGCGAGGCTGGTTTCAATTCGGACCTTGCAGCCCGTGCGATCAAATTGCGGCGTAATTTGATCATGGCATTGCATGAGGCCGGCGCCGGATTGCTGCTCGGGTCAGATGCACCCCAGGTTTTCAACGTGCCCGGTTTCTCGTTGCATCATGAATTACATTTCATGGTTGCGTCGGGACTGACGCCTTTCGAGGCAATCGCGACAGGAACCACGGCGGTTGCGAAGTTCCTCGGTACGAACACAGGTAGCATTGAAATCGGCCGTACCGCCGACCTGGTCCTGCTGGACGCCGATCCGTTGGCCGACATCAGCAATACTCGCCGAGTGCACGGGGTCATGCTACGCGGTGCCTGGCATTCGTCGCGAGATCTTGAGTCCCGCCTGTCTCGCTATCTGTCGAAGGGCCACTGACCCGATCTGGTCATCGTAGCTGACGTTGTAACTCTCTGAAAAGACTAACTTTTAGAATTTCGGTCAGGAGGATCGTGTGCGCCCGGTTCGTGTGCTGCTAGAATCAAATGATGCAGGGATTTAGAAGGGAGTCAGTATGAAACTCATCAAGCATCTGCTGGATAAAAAAGGCCGACACATTTTTTCCATCAAACCTGAGGACTCGGTGCTCGACGCCATCCGGGTCATGGCAGAGAAAGGCATTGGTTCTCTTGTGGTTATGGAGGACCAAGAATTGCTCGGCATCATGTCCGAGCGCGACTACGCGCGCAAAGTAATCATCAAGGGCAGATCCTCGGAGAGCACGGCGGTGTCCGAAATCATGACGGACAACGTTATTACGACCTCGAGCAGCGAGACCGTCAATGACTGCATGAGCGTAATGACCGAAAAAAAGATTCGTCACTTGCCGGTCGTTGAGGACAATGCCGTAATCGGAATGATATCGATTGGTGACCTGGTCGAGGCGATTATTTCTGATCAGCAGGAAGAAATCGAACAGCTGGAACACTATATCAGTGGCTAAAAGCTCCGACTACGATCCGCGCATCCTTAAACTATTCGACGGTTATGTGCACGGCACGCTAAGTCGTCGGCAGTTTCTTGATCGGGCGGCAGCGTTCACGCTGAGCGGAGCATCTGCTGCGACCATATTTGCAAGCCTGAGCCCTGATTATTCACTCGCAGAACAAGTGCCGGCCGACGATCAATCGATCACAACCGGGTACAAGCAGTACTCATCGCCGAAAGGGGCGGGTGTGATGCGCGCGTACTTTGCGCGACCGGCCGTTGTTGAACACAAGCTGCCTGGTGTTGTCGTTGTTCATGAAAATCGCGGGCTGAACCCTTATATAGAAGATGTGGCGCGACGGCTTGCGGTGGCAGGTTTTATCGCGTTTGCGCCCGACGCGTTGACGCCGCTAGGAGGCTACCCGGGCAGCGATGACGAAGGCAGAGCGCTGCAAAAGCAGCGCGATGCTGGTGAAATGCTCGAGGACTTCATTGCAGCAGTTGAATACTTGCAACGGCATCCCGACTGCACCGGTCAAGTGGGTGCCGTCGGCTTCTGTTTTGGCGGCGGCATCGTGTTACGACTTGCAGTGCGAATATCAAACCTTGGGGCGAGCGTGCCGTTCTACGGCCGCCATCCCGCGCCTGAAGATGCCGCACTCATCGAGGCGCCGATTATGCTTCATCACGCATCGCTCGATGAGCGCGTGAACGCAAGCTGGCCGGATTTCGAGGATGCGCTTAAGAACGCGAATCGCGACTACGTCGACTATATGTATGACGGCGCGAACCATGGTTTTCACAATGACACGACGCCACGGTATGACGAAGCGGCCGCAAAATTGGCCTGGCAGCGAACAATCGAGCACTTTTCGGAGCATCTGATAACGGACCCGTAGCGGGCCCGTACATGCCGTCAGAGAGGCAGCCATGAAAATTATTTCTGACCATGGAGCGTATCGCGCTTGCATTGTCGGTTGCCTGTGTTTTTTTGCAGCAGGCGTGCTGGCGCAGTCCAACACGACGGTTATCGGTCCAAGCAATCCGAATTTGAAGTACGGTGCCGACGCGCTATTGTCGGGCGATGCCGACGAAGGCGTCCGGTTGACATTGATGGGTCTCGTGCAGGCCAGGGGCGCGCGGGAACGACAAACCGCGAAGTCCAATCTGTGCGCCGGTTACCTCATGCTCAGGGAATACGATACGGCGCTCGCGTATTGCAATGAAGTGCTCGGGGAAAACGACGGACACTGGCGCGCACACAGTAATCGAGCGCTGATCTATGTGAAGCTCGGGCGATTTGACGACGCCAGACAGGACCTGGAAAAAGGCGAGGCGATTAGCCCAAGTTCCAGAACGCTGAAAGCCGTGCGCAGGATGCTGCTCGACGAAACCAACCCTGTGTCACCGACGATTATCATTGACGATCGGCGGGCCCCTGCCAGGGATGCGGATGAAGACTAGGCTCCGCGGTGCGGTTGTTCTGATCTGCTGGCTGTTTGCAGCGGTGGGCGCCGCCGAGGACGACTCTGACGTGAGGCATCTTACCGACGACACGGGCAATCGCATGCCGCTGCAGACTCTCGTTCCTATGTACCCGGAACGTGCATTAGCTGATCGCATCGAAGGTGACGTTCAGGTGTGTTTCAACGTGGATCGTGAAGGGCGTACGTCGAGAATCGCCGTACGCCGGAGCAGCAACCGACTGTTTGAGAAACCGGCAATGCTGGCTATTCGGGGATCGACCTATGCGCCCTTGCCGCAAGGCAAAGAATTGTCAGGAATCAAGACCTGCCGGACGTTTCGATTCCTGCTCGATCCGGTTGCGATCGAAGTTCCCGACGAGCTATCCGCTGACGTCGAGCCCTGACGCAAGCCGAGCGGCCCGCAGTGTATTCGCCATCAACATTACGATTGTCATCGGACCAACGCCACCGGGAACCGGTGTTACGGCGGCCGCTACCTCGCAGACAGAATCGTAGTCGACATCACCAGTCAGTTTCGATTTTGTCTCCCCGTCCACCGTCGATTCAATACGGTTGATGCCAACGTCGATAACAATCGCGCCAGGTTTGATCCAGTCGCCCGTTACCATATTCGCCCGGCCGACTGCAGCAACCACGATATCCGCCTGACTGACTACATCGGGTAGGTCCTTTGTCCGACTGTGCGTGACGGTAACGGTAGCATTGGCCTTCAGTAGCAGGCTGGCCACCGGTTTGCCGACGATGTTGGAGCGACCAATGACCACCGCGTTTAGTCCCGACAGGTCAGCGCCAAGATGTGCCTCGATCATGAGCATGCAGCCTGCCGGAGTGCATGGAATAAATGCGTCTGCGGTATTGCCCGAGCTCAACTTGCCGATGTTGACG
>Ga0209988_10000110_pt1 | contig 42258 bp, 50 predicted proteins | sample N075metaG_FD_183115 | JGI IMG/M metagenome (GOLD analysis project Ga0209988, IMG submission 183115) | Deep subsurface microbial communities from Kermadec Trench to uncover new lineages of life (NeLLi) - N075 metaG (SPAdes) (version 2) | ecosystem: Environmental > Aquatic > Marine > Ocean trench... | reverse complement strand
TATCATTACTTGTTAGTTATGCAAGAGCAAAATCTGATTCATTGAATGTAAAACTTCAAGGTGTAGGAATTGGGGAGAGAGCAGAACGTCTTTTGGTGATTGCAGTTATTGGCATTATTGGATTCATGGGAATTGCCGTTCTTATTGTGGTGATTATTGCTGCAATTACCTTAATTCAAAGAATGATAGTGACTGCTAAAAACATACAGGAATAAATTTATCGAAGTTTTCCTCGGTTTCTTCTAGTTTCAGCTGATCGAATTTTTAGAATTTTGAAATGAATTGCACATGAAATGCAATAATGTTTTAGAACAGTTGGTGATGCAATGTACGCTCCTTGGGCACGAAGCTCTTTTGCCAAAGTATGTTCAACCAGATTAAGTCTAGTGGTAATTTTTTTTGCCTTGTCTTTGGGTACAGTTTGTCCACAATTAGTACATTGAACAGTTCCGGATGAGCCTTTTCCTCCTTTTGTACGTCCTCTACTTGCACGCTTGAGTGGCATGTCGATAATATCTGACGCCTCTTTATATTCTTGCGTATAATTGACGAAATTTTTTAATTTTATGCCTATTTCTTAACAAATTTTTCATTATGTTTTAATTCTTGATCCTATCCTTACAGTTTGTAGACATATGCGTGGGTTATGCCATAGTTGCTATGGGTCCAATTTAGAGCTGGTAATATCCAAAAAGGAAATTATCTGCAAGTCTTGTTTTGAAAGAAAGAATGCAAAAAACTAAATCATCAAATCATTGGATTCAATTAAATGAAGATCGCATTATTTTCTCATTGTGCAATTGATACTATTACTATAAACGATTCCAAATATGAGCAGATTGGCGGTGCAGCTTGTTATGGGGGAATCACTGCCAAGCAATTTAAATTTGATGTAGAACTTGTTACAAAATTTGGCTCTGACTTTCCTCACAAGCAGTATCTTTCGGATAACAAAATAAATTTTGAAAATGCATTAAGTGAAAAAGATACCACCAAGTTTTCAATAGACATAGTAGATTCAGAGAGAACCTTAACGCTAGAAAATCAATGTGAACCAATCGAATACACAAAAATCAATGCCGATGGTTTTCTGGTCAGTCCTATTTTTCATGAAATTTCGCCAGAAACTTTTGAAAAAATAAAAAATGACTCTAATTTTTTATTTTTAGATCCACAGGGGTTTTTGAGAAGAACTAATTCTGAAAAAAAAATTTTCTTAGAAAACACTGATGTTGATTTATCTAAGGTAAATACAATCAAGGTCAATCCTGACGAGGCTCTTCATTTGACAGGATCTTCTGATAATGAGGCCCTTCGTTTATTACAAAAAAAAGGAGTAGAACACGTAATCCTTACAAATAAAACTGAAGTGTCAATGTTGGTAAAAGATAGAATTTATTCTATAACATTACCGAACAAATTAATCCATGATATAACTGGAATTGGTGATATTTTTTGTGCTGCCTTCTGTTGTACCATGTTAAAAGAGAAAGACTTTCTTTGGGCTTTGTGCTTTGCAGGCGGCGCCACTCAGGCAGCTCTTGATTCAAAAGATGTTGGACTATTGAAAATACCAAAAAAAGGGTCCATTGAAACCAATGCATCCTATTTTTATAATCTAATAAAATACCGTTCAATTTAGCTCATCCTTTTATTTCACGGTCATTTGAAATCTTTTGTGCAAATAGGAATTTATGGTTCAGGTACTACCTCAACATCCTCAAAAATAATAAAAAAAATACTTGAAGAAAACGAAATCAAGTCCTATACCATTACTCCAAAATCTAAAACAAAGCAATTTGACTGTGTGATTGTTCTAGGAGGTGATAAAGGAATTAGAAATTACTTTCATAGAACATTTGATTCTACATCTGCAGTTTTAGGAATAAATGAAGGAGAATCTGGGGGATTTTTAGCTCAAATCGATCTCAAAGAATTTTCATCATATGTTAATAGGCTAAAGACACAAAATTACTCAATTGAAGAGGTCCCAAGATTGGGAGTAAAAATTGACGGGAAAAGCGTTTTTCCGGTTTTAAATGACGTTGCAGTATTTCCCTCTAAAAGTGCAATGCTCATGGAACATACACTTAGCGTAAATGGAGAAGAAGTGTGGCATGATAGTAGTGACGGAATAATTGTTTCAACGCCCATTGGGTCTTCGGCATATTCAATGTCTGCTGGCGGCCCAGTAATTTTTCAAGATTCACCAGTGTTTGAGATAATTTCTGTAAATTCTTTGAATGTAAATAGAAGACCAATAATAGTAACAAACGACAGCTCTATTGAGATCAATGACATTTCTGCAAGATTACACTGTGAAGCAGTTCTTGACGGATTGGATCGATACAAAGTAAACAAAATTGTTGAATGCACACAATTTATACCACCAGCCAAAATTATTCGTCTCAAAAAAGACTCAACTGCAATTTCGGCATTAGCCAAAAAGGCTCACCTAGCTGAAGAGTTACTTAGTATGCCACCAAGCTCAAAACTCATTCTAAAAACCTTAGAGTACGAAGGAGCTCTGACTCAAAAGGACCTAGCAAACAAGACTCTATTGCCAGAAAGAACCGTTAGATTAGCTTTAAGTCATCTTCTTGAGAAAAGATATGTCAAAAAGAAAGTATCAGTCAGAGATGCGAGGCAAAAAATCTACGAGATTTCAAAAATAGAGTGATTTAGCTGGCGGCTGCTTTTACAAACGAAACAAAAGCTTCTTCCGAAAAACCAGGTCTGCTATTAAATTCTGGGTGAAATTGTACACCTAGATAGAATTTATGGTCAGGAATTTCAAGTATCTCCATTCTCTTCCCTTTATCACTTTCTGCAGAAAAAATCATTCCATGTTTTTCAAATTCAGGAATGTAAATCGTGTTAATTTCATAGCGATGTCTATGTCTTTTCCTAATTAAATTAGAACCATAAATTTTTTGAGCCATTGTTTCTGGTTTTATCGTGATTTCATGATTTCCTAATCTTAATGATCCGCCCATATTTGATACATTCTTTTGTTCAGGAAGTAAATCTACTACTGGATTTTTTGCATCTGGTTTAATTTCAGTGGAATTTACGTCCTCTAAATTTAAAACATTTCTTCCAAAGGAAATAGCAGCTAGTTGAAAACCAAAACAAATTCCAAGATAAGGAATATTTTTCTCTCTTGCGTAATTTGCAGTTTTAATTATTCCCTCAGATCCTCTGGTACCAAATCCTCCTGGAACAAGTATTCCATCATAATTTGAAAACTTGTTAAAATCGGTAATTGATTCAGAATCAATCCAATCAATATCAACTGACTTTGCTAATTTTCCACCTGCATGTTTTAATGCATGGTTAACGCTAACATAGCTATCTGCTAGAGTGACATATTTTCCAACCATTGCAATCTTGACTTTTTGGTCCTTGTGGTTAATCATAGATTTTGCAATCTTATTCCACTCGTCCCAATTTGCAGAGGCATTTACCATGCCAACCTTGCCAAATTTTGTAAAAATAGAGTCTAAAATTCCCTGATCATACAAAATTTGTGGAACTTCAAAAATTGATTTTGTATCGTGACAAGAAAGAACATCATCAAAAGCAACATTTGTAAACAACGCAATTTTTTTCTTGGTCTTTTCCTCTAAGGGTTGAGTACATCTAACTGCTAAAAAGTCGGGTTGAATACCAATTCTTCGTAATTCTTGTACGCTGTGCTGTGTGGGCTTTGTTTTTTGTTCTCCCACTACATCAAGAGATGGAGCTAAGGTAACATGAACAAAAATCACATTTTTTAACCCATCCTCCACTCGAATTTGTCTTAATGCCTCCAAAAAGGGCAATGATTCAATATCTCCTACAGTCCCTCCACACTCCACAATCAAAAAATCTAATTCTTCGTCTTTTGCAATCTTTCTAATTCTATTTTTAATCTCATCGGTAATGTGAGGTATAATTTGCACACAGGCTCCCAAATACACTCCTTTTCTTTCTGCTTCGATTACTGTAGAATAAACCTGAGCTGTGGTAATGTTGTGGTTTTTAGGAATATTTTGATTCAAAAAACGTTCATAATTTCCTATATCCATATCACACTCGCCCCCATCTTCAGTGACAAAAACTTCCCCGTGAGCTATCGGATTCATGGTTCCAGCATCATAATTCAAGTAGGGATCTATTTTGACACAAGAAACTTTTTGGTTTGCTAATTGTAATAGTTTAGCAATAGAAGAAGTTGTGACTCCTTTACCGAGACCAGACATTACGCCCCCAGTCACAAAAATATACTTTGTCTGCACATAAATGAAATGGGGGAGGGGTTTTTGTATGTTTTGCCGATCATCCCTTTTGGCTTTTATTTTTACAAACGTAAAAAAATTTTTTAATTTTTTAACTAATGTTAAAAATTACTTACTACTCTTTTTTATTTCTCTAAAACCCAATTAATCGTTGAGAACATCTAGGTAGTGGTCACACGAAGATAGAGATCTAACTAATTGAGGAAATAATTGAAGGCCACTATACTTCGACGTCTGTTTTTTATCTAATTTGGCATCTATCTGTTTTCAATAAATTCCAAAATCTAATTTCAGATGTTTTATTCTAATTTATTTCTTAGAATCATAAGTTATTTGAAATAATTTTCCTAGTTCGTTAATAGATCTTGTTAATTTTCTTAAAAAATATTTTTATTCTTTCTCCTAATGCTATTGGACACAGATTCACAACTTACACCTTTCGGTCATTAAACCAATTCTGTAAATCACTTTGACAGGATTTGTAATTATTTTATTCTGTATCGTAGTATAGCTAAAACTGAATCATGAATTTCTAGTTTTTTGATTATTTTTGGAGAAACTGCAAACTCAATTTTGGCTGATGTGTTTTTTGCAATCTCCAGCATTTTCATTATTTTTTTGAATTGAGGGTGGGTGTGGTACTCTGCAGAAACAATTAGCGTTTTTACTGCTCCAATTTCTAATGCCTTGTAAATAACATCATTTCTTTTTGCAGTTAATCCTTCTTTGAATAATTTTTCATATTTTTCAATAATTTCTGCAACATGTTTTCTTCTATGTTGGTACAATAGATGGATTATTTTCTTGTGAATCTCATTTATTGGAGTGGAAAAAGACAAGTTTTCTACAAATCGACATTTTTCTATCAATTCCGAATCAAGCTCACCATAAAATTCTGTTTTTGCAAGACCGATTCCACCCAACAGTATTAACGTAGAATTTGAGTCCATCGTTTTGACTTTAACTGCAACTTTTTTGAAGAAAACATGAATTTTTGTTTGTCTTGCCCTTAGAAATCTTCCCTGACTCTGCCCTCCTTTTCTATGTCTTCCCTGTAGGTCAATTCGAAGTTTAGCCTCTTGGACTATCTGACTACCATGAAATTTCTGTATTCTTGCGGATTTTTGGTCAAGTGTAACTAACAAAACATCATAATTGGTTTTGAGAATGTCATTGAATGGCTTGATGTAAGGCCTTTTGCTAATCATGTAGATGTAGGGCAATTTTTTTGAGGTTCCAATGTTTTTGATGTTTACCTTGCCATTTTTTATCCATCCAAAAATACAAAGGGTTTTTGCAAACTTTCCTGCTGAGGAAGGATTCTCTTTAAGTTTTGTGATTCTTTTTTCAATTTCTAATTCTATTTTTTCAAATGGTTCCTTTCTCCTTGTTTTCTGGAGTAAAAATATGGTTTCTTGTCCCTTACCGTATGGATAATAAACTGATACACATGGAGAATCAATCTGTTTTACCTCGTAAAGAAACTGGTTTAGGGATAACCATTCCTTCGAGGAGATCTCAGAAGAATCCTTGTTATTTTTCACGAGTTTGTTTTATTGTTATGGTTATTGAATTTTTAGAAAAAATAATTAGATTCTAGTTTGCTTTTTCAAAGATTTGGTGAAGGCAGTAATTTTTTGCTCTATCTTATTTTGTGGAGTTTTTTCAATTAGTTTTAAAAATGCACTACCTACAATTACTGCATCTGCTCCAACAGAAATATATTTTTTTACATCTGCCGGAGATGATACGCCAAAGCCTACCCCGACAGGAATTTTTGCTTTCGTTTGTTTTTTTACTTCTTTGATTGCTTTAATTGTATAATTTTTAATTCCAGTTTTTACCCCAGTAGTGCCATAGATTGCAACCATATACAAAAATCCTGAAGTGGCTTGAGTAATTTTTCTTATCCTTTCTTTGGAAGTGTTTGGAGATACCAAAAATATGGTGTCAATTTTTCCTTTGGCAGCATTTAGGTATTCTTTTGATTCTTCAATTGACATGTCTGGAAGAATAAAACCATCAATTCCTGCCTTTTTAGCCTCAGAAATGAACTTTGGATAACCCCTGGCATACAAAATATTGGTATATGTCATTAGCACAAGAGGTAGGCCCGTCAGTTTTCTGATTTTTTTTACAAGGCTAAAAAAATTGTTTATTTTGGTCCCATTTTTCAAGGATACAGTACTTGCATTTTGAATCACCGGCCCATCAGCTAGAGGATCAGAAAATGGAAATCCTAATTCAATAATATCTGTACCCCCTTTTACTAGTCCCTTCACGGCAGACAGAGTGGCACGTTCGTTTGGAAATCCAACCATGATATATGATATCAGTGCCTTTTCGTTTTTGGCTTTTAACTCTGCAAACTTTTCTTTAATCCTTGACATTTTTATCCAAATAGTTTTGAACTTCTTCGACATCCTTGTCACCTCTACCAGAAAGTGTGACAACGATTGATTCAGATTTTTTATGTCTTTTTGCAACCTTGACTACCTCTGCAATAGCATGGGCTGATTCGAGTGCAGGAATAATCCCTTCAGTCCTTGTTAATAGCAAAAAAGCATCAATTACCTCGGAATCAGTTGCAGAGTGATACTTTACTCGCTTATTGTCCTTAAGATACGAGTGCTCTGGTCCAACTCCTGGATAATCAAGTCCTGCCGCTATACTATGAGTTTCAGTAATTTGTCCTTCTTTGTCTTGTAGCAAATATGTCATCATGCCGTGTAGCACTCCCTTGGTTCCAGCTGAAAGTGTAGCTGAATGAAATCCAGATTTTAGGCCTTTACCTGCAGCCTCAACCCCAATAAGTTCCGCCTCTGTGTCAATTAATGGATAAAAGGTTCCAATAGCATTTGAACCACCACCAACACATGCAATTACAATGTCTGGTGTTTTGTTTTGTATTTTTTTCATCTGTGATTTTATCTCCTTCCCAATCACACTTTGAAAATCTCTTACCATTACAGGATATGGGTGAGGGCCCACAGCCGAGCCGAGAAGATAATATGTGTTCTCTACATTGGTTATCCAGTCGCGTATAGCCTCATTAATTGCATCTTTTAGGGTCTGTGAGCCTGATTTTACAGGATGGACCTTGGAGCCTAGCATATTCATTCTGAAAACATTCAGCTTTTGTCTTAGCGTGTCCTTGTATCCCATGTAAACTTCCGATTTCATTCCTAATACTGCACAGGCCATTGCTGTTGCTACTCCATGTTGACCTGCTCCCGTTTCAGCGATGATTCTTTTTTTGTTCATTTTTTTTGCAAGTAACACTTGACCTATGGTGTTATTCATTTTGTGAGCTCCCCCGTGCAACAAGTCTTCTCTTTTCAGATAGATCCTAGCACCCCCAATTTTTTCTGTCAAGTTTTTTGCAAAATATAATGGGGTTGGTCTTCCTGCATACTGTTTGAGATAATAATTTAATTCTTTCTTGAAACTCTTATCATTTTTGAATTTAAGATAATTTTCTTCCAACTCCTGTACTGCTGGAACCAAAGTTTCGGGAATGTACTTTCCACCAAATTCTCCAAACCTTCCATTTTTAGGATACTTCAATATGCATTCACCAATTTTTTTACATGTTCTTCAATGTTTTTGCTTTTCATTATGCTTGATCCTATCAAAAATGCATCAGCTCCACACTTTTTTAGGTATTGAATGTCCTCTGTAGTTCCAATTCCACTTTCAGAAAGTATTGCTCTTGTTTTGTTAAATCCTTTCAGAATGGTTTCAGTAGTTTTAAGATCAATTTCTAGAGTATCCAAGTTTCTATTGTTAATACCAATCAAATCTGCCTTTGTTTTTAACGCATTTTCAAATTCGTTTTTTGTGTGAACTTCCAAAAGGACCTGCAACCCACTTTTATGAGCATAACCAACAAACTCGTCAATTTCTTTCAAAAATCCTTTATCAAAAAGTGACTGGATAAGTAGCATGTAATCTGCACCAATTTTCTTTGCGGCGTCAATCTGAATTTTATCGATCATAATGTCCTTCATCAAGAGTGGTATGTCTACTGATTTTCTTACTTTCATAAAATATTCTGGTGAACCATTAAACAAATTTGGTTGAGTTAGAATCGATAATGCCTTTGAACCGCCTGCGATCATGTGCCTCGCAATGCTGACAGGATCAGTCAGTGTTCTGATTTTGCCTAAAGAAGGCGATGCGAATTTAATCTCGGTTAGTAGGGTTGCATGTGTATGAGTTTTTATTATTTGTAAAAAATCTTTTGTAGATTTCTGTAAATTACAATCAACATCATATGTTCCATCATCTATGGCCATTTGCGAATTGTTCACTAATTTTCTCAAAATATTTTCAGCCATCAACTATCTCCTTTAATTTCGAGATATCTCCTGTATCTTTTACAAAGTCTTCAAGCAAACCAAATGCCCTACCTTCTCTGATTGTTTTTAAGGCAAGTTCTACTCCTTCCTCAAAGTTTTTGGTGACGTTTGCAACAATAAGACCACCTGCAGCATTAAGGGCTGTAGTTTCAATCATTGCCTGATTTGAGGTATTGCTTAAAACTCCTACAAATGATTTGATAGCGTCTTCTTTTGTTTTAATTTGAATATCCTTTAATGATGATTTATGAAGACCAACTACTTCTGGATCAATTGTGTTCATCAACACTTTGTCATTTCTTAAAACGCATACCCGATTTACTGAACTAGTTGAGAACTCATCCATTCCATCATCTGAGCGTACTGTCATAATGTTTTCAACTCCTTTTCTTTTCATAATAAGGGGTAATCTTTCAAGATACTCCATGGAAAAAACTCCCACAAGTTGATTTTTGACGCTGGCGGGATTCGATAACGGTCCAAGAAGATTAAATGCAGTTCTTTTTGCAATTTGTTTTCTTGCCGAAGAAACATGCTTCATTGAAGGATGGAATTTTTGGGCAAACATGAAACAGATATTATGTTTTTCTAAAACATTTGCAATTTGGGATGAATTTTGATTTAGATCATATCCAAAGTACTCAAAAATATCTGCGCTTCCCGAAATTCCAGAACTCGACCTGTTTCCATGTTTTGCTACAATTCCACCCGCTGCAGCAACTACAAAAGATGCTGTTGTTGATACGTTGAATGTTTGAAGCCTGTCTCCTCCAGTACCGCACATATCAATTATTGTTCCTTGATTTTTAGGCACGACTTTGAGGGCAAATTCGTTCATCTTATCAAGCATCCCTAAAAGCTCATCATTGGTCTCTCCTTTTTCAGCAAGATTAGAAAGAAATGAGATATTCTCAAAGTCTGTTGTTTTTCCTGATAAAATGTCAATCATTACTCCATTTACTTCATCATATGTTAGGTCAGTTCTTTCTTCCAGTTTTTTAATCAAATTTGAAATCATTTTTGTTCTTCCACCTGTCTTATGAAATTGGCAAGGATCTTTTTTCCATCTTCAGTCATTATTGACTCTGGATGGAATTGTACTCCCTCGATGAGGTATTCTTTATGTCGAATGGCCATTACTTCTCCGTCATCTTCAGCAGTTGCAGTTACTTCTAGTATTTCTGGTATGATTGTTTTATCTCCAACCAGTGAATGGTATCTTGTTGCCCTAAAGGGATTTTTTACACCTTTGAATAATTCTGAATTATTATGTTTCACCGGACTAGTTTTTCCATGCCTTACACAACCTGCATGGATCACTTTACCTCCAAAAGATGAGATGATTCCTTGGTGACCTAGACACACTCCCAATATTGGAGTGGACCTTCCTAGATCTTTGATAACATCACTGCACACTCCAAAATATTTTTTATCATCTGGAGTTCCAGGGCCTGGGGATATTACGATCCCATCATAATTTTTTTGTTTTATTTCATTGATTGTGATTTTGTCATTTCGTATAACATCACTATCTACACCTAATTCTCCTAGATATTGTGCGAGGTTATACACAAAAGAATCATAGTTGTCAATAATTAGAAATCTCAATCTGATGCCTCCTTTAATGCTTCCAGCATAGCTCCTGCTTTATGTTCAGTCTCCTTGAATTCATTTTCGGCAATTGAATCTGAAACAATTCCAGCTCCTGACTGGATGAATCCTTTTTCCCCATCTATGAATATACTTCTAATTGCAATTGCAAAATCACAACATCCATTATATGAAAAATATCCTATCGCACCCGCATAAGGTCCTCTTGCTTCTACTTCCAATTCGTCAATTATCTCCATGGCTCTTACTTTGGGCGCTCCAGATACGGTTCCTGCAGGAAATACTGCCTTAAACGCATCAAACATGTCCTTTTCTGAGGCTAACCTGCCTACAACATGGGTAACGATATGCTGAACATGACTAAACCTCTTTATCTTCATCAAAGACTCAGGATGAACTGTTCCGTATTTACATACTTTCCCAATATCATTTCTTCCCAAATCCACAAGCATAGTGTGTTCTGCTAATTCCTTTTCGTCATGTAGTAATTCATCTGCAAGTTTTTTATTTTTATCCTCGTCTTTTGTTATTTTTCTTGTGCCAGCTATGGGGAATGTTTCAACTTTATCATTGGTTATTCTTACAAGCATTTCAGGGGATGCGCCAATTACTATTTTGTTATTTTGTTTTAGATGATACATGTATGGTGACGGGTTTAGATTTCTCAGAGTTTTGTACAGTGTAAGATTATCCCCATGTACATTAAATGCAAATTTTCTAGATAACACAACTTGGAATACATCTCCATCGTGGATGTATTGTTTTGCTTTATTTACAATTCTAGAAAATTTTTCTTTGTCAATATTTTGAGTCACTTCTGTTGCATGAAATGATCCAAAAGAATCTTTTGATATTTTAAATTCCTTAAACCTATTTTCGTCATGATAAAAATAAAATAACTTTTTGTGAACATTATCGTATAGGATTCCATCATCGTAAATTCCAAACTCCATTAATGGTTCTGGTGCATCATGCCTGTTTGGAATTTTTTCTACGAGTCTTATTGCGTCATAATTGATTATGCCAACTGCTCCTCCCAAATACCTGTATTCTAACATGTCTGATTTTTTCAACAATTTTTTTAATTCTGTATATGGATCATTTGTCTGAATAATTTCTACATCATCATCTTTTCTGATAACTTCTACTTTGTTGGAGTAACCTTTGATGATGGTTTTGGGATCAAAGCCCATAACTGAAGTTTCAGCTAGAATTTCAGGACCTGTTAAAGATTCAAAGAGAAATGAATTAGAATAATTCCGAGAAATTTTGTTGTAAATTTGAAATTGGTTTTCAGGTAAGTCTAGGGGTACTATCTGCGGTTGAGCATTTCCAAATGTATCCACCCATAGACCAAATTTTGACCGTTTATTATTTAAATGCTAGTTGGTCTATTGTTTTTACAGCCTTATTTTCCAGATACCGGTACATTACCATATTGTACGGTACCTTTATTACTATCTGCTTGTATATTGATTCATGGCCCTGCAGGAGATAAAACAAAGATCATTTCCAGGCACTGTTTTTCATTCAAGGAATATGTCATCATCTGCAAGTGTTGTTGCATGTTATGTTTGCGGAAAAGGATTACAAGATGGACATTCAATTACGGCAAAAACCCTCCCATCTGGAATTGTTTTGCTTTGTAATGTTCATTACCCATTACAATGAATCTTTATTTTTTTGGATTGATGTGAGAAAGATGATGAATATATTAAGCAATTACAAAATTAATTCAGAAACTAACTTCCTTCTGTTTCCAATAATGTGTGATTCATTTTTTGATTTAGTTTAGATTGTGCAAGATCCTTGTTGGATAATATATCTGAATCATTTGGATTAATTTCCAATGCCTTGCTATAACATACTACAGCTTCTTTGAATCTGTCAAGAAAACATAGTGCAACGCCCTTGTTGGATAATGTATTAGTATGATTTGGATCAATTTTCAAAACCTTGTCATAACATACTAACGCTTCTTCCTGTTTTCCAAGTCTAGCCAGTGCAACGCCCTTGTTGGATAATGTATTAGTATGATTTGGATCAATTTTCAACAAATTGTCATAACATACTAACGCTTCTTCCTCCTTTCCAAGTCTAGCCAGTGCAACGCCCTTGTTGGATAATGTATTAGTATGACTTGGGTCAATTTCCAAGGCCTTACCATAACATACTACAGCTTCCTCATTTTTTTCCAATTCACTTAATGCAACACCCTTGTGATATAATGTACCAAAATCATTTGGATTAATTTCCAAGGCCTTACCATAACATACTACAGCTTCCTCATTTTTTTCCAATTCACCTAATGCAACACCCTTGTGATATAATGTACCAAAATCATTTGGATTAATTTCTAAGGCCTTACCATAACATACTAACGCTTCTTCCTGTTTTCCAAGTTTAGCCAATGCAATACCCTTGTTGTATAATGTATTAGTATGATTTGGATTAATTTCCAAGGCCTTACCATAACATACTAACGCTTCTTCCTGTTTTCCAAGTTTAGCCAATGCAATACCCTTGTTGTATAATGTATTCGTATGATTTGGGTTAATTTCCAAGGCTTTGTCATAACATAATACAGCTTTTTTGTGTTCTCCAAGGTCATTCATTGCAAAACCCTTGTTGTATAATGCATCAAAATCATTTGGATTAATTTCCAAGGCTTTATCATAACATACTACAGCTTCTTTATGTCTACCAAGAAAATATAGTGACAGACCCTTGTTGTATAATGTATTAGTATGATTTGGATTAATTTCCAAGGCCTTACTATAACATACTACAGCTTCCTCATTTTTTTCTAATTCACCTAAAGCAACCCCTTTGTTATATAGTGCCTCAAAATCATTTGGGTTTATTCCCAAGGCTTTACCATAACATGCTACAGCCTCCTTGTGTTTTCCAAGTCTAGCCAGTGTGAAACCCTTGTTATATAACGCCTCAAAATAATAAGGATTAATTTCCAACACCTTGTCATAACATACTACAGCTTCCTCATTTTTACCCAAATCCCCTAATTCAACACCCTTGTTGTAAAATATTTCAGAATCCTTTTGATTAATTTCCATCCTATCGCCGATTTTTGGATGATTTGGCTTTACTTAACTTTGATTAACTGTAACTTTTCAAAATAACTTGGATCAGTACAACTCCTAAGACATAACCGGGGCTGGGTTCCTTTTTTACTGATCGACGATAAACTTGTTTACACTAAAATGTATTTTAGTTATTAAACTCTTTTTGTTTTCTTAAAAAAACTCATTGCTGAAAAATTTGTTTCGATTTGAAACAAACGTTTTTTTAAAAAACATTTCATAATAGTATTATGGGCTTTCTATCTAATTTCAGAAAAGACTTACAAATTGCTAAAAGAGAAAAAGCTGCCCAGATTAACGGGAAGAACCTTAAAGGGCTACTAAAAAAATTTAAAGAAGAACGAGATAGAGTAGAAAAAGAGACAGGAGTTAGACCCCAAATTGATGAACATACGCAATTGTTTATGCGAAAAGTTCTAAACGTATGGATTACAGAAGGAAAGGAAATTGACGAAGAAAAATTCTGGAGAGAAGTTGATTATAACAGACAGTTTACTCATACAGTGGAATATTATGAGATAAAACGCTAGATGTGAAGATGTTGGGTCATGTGCTGATGAAAAACTTTATCGTGTTAAATTTGATATTCATGTTAAGAAATTACGTAAAATTTCACATACTTTATCAGGTTTTTCAGCAAAAGGTGCATGGCCTGCATCTGAAATAATTTCAATATGTGACTTTGAAATACTTTCGTTGAAGAGTTTTGAATGCTCGAGAGGAATCACCTTATCTTCACTTCCCCAAAGAATCAGAGTTGGTATATTGTCAATTAGCTTAAGCCTTCCAAGTCCTATCTGAGTGTTGGCACTGTTTTCAAGAGTTGACTTGAATGCATATTTTGCGTTTGGTAAGTTTATTCTTGCGATAAACCCTTCGACTAGTTTTGATGGGATTCTTGTCGGAACAGCTACCATCTGCTCAAAAACTTTTCTTACTTTTTCCTTTGTAGGATCAATTGTCGCCATGAGATATTCTTCCAACAAGGGTGTTAGTTTTTTTAACATCCCTGAAGAGTCTATTAGCACCAACCTTTCTACCAGGTTTTTGTTTTCTATAGTTACTTCTGCTGCAATGTAGCCCCCCAAGGAGTGGCCTACAATACTTGTTTTGCCATCATTGATGGCAAGCTCGTTTATGAAATCTACTATGGTTTCTCTAAAATTTTCAATTGTATATTCCATAGTTGCAGGTTTGTCACTTTTACCAAAACCTGGCAAATCAAGAGCTATTGTATGGAAATTTGTTGATAAGACATCAGGGATACCAAGCCATCTGTCTGCTGAAGATCCAAGACCATGAATAAATAAAACATGTCTATCATTTCCTTTTCCAGATTCAAGGTATCTTATTTTTAGTCCATTCAAGTTTGCCCAGTTTTCTTTCAATACCTGTTTTATTTTGGGATCTAACTTTTATCTTTACGATGATAACGTTTCTGCGAAGGCGAAAGAATAGTGTCAAATTCAATAAAACATTATAGGAATTCTTTGAATTTTGAGGTAATACAACATTCATGACCTGCACATGCCCAAAGGATGAACCCCACAGTTGCAGCCAGACAAAATATGCATGGTTTGAATCAAGAAAGGAAAGAGACTCAAAACCCGACCAGGAAAACTCCCAGTTGATTGTTAATTCTGGTGGAATGCTACCGACAAAATTTGCAGAAAATTATTTTTCAAAAATGTCTGATGAGGAAATGGATAAGATGACAGACGAGATGTCTAATTATTTCCTAGGAATGATTAGAAAGGATTCTCCTGACATTGACTTTGCTGTTCTTGAGAAGAGACTGAAAATAAAATACATGCATGATTCTAATTCATCCATGTTTCTGGATGGACGAAAGGGGATGCGCATAATTGTTGACCATGAAATGGCAGAACCGTGGTCTGAGATAAACTGCAAAACCGAAATCAAGATGTTTGAAAAATGTGATATGAAAGTTACCGACTATATCATAGGAGAAGGAGTTTACAGTTATGTGGTACAATCAGAGGAGAAATTCTATAAAGAGTTGAGAAAAATACCTGATACCGCATGGTTAGATAAGGTAGGTGTAACCAAGACAATTTCACAGGATGTGCTTGGGCAAATTGAAAAAACCGCCACAAGTATTGGGTTTACCCTTGATGACATCTTGAAATTGATGGCTGAAAATGAATACCTCATAGAACTTCGATCTAAAATGAAAAAATGACACCAATGCTTCCTTGTTTTCCTGGTATGGGTTAATTTGAAATTATTTTCTGGGAAGGGTGTGTCTCAAAATTACACACTTGGGATTATACCATCCTGCAGCAACTTTGTAATATGAAATATGGATGTAAAGACTGTACTTGTGCGGGTAAAACAATGAGGGATCCAGGTTGTACATGTAAAATTCATGAATTATCAGTTTCAAATAAGCATTTTAATTATTTTCAAGAAAAACCAATACATTTGCGCGAGCCATCTGTCCTGGATGAATCAAAAGATTCCAGGTATTCTTCTGCAAATTTATCTTTAGAGAAAGTCCACATCCGACGTCTGGATAAAAAACGTTTTTTAATTACGAAATGGAACAAAAAACCCAACTCAACATATTCTGCATTATAACGTGGATTAGTCCGTACTTTTTACGCACAAAAAAGGGAATATTATTTTTACTGACAGTCGATAAACTCGTTAAAACCTATCCCAAAAAATAGAATATTTGAGCATTTATTCTGATTAGTTAGGTAGAATTCATCGTATGTTTTAATTAACAAATCATAGCTTTAAGATGTTTTTTAACAACAATTGCTCAGTCATTTTATGATTGAATTAAAAAAAGAAATGGCTAATGATTTCTCAATATCTCGAATACTAAACGGTATGTGGCAAGTGTCAGGTGCTCATGGGGATATTGATCCTGAAAAGGCAATCAATGAAATGATAAAGTATCATGATTCAGGATTTACAACCTGGGACTTGGCAGACATTTACGGTCCTGCAGAATCATTCATTGGAGAGTTTAGAAAAAAACTTGAAAAAATAAACGGAAAAGACGAATTAAAAAACTCTCAAGCACTAACAAAATTTGTTCCAAATCCGGGACCAATGACTAAAAGCATTGTAGAATATTATATCGACAAATCCCTAGAAAAAATGAAAACCGATTGTCTTGATTTGATTCAATTTCACTGGTGGGATTATAATAATCCAAGTTACATTGATGCCCTCATTCATTTATCAAACCTACGAGATAAAGGTAAAGTAAAACACGTAGGATTAACAAACTTTGATACAGAACGATTAGAGATAATAAAAGAACAAGGACTAGAAATAATTTCTAGCCAAGTCCAGTATTCTATTTTAGATCAAAGACCAGAAAAATTAATGATCCCATTTTGTCAAAAACACGGTATTCATCTATTATCATATGGTACTTTACTTGGAGGATTTTTCTCCGAAAAATATCTAAATTCTCCGGAACCTAATCGAGGTGATCTTACTACTGCAAGCCTAAAAAAATACTATAACATGATAAATGCCTGGGGCGGATGGGAGTTATTCCAAGAACTGTTGCAAAAATTACTCCAAATTTCAGAGAAACACGGATGCAGTATTGCAAATGTCGCAACATCATTCATTTTGGAAAAACCCACAGTTGCAGGAGTGATTATTGGTTCAAGGCTAGGAATCTCAGAACACAAGGATGATAATTCTAGGGCATTTGGCTTACATTTGGATTCGGAGGATACATTGATGATAAAATCTGTTACCGAAAAATCAAAAGATCTTTTTGAGATTGTTGGTGATTGTGGATCTGAATATCATAAATGACATTTAATAATAAAAATGAGAATATCACTAGAAACTTTTTTCAAATTCTTGAGCCATTAATTCTAGGCTAGTCGTGTTCCCAAGTTTTCTATATGTTAGTTTTTCCAAAGTTTTGATTATGGAAATTGCCGCCCTGTATTGTGGAATTTTTGGTTCATTTAGTTCACCATACATCCCAATACCATGAATCTCATTTTGTTTGGCAAATCCCAAAATTAATCCATTAAAACCTGTGATAATTGATTTATGTGGCGTTGTTTCAATTCCCAGATCCTGCATTTGTTTTGTTATTTCCTTTGAGGTCGCGGTAACGAATGTTTTGGGATTTTGGTTCAGTGATCTATTAGTATGAAACCCACCTAGTGTGTAGATAAATTTTGCCGAATACTTTTTTGAAATATCAATTACATCTTGACATAACGAATTAAGTTCTTGATTGTTTTGTGGTTGGCCTGTTCCTCCTCCAAACATAATTAATCCATCGGTAAATTTGTACTCCCAACTCTCTGTTGGAACATCAATATATCCTCCGTTATCTATGACGTAGGTCGGAAATTGACTTTTTGCTGTTCTGAATTTTTTAGTATGCAAACTATCGTTGATAAAATTAACTACTATGCTTCCTACATTGCCCATGTCTTGCATGGCGGCAATAACGATGGGTTTTTCAATATCTGGCTCGTATTCCTGAAAAAATTCCATTACTCTCTTTGTGTATATTTAATTAAAATATGTAGCCTATCTAATCGTGAAATTATGGACTATTCGTGATTAATTTTCTTGAATTTGTCGCTTAATATCAAGAACTTTATCGCTGAAGATCTCAATTCCTGTATTATAGGCCTCCATAGTGCTTTCAATTGAATTTGGTTGGTTTTCGTCTATTCCCTTGTTTGATAGGTATTGGCCAGATTCGTGAATATATTTTTCAAATACCATGCCGAAAATAAATTCATTAATATCCTTAATTTGCCAATTTTTTTTTACTGAATTTATCACATTGAAATATTTTGGTATTTGACTAGTTGCAATTTTTAGTAAATTTTCTAACTCAATTCTATCCTCACCAGTAATTTCCACTATTTTTTATTTTGGCTAGTGAATCTATTAAATTAAGAGTTGCGATTCGAAAAGAGTTTAAAATTTATCCTATTCATTCCATATTGGCTGTGTTTTCAACCATGCAACCAAATTTCGATAGAGGTGACTTGTTTGTACATTTAGAATGTTGATTTCTATGTTGGTAGATAATTTAGCAGTTTTAGTATATTTTTCATATTTTGCAAAAACAATTTTATCAAGATATGTTTCACCTTGAATCTCTTTTTTTGCTAATTCTTCTGAATCAGTCATTGCAAAACTTGCAAAGATTACGCCATCGGCCCAATACGCAATGCCAGATTCAAGAGTGGACATCATGCTAAGCAGGTCATCAAGGCTCATTTTTATCATGTCTCGAACATAGACAGTGTTGTAGGGTTTGTGAATAAATTCTGTCATTTTGTTTCTTTTTCAGCTTGGCCTTATCAATTTTTATACCATCTGCTTCCTGAATCTTATATTTTTAAATATTTAAATAACAAAAATCGATTTTTTGTTTATTTTTCTTTGAATGATTTTCAACGCAATAAAAACCAGAAAAGTAGTTAAAAAATTTAAAATAATTTTCAGGATGACTTTTGATCAAATAAGATTTTTAATGGAATTGGAAATTTATCTTATATTTCCTTCCTTACTTGTAACAGGAATTATGAGATTTCAAGAGGTAATTATTCAAAAGATTAATTGTATATATCAAAAAATGATAAGAAAGAATGTGATAATAGGAAAAATAAATGACAGCGAGCCTACAATTAGATTTAATTTGAATCTAAACTGTACTAAATGTGGAAAAAAAGTTCCTGGTGGTATGTTGACATCTGAAAAATACTTTGGTTCTCATTCCTTTTTGCTTGAAGTTGAAAACTTTAAGAAAAATTACTTTTGTGGAATATGTCGTGATAAAAAAAGAGTTCATGATAAAATTCACAAATAATTTTTATTTAATTTTCAAATCTTTTACTCTTTGGGAGTTTTTTTTCCAAACATCTTCTACGAGTTAATCGTAAATCATTAGACCTTTCTCTTCAAGTAAATTATGAAGATTGTTTACTGAACGATAAACATCTTCTTTTGTTTTACCTCCAGTGCAAACAAGTTTTCCTGACGAGAATACCAGAATTACGGTTTTAGGATCAAGCATTCTGTGAATGAGTCCTGGAAACTGTTCTGGTTCATACATGCTTCGGGGCAAGGTTCTTGCGGCTTTTTCCAAATGTACTCTGCCTTGAAGATTGATTGAGGAGACAATGTTCTGGACTGTAACTACTGCGTTCTTTTTAATTTTAATCCCTCCTTTTCTTAATTTTTGGACTACCGTGTTAACTGCCTTTACTGCCAATTCTTCAGACTTTGATCCTGTGCAGACCATCTTTCCAGAGCTGAAAAGGAGAGTTGCGGTTTTGGGGTTTTTTAATCTAAATACAGCTCCGGGGAATTGTTCAGGATGATATTCTACATCTGGGAATTTTCTAGTAATTTCATTTAGATCCAGTTTTTGGTCAATGGTAGCAGAGGCTACAACGTTTACAATGTCAATAATGGGTTTAGTTTGAGCCATGTTTTTTCTTTGGTAATCTAAGGTAATTTATAACAATTACTCGGTTTTAGGTAAAAAAGGGGCATTTAAGATGTAAATGGTTTGCGAGCAACATTTCCAAAGTTAATTTCACTAATGATGCAACTTAGGCATAAAAACTAGAGTCCTGCTGAATAACTTCGTTTGAAGATAAGTTTCCATGTTTTCGTATCAGGGCTAAGACTAAGGCTACAGTTTCAAGGATTTTGTTTGCCGATTCAAGTAATTGTTGGGGCGCTATATCGCCATATAATTTTCTGATAATTGACACAGCTTTCATAGACTTTAGGTTAGGCGAGATCATCACTGATACGTGAGGTAGTGCTTTAGTAACAATATCAAATTCATTAATGAAATCATTATGAAAATTATTTTTCATAAAAGCTTGTTTTACGTCATCTCCAAGAGTCATATGTAAGAATAATTCTGTTGTATTGGTTCCCTTAAGATGAGCCATTCCTACACCCAATTTAGAGCCATTAAATTTCTCACAGATTAGAATCCAATCTAACTGAGGATTTGGTGGAAGTACCTTGGATGATATGCCATTATCATCCAAAATTTTTCGAACTTCTTCTAAGGTTGGCATGTTTACTCGCATTGTTATGTAAATTTAAGATTTTTGATATTGTGAAATAAAGTTGTTCTTCTAACCTTGGAAGCAGAATCTATCTCAAATCAAATGGCAAGGATAACCTATATGAGAAATAATCCGTGGTATTTGATACCTTATTTTTGCATTAATTGAAAGATTTTCAAAATTGGACAAAGAAGAAATTTTGGAATGCCAGTCCTAAAATACTACGAATTACAAAAATCAATCAAATGTCATTTTACAAAAAAAGAAATAGAAAGTTTGAAAGTAGGACAAAACCTCAGACAACAGAAGAAAAAATCAGGGATTTTGTTATACGTAATTCAAGAAATGGGTATTATACCAAAGTATCCACACTGTCTTACAAATTTGAAATTTCACAAGACCGCGCTTGGGAAATTGTTGGAGAACTATTGGATGAAGGATCTGTTGAATCTGTTCATGATCAAAAAAGTGGAGAAATGAAACTCTGCGAAACAGGGAAGACATACATTATTTTGAATTTAGAGCAACAAAGAAAAAGACAAAAATCAAAAGAATTAAAAAAAAGAAAATAGATATAGAAAATAATTTGATTCTAATTTACCACAAAATTCCTTGATCCTTTAATCTTAATTTTGAATTACTGTCAGATATTGTACCAATTGTTTTTTTATCATATTTAGTGTTTGAAAATTTAGTATTTTCCATAATAGCTCCAGTAAAATCATTATTTTTTAAATATGCACCGCTGAGATCAGCATTGCTCAAGTTACTGCTTTTCATATTTGTATTAAATAAATCAGCACCTCTCAAATCAGCACCTCGTATATCTGCCCCATACATATCAGCATCCCAGATTTTGGCTTCGGTTAAATCAGCACCTCTCAAATCAGCACCTCGAAAATTCACATGAAATAAAATTCCGCCCCTAAGTTTTGCATTGCTTAGATCAGCACCGCTAAAATTAGCACTGTGAATATCAAACCCACTAAGATTAACCCCGCTCAAAAATGCATCAGATAGATTTTTTCCAATTAAATTTTCATATTCAAAATTAACATTTTTGAAATTTCTCTTCTTAAATACATCTGATGCATCCATGCCTACTTTAGATAATAAAACTCAGATAAAATATTAGTTTCCACATTTTCGGTATAAAACAAGAAAGTAGTTGAATTAAATCAAATTTCTAAGGGTATTTTAAGATCAAAAGGAAAATAATTTTGATTTGTCTGACACAAAACTATATGGTTCTGGCGGGTACATAATAGCGGACATCACTGAAGAACAAGCAAAAAAGGCAGATTTGGGAGTTGGTAAATTATTTCTAGCTCCAATAGGAAAACTTGAAGAACAAAAAATGAAAAAACACTATTGCAAAGTCTGTGAAGAAGAATTTAACAGCCCACCTAAAGTTCATCTTGAAGAAAAAAATCGTGAGGAAGTTGCAGATAATTTAGTGCTAGTCGAAAGAGGACAATATAACTGCCAAAAGTGTAATTCTATAATTGGAGAATACAGAGTCTTTGAAAAGAAAGATGATTCAGGAGAAATTGGAAACGCCAAACCTAGTGGTTCTCCATAAATTTTATTTTTTAATTTAATATTGGATTATCTTTGTTTGCTAAGATTGGGTGTATTTTGGTAAATAACCTCATGTAATATTTGATCAAGAATTGGTTTATGTTATCACCTTGAATCATAGCAAAGAATCTCAATTTCTTTTGCAATGGTTGTAAATGCACAAACCAACATAATATTCAGAAATGATATTAGAAAAATTTTTTACATTCAATTATGGTTTTCATGGCTAGATCCATCATGAGACCAATTGCGGTTATTACAGCTAATGCAAAATAGATTCAAGTTTGGTTGCTCTTTGCAACAATATTTACAAATTTCACATACAACATATGCCATTAATCAAATATCTGAAATTTGATTATAATGACTTGTGTGTATAGCATAAAACAAACACTAAAAAAATTTACATGCCTAAAATTTGATGACATACATGTAAAACTAGCCATGATTTAACGAGAAAAGTAAGCTAATGGGGAAATTAGCCTTAATTTAATCATTCAAGTACAATACAATAACCACGCCATTATAATCATTTTTTGACTATTTTATCACGTGATAATTATCTGTACACATTGTAAAAAGAATCTCCGTTTTGATGTTGCAAGAATAATTTATGACCGATGGTATCATAAACGATGTTTATTTCATATAGCATACCTTATCAAATTAGACAGATTTTTCTAAAGGCTTAATTTTTCTTAAAATAAGAAAAATTTATGATACAATGTAAAATTTGTGGAACACCGTTAGGACATGAACCCAAAACTGAAGATCTTGAAATTCATTGGAAAAAGCATCATTCTTGGTATTGAGAAAAAAACCAAGATAAAACATCCGAAGAGACACTAATCAAAAAAAGATGAAAGTATTGAATTTTTACCCGTTAAAAATTGAATTTGACAAAAAATGAATGAAGGTGAAATAATTATTCCCATATTGATTATATTGGCAGTAGGGATTTTTATTGGAACACGAATATGGATGATGTTTAGAAAGTAATAAACTCTAAATCTCACCTTGCCTTAGAAAACTAGTGAAACTAGGATTTTACATATCCATGGGAATTGCCATCATAGGATTAGCTGTAGGTTTTGTTTTACTATATGATATTCAGCAAGAAAAAGAGATTGAAAGTATTTGGATGCAAAAAATTCCCACCCAGTGTAATGATGTCTGGGAAGAAGAGTATAACGAATTTTATGAAATTAACCCCGAAATGCAAAATGCTACAAAAGAAGAATTAAAAGAAATCGTCGAAGACATAATAAAAAACCATTATGAAAAACAAGGAATCAATATTTTAGATTTAAGTCTTGAAATTAATGCCTATGAAGGAATAAGATGCGAAGCATGTAATTGTTTAGGATGGGATAAACTTTCAATTAAGATTCCTAAAAGCGAGTTGAAATTAATTTCTGAAAGTGAAGGGTGGGAGCCTAAAGGTTAGAGAAAAGGTAGGATATTTTTTCAAATAATCAAAATTTCTAAACATGGCTGGATTTTACCAAATTTTTAAATTAAAATTACAAACAGCATAGATAATTGTTCATCTTGGGCAGGCAAACTAACGAAAAGTGTCGCCCAAAATTATCTGTGTATTTTTGGGAAAAATATCGCGTCTTGGACTAGCAGCCGATTATAGCATGCTTAGACTGCTAACCGAAGGCGCGAAATTATCTACGAGGAAATGCTATAAATTAAGATCATTGAAAATTCTAAACATTTGTTTAATTATAAAACAAATTTTAAACAAATTTGAAATTAAAAAGAATATTAAAATCTCTAGAATGAAATTGAAATTATGACTCAGTGTCCAACATGTAATCTATCTATGGAATCTCATTCCACATCTGAGTTAATGGAATGCTGTATGAAACAACTTGGTGATGAAAGGAGCAGTGATGAAACACAGAATGTCTGCCCAAACTGCCAACATGAAATTAAGCAGCACTCAAATCAACAACTAGCAGAATGTACCATAGCCTATTTGAAATCTGGTACTTGGGAATGAAACATTAGTAATTTTTTAAGTTTTAAAAATTCTTTAATTAACAGATTGATTTAGCAACAGAATTATTTCTACCCGAATTACATATCCATATTTTGGTCTATTTTTAGACCTTTGTACCTATTTCTTATGGTAACTTCTGTAACGTTTGCAGCTTCTGCAATATCTCTTTGGGTGATATCTTCGCCATTCTTTACACAGGACAAGTATAACGCCGCAGCAGCCAAACCCATTGGATCTTTTCCAGCTGATTCTTCATGTTCTTGAGCCACTTTTAGTACTTTGGTTGCATAACGCTTTGTTCTTTCTGTAATTCCAAGCCTACTTGCAATTCTTGAAACACACTGGACTGCGTCAACCACTGGCATAACTAATTCTAATTCTTTAACTAATAATCGGTAACATCTTGCAATATCTTTTCGTTTAATATTGCCTGCCTCACCAACATCTTTCAGGGTTCTTGGAGTTGCAGTATCCCTGCATGCTGCATAAAGAGCTGCTGCTATTAACGCAGAAATTGACCTACCTCTAACCAATCCCTTTTCTAATGCCTTTCGATAGATGTAAGCTGCTTTTTCCATTACAGAGTCAGAAATTGCAAGTTTGTCTTTTAGTCTGTTTAATTCACTAAATGCCTGTCTAAAGTTTCTGTCTACTGGTTCATGAACTTGGCTTCTACTATCCCAAGTTCTTAACCTCTCAATCGTACTTTTCATAGATGCTGTTAGAGGTTTTCCTGAAGCATCTTTGTTTATGGGATTGATTATTGTTGCCAAACCCATATCGTGCATGGTAAGCGAAGTTGGGGCTCCAGTTCTTGCCCTATTGCCACTTTCATCTTGTGTAAATGCTCTCCACTCTGGACCGGATTCTTGCGATTTTTCAGAGACAACAAACCCACATTTACCGCAAAATTTCTCTCCGGTAGTATTGTCAGTTAATATTTCATTTTTTCCACATCGGGCACAAGTTTCGCCTGATTTTGAATTTAGCCTAACCATGAACTTCCGGTTGTATCTAGTTTTCATCGTTATAATAACTACATTGTTTGTGGTTCTTTTTACACCCATAATTTGAGGTAGATGTAAGCAAATTTGACATTTTTTGGTTAGCAATCATCATTTAACCATTAAAGACCTCTTGATTCGCCAATTTTCTGTTCGGACATCAATATTTTTCATATCTGCACAGGACCAAATTTAGTTAAAACCTCGATGAATGATTTATCAGTGTCTTTGGGGACATTAATTAATAAATTCGGGAAAGCAAGCAAGTTTGGTGCTCCTTTTGCCTCAGTCCCTTTGGGGGATACGTCGAAGACGCCAAACAAGCAAACAACCTTGCTCCCAATTTTTGGTAATGCCATCTATTTTGAAAAATTCATAAAATTAACAAGGTCTTTTTAATTAATCAAAATGGATCAAAAAATTCATCTCCACGCCTAGAATTAATATTTTTAAGATTTTTCTGAGGGATTGTTCAAAGTACACAACCAATTTCTTTTAATCAATTCCGATAAGATATTACGAGTCATCGCGTTTGACGGCATTCTTACGTTTGCCTTAACAGACCATACCCTAGAATTTTCTTGCCGTCAAACGATTATTATACAAATCTAAAAAACAAAATATTTTTCAAATACAATGAGAAACAAACATCCTTGCTAATTATATGTAAAGGCACAAAGAAAAACGGCAAAGTAGAAAAATGTCAATTTTTGTATGATGGTGATTGGGGAGATGATGCGGTAGTGAAACACCAATTATCTCACGAATCCTTACAAAATAAAAATTCATTTTGGCTAGGATTTGACACGTCACTTTCTTTTGGAAAATTTAGTGGACGTGACGGAAAAAGGTTATAATTCTTATTAATTTTAGCAGATTTTTATTTCTGATAATTTTTCTCATATTATGGAAAACAGCGATGTAATCACATGGTCAAAAGAATATTTTCTTAATTGGTCAGACTTTAAAGCCGAATCAAATCCTTCCGCATTCGAAGATTCTTCAAGTTATATTAAATATCATCAAACTTGGACAGTAAATTCAGAAATATTTGATGGCCAAATTTACTTTCAAATCAAAGACATTCAATTATATACCCAATTTCTTAGGCATCTTTCTTGGGTCCGAGAAAAGCAATCTTCATCAGAATTACTGAAACATGAGCAAGGACATTTTGATCTAGCAGAACTTCTTAGACCTATATTTACAGAAAAGATTCAAAATGAATTAATCAATAAAAAATTCCCTACTTTTGGAAAAAATGATGAACAAAGAAAACAATTTGCACGCAGAGATTCGAATTTAATGATTGCTAAGGAATTAGAAAAATGTTCTTATGATCTTTCTCAAAAAAGAAGAAAATATGATGAAGATACCGAATTGGGACAAAATGTAAAAAAACAAAAAGAACACGATGAAAAATTTGATGAATTAAGAAAAGGAAGTTGAATTGTGTTGATTTATGCAATTTTATTTTTTTATTTTAGAATTTGATCTTTAGAAATATTATTTATGAAATTTACCAACCCTCTATAATATTTAATGTGAAAATCAATGTCATTAATTTCCGTTTTTCTTAATTCCTCAAGCTCTGGTCCAAATTCCCTTTTATCGAATTGAATCTGATTTAAGGTATTTTCATTCACTTCAATCATATGGAACAAACTATGCAAAACTTCTCCTTTTGTGAGCGTGTTATCACATGATTTTTTTAGTAATGTATCAACCCACTCCATAAGAATCAAAAACAAAATAGTTATTTCTTTTCTTGAATGTGAACTTTTCATTCATTTACTCTATTTTTTTTGTTTTAAAAAATAAGCACCCCTATGATTTTAGAAAAGATTTTAAAATTTAAAAAAATTTTTAAAATTATGATTTTATTTAGATTTTCGGGCCTTTTTCTTTCTCTCGGCAAATTCTCGATTTCTTTCTACGTCGGAATGTACCTCAACATGATCATAGAGGGCTTCTTTAGACTCAAAAATTTGTTCACAGTAATAACATTGATGCACAATAATATGGAATTCTCCATAAATTAATTATTTTATATTAATTTTATGACTGAAACTGGATTTTGGCTGATTCTGAATAAAAAATGAAAATACGATGATTTTTTTGGCAAATTCGTGGTGATGCGAACCAGATTTTTTTGCATAAACTATGTCAAAACTGGTCCAAATTCCTGTCAATTACTTTTTCGAGATTAGTGATTTCTCCATTATGGATTAATCTCTATAATTTTAATATCAATACAAAAAAGACTAAATCCTGCCACTTTTAGAATACTTTCCTACAAAATTCTCACCTAGAGAAATTCAAAAGACGATCCTCTCTGAAATAGAAAGTAATCTTAAGTCAGGATATAAAAAATTAATTTTATGCGCGCCTACAGGTGTAGGCAAATCAATAGTCGGAGCTACGGTTTCAAGTTATTTTGACAGTTCCTTTACCGTTACTGCATCAAAACATCTACAGGATCAATACATCAAAGATATTCCGTTTATGAAACCTGTTAAAGGCAAACAAAACTTTCCCTGTCTAAAAATCATGCAATCTGAGAAGGTGAATAATGCTAGAAGGGCAATGAGATGGGGACTGACTTGTGATAAAGGACAATGCCAAGAAAAAATCAAAAAAAACGGAAAAGAAATTACTGAAATCTGTCAATTTAAGCCAACGATTAAACAAGTAAAAGAAAACCAACAAGAGGAACATTCCTGTCATTACTACCTTCAAAAATATGAAGCTCTGGTCTCAAAACATTCTCTTTGGAATTATTATGCATATTTTCAAATAATGAAATTTAATAAAAAATTATTTGAGGATTACCTGGATCGAAAAGTTTCAATTTTTGACGAGGCTCATAAAATTGAGGACCAAATTATTCAGTTTGTAGGTTTTGATATTTTTAGCGGTCAAATAGAAGAGTGCAATTTAAGCACAGAAAGATACGATTTTTCTGATTTAGATTCTATGATCAAGCTAGCTGACGATATTGCATATTCTTATGCGAAAAAAATCAAAGATATCAAAGAAAGCAGCGCATATCAAAAAAATCCTGATTATGAATTAATCACTAAATTAGAGAGAAGATATGACAGAGTAGCTCAAGGAAAAATTGACATCCTTGCGAATAAGGATAATTTTGTAGTTAACGAGCCTACTAGAGATAACAATGGTAATTTTCGAGCAGTTTCCTTAAAACCCATAGACGTATCAGAATTTTCAAATTTATTTTTTAACACGGAATTTCAAATGTTCATGTCTGCCACAATTGATCATAAAAGTTTCTGTGAGAATATGGGTTTTGAGGAAGATGAGGTTGCCTTTATCGATACTCCAAAATCTCCATTTCCCGTTGAAAACAGATCCATTGAATTTCTAAACGTTAAACGACTGAGCTATAACTCTTCTGATTCCGATGAAATAGAGGTAATACACACTATTGACAGGATTTTGAGTGAACACTCCCAAGAGCGAGGTCTTATCCTCACTTCTTCAATTTCTCGCTGCCATAAAATCTTGAGGTATCTCTCGCCAAATAATGCAAAACGTGTGAGAATCTGCCATAGCACAAATAAAGATGGAAAAACTCAGGATGAAATAATAGATGAACATTCCAAAGATCCGACAGGCGTTTTACTTTCTTCATCATTATGGGAAGGAGTAGATTTGAAAGATGATTTATCCCGGTTTCAAATTATTGCCAAGGCGCCCTATCCAAATTACACTGAAAAAAGGATAAAAGCAAAAATGAAAAAATTTCCTCTTTGGTATAATTCACAAACCTTAACTAAAATACTTCAGGGGTTTGGACGTTCAATTAGAAGTGAAAATGATTGGGCTAAAACATATGTTCTGGATTCAGCTGTAAACAACGTTTTTTTTATGGCTCAACCAATGATCCCCAGAGCATACTATGACGTTTTAGGAATAGAAAATCTTTAGTAGATAACAGATTCGATAAATATGATTTTCTTTCCTGCTATCTCTGTTCTCTAAGTCTGATCGCTGATCTATAAAGATTATGGACAAATCATTCATTAATATTTTCTATTAAATTCTTGAAAAAATTTATTGGAGAAAATAAAATTATAATTTTGGTGTTGTAATTGCACCCTGAGCTGCAGAACCTACAAGCGAAGCATATTTGGCTAAAACTCCTGATACATAATTTGGTTTTGGAGGGGTCCACTCTTTTCTTCTTTTTTCTAATTCTTCTGTTGATACATGAAGATCAACAACGTTTGTTTCAGTGTCTATTGTAATTTCATCATTGTTTTTTATTAATGCAATAGGTCCACCAACATATGCCTCAGGTGCCACATGTCCCACCATAAATCCTCGTGTACCACCAGAGAATCTTCCATCAGTTACCATTGCTACCTTTTTGCCCAATCCTTGACCTACTAATGCTGCTGTAGTGGCAAGCATCTCTCTCATGCCAGGGCCTCCTTTGGGTCCTTCATATCTAATCACAATTACCTGGCCTTCATCAATTTCTCCTCTTGAAACTGCATCAAAGGCATATTCTTCTCTTTCAAACACTTTAGCTTTGCCTGTAAATTTTGTCATTTCCACACCCGCTGTCTTGATAACTGCTCCGTCGGGAGCTAAACTTCCTTTCAAAATCACAGCAGTCCCAACAGAATGTATTGGGTTGTCTATCGGTCTAACTATCTGCTGTTCTATTTCTGGGATGTTCATCGATGTAAGATTTTCTCTTATCGTTTTTCCAGTTACTGTAATACAATTTTCATGAATGAGTCCTTTATCTAATAATTTTTTCAGCACAAATGGAATCCCGCCGATTTTATCAAGCGAGTTCATCACATAGTTTCCTCCAGGTTTCATATCAGCTAAATGAGGAGTCTTCTTTCTGACTCTTTCAAAATCATCGTAAGTTAATTTTATTCCTACTTCATTTGATAATGCCAACAAATGAAGAATTCCGTTAGTTGAACCTCCAATCGCATTTAACATTGTTATGGCATTTTCAAATGCTTCAAATGTTAAAATTTCACTCGGCTTTATATTTTGTTCAAGTAAATTAACGCATGCTTTTCCAGTTTCATAGACCATTTTTTCTCTTCTGTCATCTTCTGCTGGCGGACTGGCACTGCCTGGCAAAGCCAGACCAATGGCTTCTGAAATCGATGCCATAGTATTTGCAGTAAACATTCCTCCGCAAGATCCCGCACTAGGACATGCGGCATTCTCAATATTTTTCAGTTCCTCTAACGATAAATTTCCTGCATCATATGCCCCAACTGCTTCATAAACATCAACCACTGTCAATTCTTTGCCATTTAAGATTCCTGGCATGATTGTTCCTCCATATACAAAAACCGAAGGTAAATTTAATCGAGCCATCGCCATCATAGTTCCTGGAAGGCTTTTGTCACAACCAGCTATTCCTACTAGTGCGTCATATTGATGAGCTCTGACCATTAATTCAATGGAATCTGCAATTACTTCTCTAGATACAAGAGATGATTTCATTCCTTCATGCCCCATTGCAATCCCATCACTAACTGCAATGGTTGAAAATTCTCTAGGGGTTGCACCACCATCAACCACCCCCTCTTTTGCTTTGATTGCTAATTGTGGAAGATGAATGTTACATGGGGTAGCTTCATTTCCTGTGTGACAAACTCCAACAAATGGTTTGTCTAAATCACTATCAGTTAACCCCATAGCCTTGTACATTGCTCTGTGTGGAGCTCGCGCAGTTCCCTCTACAACATTTCTGCTAGATATTTCCATAACATACGACTTGCAATCGCTATAATTTAGACCTTTTTGATATTATTGTTTGAAATCACATTCCTGTTCTTTGTCATAAAGAGTTCAATTTCTAAACATATTGAATAAATTCAATGAAACATAAAGCTCTTTCATATTGTTTAAAAATAATTTATTGTTAAAAATAATCTATTCTTACCTTTTTAGGAGTTCTTGAGCCTTTAGCTCCAACAATTGAGATTCTAGCTCTTCTGGAGTCTCTGCACCGTATGAAATTAAAATTTTATCATCTTCCACAATTTCGTGATCTCTAATATCGTCTACTTGCTCATCGTTGATGAAGAATTTTATCGAATAATCTTCATTGGTACAAAAACTTCTTTCGTCTTTAAACACATAGCATTGATCATCTAAACCTAGTCCTAATGAGTCAAACAAGTATCCTATAGTTACTCCAGTTGCATGTTTGTGAATGGTTGTACCATCATTTCCTTCAAAGTGGATCCAACTAGATTTGATTTGGTAGGCTTGGGCTGAAAAGTCAAATGCATCGCCAAAGATTTTGACTAAAATTCCTGCATGGGCGTGGTCACTACCTAACACTCCTGAATTCTCGGGACCACCTGGTACGGTTTGTGACCCTGTTGCAAACACGTAAACCGAATACCCTACAATTACCGCAATAATTGCAAAAACTACAATTGCAATTAAATTGCTTTTTCTTTTTTCATGAGATCGCTGTGCAGCATAACTTTCACGTTTTTCTTCCCGTTCTCTTCGTTCTTTTCTTCCCATGGGATACTGAATTTTGAAAAATTACCTTAATTAACTGTTCGAGGATTAAACAATAAATAAAATCAAAAATCGGTGATCTATTATGGGCTGTCTTTTTTGTGATATCTTGGCAGGTAAAAAAAATGGACATTTCATCTATGAAGACGATTTACATATCTCAATTTTAGACAAATATCCGATTGACACTGGCCATAGTTTGATAATTCCAAGAGAACATCATGAAAAAATCACTGATATGAAATCAAGCGACGTAGGTGAAATGTTCTCAATTGTACCAAAAATAGCAAAAGCAATTTTGGATGCCACTGGGGCTGATGCCTTTAGTGTAGGTCAAAATAACGGAAGAGCAGCAAAACAAATTGTTCCCCACGTTCACGTTCACATTATTCCCAGATATAATCACAAGGGAACTATTTGGACCAAACGGTACATTGAAGATGATGCTGAATTATCAAAACTTGCAGAAAAAATTAAAAAATCAATTACTTAGCATGTACAGGATTGTATCTCAAGATTGCACCTACTTTTCCTAGACTAGATAGCATGTTTCCATATTCTGCATTACCTGAAATTACTTCAATTTTACTTCCCGTCTTTGCAGCAATCAGGGCTAAGTAATCCACAATATCTCTCTCACTGGCTTCTACCTCCATTGCTTTACAACCAGGACATGGATTATTTGTAAATTCTGTCTTTTTTGGAATTACTTCAGGACGTTCAATAATTTCTTCTTGAATGTGGTTGCACCTTCTACATTTTCCTTCAACTCTGTGTAAATTTGTATTATCTGTTATGATTAAAGTTTGGACTACATTATTTTTTAAAAATTCAATTATTTCTTTTAAACCATATACGCCAAGCCCAGAATGAGAATTCACATGTCTGAATAATTCCTCTACTAGTAGTTTTTCTTCCACCATTCTGAAACCTGATAAAATGTCTGATGATTTTGCAAATGCTTCTCTAATGCCCTCAGCACCTGCATAGGATGAATCTATTGTTGATAGTATTATATTTTGAAGACGATATTCTAAATAATTTCCGTTAATAAAATCTTCCTTTGTTGGACCTGGACCCGAAATTATTAGCCCTTTGACCGGGTAAATATCAAGAAAATATTCCCGTGATGTCTCAGCTACTCTGTTGTAGTAATAGGTCAACTCCATCTCTCTTAATTTTTGAAATCTCTTTGCTGACTGCCCTCCCTGTCTGTGTTTTCCTGCAACCCCAGAGCCTGTTTGTGTCAAAACGTCAATCTTCTCACCATGTAGGAGCCCCCAACCACAATCTTTTGCATCAATTGCAATGAACCCAATTAGATTATCGTCTTTTAGCATGTCTTTGAGAATATCAACGTGAAAATGATCATCACATCGGTAAAGATATTGTTTCAAATCTTTAGGAGGTTCCACCTCGTAAATTTTTACAACTTCACTTCCTAATGGCCCTCCTCCTTCTGGAGGTAGAGCACCACAAAAAATCACCAGGCCTCTTTCAGGAGTTTTCTTGTATAGTTTTAATCTTTGAATGACTTTTCCTAGAGAATCTACAACATGTCCTCTGGTCAAATCCGATTTAATGTTATCCGCGGTTCCTTGTTCTTCTCTTAAGGTGCTAATTATTTCGTGTAATTGCTTTCCTTTTGGAATGTATACGGTAATTAATTCAGTTCCACGACCTGATTTTTCAGTTAACTCGTCAAGTGTTTTTCTAATTTTATACAGTTTAACTGAATCTTGTTTTTCGATAATGATTTTACCCATTTGTAAGTTCTCTTGATTATGTGAATATTAAGTTTGGTCGATTTTTTATTATTCTATTTTGATGTTATAATTCATCAATTGTTCTAAGAAATGTTTCAAGAGGTTGATTGCCTGTTATTTTGATAATTTTTTCATCATTGAAAATTAAAAATGATGGCGTCGCATCAATGCCAATCTCTTTTCCAAATTGATACAGCCGATTTACCTTGTCTTGATATTTGTGTTCATCAAGACATTGACTGAATTCATCTAAATTCAACCCTACTGTTGTTCCAAATGCATTTAGAGACCATCGGGTAATCCATCCAGTCTTTTCACCTGCCCAATTTTTGTAAAGTTCATCATGATATTGCCAATATTTTCCCTGATCCTGAGCACAGTATGAGGCCTCTGCAGCTAGAATAGAATCTGGTCCATTTAATGGAAAGTCTTTGAAAACTAAATTTACCTTACCTGATTGAATGTAATCTTGCTTTAAGGTGCTTAGAGTTGTACCGTGAAATCTGTAACAAAATGTACATTGATAATCTCCCCATTCTAAAATTGTAATTGTGGCTGAAGGATCTCCTAGAATCGGTGAACCATTTAGAATTAATTTTGTTCGGGTAAGCAGCTCAGTATTATGTTCTGACTCTGGATAAAATGCCATAAACGCTCCTGAGACAATACCAATTATTACTGGAATTATTAGGAGGTACATACGTACCATTATTTGGAGAAAAATTGAAACAAGTAAAAATCTTCCTTGATCTAATTTTTGCTCCGGTTCACAAAATCCGAATTTGTTGGTGTGGGACATTTTTTGTGATCTTACGATAAAAATTGGATAAATTGTCCAAGAATTTAAATACACTAGTTCAAGAATACGACTATGTCTCAATCCAACCAAATCAATGTTTCCAAAAACACTGTTCCAATTCTTGCAATTGTTGCATTAGCTGTTGTTTTTGCAGTTGGTTTATTTTTAGTTGGATTTGACCAAGGGCACGTCTTCAGCATTGCTTTTGGTGAACAGGCCTTTGAGGATTCCTACATACATGAACTTACACATGACATGAGACACGCAGCAGGATTTCCCTGTCATTAGAGTTTGATTTTATGAAAACATTTCTTTTTCTAACTATAGTTTTAATCTCAGGAGCATTAGCAGGATTTATTCATGGTTCATCAAATCTAATTCTAGTCGAACCTTATCTTGACGAAGCAATTGGAATAGAGAATCAACAGTTGTTTGCTTCAGGCGAGGAAGATGATACTTTAGAATTTTGGGTTGAATATGAAGCGTATAGAACATGGCAAAAAGGAGGACAAATTTTAGCTGGTGTTGTATTAGGAACATCGACAGGAGCATTATTTGGCATCGTGTTTGTTCTTTCTAGACATTCATTACCTGGTAATAACGATGTCAAAAAAGCCTTAATTCTGGCAGGCATAATGTGGGTTATTATTTACTTCATTCCATTTTTAAAATATCCCGCAAACCCTCCTACTGTTGGAGAAGCGGAGACAGTTGTTTTAAGAGGAATTTTGTATCTATCGTTTATTGCTATTTCGGGATTTGCAGCGGTAGGATTTTACAAATTATCAAAGATATTCAAAGGTAAAAAGAAACTTGTAGCGTTAATTGGCTACGCTGTTTTTATTTCAGCAGTTTTTGTTGCAATGCCCGAAAACCCTGACGAGATCACAGCTCCAATGGATTTGGTTAACGGATTTAGAATCATGTCTTTAATCGCCGTGTCTACCTATTGGATTGCAATAGGTCTAATTCTGGGTCTTTTATGGTATCACTTCAAGCCAAACAAGGAGGTTACTTCTTTTAATTAGTAGTTCTGAATCTCTAGAATGAGAATCAGATCATGTCGTTTAAATAACTCTAGGATGATTTTGGATTTACTTGACAAGACGAATAACCTTGCCACAATTAAAAAAATATGATATCACTCAAAAAGTAATAGAGGCCCTAGCTGATACGGAATCACGAGCAATTTTGTTTTCAATTATAAAACAAGGAAAAACCGCTACGGAGCTTTCTGAAAAACTCAAGATTCCTCTTAGTTCTGTTTATAAAAAACTAGGGGATTTGGAAGAATTAACTCTTATTACAATAGAAAAATGGATGCTCTCTGATAAAGGACGTAAATACAAGATCTATAGAAGCAGGATACGACAGGCAGAAATTTCGATAAAAAAACCTGAACCTGTTCTTAGCTTGGTATCAAATAAGTGAAATTTATGGCTCAATCTAATATCCTTCCATTTAATGAATTTAATGTAAAACAAAAAATAATTGAATCCCTAAGTAACGTATGTACCCGGGCAGTTTTATTCTCTGTTAAAAACGAGCCAAAAGATGCAACTCAAATTGCCGATGAATTAAAATTATCATTGTCAACAGTTTACAAAACCCTATCTTCATTGGAAGATCTTGGACTAGTTGAGGTTTACCGGTTTATCTTTTCTAGCGAAGGTAAAAAAATAAAGCAATATCGCAGCAGAATTGATAGGGCAGAAATCACTTTAAAAGAGACCGAGCCAATTTTACATCTTTACCCTAACAAAAAATCCTAGTTGTTTGGTCTAAAGAATTTTAGTACTCACTTTTGTTCTCATTCCATAGACTTGAAATGAAAACATAGAACGAAAATCTGGTTTAAATAACTTAGGCCATCCTAAGATTTTTAGTACGGCATGAAGCAAAAATTAACTTTTTCAATAATAGCTGCCATTACTGTAATCAGCTTCACGGCAATTTCATTTGATCAAATCGTAGAAGCACAAAGTTTAGTTCCTGATTGGATAAAAACTAATGCTGCATGGTGGGTTGAGGGAAGTGTCGATGACCAAACGTTTCTCAACGGAATTGAGTTTCTAGTTGAGAATGGGATCATTGACCTGTCCTCTGGAAAATCAGTAGATGTTGATATATTAACAATAGGACTTATCCCAATTGAAAAAGCTGATGAATTAACACCCAAGGCACTGGCCTTTGAACAATTTCTAGAAAAAAAGCTTGGGGTTGATGTTGAAATAGTTGTCCCAACAGATTATGAGATAATAATAGAAGGGATGAGATTTGGTCACATTGATGCTGCCTTTATGGATACAGGACCCGCTTGGATCATACATAAAAGAACTGGGGCAGAAGTTGTTTTGGCAGAGCTGGTTGCAGGTAAGGTAAACTACCAAGCAACAGTTTGGGCCAGAGTGGATGATAATTCTATTCAAACAATAAAAGATACTATTGGAAAAAAGGTAGCCTTTACAAGCATTACTGGTTCTTCTGGTTTTGTAAGGCCAATGGGTACATTGGTTACTGAAGGCTACATAGACATTGAAGGAAATGATATTGTAGCCTTAAAAATGGCCTTGACCAAAAACTTTGAAAGTTATACTTTTGCTGGAGGTTATAAAGCTGCACTGAAACTACTAATTAACGGAAATGTAGATGTTGCATTTGGTTCAGATATTGCTGCACAGAAATATCTAGACTTGGAGGATCAAGCAAAGATACGCGCCGTTACACAAATTGGCCCGGTACCATCTCATGTATTTATGGTAAATGTCGATATGTCTGAATCTACAAGAGATGCACTTGTTGATGCATTAATTGAACTCAACTACGATGAGAACAATGAGATTTTAAAAAATCTTTATGGTGCTGAAGCACTAGTGCCAACCACAACTTCCATGCATATAGGAGAATTTGGAACATTCATTGATTCATTAACCGGACTAGACCAACAAATCTTAGATAAATACAACAAGAGCAAATAAAATCGGTTATCTAAAAATGGTAATAACCCAGACAACCAACCCGTCCTCTTTTTCAATAATTTCAACAAAAAAAATTATTCAAATGAATGAAGTGTGGACCTCATACGATTCAAAAAGTTATGTCCTTAAAGGAATTAATCTCTCCATTGACAAAGGAACAATTTATTCAATTGTGGGCCAATCAGGCTCTGGAAAGTCAACATTACTTAAATTAATGAACGGCTTGATGACCAGAAGCAAGGGTACTATCAAAATAGATTATCAAACACCAAACATGAATGATAAAAAATTCAAATCAATGATGCATAAAATTGGGTATATTCCTCAAAGCTTGGGTTTAATTAAAAATATTTCAGTTTTGGAAAATACTTTGATAGGTGCTTTACCTAGACTTGGAAAGATTCAATCATTATTCAAAATGTTTCCTGAAAAGGAGATTCAAGAGGCAAAAAAAATTCTAAAACTTGTAGGACTATTAGGAAAAGAAAAAAGAAAAATCTACATGTTAAGTGGGGGTGAAAAAAGAAGAGTTGCCATTGCTAGAGCGCTTATGCAAAAACCAACAATTTTACTTGCTGACGAAATTGTATCCGAACTGGATCACGTTACGGCAAGAGAAATAATGAATTTGATTGTAGATGCTCAAAAAAGAATGAATCTTACTGCTATAATGGTGCATCATGACATGCAATTAGCATTAGAGTATTCAAATCGTGTTGCAGTAATTAAAGCAGGTGAAAAAATTCTAGAAATTGGTGTTGAGGGTGATAAAATAGTTGACTTTCAAACAGGTGACCTTACCACCCAAGAAATCATGGAGATGTATACAGGTGAATCAAAAAAATAACCTAATAGTTGGAATCATCATTGCCCTCGTTGTTGCAGCTTCATACAATGTTGATGCAAATCCCATAGAATTTGTTAAAGGTCTTCCAAATCTTGCTATCATCGCAGAGGAGATGACTCAGATTGATCCAGAACTTTTTGGAACGGCATTTTGGTCTATGTTGGAAACAATTCAGATGGCATTTATTGGTACAATTGTTGGAGTTGCCATCTCTTTACCACTTAGTATGTTTGCAGCACGTAATCTAAACAGCAAGTATGTGTATGCTCCAGTTAGAGCCATTCTTGCGGCCATCCGTACATTCCCTTCTATATTATGGGCAATTTTGTTTGTAATAATGGTGGGACTAGGCCCCTTTGCAGGAGTTTTGGCGATTATCATGTATACTGTTGGATTTGTGACCAAGTTACAATACGAGGTCATTGAGACAATAGATGCAGATCCAATGGATGCGGTAAACTCTATTGGGGTATCAAAATGGCAACTAATACGATATGTTGTTTTGCCCGAATCAGCTCCTCATCTTATTAGCCAACTGTTGTACATGTTTGATTATAACGTTAGACAAACAAGCATTTTGGGTCTCGTTGGAGCAGGAGGAATAGGATTTTACATCATAAATTATATCAAATTCTTTGAATATGGAAAAGCTGCTGTATTTATGATAGTTGTTTTAATTGCAGTATTGATTATTGACTGGGTAAGTGTAAAGATTCGAGACAAGTATATTATAAAATCTCAACATGGCATGGAAGTAACTACAAAATAACTTTAAACAAACCTCTAATAGTTGATTTTTTAATTTTGATTAGATGAAATTTTATCGATTTTTAATAATTTTTTTATCTGTGTCAATAATTCCTGCCTTTGGAGAATCACATCCTCAATATTTAGCAATGGTCGATCCTTCCGAATATGTTTTAGAAATTGATGGCCAAATGTTTTTGATTCCTTATCAAGTTCATGCAAAAGTAATCGCTTTGGCAATTGATCCTGAATTAACATCGCTTCTTATCGGGTTGGAAGATACTTCTGATTCAATTTTTATAATTGATTTAAAACATGAATTGATCAGTGCACATAACAATGAATTTGCAATTTTAGTAAACGGACTAGAGGTTGATTATGATATTGTTTCTGATTCTGATAGTTCAACCTTTACATTTTTTGTTCCATCATTTACCGAGGAAATAGAAATAATTGGCACACATGTAATTCCAGAATTTCCTTTTGGTGCTATAATAGGATTGGCGGTTCTAATTTCTGCTGTAATGCTTGTATTGAGAACCAAAACACCTGTTTTTAGGTTATAATTTTGTCTAGTTGATTGGATTCGTTAGCATTTTTGACTTCACGTGCTATTCTTTTACCCATGCTCATAGGTTCATTATATAGTAGAGAATAGTATGGTGAGCCATCCATGTAGATATTAGTACCTGCAACAATTCGTGCTGAAAATTCAAAAGATGTGAATCTAGCATTTTCATCGTATACTCCTTCAATACAAAACGGCCCATTCATTCCAGGTGCAACCAATCGTTTTGTCGCATCAACAAAATTCTCACCCATTGTGTAAACCTCCTCTAAAAGTGATTCTCTTAGAACCAGAGGACTGTTTCCAATTACGTTAAATGACGAAACTTTGTTACTCTTTAGCTGTTGTTCCGCTGGGATTCTTGCAAGCCCTTCAATGTCTGATTCGTGTCTTTGGTCTGCGCCAAAAAACTCCAATTCTTCTAAAAGTGGAGAATAAAAAAATTGCAAGTATGCCAAAACTCCTGCGGCGTATTCTTGGATGTAAAGTGTCTCATCTTTGGAAATTATTCCCTGTGAAATTAATCCATTTCTTTTTTTATTGTACTCTTCTTTGTTTGAGGCAATAAAATATCCTTTACCTCCAGCTGCTCCCTGCCTTTTTACAATTACGAGGTTGTTTATTTCATTGGGGGTTTTTACTTTTCTTGGCATTGGAAGTTTTGCTTCCCTCATCAACTTTTCCTTCATTTCTCTGTCTGACTCCCATCTTAGAATCCATTTGTTTCCAAAAATTGGTGTTTTTATTGATTCAATCTGTTCTGAACTCATTTGAGCAATGAGCGTTCCATGTGGAATGATAATCGCGTCGTTTTGTTCTAATGTTTGTTGACATTTTTGGTCAAGAATCTCTACAAAGGAATCTACCATAATTAATTCATCAATAAATCGAAATCTTTTGTACATCTTTTCTCGTTTTTTCTCGCAAACAAGTATTGTCTTGAAGCCTTCATCTTTGGCTCCTTTAAGAACCTGTAAAGCACAATGTGACCCTAAAGTGGCTATTGCTGTCAATGTGTATTTTATCTTAAACGTCTCACTTTATGAACTATGTGCGAATGATACATATTCAAAAACTTCATCGATTAATTCTGGAGTCAATTCTGATTTAATTTCATCAGGAACAGCCTTTAGAATAAAATCAAACATTGTTGTGTTTTCTGGCAGATTTCCTCTTTCTTGATAAAGCGCATAAACTGCAATACCATTTGAAATTATGGCAATTACTTTTTCTTTGTTTGCAAGGGTCATGTTTTGCCTGAAATTACATGCTAATTTAATTTAGACTAGTGGAAGATTCCGAGTTTTAACCAATTATACTTCTATAAAACGAGTGTTGCAATTTCCAATTTTGTTTGAGTAGGCAAACTTGATTGACTGTCCATTTTGTGGGATGATAAATGTCGTGGAGGAAAATTAATTACACCATGAAATAGCCAAATTAGTTAAATTATGATAGAAACGGAGCTTGGGAGTTTACGTAGATCTCACTATTCTGCTGAATTAGATTCTTCAAAGGATGGAACAAATGTGACCGTTATGGGATGGGTTTTGACAGTTAGGGGTCACGGCAACATTAGTTTTGTAACAATACGGGATAAGAACGGGGACATTCCAATTGTTGCAAAAAAAGGAAACTGTCCAGATGAAATACGTGAAAAATTATCCTCCTTAAAGCCACATTCTTCAATTTCCATTTCTGGCATAGTTAAGGCATCTGAAAAATCCCCAAGCGGATTTGAAATAATTCCCTCAGAAATCAGGGTATTTTCTGAAGTTAAAAAAATTCCACCATTTGAGCCATTGGCAAAAACTGTTAAAAATATTGAAACACGACTTGAGGTCAGACCTATTGACCTAAGACGTAAAGTATTACAAGATATTTTCAAAGCAAGGAGCCAAGTTTTGACTTCTATTAGAAATTATTTTAATGAACAAAATTTTACTGAAATCAATACCCCTAAAATAATTTCAACTGCAACAGAAGGTGGAGCTGCACTATTTCCAATTTTTTATTATAACAAAGAAGCATTTTTAGCTCAAAGTCCGCAATTATACAAAGAACAACTCACAATGAGTTTTGAGAAAGTATTTGAAATTGCGCCAATTTTCAGAGCGGAACCATCTAGAACAAATCGACACTTAGCCGAGGCAATTTCGATAGACTTGGAAGAGGCATTTGTTGATTATAACGATATTATGAATCGGATTGCAGAAATTATCAAAATCTCTCTTTCTGCGGTAAATACTTACGTAAACAAAAACCCAGAAACAGAATTTATTATTCCTAAAATGCCAGAAAATATTCCACAGTATTCTTATGATGCATTGGTAGAGAAAATGGAAAAAGCTGGCGTAAAAATTGAATGGGGAGATGATCTTTATCCAACTAATCTTAAAAAAATTGGATTAGAGGGGTTTTACTTTATCAAAGACTGGCCATTGGGCCCTAAACCATTTTACGTAAAGTCAAGTAGATCAAACCCAAAGCTATCAGAATCCTTTGATTTGATGTTTGGTGATTTAGAACTCTCTTCTGGCAGCACGAGAATTGAAAAAAGAGATGAACTCGAGGAGAGAATGAAAAACAAAGGAATGAAAACTGACGCATTTGAATATCATCTTGGTGCTTTTGATTATGGTATGCCCCCCCATGCAGGTTGTGGGATTGGACTTGAGAGGCTTATTATGGCCCTTACAGGCACGGAAAATATCAGAGACGTAACATTTTATCCAAGAGATATCGACCGATTAACCCCATAGTATCTGGCATCCTTTTTTGTAAGACCATAACAGATTCACCACCTGGAATTGAACCAAAAGTATGGTTTCCCTTACTGAGATGAATTATTTTTTGAAACACTCCATCACAATCAGCCATTCCTGCCTTTCATAAACACTGATCAATGATAACACTTTTCACATATTACCACATCCCAATTTAATGAATTTATTTTAAATCTCTTTAAATGTGGTTTATTCAACAGACTTCCCATGA
>Ga0209988_10000107_pt1 | contig 42787 bp, 40 predicted proteins | sample N075metaG_FD_183115 | JGI IMG/M metagenome (GOLD analysis project Ga0209988, IMG submission 183115) | Deep subsurface microbial communities from Kermadec Trench to uncover new lineages of life (NeLLi) - N075 metaG (SPAdes) (version 2) | ecosystem: Environmental > Aquatic > Marine > Ocean trench... | reverse complement strand
TTCAACACTCAGTGCTTTTATGAAAATTCACGAATATCAGGGCAAGGAGCTTCTCAGTAAATACAACGTTCCGGTTCCCAACGGAAAGTTGATTCACTCAGCAGACGAGGCCGCCGAAGCCGCCCGTGAATTAGGGACGAGCGTGGTGGTGGTGAAAGCTCAAATCCATGCCGGTGGCCGGGGCAAGGGCGGTGGCGTCAAGCTCGCCAAAAGCCCCGAGGAAGCCGCCCAATACGCGGGCCAAATACTGGGCATGACGCTGGTGACTCACCAAACCGGTCCCGAGGGACGGTTGGTCAAAAAAGTGCTGATTGAGGAAGGGATGGAGATCGCCAACGAACTCTATATGGGAATTCTGATCGACCGCGAAAACAGCCAGGTGATGATCATGGCTTCAGAAGCGGGCGGCATGGAAATCGAAGAAGTGGCGGCGGCCACACCGGAACGAATCATCAAGCAACATGTGGATCCTCTGATTGGCGTTAAACCTTATCTAGCCAGAAAAATCGCATTCGCCCTCAACCTGAGAGGCGCCGCTTTAAAGCAGGCCATCCCCTTCATCATCAACTTGTACGAATGTTTTGTTAAAGAGGATTTGTCCTTGCTGGAAATCAATCCGTTGGTGGTCACGAAAGACGACCGTGTTTTGGCCTTGGATGCCAAGATGGACATCGACGACAACGCGCTCGGCCGCCATGCCGACACTTACGCGTACCGCGATCTGGATGAGGAAGACCCCAACGAAGTTGAAGCCGGTAAATATCGCCTCAACTACATTCAGCTGGACGGCAACATCGGATGCATGGTCAATGGCGCCGGTTTGGCGATGGCGACCATGGACATCATCAAGCACACCGGCGGCGAGCCCGCTAATTTTCTGGATGTCGGAGGCGGCGCCGACGAAGAGATGATTGAAAACGCGTTCCGCATTCTCGTGGTGGACCCCAAGGTGAAAGCCATATTCATTAATATTTTTGGCGGCATCCTGCGGTGCGACCTGTTGGCCAACGGAGTGGTGGCCGCCGCCAAGAAACTGAACCTCAAAATTCCCGTGATCATTCGGATGGAAGGCACCAACATGGAAGAGGGCCACCGCATCCTCAATGAATCCGGATTGAATTTTATTGTGGGCAATGGCATGAAGGACTCCGCTAAAAAAGTGGTGCAGGCAATCCAATGAGTATATTAGTAGACGAAAAAACACGGCTTCTGGTACAAGGCATCACCGGGCGGGAGGGCCAGTTTCACACTGGTCAGGCCATCGAATACGGAACAAATGTGGTGGCGGGAGTCACGCCCGGCAAAGGCGGCCAGTCGGTTCTCGACGTGCCGGTATTCGACACCGTTAAAAAAGCTGTGGATAAAACCAAAGCCAATGCCACCGTGATTTTCGTTCCGCCGGCATTTGCGGCCGATGCCATTCTGGAAGCGGCGGATGCTGGAATCGCGTTGATCGTTTGCATCAGCGAGGGCATCCCGGTGATTGACATGGTGGAGGTATACCACTATTTGGAAGGTTCGGATTCCCGCCTGGTCGGTCCCAACTGTCCCGGCGTCATCTCTCCCGGCAAAGCCAAGATTGGCATCATGCCCGGCCACATCCATAAAAAAGGCAATGTCGGCATCATTTCGAGAAGCGGTACCCTGACTTATGAGGCGGTCAGCCAATTGACCGCGCTGGGCATCGGGCAGTCGACCTGTGTCGGAGTGGGCGGCGATCCCATCATCGGAACGCGTTATATTGATGTTCTGAAAATGTTCCAGAAAGACCGGACCACGAAGGCCATCGTCATGATTGGGGAAATCGGCGGAACCGCTGAAGATGAAGCGGCTTATTTCATCAAGAAGAACATTTCCAAACCGGTGATCGGTTTCATAGCCGGACAAACCGCACCTCCGGGCCGACGCATGGGTCACGCCGGGGCGATCATTTCAGGCGGCCAGGGCACGGCTGAAGAAAAAATGAAGATCATGAAAAAGTGCGGCATCAAGGTCTGCAAAAGCCCGGCGGACATCGGCAAAACCGTTGCTAAATATCTGTAATTCCCGCCACCAGCCCCCATCACTTATAAAGATCTGCCCGCGTGAGCGGTAGCCCTGACGGTCCCTTCGAAGAACGTTTGGTCGCCACCACCTGGCAGATATGCATCGAACCATCCCTGAACCCGGTTGCAACTCCCGCCAGGTAAAGCGCCCACATCCGAAATTTTTCGACCCCCACGAACCCGATCGCCTCGTCTTGGCGGGCCATGAGTCTCCGGTACCAGTGCTGACAGGTCATGCCATAATGTTCGCGCCAGGCTTCGATGTCATGCACCTCGAACCCGGCAAGTTCCATCGTGTCAACTGTGTGCCCAATATTATCGAGCTCGCTTCCCGGAAAAATATATTTCAAAATCAGACGCCGCTCGGGCCTGATCCGGCGGGCTTTGCGGCGCGAAGCCTTGGCCCGGCGTGAAATGCCATGGTTTAAAAGAATGCCCCGGTCCCGCAACAGCGAATTGATCTTCTGAAAATATTTTGGCATGTTGGCGATACCAATCGCCTCGAACATGGCCACGCTGGCCACCTTGTCATAAGTGCCCTCCAGAGTCGCGTAATCGCGGAGCTCGACGGTCACTTGATCGGCCAAGCCGAGCTGGTTGATTTTTCCCGTGGTAAAGTCAAACTGCTCTTGCGACAGGGTCACGCCATGCGCTTTCACCCCATAATGACGGGCGGCGTGACAGAGCAACCCGCCCCAGCCACAGCCGATTTCAAGTAGTTTCTCACCTGGCTGGAGACGCAGTTTGCGGCAAATCATTTCCAGTTTGTCGTGCTGGGCCTGTTCGAGGGAATTGTTGGCGTCTGTGAAATAGCCGCACGAGTACTGCATCTCGGGATCGAGAAACAACGCATAAAAATCATTGCTGATATCGTAATGAAACTGGATGAACTTTTTATTGTCACGGCTCGGTTCATCCCGGCCTACCGCATCATCCTGATACTCGTGTTGAACGGTTATATCTCCGGAAGGGGAAAAAAGAAGCGGCAGTGCCTGGCGGATCAGGAAGAACTTGTTCAACGTCTTCAATTTCTTCCGCACCTGTTTCTCACGCACGAGCGCGATCAAATCAATCAGGTCGCCGTGAATTTCAAGGTGGCCCTTCACATATTGCAGGAGCAGGTGTTCGAGGGTGGGCCGACGCATGAGCGCCCCGAGGACTCCCGGCCCATTGATGGCAATGAAGAAACCGTCATGAACGTCTTGCCCCAGCGGCACCATGGAGCCGTCCCACAGGCGGACCGAAAACCGGGCATTGATTGTTTTGCCGATATACTCGAGTATCCGCCGAATGGCGGCCAATCTGTTTTCTGCTGAGAAAAAAAACACTTTCAACTCCGTTTTGGAACATTCGAAACCAGCCTTAAAACCATTCGCCCGGTTTTCGCATCTAAAGATTATGGAAAAACAATTTTGTTCCAAATGTGGCGCTGAAAACGTAACCGATTCGGCCTGGTGTGAAAAATGCCTGAACCCGTTCCGCTCGTATGGCGATGACAAGATCCTGCAGTGCCCGGCCTGTTTCCATCCCAATGATTACGCGCAGGACCATTGCGAAGTCTGCCACGAACCGTTGAAACCGGGACAAGTGGAGTGATCAACCCTCCGCTTCGGCGGAATCGCGATTCGATTGCAACTGATTCAACTCGGCTTCGTAATCAAGGTTGCTGAATATTTCGCCTTTGCGGAAATTGGCGAAATACAGTTTGGCGTAAATCCCAATGATGGCATGCAGGGCTTCGTGCTCGTCCACGCCGCCCGTTTTCAGCCGCTGGTAGGTTTCGGCCACAAACTCAGGAGAGTAATCCTGAATTTGCTTGTCCACCACCACATGCAGGACGGTGTGGACAAAAGGATTGACCACCTTGCCGTCTATCTCCTGCGGATAAATAGCCATTTCCCCCATATCCCAAATCGAATCGAACTCAGGATGCAAGTCCATGATTTGGACGATTCGTTCATCCACTTCCGCAATATCTTTTCCCTCAGACCGGTCGCCCGCCACTCGCAGAATACGGGTCTGAGTTTCCTTATCAAATTTCATAGCTTCACCTTTTCTAATAACCTGCTTATTTTCCACACCCCTTGGGAGGCGAGAGATTTTAATTCATACGGTCCAATAATTCTAGAAATAAAAGGGGTGAGTTGTATCGCAAACTGTAACGCAGACTGGATACGCTCAGAGACCCCGGCCTCACGCGTCTCAGGGGGTTACGGATGAGTGTGTGCGGCGTGCCCGGCCACTTCCGCCCCCATAGACCATGAATACCCTTTTGCCCTGACGCACATGATATTTGGCCCATGCCGGGGATTTGCCGCCGTAACTCGCCTCGGGGTCTTCCCCTTCCGCCTTCAGAAAGTCCGGGTAATCCAATCCCGCATCGAAAACTTCCAGAAGCAGAGAATCGGAGGTAAAACCCTCGCCCGTAAAACTGATTTTGCTCAAAAATTCCTGTATCTCGCTCGGATCGTTCAGTTCAATGGGTTTCATTGTTTTTTCAGGTATTTTAAAATTAAACAAAAAGTTTTGACTCAAGCTAACCATTTGATATGGTAAGACCCTCTTCAGCCTGATTTTTCGAGTATATTAACACACGCCCCGCAGGTCGCAAAATTATGAATCGCTGGGACCATCTTTAAAGGACTATTTATGTTGACCGAGAAAAATCTGGCGCTCACCCGCGCCGAACCATCAGGAAACGGTGGGCTTCAATTTGTTTACCGGATCCATAATTATGGGCTGACGGCCTGCAGTCCTCCCAAGGAAGATGTGGCCATGATCCAATGGCAAGTGGATGTCGTAAAATATCTAGATGACAAGACCCTGCGGTTTGAGATTTGCCACAGCACCGACCTGGCCGATAAAACTTTAACCTTCCGCAATGACAAGACTATCAATGAGTTTCTTGAGAAAGCATTCGTATATTTTGAAGAATTGCATACTTTGGAAAAAATGATGGAGAACCCCTGACCGCCGTGGCGCCTGTTAAAAATCAACCCCCGGTTGACCCAAAAGATGATCGGGCAGTTTCTTTCAGACCTCAAGGCATCATTGAGCCACCCCGATAAAAACAAATAATCAATTTAAATTCAATAAGTTATAAATATTTTATTGGAAAATCTCTAGCTCAGTAGCGGCATGTCTGCAAGATTGTTTCAAAATGGGCGAAATTAGCTGATTTTTTTCAAATGACTCCCTATTAAAATTGTAAAAAATTATCAATCATGGTAAGTTGTCTCTCTTGCAAGTCAGGGGATAGAAGTCAGTTACCAATCAAACTCCACAGTCAATTTTTATTGGCATTTTGTAAATAAATATATAGTATGTAACCCCTTTAAATACAATAACCATTAGAGGAATCGTTATGGCAGACCAACAAACCGCCAAAAAAGAAAAATGGGTCCCAAAAGGAGATTTACAAAAAGTCGTAGACCCGGTGTGGTTATTGCGCGAAGCGCCTCGTGAGACTCAATTCATCACCGGCAGTGAAGCGGCCCGTGAAGCCATTCGCCGGGCCAATGTAGATATTGCCATTTCTTATCCCATCACCCCGCAGAGCGAAACGATGCAACAGGCGGGTTACCTGTATGACGAAGGTTACATCAAGGATTATTATCGTGCCGAAGAAGAAATCGGCGTCATGACCGCCCTCGGCGGTGCCTCCCGCGGCGGAGTGCGTTGCCTGACAGCAACTTCGGGTCCAGGCCTGATGCGCGGAATGGAAGCGATTTCCTCCTGGCCCGGAGCGCGCACGCCTTTGCTCCTGATGAACATGTGCCGGGTGATCAACACCCCCTTGGCCATCCAACCCGACAACATTGAAATTTCCTTCTTGCTCAATACCGGCATTCTGCATGCCCACGCAGAAAACCAGCAGGATTTCTTCGATTATTCCCTGGCCGCCTTCATGGTTTCCGAGGAAGTGGACGTCACTCTACCCGCAGTGGTTTCCGTGGATGGATTTTTTGTGACCCACGCCCGCGGTCAAGTGTCCATGCCTTCGGCAGATTTCAAACTGCCGCCGCGGGATGGTTGGCGGTCTGCGGTACCGGCCATGGACAACGAAAACCCACCGGCCCGGCTTTCCCGGGATGCTCCCATTCAAAAAAGTAACTTCATCAGTTACCACATGCACGCCAGCTGGCAACAGGAGGTTTTTGCCGCGGTGGAACGGTCCGCCAAATACTGGCGGAAATACATCGGGGACCTGATAGAAGTCATCAATCCGGAGGCCGAGGAATTCCTCGTCGCCTCCGGTGCGTGCGTCTCCCAGGCCCGTGAAGCAGTGCGCCAGGAAGGCGAGCAGGGCCGCAAGGTCGGTTTGATCAAAATCAAAACCATTCGCCCTTGGCCGAGAAAAGAAATCGAGGCCGCCTTAAAAAACGCCAAGCGTGTTTTCGTTCCGGAATTCAACCAGGCCGGCTGGTTGCACAAAGAATTGTGCTCCACCTTGTACGGACACTGCAAAGCAGAAATCGTAGCTGGACCGCGCGTGTATGGCGGGATGACCATGCCCACAGAAATGATTTTGGAGTGGCTGGCCAGATTTCGAAAGTAAGGTCTCCGATGGTCCATTTGCTTTGAACACGTCTTTTGTATACAATGTGTGCCTTGCGAGATGCATATTTCTGCCAGACGCATGTTCCCAAAGAGTCAGATTTGTTTTATACTTCAGTTAGATTGTTGAGTTTGGATTAATTGTATCTTTCATTTTAATTATAAAAATTAAGTTTTCTATATATAGAAAGGGACATCACCATGTCTTTAGAAACCGTTAGACCTTCTCCGGGTTTTGAAGATCTTTTACCCATTGAATACCGCGATCTGATCAAGAACGGTCAGTATGGACGGGAAATGAAAGTCAGTGACATGGGTAAGTTCAAGGAGATCATCGAAGAGCACCCCATGTGCTCCGGCTGTGCCATGACGCTGTTTATTCGCCTGGCGGTGATGGCCCTGCCCTGTCCTGAGCACACCATCCACGTCGGTACCGCAGGATGTGGCCGTTTGGCCATCAGTCAGGCCAACATCCCCTTCATCTATGGCAACTATGGCGACACCAATTCGGTGGCGTCCGGCCTCAAGCGCGCCTTGGAGATCCGTTTTCCCAACCAACCCAAAGATGTCGTGGTGATGGCTGGGGACGGCGGCTTGATCGATATCGGTTTTCAGGGCCTGATGCATTCCTGGTTCCGTCTGGAAAAATTCACCACCATCATGCTGGACAACGAAGTGTACGGCAACACCGGTGGTCAGGAAAGCGGCATGACCCTTAAGGGCCAGGTTCTCAAGATGGCTCCTCGTGGAAAAGTAACCGGTAAAATTGATGCCATGGCGCTGGCCAAGGTGGCAGGAGTCGCCTACATCGCCCGCATTGCGCCGACCAACCCATCGCGTGTGCTCCGGACCGTTAAACGGGCCATTTATATCGCACGAGAGATTGGACCGACGTACATTCAAGCCTACACCTCATGCAACATTGAATATGCCATCCCCACTCCGGATGTCATGCAGGACGCCTTTGACGTTGAAAAAGACCGGTATGGGTTTGAGGAAATTTTCACAGATGATGCTAAAGCCTTTATCACCGATTTGGAAAAGAAACAAAAAGAAAAAGCCAAGGCGAGTGCCAAAAAATAAAGAGGAGGTTTTAAACTAATGTCAAAAGTCCATCGTTACAATGTTCGTATGGCCGGGCTCGGCGGTCAGGGTGTGGTCACTGCGTCTCATATTTTGAGCAACGCCGTAGTCATTTCCAAGGGGTTCAGTTCCTTGGTACCCTTCTTCGGTTCGGAAAAACGCAATGCCCCAGTGGAAAGTTATGTACGAATTTCGAATACCGAAATCTTCGAAATTGGGGAGATCATTTATCCCAACGTGCTGATAATTTTCAGTGCCCAGGTCATCACTCTGGGCAAGTCCTACACCATGCCTTTTTATACGGGCCTGAAGCAGGGCGGAATTATCCTGATCAACAGCCCGGAGCCACTGGTATTCTCTCCTGATGAAACCCGCGAGCTGGAAGAAAAGGAAGCCAAGATTTATTATATTCCCGCCACGGAAATGGCCAATGAAGTCGCTAAAACCGAGTTGGCCACCAACATGGCCATGTGCGGAGCCATCGCGGCCATTTTTGGCATGCCCAACATGGAATCCCTGGAAGGGTCGGTGAAGGACCGGTTCATCGGTAAAGGCATCGTGGTCTCGGGGGGCACCGCCGCCCTGGACAGTGTCATCGAGAAAAAGTTTGCCAAAAAGGCAAAATTGCTTGAGGCCAATATGAACACGGTTAAAGCCGCCTACCAATACGCTATCGACCACAAGTGGGGCGTGCACGCGGATTCGGAAAAAACGGTTTCTGTTTAACGATTAATTACTGGAGTTACCATGTATTACATTGCTGATGTCGATAAAGAGATCTGTGCCCAGAGTAACTGCCACCTTTGCACCACCTTTTGTCCGGAGTCCAATTGCATCAATTACAGTGAGGAAGACAAATCAGCTTATGTTTCAGTGGACCGTTGCAAATCCTGCGAAATCTGCGTTTACATTTGTGATACTGTCGCTAAAAAGCATGCTATCAAGATGACATGGATCAAAAAACTGGAAGACAGGTTTGTGATCAAAAGGGTCGGCCTCGTTCTAAGATAATCTCTTATTTCATACAAAAAAGGGTATTTGGGCTGGATGTCCAAATACCTTTTTTTTTTACCCTCAACAACTTAAACTTAAAAGTGGAGAGTTCGAAGAATTATGGAAAACACCCTGGCAATCATCAAACCGGACGCCGTGGAGCGCAATTTAATCGGAAAAATTCTGGAGCGTGTGGAGTCCAATGGATTTCGTGTGGTTGCCATGAAAAGAGCTCAATTGTCCAAAACCACCGCCGAGGGTTTTTATTATGTTCACAAAGACCGTCCCTTCTTCAATGACCTGACCACCTTCATGTCCTCTGGGCCCGTGGTATTATTGGTTTTGGAACGGCAGGAGGCTATAAGCCAATGGCGGCAACTGATGGGCGCCACCAACCCCAAGGATGCTGAACCTGGGACCATTCGCAAAGATTTCGCAATCGACCTTGAAAAAAACTCGGCGCATGGCTCGGATTCCCCGGAAACCGCAGCGTTCGAAATATCGTATTTTTTCAGCCAAACAGAAATCCTGTCTTAATTTCATGACATCTAAGGTAGAATAAGTCGAGGCCTCATTATGTCACTCAAAAAATTTTTCGCCAGCGGCATTATTTTCGCCCTGATGGGATCCTTTTGGGGAGCCTCGCCGAGTTGGGGCGTCTCTCCTTACCAGTATCAGCTCTACAAAAATTCCGAAAATTTTGGTGTTGTCATTTTTCCTAAAAAACACATCTACCCGGAACTGGATAATTTTATTTTATCTCTGAAATTTAAAAATGTGCAGTCCGGGGAAGCTGTCATGCGGCAAGGCAATAAAAAGGAAAATGCAACCTACATGATGCCAGTTGAGGTACAAAAAAATTACCAGATCAAAAAGTTCGTTGTCCTTCAGGTGTTGAATGATCAACAGAGTATGATGATTGGTATTTATGATCAGGAGTTCGGCCTCACACTGCCCTCAAGAGTGTTTCAACTGGAGGACGTCAAGAAGAACTTGCCCAAAACTCTGGATGTCTTCAGAGAGCAACTGGGTTACGAAAGAAAATCTATCCGGGGAAACCCACCGCATCAAGTTTTACCCTTTAAAATGCGAGACGTTGGTGTCAACCCCGTCGTAAGTTCAGGAGTTTAATGTCTCATGCCCATATATGAGTACGAATGTGAAAAATGTAAAGAACACGCGGAAGTCCTGCAAAAAGCCAGTGACCCTCCCATGGAAACTTGCGAAAAATGTGGCGGAAAGTTGACCAAGTGCATCACTAATTCCACATTTCATTTATACGGGCCCGGTTTCTTTACCACGGACAATAAGAGAAAGTATCTGAAATAGGTTCATCCATGATTTATATCACGCGAAAATTGGAGTTCTGCGCCAGCCACCGGCTTTTCAATCCGGAGTATTCGGATGAAAAAAATGCGGAGGTCTTTGGCCTGTGCAACAACCCCAATGGCCATGGCCACAATTATGTTCTCGAAGTGACTGTCTGTGGCGAGGTGCATCCGGAAACAGGGATGGTGCTGGATTTGAAAACGCTGAAAAAACTGGTGACCGATGAGATCATAGAAAAGGTCGACCATAAAAATCTTAATGTGGATGTACCTTTTTTAAAGGACGTGATTCCTACCGCAGAAAACCTGGCGATCTGTTTTTGGGAAGTCCTGGAACCCAAACTGCAAAGCGGCAAATTACAGGAGCTAAAACTTTATGAATCCCCACGCAACTTCGTAGTTTATAGAGGAAAATCCCATGGAAGAGTTGATTGAAAAATTACTGATCGAGCTGGGAGAAAATCCTTCCCGCGAAGGCTTGAAAGACACTCCTGAGCGCGTGACCAAATCCATGAAATTTTTGACCGAGGGTTATTGGATCGACATTGATGAGCTGGTCAACGGTGCTCTTTTTACGGACAACAATACTGATGAAATGGTGATCGTCAAGGATATTGATATGTTCAGTCTGTGTGAGCATCACTTGCTCCCGTTTTTTGGGAAATGCCACGTCGCTTATCTACCGCAGGGAAAACTTATCGGGCTCAGCAAAATTCCTCGTGTGGTCAACGCCTTCAGCCGCCGGTTGCAGGTCCAGGAGCGGTTGACCACACAGATTGCTGATTGCATCAACGAAATTCTCCAGCCCAAGGGAGTGGCGGTGGTGATCGAAGCGCTCCATCTCTGCATGGCCATGCGGGGAGTGGAAAAGCAAAGCTCCTACACCACCACCAGTTCCATGCTCGGTTATTTCAAATCCAATCCCAGCACACGCAGTGAATTTCTCAGCCTGATTCAATATCCGTCGCGTGCCCAAAGATAACTCCCCCCATCCAAGGTTCCATCAATACATTTTTAACTCATTATTTAACAATTCGTTATAGAAACACATAGTTTTGACATCGCGGAAACTTACAGGATATAATTGAACAAACAAATCCATTAAGGAAACACTCCTCTTGAGCCAAATCACATCCAAAGAACTTCTTCTCGAAACCAACCAGTTCATTCCGGACATCTTCGGCGTTCATGACGAAAACCTCAAAAACATTGAGAAGAAATTCAGTGTTCGCATCACCACCCGGGAAAACCAAATCAAAATCATTGGCGATCCCGACAACATTGAAATGGTGGAGCGGCTCCTCGATCAGTTGCTGAGCATGTTATCCAGCGGCAACAAACTGGTCAACGGCGACATCAAATTTGCTATCCGCCTGATGGCGGAGGATCCGCAAATCGATCTGGTGAAGCTCTTCGCCGAACGCATAGCCGTTGCGCCGCGTAAAGGATTTATCACTCCCAAGGGCGCCAATCAGCGCGACATGATTCAAGCGATTCGTGAGAATGATATCGTACTCGCCATTGGGCCGGCAGGAACCGGTAAAACCTATCTGGCAGTAGCCATGGCGGTAGAAGCTTATATGAAGCGGAATTACAAACGCATCATTCTCACCCGACCGGCGGTCGAAGCGGGTGAAAAACTGGGTTTTTTGCCCGGCGATATTACCGAGAAGATCAATCCCTACCTGATGCCGCTTTACGATGCCCTGTACGAAATGGTGGAGTTCAATCAAGTCCAGCAAATGCTTCAGGACGGCCACATAGAAATCGCTCCTCTCGCCTACATGCGTGGACGTACCTTGAACGATTCTTTCATCATCCTTGATGAGGCCCAAAATTCCACACTGGCCCAGATGAAAATGTTCCTCACCCGTTTGGGATTTCGATCCAAAATGGTGGTGACCGGTGACATCACCCAGGTAGACTTGTCCAAGGATACGAAATCCGGATTGATTCACGCTCAGGAAATTTTAAAAAATATTGACGGAATTCGTATCATCCAATTCAAGGAAAAGGATGTCGTACGGCATGAACTGGTAAAAAAAATAGTCCGGGCTTATAACCAAACCAACGAGTAGCTGATCATAAAAAACTCTGAACTCGCCTCAAGCAATTCATCAATTCAGAAACCCTCCGTTTTTTACAATGTTTGCTCCTGGCGGGCATAAGATTTCAAGAACCATGCGAATTCTTGTCAGGAATGGACAAAGAAAACATAAAATTGATTCGAGGCTGTTTAAAAAACGACTTGCGAAGATTTTACAAGCATTGGAGCAAAACCCTTGCGAGCTCAGTGTTTTGCTCACCGGTGATCGTAAAATCAAGAAGTTGAATAGCCAATACAGGAAGGTGGACAGTGCCACCGATGTGCTTTCTTTTCCTCAGGACTCTTCCGCCGTTGATGAGCAGGGGATTCCATTATTGGGGGACGTTGTTATTTCTGTGGAGACCGCCGCCAGGCAGGCTAAAGAACATCTTCTGACGTTGGATGAAGAGTTGGCTCTTTTGGCCATCCATGGCATACTTCACTTGCGGGGACTCGATCATGAGCGGTCCAGCAAAGAAGCTCGCCTAATGCAACGGCAGACCCGCGATCTGTTCACACTGATTTTCCCCGGACGGCAACCTTCCGGAACCAGCAACTTTTAAATGGTGAATACGAGGAGGCCATCATGGAAAGCCTATGGGCGCCTTGGAGAATGGATTATATTGTTTCGGACAAATCCAAAGAATGCGTTTTCTGCACGGCCCCCAAGGCAGAAAGCGATTCCATTAAGAAAATCCTTTTTCGCGGACCCAACAGTTATGTGATTTTAAATATTTTTCCTTATGCCAACGGACATTTAATGATTTGCCCTTACCGGCACGTTGGCTGTATCACCCTTTTGAATGATGAAGAATCCCATGAGATGTCCGTTTTAACGAAGCAGTCGCTGGGCATCCTCCGCCAGGAATACCGGCCCGATGGATTCAATACGGGATACAATATTGGCAAAAGCGCCGGTGCCGGGTTTGAGGAGCACCTCCATGGACACATTGTTCCGCGCTGGAATGGAGACACCAACTTCATGCCGGTCCTGGCAGAAACCAAGGTGCATCCGGAGCATATCGAGGCCACCTACAACCGATTGGCTCCAATTTTCAGGAATATCACCCTTTGAGCAATCACCATGACCCGCACAGCCCCAGGCCGGCCCACCGCCGAAGACGACACTCCGATGATGCAACAGTATCAACGGATCAAAAAAGATTATCCCGACGCCATTCTTTTTTTCCGCATGGGCGATTTCTACGAAATGTTTTTGGAGGATGCCAAAGTAGCCTCAAAAATTTTGGAAATCACCCTCACCTCGCGCAATAAAAACAACCCCATTCCCATGTGCGGCATCCCGCATCATGCCGCCAACCTTTATATTTCCAAGCTGATCAAAAGTGGAAAAAGCATCGCTGTCTGCGAACAGGTTGAAGACCCCAGGCAAGCCAAAGGATTAGTGAAACGCGAGGTGGTTCGCGTCATCACACCCGGCACCGTCCTGGATGAAAATCTTCTGGACCCCAAAAACCATCATTTTCTGGTGTCCCTTTATTTCGGCAAAGAAAGTTCGGGACTCGCGTCCTTGGATATTTCCACGGGGCTGTTCCATGTCATGGAATTACCACAAAATAATTGTGATGCCTTGTTGAGCGATGAATTGACCAAATTGGAGCCCCGGGAAGTGATCGTCCCTGAGTCAGCCTTCAAGGATAATGGGACCAGTCAAAACTTACTTCAGCAGGAATCGTATTGTCTTCGACCGAGGGAAGACTGGACCTTTTCCTACACCCAGGCTCGCCGGGTTCTGCTGGAGCATTTCAAGACCCAATCTCTGGAAGGATTCGGTTGTGAGGCCCTGCCCTCGGCCATTTGTGCCGCTGGCGCTCTCATCCATTATCTCAAGGAAACTCAGAAAACCAGCCTTCAGCATATTAATTCACTATCCACTATCAGTTCCGATCATTTCATGCAACTGGACCAAAGCACGGTGGCCAGCCTGGAGCTGGTCCAATCGAGTGATGGCCAGAGAAAACATTCTCTGTTGGGATTGCTGGACGAGTCTTGCACTCCCATGGGAGCCCGGCGAATCAAAGATTGGATTCTCAAACCTCTGATCCGCATGCCAGAAATTGTGAAGCGTCAGGAACTTATCGAGGAATTCAAAAACAACCTCCTGCAAAGAAACGAAGCGAGAGAGCTTTTAAAATCCATCTCCGACATGGCGCGTCTTTTGAGCCGCATATCCTTGTCCGCCTGCAGTCCGAGGGATTTGGTCGCTCTCAAGACTTCCATTCAGGTATTACCAAATTTGGAAACCATCCTGCGCGCCGCGTCTTCACCCCACATGACCGAATACATTTCGGCCTGGGACAATTTGCAACCGGTCTTCGAATTAATTGAAAAGACCCTATCCGATCCACCCCCACTTCAAATTCGAGACGGCAACCTGATCCAGTCCGGTTGCAACCCCGAACTGGACCGATTGAAAACAATCACCCGCAACGGCAATCAGTTAATAGCCGATCTGGAAGCCCGAGAAAGAAAGCAAACCCATATTCCGCAACTCAAAGTCGGTTACAACAAAATCTACGGTTACTATATTGAAGTCACGAAAAAAAACCTGGACCGTATTCCCGACAACTACATTCGAAAACAATCGCTGGTCAACACAGAGCGATTCATCTCGCCGGAATTGAAAGAATACGAATCAGAGATCATGGGCGCGGAGGAAAAAATTCAACTATTAGAACAGCAGTTGTTTCAGGATCTCCGTCTCAAGGTAGCTGAATACGGCACCCGCATCCAGAGCATGGCATTCATCATCAGTGAAATCGACGCTTTTGCCGGGTTGGCCGAGGTCGCGCACCGCCACAACTACTGCCGCCCGATCTTGGGCGAGAGCGATGTCTTAAAAATAAAAAATGGTCGACACCCCCTGGTAGAAGGCATGGAGTCTGATCACTCCTTCATACCCAATGACACTTTATTGGACTGCCAGGAAAATCAAATTTTAATCATTACAGGACCCAACATGGCAGGTAAATCCACTTACCTGCGCCAGGTGGCGCTCATCACCTTGATGGCTCACATCGGAAGTTTTGTTCCAGCGGAAGAGGCCGAGGTGGGCATGGTCGACCGGATCTTTTCCCGGGTGGGCGCCCAAGACCATCTCGCCAAAGGTCAATCAACATTTATGGTTGAAATGAATGAAGCGGCCAACATTCTCAATAACGCCACAGAAAAAAGTCTACTCATCCTGGACGAAATTGGACGCGGTACCAGTACTTTTGACGGCATCAGCATCGCCTGGTCCATCATCGAATATCTGGAGGGTCCAAGACATATTGGTGCCAAGACCCTGTTCGCCACCCACTATCATGAGCTGACTGAATTGGCCCAGGTATATCCAGGGATAAAAAATTATTACGTTCAGGTAAAAGAATGGAATGACGAAATTATTTTTTTAAGAAAAATTCTTCCAGGCGGTGCCGATAAAAGTTATGGCATCCAGGTGGCTCGATTGGCAGGACTGCCGGAAGCCGTTTTGAAACGCGCTCATGAGGTTTTATTCAACTTGGAAAACAGTGAGTTCGATGAACTGGGAACGCCAAAGCTGGGACTGTCCCAGGATTCTTCCCACCCGCCGCATTCAGTTCAATTGGGATTGTTTCCAGAACCGACTTCCCCCCTGATACAATTATTAAAAGAAATCAACCCAGACGATTTAACACCCCGCCAAGCTTTGGAAAAATTGTATGAATTGATTCGGCATTTTCAGAAACTCGAAAGTTGACGGCGCCAATTCAACCAACAATTCATAGCAGTTACATACCATTGTAAAAACAGAGATTATCCTTACCCGTTGCCTTACAAGTTAAACCCGCTCCAATTAATGGGATGACGCAAAACCTCAATAAAAGCAGATATTTACAATTAATTGAAAATGGCTTATCATTGATAAATTAGGGGAGGATTCATAGTTTTTAACATCACCCCCGCGAGTAAACAGGATTTGATTCTTCATCAACCTGCCCCTCTTGAACGCATTCTATGGGAACCGAATGACGTATCATAATTCCTTCTCGAAATTATTTTTCAAACGATGGGTGTTCGTGTTGTGCCTCATTGCCTTGTGGGCGAGGCCGGTTCATGCTGAACCCAGCATGACCGACATCAAGGTAGATGCCAATAGAAACTATCTCATTCTGGACGCTTATCTCTCGGGCGCTTTTTCGAGTAAATTGACGGAAATCATCGAAAGCGGTTTCCCCATGACATTCATTTACAAAATCGAACTGCTAAAACGCGTTTCTATTTTCGCTGATTCTCTAATCAGTAAAAATGAGGTCACCAATACCGTTCATTACGATACCTTAAAGAAGGTTTTTACTTTCACGTCTGAAGGAAAAAGCGTTCATCGCAAAGTCCATACGAAGAGCCTGGAAAGATATCAATCTCTCATGCTGACTCTCAAAAATATTCCAGTCGCCCCCCTGTACAAACTGGACCGGGATGAACAATACTATGTCCGTGTAAAAGCCGCAATGGAAACGGATGAAGGATTTTGGTTTCCGTTCAACTACCTTCTTTTTTTCGTGCCAATCAATGAATTTGAAACCTCATGGGCGGAATCTCCGTCCCTGGTCCTCGATGTTGACCCGGATTTCCCTTCGGACGATTCCAAAAAGAATAGTCTCTCCGGGAAAAATCATCCCAAGGTAATGAACAATGTCATTCGATCCTTCAGTCAGTAATTCCGTCCACACTCCACTCACCGAAGATCAAATTCGGCAAAAAAAATCAAGAGCACGCCGCAACATTATTTTTGTATTTTGTGCTTTTGCCATTTTGACTCTCATTGAAATTTATTTTATTAATAAGCAAACCGCCACCATCGCTGACAATATTTCGATTCTTTTGTTATTCAATGTGATCATCATTCTCTTGTTTATCATGATCACGTTGATCATCAGAAATCTGGTCAAACTTTACAATGAACGCAAAAGCAAAAAATTCGGGTCGAAATTTCAAACGAAACTGATCGTCGCCTTTTTGATTCTGGCCTTGGTGCCTTCCATTCTTCTTTTTTCTGTTGCCAACAAACTTTTCAGCTACAGCATAGGCAACTGGTTCAGTCTGCAAGTGGAACGTTCCCTCCAACAGTCCATGGAAGTCGCCAGGGAATATTACGCCCACATGGAGGCCAAGAGTCAACACCATGCAAAAAATATTGAAAAGCTCATTACCAGTAATGAACTCTACTTACAGGAAAAACGAGACCAACTTCAGCAATTAATAGAAATCAAGGTCGAAGAATATGAGCTGGGAGGCGTGATCGTATACGATCATCAGGGAAACGTGGTCGTTTCCTACGCTCACAAATCCATGCCAGAAAACTACACCAATCTGGATTATGCCGACTTGATACGTGAAAGTATGGGAAACGAGTCCATCTCAGAAATCCAGTCTCACACCAAAGGCAATTACCTTGTAGTTCTGGTTCCACTCGCCCAAAAGACCGAGGGACAGGAGTCCATTTGGGGGTACATCCTGACCCTCTCAAAAATCCCCAAAAGCACCGTCCTTAAAATAAAAAACATTCAAAACACATTTGATGACTACAAAAAACAGAGCTTTTTAAAGCTACCGGTCACCGCCAATTATTTCATTACCTTTTTGCTGATCACATTACTGATCCTGTTTTCAGCTATTTGGTTAGGATTTTATATGGCCCGTGGCATCACTATACCCATCCAGCAATTAGCCGCAGGGACGCAAAGAATCCGGGAGGGCGATCTGGATGTTAAAATCACTTCCAATTCGAGTGATGAGATTGGATTATTGGTGGACTCATTCAACAACATGACTGAGGAACTTAGAAGTAATCGCATAAAAATAGAAACCGCTCATGAAAATCTCAAAACAACAAATATAGAACTTGATCGGCGACGTGATTATATCGAAACAATCTTAACGAACATTGGAGCCGGTGTAATTTCCATCGATAAGAGAACCCGGATCACCACAATCAATAATGCCGCAAAGCGACTTCTGGATATTAAAGATAAAGACGTATTGGGTTTATCATACAAGGATGCCTTCAGCCATGCTGTTCAGGAACCCATTCGACGATTGATTAAGGAAATGAATGCCTCGCAAGGGGAAACTCTCGAGGATCAGATCGAATTGCGAGTGGGAGAAAAAACATTGACTCTCCTGACCAACATTAAATTCATACAAGGAGACAAAAACAAATACATGGGTTTGTTGATTGTTTTTGAGGATGTAACACAATTGATAAAAGCTCAAAAAATTGCCGTATGGCAGGAAGTGGCTCAGGGGATCGCTCATGAAATCAGAAATCCTCTCACCCCGATCCAGCTCAATGCCCAACGTCTTAAAAAGAAATATTATGAAGATAAAAAGGGTTTTGACAAAGTATTTGACGAAAGTATTCGGATCATTACTCAGGAAGTGGAGGGGATGAAAGATCTTCTCAATGAATTTGTTCGTTTTTCCAGAATGCCCCCTGCTCGTCCACGGTCCGCTTCGATTCATCAAATTATTGACGATGTTGCCAGTCTCTATGAAAACCATGATAAACCATTCTCCATAGTTAAGAATTTTGATCTCAATATCCGTTCTCTTCATATTGACCCCGAACAATTTCGCAGGGTCTTTATAAATTTATTTGAAAATGCATTGGACGCTTTTGAGGGGGACGGGATCATTGAAATCACCACACGCTGGAATACGCAGGACAATATGGTGAGGATCGAATTTTCCGATAATGGCATGGGGATCAGTAACGATGACCGTGACAAGTTGTTTTTGCCCCATTTCACCACCAAAAAGCGGGGCACCGGGCTGGGCCTCGCCATTGTCAACCGAATTATTATTGATCACAATGCAACCATTCAGGTTCGGGAAAATGAGCCCAAGGGAACCGTATTCGTTATCGAACTTCCAGATTCCACCTCAACCTCGGCGACTCGGCCCAATCTGAAGTCCCGCAAAAAAACATTCTCGCCTTTTTAAATTTTTCAATCCTATTACTCCCCTTATTGAATCCAGCGAAAATTCGTATACAATGTAGATAGATTCAACAGCATGAACTGATTTTAATATGGTGCCCAATGACCCAAAAGCATAACTATCTGATCGGCCGGGAATGGCATGATGCGATACACTGCATCCCTGTCACAAATCCTTATACTCAGGAGGTGTTCGCAGAAGTTTGCATGGCCAACGAAGATGAGATCAAACGTTCCATCGGACTTTCCGTGAAAGCATTCGAGACATCGAAAACTCATCCCGCCTATTTCCGGAGTCGCGTGTGTACTCAAATTGCCCAAGGCATCAAAAACAGGAGCGAAGAGTTTGCACGATTGATCACAATGGAATCTGGAAAACCTCTCATTTATTCACGCGGGGAAGTGGTTCGATCCATTTCCACTTTCACCATCGCGGCAGAGGAAGCTTTACGGATTCCGGGGGAACTCCTCAATCTGGATATTACAGAAGCGGCTAGAGGAAAATTGGGCCTTATCCGAAGGTTTCCGATCGGACCAATCTCTGGAATTTCTCCTTTTAATTTCCCCCTCAATTTGGTCGCGCATAAAGTCGCTCCGGCATTTGCATGCGGTAATCCTATTGTCCTGAAACCCTCTCCCTTGACCCCCCTCACAGCCTTGTTGTTGGGTAAAGTAATTATGGAAAGCGATGCAGTGGAAGGCAGTTTCAGCGTTTTGCCTTGCAAGAACGAGAATGCGACCCCATTTGTAGAAGATCCTAGATTGAAAATGGTTTCTTTTACCGGAAGCCCGCGCGTGGGTTGGGATATCAAGAGCCGCGTCGGCAAGAAAAAGGTGACCCTGGAGTTGGGGGGCAACGCCGGTGTGATCATTGAACCTGATACCGATCTGGATCTCGCCGCAAAAAAAGTATGCTTCGGGGCTTTTGTCTATTCCGGACAAGTTTGCATTGCCGTGCAAAGAGTTTATGTTCACGAATCCTGCTTTAAAAAATTCATAGACCTATTGCTGGCCGAAATCAGTCATTTAAAAAAGGGCGATCCGTTGGACGAATCCGTAACCTTTGGTCCCATGATTGATATGAATAATGCGCAACGCATCGAATCCTGGGTTAAAAATGCGGTCGATGGCGGAGCAAAAATGATCACAGGTGGAAAACGCGAAGGCACTTTTTTTGATCCCACCGTACTGACGCAAGTCGACCCGCAAAATCAATTGGTCTGTAACGAGGCTTTCGGCCCCACTCTAGTGGTCGAATCCTACAGTGATTTTCAAACGGCCATCGATCAAGTCAACAACTCTCCATTTGGATTGCAAGCTGGCGTATTTACCAACCAAATGGATAAAGCCATGCAATCTTTCAACCAGCTGGAAGTGGGAGGGGTGGTGCTCAACGATGTACCCACTTTCCGGGTGGACAACATGCCCTATGGCGGCATCAAGGATTCCGGGTTTGGCCGGGAGGGTATCAAATACAGTATTGAAGAAATGACTGAAATTAAACTTTTAGTCATGAACCAATAATTGAAATAAATCTTTAGCCACCATTCAAACAATGACTGACAATTCACGTTTTACCGATAACGGCAATGGCACCATTTCAGATCAACAAATGAGCCTGATGTGGAAAAAAACTGACTCCTTCCAAGACACTAAAAAATGGAAAAATTGGTTCACGGGTCACGAATACATGCAAATTGAAAATCTGGAACGGTGCGGCGGCTTTGAGGATTGGCGCTTTCCATTGGAAGAAGAAGCGTGGAGCTTATTCAATCTCGAGTTCGCTAATAAAGACAAATACGGGGACGATATCTACTTTCCCGACATTTTTGATCCGGGGAGCGCCGGTGTCACTTGGACAGAAGACATAAAAGATTCGTCCGCTCTTATTATCCAATATGAAGATGGGATAAAAGTATGGCCATCCCAATACGCCAATTTAAATATGGCGGTACGACTGGTTCGGTCATTGACCTGATATCGGTTTAACTTCTCCAATCCCGCCAACAGGATAATGGATGCGGATATTAGGATGTTCCGGCCCCATATACTCAAACCATGGCTGAACCAGGAATCGGATTTGGGTGGGGTTTGAGTTGAGATCGGAAGAAACTCGCGGGTGTTTTCGCCGGGCTCCCAATTCTAAAATAAGTTCACGGCCTTCTACCAATCCATATTTTCCGATAGTGGTCCCTTCCAAATCAATCATTACCGACCCATTACCGCTGGTAAAAGGCCCTGCCCTGCCCTCAGCAAGAATTATGGAACTATTCCCAGCCAAAGAAAGCCGCCAGACATATTCAGTTTTAAAACCTCGAGCATAGGCATACATAATCACCGGGTCCAGGAATTGAATATAATCACGTCCTTTTTTTTGGTAAAAGAAAACATCCGACATAGGCCAACGAGCGCTACCGTCCTCAAAAGCCCTGCGTCCCAACCGAAAGCACCGCTCGTTTTTAAAAACTCCACCTAATTTAATTCTGCCGTTGATCAACAGATCTCTTCTAAATTTCAATGCTCCTGGATGATACAAATAACAACTGGCAACAGCCAATTTAACATCCACGCTCTCGGAGATTTTTTCTTCAATAGCTTGCTTTAAACCAGCCAAAATTATTGCCTCGACATCTAAATTCAGGAATCTACTGCTCTCTTTCACGATATTGATGACTTGATTCCATTCTTTACTCATCAAAGCATTATTAAAGTCTGAAATTATCAACTCCACATACCCGGTTTCATGGCGGTTTGAGAAATATTCCTTACCCTGAAAAACTCGCTTTTTAAAATATTGATATCTTTTGGGGTGAGAATATTTAAAGTAGGGGTAATGAATATAGGCCGCAAAAGAATTGGCAAAATCTTCCTGCATATTCTGCCTGGAATAAGTTGGAAGATTGCGCTCTGAAGTGGGCGCATAGTGCGGAACCTCAGGATTATTCAAGAGCGTGTACAAATAGTCACTGTCAGGCGACCCGTCCAAGGCAGGTAAATTGAGTATCCGAAATTGACTCACGGACAACCATTCTTGCTGGAAACTTAAAAATCCGTAAGCCAAATCAAAAACATGACCCATTTCATGATGCACAATATTGTAGAAATCGTCCAGACTTTCGTAAAACAAATCATCATAAAACTCAATCCGTAAAGACTGATTATCAACAACTACCAAATAGGTTTCGGTTTGTTTCCGGTAAACCTTGGTGAACTTTGGGAAAGTAGCGGCCGGGATACCACTCACATCTCTGGATTCTGTTTGTAAACTATTGGAGCGATAGAATCCTTTCAATCCAGGGAGTTGATAAAGACTTTTTGGGAGCTGGGAAAAAGCGGCCTGGATTCTTTCAATCTCCTCAGGAACCCATCCTTTATCCATATCCAACAATTCATATCCAAAATCCTGTTGAAATTTGGTCTTTAACTGATTGATTTTGTCACGGTAATTTCCCGGATAAACATACAGTGGACGCTTTGATTTCTCATGATCACCAGCGCCAACTCCTAAATGACCGGCATGAACCCAGGAAGTGTAAGCCCATGCAAGGACAGATGCAGCAACCAAGAATACCGCAAAATACTTTATTATTCTAGTCATCGAGGACACGTTTGGGAAAGAGGTTTTAATAATAAACTATCAAATTTTCCGACTGAATGACAAGGAAAGTTTTTAGGTTTTTTTAATTCAGAACACTTGAAAAGGAGTTTGCGGGGTATTTATTAGTTTCTGTATATTTAAAAATAAATATTTCAAATGATGCAATGTGAATACCAATTTCCAAAAATCGGATCAAACAAAATGCTAAGTGGGGGAGGATATTTTTAAAAATTCCCTGGAAGCAGTAACTGGATGTTGCCTGCGTAATAAATAATACTCATGCTCCTGCACTCAATATTTGTCAAGTATTTTTAGAATGGCAGAAAGTTCGCGTTTGGTTTTTTTCTTCCATTCCTTTAAAGGCTTATTATTATCAAATCCAAAGTCCATCTGATTGTCTTTCTTTTTTCGTTCCTTTAATTTTTTTTTGGCTCCCGCCAGAGTGAATTTCTCCGTATACAGCAGGCGTTTTATTTTAAAAACCTGGTCGATGTCTTTTTTTTGATAGAGCCGTTGACCGGATGGGTTTTTTGTTGGTTTGAGCATATCAAATTCATCCTCCCAATAGCGAAGAACATGTTGCTCCAAGCCGACAATTTCCGCCGCCTCACCTATTTTAAAAAATATCTTATCTGGTATTTTGGCATCCATTAGGACTCATTATTGGTTGAAATCAGGAGTTGTTTACTGGGCTTGAATGACAAAACTTTTCGGGGCTGGATAATTATAGACTCTCCCGTTCTGGGGTTACGGGCTTTTCGAGCTTTTTTTTCTTTTATATTGAAACTGGCGAACCCAACAATTCGTACATTTTCACCTTCCACCAATACTTTCTTGATCTGATCGAACAGGATATCGACCGCCGCCGCCGCTTCCTGCCGGGTGAACCCTACCCTTTCATAGACACGGTCCACCAAATCGGACTTAACTACTGTACCTTTTTCGCTAAATTTAGACAAAGAACCCTCGCTGGAAAATTTATCACTCTTCCTTTTTTCACTTTTTGGAATCGTCAATTATTTTTGAGATGAGATGGTCAGGAACATCATCATAATGGTCAAACTCCAACACAAAATCTCCCCGTCCTCCAGTTAGCGCCCTCAACTCAGCGGCATAGTTTAAGATGGAAGCCATGGGCACATAAGCTCTAACTTTTTGTTGATCATCGCTGGCATCCACTCCAAGGATTTTTCCGCGCTTGGAATTTAAATCTCCAATCACGTCCCCCACACAATCACTGGATATCACCACTTCCATCAACATCATTGGTTCCAAAAGGGTGGGTTTGCATTCCAAAACTCCTTTTTTAAAACCAATGGACCCGGCGATTTTAAATGCCATTTCCGAAGAGTCCACATCATGATACGAACCATCATACAACGACACTTTAATATCTACCATCGGACAATTGGCCAAAATACCATGGGCCATAGCTTCCTGAATTCCTTTATCCACTGCCGGAATATAAGTTTTTGGTATGGCTCCCCCCACGATTTTATTTTCGAATTCGTATCCTTTTCCCTTGGGTAAAGGCGAAATTTCGATCCAAGTATCGGCAAATTGCCCACGACCTCCAGATTGTTTTTTATGTTTCCCCTGAACCTTGGTCTTTTTGCGAATGGTTTCCCGGTAAGGCACTTTAGGGGGTTTGACATCAACATCCACACCGAATCTTCTCTTCATCCGGCCGATGATTACATCAAGATGCACCGTTCCCATGCCAGACACCAGGAGTTCGTGAGTTTGGATATCGCGATCCACTTTCAGAGTGGGGTCTTCTTCCTTCAGCCGAGTCAAGGCATTGCTGATTTTTTCTTCATCGGCCCGGGTTTTTGGAACCAACGCCAGGGACAAAACGGGAGTGGGATAGGTGATGGGATCAAACACAATTCCTTTATCCTGGACGGTCAGGGTGTCCCCGGTGCTTGTCACCTTGAGTTTGGCAACGACCCCGATGTCGCCCGCAGAAATCTGATTAACCGGAACCTGTTTCTTCCCCTGCAGGGAAAACAACTGTCCAATACGCTCATTGCTTTTATGAGTTGCGTTGTATACCGAGGAGTCGGATTTCAACGATCCGGTAAAAACTCTAAACATAGTCAATTTGCCTACGTAAGGATCGGATATGGTTTTAAAAACCAGGCAGGAAAGGAATGAATTTTTATCTAGAGCTAATTCTACCGGAGATTCATCTTTTAAGGATTTCCCAATCGGAGGAGTCCTTTTGTCCGGCGCAGGCAGATATTCGAGGATAGCATCTAGCAACCGGTCGCAACCTATATTGAAAAGTGCAGAACCACAGAGAACCGGAACCAGTTGTCCACTGCGAATACCGCTGACCAAACCTGAATTAAATTCCTCAGGAGTGAGCTCTCCATTTTCCAAATAGGATTCAATGAGTTCATCATCAGCTTCCGCCACCGCTTCAATCATTTCCGCACGACTGATCTCTACCTCGTCCGCCAATTCCGGCGGGATATCCGTGGGCACCCCTTTGCCGCTCCCGCCCTTTTCATAGGCCAAATATTTATTTGCCACCAAATCCACCACACCGGAAAAATCTTCCCCACTGCCCACAGGCATTTCCACCAACAAGGGCTGAACGTTGAATTTTTTTTTGATGGATGCCAGAACAGATTTGATAGAGGCTTCGAGGCTGTCCATTTTATTGATGAAAATAAGCCGCTGGAGTAAACTCTCATCGGCCCATCCCCAAACCTTTTCGGTAAAAAACTGGATTCCACTGTCGGCGGCAATAACCACTACCGCCCCATCGCAGACACGAATACAACCCGGAGTATCGGCAATAAAATTATTGCTTCCAGGGGTATCCAGAATATTTATTTTATTTTTTTTCCATTCGCAGAAAGCGAGAGAAGCGCTTATGGAACAACCCCGTTTAATTTCATCGGGGTCGTAATCCATGATCGAGGAATTGTCACCCACCTTCCCCACCCGCTCAGAAACACCGGTGAGATACAGGAGAGTTTCAACCAAGGAAGTTTTTCCGGTCCCGCCGTGCCCGATGATCCCTACATTCCTGATCTGTTCTGCATTAAAGGACTTCATGCGTTTCTCCCCAAGCAGGGATAGCGGTCCCGCCTATCCCTGGAAAGAACGTTGATTTAGCAGAAAGGCTGAAACCCCTATATATCATAGAACGCCCGAATTCCCTATATAAACTCATCAAGAATTAAAGCCTAAACCAACCCAAAAATCAAAGGGAATATAGTTTTTTGGTTCTTTGATAGACGGTTCCATAAAAGGAAGGGTACAAATCGAACAATTCTTTTAAATGTTTGGCTTCCAAACGGACCGCCAACACCTGCCCTGAGATGGCCGACGCCCTTTTCGAGACTGGAAAGTTTTTCCAAGGAAAAAACTCTCCCGCAATATCCCCTTTAGAAAGGAACACCGAATTATTGGATTGGTCCAAATCAATCTTCACCTTTCCCGAAAGAATAAGAAAAACTTTTCCGTTCAATGCGCTCTTTGAGAAGAGGGTTTCTCCTTTTTTCAAAAGATGGAGGTCTCCAAACCCGAGAGAAGCCACCAAGCCAGGCCGGATCACATTATCGAAATAGTTACCCAAATGGTAAAAGTCATCCAAAATCTTGGGGAGCGAGGATTTGTTATAAAGTTCCTTTGGAATCTTCAGCAAGGTCAGAGGGGATACGGCTCGCACGGTAGCCCGGCGATGCGGATTATCCGTGGTAACAGCCAACTCTCCGAAAAACATTCCTTTTTCGTAAATAACCGACTTATTTTTTTCGATTAGGACTTCGGCGAACCCATTTAAAATAACGTAAAACGCATCTCCAATATCATTTTTTTTAAAAATGATTTCTCCTGATTTCAGCTCCATGATTTTTGATTTTCTCACCATTGCAAGGAGTTGAGTGCGACTCAATCGCTTGAACAAAACCATTTCCTTCAACAAGCTCAACTTGGATTGCATTTTAGATTTTCTCTGTTTAATGAGAACATCGGTTTGTCCTTCATAAGCAAACCGGAAGTAAGGGTGTGGAAAAGGTTCCTTGTGTTGGTGCACTAAAACCATTTTTTTAGCAATGGCAGGCTCCAAATGGCTCAATGAACCAAACTCAGTATGCAAGGTCCCGCCACCCACGTCCTGAATAATCAAATCAGCATCCCAAATAAAACCCAAAATATCATCCATGCGTCCCCGCGATATGACCCCCTGCTGATAGCACATATTTAGCAGTTCCACATCGTACTTGGTATCTCCTGAGTGGCTAATCATTTTTACCCGACCCCGGCTGGTTTTATAAGTCAATTTGAACCGCCCGCAGGGAATGGAATGAAACGAATAATCAAACTCAATGTATGTGTTCTTGAAACCGGGTAGTTTGACCTTCTTTTTGGGTTCCACTTCAAAAAATTCAACGAATTTTTCTATCATATCCGTAGGAAATCTAGTGATGCCCTGAATTTTTCGAATGAAACTTTCAAAAATAATCCGGGTGGTGATCAAATTGATCCGTTGTCCGGAAAGAATTTTCTCAATGAATCCAGAATCATGATCGGAGTGTACATGGGTTAAAATCATCCAACGGATATCTTTTTGGGTGATCCCATACTCCAGCGTTGATTCGCTGTTGTCACTGAAGGCATCCACCATAATCCCCTGGCCTTCCGACCAAATCACCAGACAACTGTTTCTTCTCTTATGGGTAAACCCGGAACCCACGCCCAAATATGTGACGCCCATCAGGGGTTTCTCAATCGGCTTAATAATATCAGCCCGGATTGGTGTATCGAGTTTCATTATGTCAATGGCAACCTTCAGTTGATTCCCCTGATAGATTTCAAATTCAGCGGGCCGAATCTGGACGATTTTCAGCTTGTGCCTTTTGTCTTTGCTGTTTTCAATATAAACAGTATGATTTTTATCAAAAATATGAAAATCGACGGCGTCATGGATGAATTGGTCGCGTTCGTCCTCCTTCGCCATTTGAAACAAATTCATTTCATTTTTTAGTTGGGCACAAAGAATATAATTTTTTGATAACTTGGAATCCAGATTGGGTATATTTTTCTCGGCCAACCATTTTTTATGGTCCAGCAATCCCTTAAAGTAAAGGGTGATGCTTTCATGAATTTTCCGGTCCGGGGTGTGAACGCGGAGCAAATGGTTGAATTGTTCCTTAAGCTTTTTGTCTTGGGCCACTTTCTCAAGAAAGTGTGCCCATTTTTCATGATCCCCTGAAGAAAGTTTATCTACCGGGATACATTTTTGAAACTGAGCCCGAATCATGTCGCCCAATGTGGGGCCGAACAGGGTTTCCTTCAAGATGGCTATGAATCTGTGTTTCTGATCCAGACTGCAATAAACGGAAATTTTATCTTTGCCAGGTTTGACAAACAAGAAACTGTAGACAATGAACTCAAAGTCAAAGTTGTTTTTTCCTTGAACAAAGGTTCGGAGGGGCAGGATGTATTTAGAAGGTAAACTCTCGTCTCTTTTAGAAAAATCTTTGACGATGCCGGGCGGGCATCCAAAGCATATCTTGTCGAATCCTTTGGCTTCAAGGATTCTAAAATTGTAGCCTTTGTAAATTTTAAAAGCCTTATCGAAAGCCATAAGCTCAGGGGTCCTGATGACGAGATCGAAACGATAACCGAATGGGCGTTCCTATAAACCCCAACATTTTCCGCAAATAATTGATCAGGTACCGCTCGTAGGAAAAATGAATCCCCTTAGGATAATTGACATAACAGTTGATGGTGGGCGGACAACTTTTGACCTGTGTCGAATAATAAATCTTTAGAAACTTCCCCCTGTAACTGCTCATGGGGTTTTTTTCTACCGCCTTGGCAAAACAATCATTTAATTTTCTGGTGGGTATTATTTTAGAATAATCTCGATAAACTTTTTGAATACTTGGGAAAAAGGTGTCCAGCCCATACCCTGTTTTGGCTGAAAGAGTGATTATCGGAGCAAAATCCAAAAATTTCAAATTATTTCTTAATTTAGTTTCAAAGCTTTTTAAATCAACAGTTTCTTTATCAACAAGATCCCATTTATTGACCCCGATAATGCACGCCCGTCCGCGCTCCAAGGCATACCCCGCAATCGTGGCATCCTGGTCACTGACCCCTTCAGCCGCGTCTATCAATATAACGGCGATATCACAACGCTCCAGACCCTTGAGAGCCATGATCACACTGAACTTATCCAGTAACTTGGAAGTTTTTCCCTTCCGCCGGATACCGGCAGTATCGGTTAGAACGTATTTTGCTCCATCCACTTCCAGATGCGTGTCCAATGCATCGCGAGTGGTCCCGGGAATATCGGAAACAATGCAACGCTTGCTTTTAAAAATTCGATTGATCAGGGAAGATTTACCGACATTCGGTTTGCCTATGATCGCCACCCGGATTCCAGAGGACTGGTTTTCTTCAGGCACCTCGCTGGGGAAAGATTTTACCAGAATCTCCATCAAATACGACACGCCGAAACCATGTTCCGCGGAGGTTGAAATGGTATGCTCCACCCCCAACCTGTAGAATTCGTTCACCAGATCGTCATGTTTGGGGTCATCAATTTTGTTCACCACCAGAAAAAGGGGTTTCCCCGATACTCGGATTTTATTGATGATCTCCTGATCCTGAGGAGTCAAACCCTGCTTACCGTCAACAACAAATAAAATCGTGTCCGCTTCAGCGATGGCAAATTCACATTGATCCTTCACCTGGAGTTCAAGTTCATTTTTGCCATCCAAGTCTATGCCGCCGGTATCGATCACTATGAAGGGTTTTTCAAACCAATCCGCTTGAGCATACTTTCTGTCCCGGGTCACGCCCGGAACGTTGTTGACTATGGCCGAGCGTTTTTTAATGATTCGGTTGAACAGGGTGGATTTACCGACATTAGACCTGCCGACAATCGCAACAATAGGAAGGGACATGGCATAGGCCTACTTTATATGGAGGGGGCTTTTTCTTTTAAGAATTCATGAATCCCGCGAGCGATGGATTCCGCCAGCCAATTTTGATAATTCTTGCTTTTCAATCTTTTCTCTTCATCCGCATTGGTGACAAAACCCACTTCGACCAGAATGCTTGGCATATTGGTTTGATGAAGCACAAAAAACGGTCCTTCTTTCACCCCTAAACTCCGAGCGCCGGAAAATTTCCTGGTAAGGGTTTTAGACATCTTATTTTGGACTTTGGCAGCCAGGCGCGAGGAGTCGTTGATCTTGGTGGTGCTGATGAGGCTGGCAAGAATCTCCTGGACCACATCATCGGCCACCGAGTGAACCAAGTCCCCATTTTCCCGGGCCGCCGTTGCAATAGCTCTCTCGTTGGATGCCATTCCCAAATAATAGGTTTCAAATCCTTTGGCTGATCTACGTTCGGCGGCATTGGCGTGAATCGAAACAAATAAATCGGCATCGATCTTATTGGCCATTTCACCGCGGTCTTTGAGTGCAATGAAGGTATCAACATCACGGGTCAACCACACCGAGTACTTGTAGCGTTTTTCCAGAATTTCCTTGAGGCGTTTGGCAAGTGTCAGGTTCAGGTGCTTCTCCCATAACCCACTATGCCCCTTGGCCCCATAATCTTTGCCGCCGTGTCCGGCATCCACCACAATCAGAGGAATGCCTTTTCTCTTTTTCAAAGCCTGGAGTTGAACAGAATCGACCTTTCCTTTGGGTTTGACTGCAATGGCCTTGCCAAGAGGCTTTCGACGGTCAATCACCAGCCGGTCCTTGCGCATGCGAGTTTGAATTTTTCTTAATCTCGATTTGGCTTTAGTGAACTGATCTCCGCTGGCGAAATTTTCAATGATATCCAGGTAAACATCTTGCGCACCCGAATAGTTTTTTTTCTGGAGATAAATATCAGCGAGATAAATGAGGGCATCGTCGCTCAAGCTATTGGAAGAATAATTTTTAATCAGTTCCCTGTAATACTGAGAAGCGACCTCCAAATCCGCGAGGTTGCCCAGGGCTTTGCCCATGCGGTGATACAGTCTGCCGACGGTGAATGAGGCCTTGGGCGCTTCAGCCGACTCAGGGTACTTTTTAAATATCTCTTCAAATTCGCGGATGACCGGCAACCAGTTTTTCCGCTGGCTGGTTTTAGCTTGCGAATTTACCAGACCGTAAAAAGATTTTTTGGCCTCACTGTATTGCCCCGAACTGGCAGGACTGCCCTCAGCAACCCCACTGGCCTGACCGCAAATCAATAATGCCATCAGGGCCATGAAGAAGCTCAGATAAAGAGTTTTGAGTTTAATATAGAGCCTGAATTTCAAAGTATTTTTTCCTGGCAGCTGATTCTTGAAAATCCAGACGGTCCCCAGCCGTACCCATAAAATCAGCATAACTAATTAATTTCATTGGGGTTTTGAATATATCACTTTTAAAATTTGGCGTCAAGGAGGGAACTCTTGAGCCAATCAGTATCCGGCATCCAAACGCTCGGCCAGGATAGACGGAAGCCCTTGCGATTTGATTTTTTCCTGGGTGAGCGCAATGTCATAGGAGAACCGGCGGATCTCCACAGTGTGAGCCTCGCTGTCGAAAATAGCAAAGGCTGGATCAGGATTGCCATCCCTGGGCTGGCCCAGACTGCCCACATTAACGATGTAACGGCAATCGGCTTTTAAAGAATATATAGAATCGAATATCGGCTCGATTTTGCTGTCAGGGCGAAGCTCCAATATGACGGGTTTATGTGAATGTCCCAGGAAACAACATGGGGTGGAAAAATGCGGAAAGTTCGCTTCGGCATCGTATTGATTGTTCACATAATGCCATTCATCCGGCTCAAATGGCGAGGCATGCACCCAGGTGATGCCATCCTGTTCTTTGGCGTTGGTGAGGGAATTTAAAAACTCACTGTTTTCTTTGGTCAGAGCTGTGCGGGTCCACAGGCAGGCCGCGCGGGCAGGTAGATTAAAATAGGAAATATCGATTTTTTTCAGCACCCCGTAGTCGTGGTTGCCCGCCAGAACGATATCGACATGATCCCGTATCCATTCCACGCAGGGATTCGGGTCCGCGTTGTATCCGACAATATCACCCAAGCATACTTTTTTATCGTGCTTGATCGATTGGCTGAGTTCAATGAATTTCTGGAGGGATTCCCAATTGCTGTGAACATCGGAGATGATTAAATAAATCATAACGAACCTATGGCGGGTTCAATGTTTGGTGGGTTCCACCGCCCGCGCGCCTGCCATTTCCTTCATGACCCGGTCCAGGATCCCGTTGATAAAATTTGGTGATTCTCCACTGCCATATTTTTTGGCAATCTCCACCGCTTCATCAATGACAACTTTAGGCGGAATGGATTTATCATACATCAATTCGCAAACCGCCATCCTTAACAGGTTGCGGTCGATCACCGTCATGCGATCCAGGGTCCAGTTCTCACTGAATTTCCTCAAAAGATTGTCGATGGCCGGCTGCCCCTCATGAATCTTTGCCAGCAACGCCACGGTGAAATTTTGAATTTCCTCCTGACAGGGATTGCTTTCCCAAAACTGCGCCAACTGTTCTTCAGTGTCACCGGGGTTCATTTCTATGAGATACAGAAACTTGATCACCAGTTCCCGTGAAGAGCGTCGCTTTCCCATGGCAAAATGAATCCTTTAAATATTTTTAAATAAATTGACCATTTCGATGGCCGCCAAGGCAGTTTCCCAGCCTTTATTGCCAGATTTGGATCCAGCGCGTTCTATGGCTTGCTCCAAATTATTGGTGGTGAGAACTCCAAAGAGAATAGGTATAGGCGACTCCAGAGCCAGGGTTCCGATCCCTTTGCTGGCCTCTCCCGAGACATATTCGAAATGGGGAGTGCTCCCCCTGATCACGGCGCCCAGGCAAATCACCGCATCGTATTTATTGCGGGCCACCATTCTTTTAGCGGCCATCGGGATCTCGAAAGCCCCCGGCACCTTGACCACTTCGATATCTTGATCCTGAACCCCGTGCCGTACCAGACAGTCCACCGCACCATCCCGCAATCGTTGGGTGATAAAATCATTGAAGCGGCTGACCACGATGCCGATCTTCTGGCCCGCTCCCAGCAAATCTCCTTCTATATCTCTCGGCATGCTTCTTCCTAAAATACGTTTTTAATGAGGTGACCCATTTTGGCCTGCTTGGTTTTCAGATATTTGAGATTATTTTTTTTAGGGGTCACCTCGAGCGGCACCCGCTCCATCATTTCCAACCCGTAGGCTTCCAGCCCCACAATTTTTCTAGGGTTGTTGCTCATGATCCGGATTTTCCCCAGTCCCAGGCTTCTCAATATTTGCGCGCCAATTCCATAGTCCCTGAGATCCGGCTTGAATCCCAGGGCGGCATTGGCTTCCACCGTGTCGTGCCCTTGATCCTGCAGAGCATAGGCTTTCATTTTGTTTAGAATCCCAATCCCCCGGCCTTCCTGATACAAATACAACAGGACACCGTGCCCCGCTTCCTCAATCAGGGTCAAGGCTTTCGCCAGTTGCTCACCACAGTCGCAACGATACGATCCGAAAACATCCCCAGTCAAACATTGTGAATGCACTCGGACCAGGGTCGGCTCATCCGGTTTAATTTCTCCCTTGACCAAAGCGATGTGAACCTGATCGATCAACTTGTTGCGAAACGCCACGGCGCGGAACACCCCAAATTCGGTTGGCAACTCGGCGGAAGCCACTTCTTCCACCAGTGTTTCCCGTTTCAGGCGGTATTCCATCAAGTTCTTGATGGTGATCATTTTCAGGCCATGCTTTTTAGTGAATTTTTTCAGCTCGGGAACACGCGCCATCGTACCGTCTTCATTCATGATTTCGCAAATGACGCCGGAGGGATTGAGTCCCGCCAAACGCGCGATGTCAACCGAACCTTCGGTTTGACCGGCACGCACCAGCACGCCGCCATCACGGGCCCGCAGTGGAAAAATATGCCCCGGCATCACCAGATCGTAAGGCCTCGCTTCAGGATCGATGGCGACCTGGATGGTTTGCGCACGATCGGCCGCCGAGATGCCCGTGGTGACATCCCGCTTCGCATCAATGGACACAGTGAACGGCGTACCGAAGGTGGACTGATTGTCACCCACCATCATGGGCAAGCCCAGCTCGGAAGTCCGTTTTTCCGTCAAGGTGAGGCACACCAGCCCGCGCCCGTATTTCACCATGAAATTGATAATTTCCGGAGTGACTTTTTCAGCCGCGACCATCAAGTCGCCTTCATTCTCACGGTCCTCATCGTCCACCAGGACGATCATGCGCCCCTCACGCAGTTCTTCCATGGCTTCTTCCACCGTGGAGAAAATTTTGTCATGCGTTTTTTTCATACAACCCCATGTTGTTTTAAGAAATCCAGGGTGATGGCCGACTTTCCTCCGCCACTTCCCAGCAGGGTTTCACAGGCTTTAACGACGTATTTACCAATCATATCACATTCAATGTTGACCGCATCTCCGACCTTGCGGTCACCGAGATTAGTGTGCTCGAGAGTGAAGGGGATGATGGACACGGTGAATTTTTGGTCCACGCAATCAAACACGGTAAGACTGATGCCGTCGACCGCAATAGACCCCTTCTCAATAATATAAAGGCTCTGTTCTTTCGGATGTTCAAACCGAAACAGCGTCTCCCCGGATTTGTGTTCAATATCCACTATGCGGGCAACCTGGTCCACATGACCGGTTACGAAATGCCCGCTTATTTTTTTTGAGGGAGTCAGCGCCTTTTCTAAATTGACCCGGCTGTTTTCGCCCACTTGCTTGAAACTGGTGCGGTTCAAAGTTTCGGTGGTCATATCGACTGCAAACGAATTTTCCTGGGCCGCCACCACCGTAAGGCACACCCCGTTCACGGCGATGCTTTCTCCCAATTCAAAGTCGGCGAACGAGGCATCGGTGTCCACCCGCATGCGGGCTTTGTCATCCTGACGGGTGATCTGGCCCACCGTTCCCACCGCCTCAATAATGCCGCTGAACATTTTCAGAATATCCTTCTAGATTCCATCGGTTCCCACCGGTTCAATAATGTCACGGATCACTTTTTAAATACCCTTCTATTACCCAATCGGTGCCTATGGGTTCCACCCTGAGTTTTTTAATTTTGAAGGCATCCTGCAAGTGGCGGATCCCCGCTCCCTGCACCACGTTCGGTGAGCGTGTGCCGCCGATAAGGATGGGCGCCATGAACCAAACAATCTTGTCAACGACTTTGGATTTCAGCGCGCTGGCGTTCACCCGGCCGCCGCCCTCAATCATGACGCTGGTCAACTCCCTCTCAGCCAGTTTTTGCATCAATTTGGGAAAGTGCACGCCGCCGTCCTTCTCCGGCAGAACCCACACTTCCACCGCCATACGTTGCAGGCGTTGGATGCGCGACGCTGGGGCTTGGCGCGACGTGACGTAAATCACCGGTTGCCGCGAGGCGTTTTTAAAAACCCGCGCTGTATAGGGAATCAATCCTTCATTGTCCAGAATAACACGGACGGGATGATTCCCCGTGCCGTTTTTAAGCCGCGTGGTCAATTGTGGATCGTCCTTCAAAACCGTTCCGGCTCCCACCAGAATCGCCCCCACTTGATGGCGCAACTGATGCACTTTTTGCCGCGCCTCCGGACCCGTGATCCAGCGGGAATTACCAGCATCCGTCGCTATTTTGCCATCCAGGGAGATCGCTGATTTCAAGATCACAAAAGGCCGGGCCGTGGTTATATACTTCAGGAAAACTTCATTGAGGACTTCGCATTCCGCTTTCATTACCCCGGTAAGCACTTTAATCCCATGCCGTTTCAAGGCTCGGATGCCTTTGCCCCGGACTTTCGGATTGGGGTCCCGCAGACCCACCACCACTTCCCGTATCCCGCTTTTTATAATTGCGTCGGTGCAGGGCGGGGTGCGCCCCTGGTGACAACACGGTTCTAAATTGAGGACCAACCGCCCTCCCCGGGCCCGAGAGCCTGCCTGGCGCAAGGCTTCAATCTCCGCATGCGGTTTTCCCGCCTGACGGTGATATCCTTCGCCGACCACCTGACCTTGGTGCGTGATCACAGCCCCCACCATGGGATTGGGAGCGGTTCGGCCCTGCCCTTTCCGGGCAAGATCCAAAGCACGGCGCATAAGACTTTCTGAAGATAATTTCTCCAATGCTCGATTCCTGATAATAGGCACCCACGCCTTAAATCACGGCGGCGCCAGCTCCTGCAATTAAAATAGTGAGAATGCCTTAAGGTATCAGACTGGACTTCAGAAGTCAAAGCTAAGCTATTGATATAAAAAGGTTTTCTTTCGGAGAGAAATTAACGGGAGACGGACTTGCGGTTGATGACATCGATCATGTGTTTGCGGATACTGCCGCGCTGGTACACGATTTCAATGCGGCGATTGATGGCACGGTTTTCCGGATTATTGTTGGGAGCTTTGGGTCGAAATTCAGCGAAGCCCTCCACCGATAATTTTTCGGGGGGATAACCATCCAGGATAAGCATGCGCACCACTTCTGAGGCGCGGGACGCGGACAGTTCCCAGTTGGAGGGAAACTTTTCGGTGCGGATGGGGGAGTTGTCCGTGTGCCCTTCTATTTTTACGTTGTAGTCGAATTGCTTGAGCAGGTCAAACACCTGCCGCAACTTCCTTTTGCCAGGCAGGGTCATTCGCGCCTGGCCGGCGGGGAACAGCACCACATCTGAAATGGTGATGATGGCGCCGCGCGCATCAGAAGATACCTGAACCTCCCCTGCCAGTTTATTTTTAAAGACAAACTCCTCGACCTCGGAAACAATTTCCTCTATTTCCTTGGCGACCATGGCCCCCACCTCATCCACCGCGTGAACGGTTTTATCATCCAATGGATCGGCGATCACGTCCAGCCCCTGGCGCAACCCGGCCTCCGAAACAGTGTCACTGCCCAGGGCGGCACTCAGGGATTGCTTGATCTGACGCCATTTTTTATCTTCGATGGTACCGACGGCGAACAACAGGATGAAAAAAACCATCATCAAAGTGACCATGTCCGCGAAGGTGATGACCCAGGGCGAAATCCCAGAGGAACTGCCGTCGTCGTGGTGATCGTCCTCACTATAATTGGTTCTATCCGGTTCGAACATGTCTCACTCTTATTTCTTTTTAATGAAGGATTTTGGAGGTTCGTTATCTTTCCTGACTTTTTTCCCGATAGCGCTTGCCAACAGGTTTTCGAGCGTCTCTTTCATGAAACGGGGATTCACCCCTTTTCGAATAAAAGTAATGCCTTCCAGCACCAGGTTCATCTCCAGGGTTTCGGCGGCGCTCCGGCGTTTCAATTTAACGGTCATGGGGATGAACACCAGGTTGGCCAATAGCGCCCCGTAAAAAGTGGTGATCAAGGCTACGGCCATTTTGGGACCCACCGAATCCACATCTTCCAAAGAAGAAAGCATCTGAATGAGGCCGATCAAGGTTCCCACCATTCCAAAGGCGGGAGAAAACCTTCCCATTTCACTCATGATTTCCCAGCCGTCACGATGCGATTGTTGCACCTGTTTGATCTCGCCACGCAATAAAGAAAGAACCGTGTTTTCATCTTTACCGTCCACGGTGAACAACAAACCCTTTTTTAAAAATTCGTTGTCGATTTCATTCAACCGCCCCTCAATAGCCAGCACCCCACCTTTACGGGCCACACTGCAAATCATGACCATGGTGTCGATCAATTCCTGATAATCGCTCTTTTTAGTGGTGAACACTTTCACAAAAAGACCCATCACTCGAAACAACTCATGGATGGGATAAGCCACCAGGGTAGCGGCGATGGTCCCTCCCAATACAATCATCGCGGACGGAGCGCTGACGAACAGCTCGAATCCACTGTTCATCCGGATGGACGCGACCACCAGCCCGATTCCTGAAAATATTCCCAATAAGGTTGCGATGTCCATAAACTTAAGCCTGCCTGATTTTAATGTTTCCCGCCACGGGATCGACGTTATTAAACTTTAAAATCTTGCTGATCATTTCCTGATTCAAAACCGTTCCCTTGCGCAGGAGACTGATGCCCGACTCCGAGTAAATATCCGAAGCCAATTCCATCCCTTCCTCCAAAGTGAAAACGTTGCAATCAACGGTGTTCATGCTTTCCTCGATATTATTCGAGGTTATGTACTCACCCAAAAGGGAAACCACATCTTCGTCAAACAAATTGCCCGCTGCATTTTCCACTTTTTTCAGGGCATGATCGGGTGGCAGGTTCGGGCTGGCCAGGAGGGAATGATCATAATAACTGGCAACCGAGACGATACGCGAACCCACAGGAATACGGGTTCCCGCCAATCCATCGGGCATGCCGGACCCATCAATATTTTCATTCATGTGTCGAATGATATCGGCGATCAACTCAAAGCCCGGGAATCCCTTCAAGAGCATTTCGCCAACCAGCGGATGGTTGGTCACCTTACGGCTTTTCCCTTCGTCCAGGGCATCCTCCATTTTCTCATCCTTGGGCAGGCTGACAATTCCCAACTCATGCAACCGTGCCGCGGTTTTGATATTCTGGACGAGGTGTCCCGACAATTCCATTTTCTCAGCAATGTAAACTGACATTCCCGCCACCCGCTCAGCATGCCCGCGCCGCTCCACCTGATTGATCTCAATGATGCTGGCCAGCAATCCGACCGTCGAGTCAAACTGTTTGGCCAACTCCGCATTCATTTCAGTTATCTGTGAATTTTTGGACTCCAGCTGAGAGTTCAGCCGGATCATCTCTTTCAGGTTTTGGTTCAGTGACTTTTTATCTCCCTGAAGCTCTACATTGAGATGCTCCAGTTTTTGATGAAACTCATTCACCTGCGCCAGAGATTTTTCCAATTGTTGGTTTTTGGTAAAAACCGCATCGTTGAGGCTGTCGATTCGGAGAATGTAGTTTACGACAAAAAGAAGCTCACCCTTTTTTATGGGTTTCGCGAGAAAGGCGTCCGCTCCCGCTTCTTTGGCCTGGGAAGCCGGGTCTTCGTCATCATCATAAGCCGCCATGAGCACGACTGCGGCCAGCACCCCCGACGTCCGGACCTGGCGGCAAACTTCAAACCCATCGAGGCCCGGAATATGAATGTCACACAGGATGATGTCCGGTTTTAGATCTTTAATTTTCTCAAGGCCAGCTTCTCCGGTGGCCGCTTCATGGAATTGAAGTACATTTTTTCCAAAGGCATTGCTCAGCACTTTGTCCACCACCTTGATTATGGATCGGTCATCATCAATGCAAAGTAATTTTTTTTCCGGGGTGGAGATGGTCATAAATTGTCTTCAATTCAGAAAAGTTTTTAATGACGCATCCCTTTTTGATCCAAGGGATATTTGATGATGAAAATTTTCAACTCAAGATTTTTATAGGAGGAGAACCAAAACCTTCTGCCTTAGGTGAGAGGATGGGCTGGTCATTCACTGCGATTGCCCGCCACACCAAAAACACCTCATCTGTTGATGATAGAAACTCTATTAAACTTTATCAAGTAAAAGTTTTTCAATGAGTTCCGGGCTTCTCCGACGAGTCTCACCCAGCGCCCAATTTGGCTCAGTCACCCAAGCCAGCGAAAAACTCCGGCTAGAATTCTTCGTCGTCGTCGTCTTTTTCTATTTCGGTCGGGTGCAGTGAGACGCAACGCAACCCCACGGCGGGGTGCCGTTCTGCGGGATCGAAGGTGTTGCGAAAAATACATTTGGAGTGAACCATATAATTGAGCCACGAACCGCCCCGTACAATTTTTTGGGCGGAAAATTTAGAGCCATAAAGTTGGACGCACCACTCCCAAACATTTCCCGCCATGTCATAACAGCCGTAGGGAGAAATGCCTTCCTCATATTCCATGACAGCATTACTGCGTCCCAACATAAAATCACAGGTGTTGCAAAACCCGGTCTGGTAGCCAGCGGCCTCTCCCCAGGGATAGTCGCGGCCATCCGTTCCGCGGGAAGTTTTTTCCCATTCCTTTTCGGTCGGCAAGCGTTTGCCCAGCCATAAAGCAAACACGGTGGCTTCGAAATAATTCACGCCCAGAACCGGCTGGTCATCGGCCAAAGAATATTTGGGATACCGGGGCTTGAAATCCGGATCAAACTGCCGGTACAGGGCATTGGTGACAGGAAATTTCATGATAGCAAAATCCTTCATGTCAATTTGATCTTCTTCATCCTTTTCATGTTGGTAAATAAATTTTCCAGCGGGCACCGTCACCAATTCCTGCCATTTTCTTATTTCCTGGATGCCATCAACGGCTTCATGCTCGCTTAAAAATTCCTGCAACTCAGGCACCTTGAGAACCGCTTCGAAATCCTGAGTGTCGATGACCTCGTCCATATCAATCTTGTAAAACGTCAGCAGTAATTCAAGCGCTCCGAATAAGCATCGGCTTTCACGGTTGTCCCTCTGCAAAAGTTTGCCGATCAAACTTTTCAAATAATCCGGATCATTGGATTTTATGACGGCTTGGGTTTGAATCAGCCGGTTGCGGAAAAATTGAGGGTGAATGATCTTGCACTGGTATTTCAGCAAATGTCCCACGAGAAGCTTTTTACCTTCTGACAAGTCCTTCGTTTCCGGCAAACTGTTTCCCGCTAAAAACAACGCTCCTTTATCCAGCAGCAGTTCAAATATTTCTTCCGTTGTTTCGTGCGCAGTCCCGATAAAAAATTTAAAGGTTTCTTCCCACATTTCATCGCGACAATGACGGTCCACTATGGATTTCCACTCGGGATGACGGGCCAGACGCCGACCGGCAAAAAACTCCTGGAACGAAGGGTGTCGAAATTCCCAACGGTTTTCGGTTTGCCATAAAATTGGTTTTAATTCCTCCCGCACACAGCCCTCCCTCAAGATCGCGCTCTCCTTTAAACCCTCTGACTCCAGCAGGGATTTTTCAAATCCGATCAGGACATCTTCCTGCCGCTGGGCTTTGCCCTCCTCCATCAACTGCAATGAAACATCCTCCAATTTCTCCCAACATTGCAAGCGCCACGCCTCATCTTCTCCCTTATTGGAGGACTCCAAAATATGATTGAACCAAGCCAGGTACAAATCGGTCCGAGACTGGATGGATTCCAGTTTGTCCTGTTCGGATAGGGTGCGAAACATTTTTAAAAGAATGGGAGTTTCAAACAATTCGGGAAAAAATAATTGCAGTTCCTTAAAATTCTGCTGGGAGGAAATTTTCCCCAGATAAGGTTTTCTTTGCTTCTCGTCAAAATTTTGGATGGCCACACGAAAGGTGGAATCCTCACCACGCCTGACTATCGCACCGGTCGCCAACGGACCAAAGCCGACGGGCCGTGTGGCTATGATCAGGAAATTATCGAGCAAAGCGTCGCCGTCCACCACCACGTCAAAATAAACCTGAAATCGGTCCTCAGGTAAAAGCTGTTCAAATTCATCCAGCAAAAATAATATTCTGCCGGTGCGTACCAGCAACTCAATGGTTCGGCCCAGAATTTCCTCATCGATCTCAAGGTCTTCCTGCTGTTCCTTTTCTCGAAGCACGACTTCGAGAACCTGCCGGTAAAAAATTGGAAAAAACTGATGGAACCCAGAACCCTCAGGCAACTGTGACAAATCAAAATAAACAGGAACCGGATATTCACCCGGCGCGGGCGACAACAAGGCACTTTCCTGGAAGATTTTCAGAAAGGTGGTTTTGCCCATGCCAGAGTTCGCCTCCAGCATCACTTTGGGTGTGGCGACATCGAGAAGATTTTCCTCAATCATCCGCGGGTTGGGAAAGACTTGTTCCTGCAAACTCTGCCGGAAATCCTGCGGATTGAGATCGAGCAGGACCGGCTCCATATAAGCGTCAGCGCCCCGGCTCTCCCCAAGACGGTGGTTGAGTTCGCTCGTGACATCGGCCAGCATATGCTTGCGGTAGGTCTCGATCACCCATTCCACAGATTCCTCCAACCTTTGCGGCGCTTGGGGAATCTGATCCTCCGGACGTGGAACCGGGAGGTCCTTGCTTTCACTCATAAAGTTTTTCTCTTATAATCAATGGTCATAAAGCAGTTCGGCTTTTTGAATTTTACAATTTTATCATAGAAACCCAGCAGGCCAAGGCTTTCCCCTCAATGATTCCCTTATATGATGAAAATCCAACGGAGCGATTCCCCTGGTTCACGCTGATTTTGATCGGCGTCAACATTTATATTTTCTTCGTGGGCGTGACCGGTTCCGGGGATGCCGCATCCTTATTCGTTCATTATGGCCTGATTCCGTATCAAGTCACTCATTTCCCGGCGCAAGCCTACCCTCATTTCTTTTCGGCCATGTTTTTACATTCCGGCATCATGCATCTGGCCGGGAACATGCTTTACCTCTGGATATTCGGCAACAACATTGAAGACGTGCTGGGGAAAACCCGCTTTCTACTTTTCTATTTCCTGTGCGGGGTCATCGCCGCCCTCTGCCATGTGTCGGCGGACTGGGAATCACAAATTCCGATGGTCGGCGCCAGCGGCGCGATTTCCGGTATCCTGGGCGCCTACCTCATCCTCTTCCCATCCGCCAAGGTCAAAACCCTGGTCTTTCTGGGATTCTTCATCACTATCATCAGGATTCGCGCCTGGATTCTATTGGTTCTTTGGATCGGGTTTCAGGTGTTCAGCAATCTGGCCATGGGGAGTGACGGGGGGGGCGTGGCCTGGCTGGCCCATATTGGAGGCTTCCTCGCGGGAATGCTGTTGATCCTGCCCTTCAAAACCTCATTAGGACCGCGGCCTCAATTAGGAATTTAATCCGAATTTGCCCTGCCCTTCAAAACTTCAACAGGGTCATGACTCCCATGTAGAAACTCAGTCGGAACCTCGTTAAGAACTTAATCGGGAAATGTAAACATGGAAATCAACAGGGTCACAATTAAAATAACAAAAAAAATCCACATCGTCATAAATGCGCCGCCGCCCATCCTGGGATAGTTGGGGATATTGGGATTGCGGTGGGTTCCACAATGCGGACAGGCCGGCATTTCTTTAATGTATTCCTTATTGCAGGAACGGCAAATTTGTTGGTCCATGCAGGTAGGTTAACACGGATCACCCGCGATCAACAACGGTGGATCATTTTAACTTTTGCAGGTTTAAGCGCAGTAAGTTGAGGGCGACCTGGGCGG